>Ga0209400_1003220_pt1 | contig 11963 bp, 12 predicted proteins | sample M_130807_EF_Meta_FD_187313 | JGI IMG/M metagenome (GOLD analysis project Ga0209400, IMG submission 187313) | Freshwater microbial communities from Lake Montjoie, Canada to study carbon cycling - M_130807_EF_MetaG (SPAdes) (version 2) | ecosystem: Environmental > Aquatic > Freshwater > Lake... | reverse complement strand
ATAGCGGGGGCTGCCAAAACACCGGCAGCTGCACCAACGGCTGTTTTACTTAAGAACTCACGTCTTTTCATTTGAAATGCTCCTTGTTTAACATTTATGAGACGGCATTTTTCGCAATGCGTTTTTATTAACTTCTGAGGCTTATTAGATCAAAGTGAAACTTGAATGCTGAGTTAATTGTGCACTTGTATGCGCGTATATGCACCTTTTTCGTGCGTATTTGCATTCAAGCGCATAAATCCCTATTTCTTGTATGGATTTGTGCGTTGCACAAATCCCATATTTTTGGGGAAAACCCCGACTCAAATTGATGAGGAATTACCCTAAGTAGTCGATTTCTTTGTCTTTTTTCAAAGCATAATCGGCGAGTTGTTTTTTATTTAATAAAAATAGTTAGGAGCTCTGATGTCAACATCAACTAAAGCAGCCCCAATGACCGCTGAAGAACGCAAAGTTATTTTTGCTTCCTCATTAGGTACGGTTTTTGAGTGGTATGACTTTTATCTTTATGGTTCATTGGCTGCGGTTATGGCCAAGCAGTTTTTCTCAGGTTTAGATGCTGGCTCTGCCTTCATTTTTGCCTTGTTAGCATTTGCTGCTGGTTTCATCGTGCGCCCATTTGGCGCATTGGTATTCGGTCGCTTAGGCGATTTGATCGGTCGTAAGTACACCTTCTTGATAACGATCATGTTGATGGGTGGTGCAACCTTCATCGTAGGTCTCTTGCCTAACTACGCAACTATTGGTGTTGCTGCTCCCGTGATCTTGATCGCATTGCGTATGCTTCAAGGTTTGGCTTTGGGTGGTGAGTACGGCGGTGCTGCAACTTACGTTGCTGAGCATGCTCCGCACGGCAAGCGCGGTGCTTACACAGCTTGGATCCAAACTACAGCAACGCTAGGCTTATTCTTGTCCTTGCTCGTAATTTTATTCACACGTGAATTTACTGGTCCAGACTTTGATGTTTGGGGCTGGCGTGTTCCATTCCTTCTTTCAATCATCCTGCTGGCTGTTTCCGTTTGGATTCGTCTGTCGATGAACGAATCTCCAGCATTTACAAAAATGAAGAATGAAGGCAAGTTGACCAAAGCACCTTTGACAGAAGCATTTGCTCAATGGAAAAACTTGAAGATTGTGATCTTGGCATTGTTTGGTCTGGTTGCAGGTCAAGCGGTGGTTTGGTACACAGGTCAGTTCTATGCTTTGTTCTACCTCACTCAAGTATTAAAGGTAGATCCTAAGACTGCGAACTTGTTGATTGCCGCTTCATTAGTCATCGGCACGCCATTCTTCGTCATTTTCGGTTCTTTGTCAGATAAGATTGGTCGTAAGATCATCATCATGGGTGGCTTATTGATAGCCATCATTCTGTACATTCCGAACACACCAGTTTCCTTGTTTAATGGCTTAACCCATTTTGCTAACCCAGCACTGGAAAAGGCAATGGAATCAGCTCCGGCAAGTGTTACTGTTGATGTGAATGAGTGCTCATTCCAATTCAATCCAACTGGAACTGTTAAGTTCACTAGCTCTTGCGATATTGCAAAGCAGGTAATGGCCTCTAACTCTGCAAGCTACACAACTATTGCTGCGGCTCCTGGTTCGGTAGCAGTCGTGAAGATTGGCGACACAGAGATTGAAGGCTACACTGCAAAAGGCTTGGCTCCAGCTGATGCGAAAGCAAAAGACGCCGAGTTTAAGAAGGCAATTCGTGAAGCGTTGAATGCGGCTGGCTATCCTGTAAAGGCTGATCCTGCTGCTATCAACCATGCTGCGATTCTTGGTATCTTGGTAATTTTGGTGATCTTGGTAACCATGGTTTATGGTCCAATCGCGGCGATGTTAGTTGAGTTGTTCCCAACCCGCATTCGTTATACCTCTATGTCCTTGCCTTACCACATTGGTAACGGTTGGTTCGGTGGCTTGATGCCAACAATCGCCTTTGCCTTGGTTGCGCAAAACGGTAATATTTACTATGGTCTCTGGTACCCAATCATCATCGCTTCGGTGACATTGGTAATCGGTATGCTGTTTGTAAAAGAAACTAAAGACGTAGATATTTACGCTAAGGACTAAGCTTTACTAACCTGTTTTAAAAACTAAACCCGACCCTAGTGGTCGGGTTTTTTATTACCTAAGTTATTCCCTAGTTAATCCCAAAGATCTTTTTGATTACCACGATTAAACAGAGCTTTGTTTTGATCGGCTATGGATGTGAGTCTTTCGCCAGGGAACACAGCGATCTCTGCACCTGCTACAAGCATCCCTGTTTGATTTACTCGCAAGTACCACCCACTAAAACCTGATTGCAGCATGGCTTTGGCGGCACCCTTGTATTTCATCTTGGCATTGAACTTAAAGCAAGGCTCACGTAGTTTGATGACAGTAAATTCAAGAGCACCTATCTGAAGTCTATCCCCAACATACACCTCAGTTTCATGTAGGCCTTCAATCGTAAAGTTTTCACCGAGGGCACCTAGCGGAAGATCAACCTGTTTTTTTGTCTCTCGAGTGAGAAGTTCATTCCAAAACGCATAGTGTTCTATGGGATAAACATAAATAGCTTTTTCAAGACCGCCATGGACGGATAAGTCCGCTTGCTCATCTCCTGCAACCCCTAATTGAGTAATTTCAACTGGCACGAGATTATTTAGACTGCTAATAGATTTTTTATTGATCGCTGAAGCAACTCTTTCATAGTTTGGGTGATGTGATCCCAACAGAGAGCTTACTTTGCCAGAAGAAATTGATAGAAGACGCATGGGGTGTATGGTGGGGTGACTGATAAGATCATTGAATCGTAATGAAAGAATAATGATGCCTTTTTACAGGATAGTTGTAACTATTTTTATCTGGGCGCTAGCCAGTCAGACTGCATTTGCTAAATGGGATGAGGAGCGGGATGTAAGCGCAAATGGTAAAGAAGAGTTTATTTATTACTATAGGATGAATGATCAGGGCCAGAAGTTGGTTTTAGATAAATATGTCAAGCGCCTGATTTTTATTCAGCCCGATCGCCTTTATAAGCGCACAATTCGCCTGATTAAAGTGGATGGTCAACCCATAGAGGTGATGAGTGATCCGTTTTCACGTTACCCAGAGCAAACCGCTATTATTTTTGAAAATAAAGACGAGGTTCTTAAAAAGCTCTTTTTAGCCAAGCAAATCGAGGTTTTTATCCGCTATAACCGTGATGAGGCGATGAGCGTCTTTCAGATAAGGTAAAGCCACTTTCACATCCTCAAGGTCGGAATGTTCTTGTGATTTCCTATTGTGTATATCTTCTGACTCCAATACGATATCTTATGTTCTTAAAAGGATGAAGTATGTCAAATCAAGATAACGATATTCTCAGTCGGCGTAATGCCATTAAGTTAGGGGTTGCATCACTCTCTTCAGTTGGTATGGTTGCCGGCGCTCAGGCTCATAAGTCTGATGTTTCTATCAAAACCCCCTTTGTAGTTGCGCAAACATTAATACCAATTGCGGGCAGCGATGCTGAATTTCCAGTACGCCGTATCTATTGCATTGGTAGAAACTATGCAGCCCATGCACGTGAGATGGGATCCGATCCCACTCGTGAGCCGCCATTCTTTTTTCAAAAGCCAACGGATGCCATTCAGTTTGTAGCTCCAAATAAGATGGTTGATCATCCCTATCCATCGCTCACTAAAAACTATCACTATGAAGTTGAGTTGGTAGCAGCTATTAATAAGGGTGGAAAAAATATTCCACTAGAAAAAGCCCTAGATCATGTATTTGGCTATGCCCTAGGCCTAGATATGACGCGCCGTGATTTACAGCGCTTTATGGGAGATCAAAAAAAGCCCTGGGAGATTGGCAAGTCTTTTGACTACTCTGCTCCTATTGGACCTATTTTTCCTCTGAGCCAAGTGGGGCACTTTACAAAGGGCGCTATTTCACTTTCTGTAAACGGGGTGGTTAAGCAAAAGGCCAATCTTGATCAAATGATTTGGTCGGTAGCTGAGCAAATTACCAAGTTATCGGAAGCAAATGAACTGTTTCCTGGTGACATCATTTACTCCGGTACGCCTGAGAATGTTGGGCCTGTTGTCCGTGGTGACGTAATTCGTTGCAGTATCGATAAATTGCCGGATTTAACAATCAAGATTATTTGATTGCCTGGTTTTAGTGAGTCAAAGTGGTTCAATTGAGCATTCTGAGCAAATAAGCTAAAATCAGACCTTCGGCGATTTAGCTCAGTTGGTTAGAGCGATGGAATCATAATCCACAGGTCCGGGGTTCGAATCCCTGAATCGCCACCATTTTTAGTTTTACGGATGCCTAGCATCTACCAAAAAACCCCTACAGAATTAAGCTTGTAGGGGTTTTTGTTTTCTATAGCCAACCCGTACTAGCAAAGAGTTATCAAAATAATGACAAAAATTATTATGGTAAACCCTAGTATTGGCTCGCTTGTTGAGTGGTTAGGTCATTTTGGAATTCAGTTTATTGTCGCCACCAAGCCGCAGCTGATACCTTCGCTACTGCAGAGCTTTTGATGCTTCTATGGCCCTATCTCACGAAAGAGGTGAATTCATGGGCTAATTTAAGGAGTGTTGCACGTGAAGTTAGCTGAACACCGCCTTAAAAATAATGCCCTATAAACCTTTGATTTTGTAGGGGTTTATTCGGGAAAGCACCGATATATCAAGCTAAACAAAGTTAACATAATTCGGTCTATTAGTACGAATGTAATTTTAGGGGATCTTGGTGCTTTTATTTTTAAATATTGCTCAATTGCTTTTATACATTGGGGCCCTTGGTCTGGCTGGTCAAGGCGTGCTATACGTTCTAGCTGGGCAAGGTAGGCATACCAATTTGTTTTATCAGCTGATCGGCATGGTGAATAAGCCTTGGACATTGCTTGCGCGCCTCATTGCGCCAAAGCAAATTGTGGATAGCCAAGTCCCATTTGTGGCATTTTGTATTGTTGGTGTTCTTTATATAGCGGTGACCATAGCAAAGATTGAGCATTGCCTCACGATTGGGATCGAAGTATGTCAGTGAAAAGACACTCACTCGCTTGGCATATTTTAAAGTGGCGTGCCACCGTAATGATTGTGCTTGGTATGAAAAATCAGGCCATGGAAGTGTTTGAAGAAATGCTCAAGCAGTTTCCGAATGATGTTTATGCCATTAATAGTCTTGCCTTTATGAAAACCGAGAGCGGTGATAAAGAAGGCGCTATTGCTGACTACAAGCGACTCATGCTATCTCCTGATGCCACAGCAGCCACTTGGTATAACCTCGGCTTCTTGCAAGAAGAAGTCGGTCAAATTCAGGATGCCGAACACAGTTTTCGGCAAGCCATCAAGATCAATGAAAAGTTAGATCAAGCTTGGTATGGTCTGGGCTTGGTTCTGATTCAATTGCAACGCTTTGATGAGGCAATAAAAGCCCTCAAAAAAAATACTCAACTGCAGCCCATGAGCCCTTACGCTTGGTACCAACTCGCGCGGGTTTATGTCGAGCGCAACCAGCCTGATGAGGCAACCAAAATTATTCGTCATTTAAAAGAGTTTGAACCTAAATTTGCTAAGCAGCTGGAGCGGGAGACTGGTTTGGCTGCTTAGAGGTTTTTAGTAAAAAGCAATTGTTGTAGAAGTATTTTATTAACTTAAGGGAGAAACTGTTATGCAATTAACAGAATCGCATGAGCAATATTGGAAAAAAACCCTGAGGATAACGACATTGTTGTTAGCCATCTGGTTTGTTGTGACCTTTGTTGTTGGATATTTTGCACGTGACCTGAATTTCACCTTCTTTGGCTGGCCGTTTAGCTTTTGGGTTGGTGGGCAGGGCGCATTGGTCGTTTACGTTCTGATCATTGCCTACTATGCGCATTACATGAACAATCTTGATAAAGAATATGGTTGCGCTGAAGTGGAGGAGGATTAATCATGGCTGGAATGACACCTAGTGGTAATACAGGTATGTTTAGCGGCGGCGGAAGTAACGCCGATTTTAAAAAGGCACTAAACAAGGTTTACGCTTGGTATACAGGCGGTTTTATAACCTTCGTTGTGATTTTGGCCATTGCAGAGCAAATGGGCCTAGGTCGCGCGATGATTGGCTACATCTTTTTGGGCGCAACTGTGTTGCTTTACGCCGGTATTGGCGTGATGAGCAGAACCAGTGACGCTTCAGAATACTATGTAGCTGGACGCCGCGTTCCAGCACTCTATAACGGTATGGCAACGGGTGCTGACTGGATGTCGGCTGCGTCGTTTATCGGTATGGCTGGTACTTTGTACTTAACAGGTTACGGCGGTTTAGCCTTCATTATGGGCTGGACAGGCGGTTACTGTTTAGTGGCGTTGTTCTTAGCCCCCTTTCTTCGTAAATTTGGTCAGTTCACGATCCCAGACTTTTTGGGCGCGCGTTATGACGGTAATCTTCCACGCTTTATCGGAATTTTTGCGGCGATTTTATGTTCCTTTACTTATGTGGTTGCGCAGATTTACGGTGTTGGTTTGATTACAACCCGTTTGGCTGGTGTGCCATTTGAGGTGGGAATTTTCGTAGGCTTAGCTGGTATTTTGGTCTGTTCCTTCTTAGGTGGTATGCGTGCGGTGACTTGGACTCAAGTGGCTCAGTACATCATCTTGATCATTGCTTACTTGATTCCAGTGGTTTGGTTGTCAGTTAAACAAACGAACAATCCAATTCCACAGGCTGTCTACGGATACCAGTTGGAAAAAGTCACAGCAAAAGAAGTGGAATTAATTAAAGATCCAAAAGAGTTAGAAGTGCGCGCGATTTTCAAAGCCCGCGCTGACGCTTTTGGTGAAAAATTAAAAGATGTTCCTGCTGCACTGGCTGCTGATAAAGCGGCTGCTGAGGCAAAAGTAGCTGAACTGAAAGCGGCTAACGCACCAGCGGCTGACCTTGCTGCTGCTGAAAAAGCTCTAGCTGGAGTACCAAAAGATGCCGAAGCTGCTAAAAAAGATTGGACAGCGGGCAAAACTGGAGCAGAGAATCGCTCTAAGCCGCTTGCTAATATGCCGCGCCATGCTCAGCAATTTGCGGGTGATCCCGAGGGAGATGAGAAAGCACGCACGGCATTTGACACATCGCGTCGAAACTTCTTAGCATTGATCTTTTGTTTGATGGTGGGTACAGCGGCATTGCCACACATTCTGATGCGCTATTACACGACTCCGTCGGTAAAGCAAGCACGTGAGTCTGTGACATGGTCATTGTTCTTCATCTTCTTGCTGTACTTCACTGCGCCTGCTTTGGCGGTCTTGGTTAAGTACGAGGTCTTTACGATGTTGGTCGGAACGCCATTTGATCAATTACCGGCTTGGATCGGGCAGTGGAATAAGGTTGACCCTGCTTTATTATCGGTAGTAGACGTTAATAAAGACGGCATCTTCCAGTTAGCTGAAATGACTATTGGCGGTGACATTGTTGTGCTGGTAAGTCCAGAAATTGGTGGCCTACCATATGTCATTTCAGGTTTAGTGGCTGCTGGCGGTTTAGCGGCAGCGCTGTCCACTGCTGACGGACTACTGTTGACCATTGCAAACGCCTTATCGCATGACTTGTACTACAAGATGATTAATCCAAATGCACCTGCTGCACGGCGCATTTTAATTTCCAAAATCTTGTTGCTTGTTGTTGCGTTGGCTGCAGCCTATGTAGCGGCTCAAAAGCCAGCAGATATCTTGTTCTTGGTATCTGCAGCCTTCTCGTTTGCCGCTGCAGCGTTCTTCCCAGCTCTGGTGCTCGGCATCTTCTGGAAACGCGCTAATCATATAGGCGCTTGCGTTGGCATGGTACTTGGACTTGGAATCACGTTCTATTACATGGCGACGACTCAGCCGTGGTTAAGAGGTGTTTTCGGTGTGACTTCGCCAGTTGAACTTTGGTACGGTATTCTGCCGATCTCTGCTGGTGTATTTGGCGTACCTCTTGGATTTGCAGCGATTATCTTGGTGAGCTTGATAACCCCAGCCCCACGTAAAGATATTCAAGAGTTGGTCGATCACGTTCGTTACCCAACGTTGCGTGGCGACATCAATACGCAAGCTAGTTAAGTTGTCAGATTGATTCTCGGGTTCATTCCCGAGGTTTTATAAACCCGCTCTTCGGAGCGGGTTTTTTATTGCCTAGAAATAATTAGGCACCCCAAGTAATTTAGATTTCATCTTTATACTTACTAACATGACTCCAACTACGATCAATATTGTCAGTAGCGCCATTTTTGCAGTGGCGGTATTACATACTTTTTCAACTAAGTTTTTTGAGCACCTTGCGCATAAATATCCAAACCATTCTGGTATTTGGCATTTGCTTGGTGAGGTTGAGGTGGTATTTGGTTTTTGGGCGATGGTGTTGGTGTCATTCTTTTTTATCTTCACCGGACATGATGCGACGATCGCCTACCTTGAGAAACTGAACTTTACCGAGCCGCTATTTGTCTTCGTGATTATGATCATCGCAGCGAGTAAACCGGTTTTAGAGTTTTGCCTTTTCTTAGTGTTACGTGTGACTGCTTTACTACCCGTGAATAAGTCGGTTGGATTTTTGTGGGTCACGCTCACGCTAGTGCCTCTGCTTGGTTCATTTATTACAGAGCCCGCTGCCATGACCGTGGCTGCCTTGCTACTTCGTAATTACTATTTTTCGAAGCATATTTCACCTAAACTGATGTATGCAGCTCTTGCAGTATTGTTTGTGAATATTTCCATTGGCGGCGCATTAACTCCTTATGCAGCCCCTCCCATCTTGATGGTCGCAAGCACCTGGAAATGGGATCTCTGGTTTATGCTTCAAAACTTTGGCTGGCGCTCTGCACTTGCGGTCGCCACTAATTCTGCCTTACTTGCATTGATCTTCTTTAAGGAATTAAACGCCTTTAAGATTGATCCTAATGAGAAAAAAATTGATGCGATTCCGTTTGGCGTTATTGCAATCCATTTAGCATTTTTAGTTGGAGTAGTGATCTCAGTACACCACTCGGTTTTATTTATGGGCTTATTTTTATTCTTTGTGGGCTACACCGCTGCCTATGCACGCTATCAAAATAAGCTGATTATTCGTGAGAGTTTATTGGTGGCATTTTTCTTAGCCGGGCTTGTGGTTCTGGGTGGGCAGCAAAAATGGTGGTTGCAATCCCTCTTGGTGAATTTGGATGCGACTTCGGTTTATTACGGTGCCACCGTTCTCACAGCGGTGACTGATAATGCTGCGCTCACCTATCTAGGATCGCTGGTTGATGGGCTCTCTGATGAGTTTAAATATTCATTAGTTTCTGGTGCCCTCACTGGCGGTGGCTTAACGGTGATTGCTAACGCTCCAAATCCTGCAGGCTTCTCCATTCTTAAGCCCAGCTTTGATGAAGGTGCGATTAGCCCCCTCTACTTATTTTTATATGCGCTACCGCCAACGATTATCGCGATCATCTCATTTCGATTTATCTAAGCCTTAGTCCAAAAGATTAAAGGCCATGACCCCTCGGTTATGGCCCTTTTCTTTACAGATAAAATGAAAGTATGTCTAAATTTTGGAATTTCATACTATTTCAGCTTGGTTGGTTCGCATGCATTCTTGGCGCGGCTAATAATCAGGTTTTATGGCCCGTCTTGGTTAGCCTTCTTTATTTAGCCATTCATACAAGGCGCTCAGAACATCCTAATTTAGAGTTAAAGCTCATATTGAAGACTGTTTTATTCGGAGTGAGCGCTGACACACTGATAGCGAATTTAGGCTTTTTGCACTTCCAGGATGCTTGGCCTAGCCCCTACTTATCACCTTTTTGGATGTGGACTCTCTGGGCGTTGGTGGCAAGCACTATTAATGGATCCCTGTCTTGGTTGCGCGACAGGCCAGTATTAGGGGCAGTATTGGGGGCTATAGCGGGTCCATTGTCCTATGAGGCAGGCATTCGGATGGGTGCAGGCTCATGGGGGACTAATGGGCAGCTGGGCGGTCTTGTTCTTCTCGCAATCGTTTGGGGTGCGGCTATCCCACTGTTGTTTTATTGGCATCGCCGCCATATAGGAGCTAGCCTAGAACAAAATAAGTAAATTCTTTTTAAAAGTGGCTTGCAAATAGTACTGTTTTTATATACAGTAACTTTTATGTTGATAAAAAACCCCAAAAACTCAAAAAACAGCCTAACAAAAACTGAAAAAGGATTAAATATGGCCTTGGACGATAAGAGAAAATCAGCCTCATCCGAATTTGACGGTATGAGTGGAGACAAGCAAAAAGCACTGACTGCCGCCTTAGCGCAAATTGAAAAGCAATTTGGCAAGGGCTCAATCATGAGATTGGGCGATGCAGAGATTCATCAAGATATTCAAGTGGTATCGAGCGGCTCATTAGGCCTAGATATTGCCCTTGGAGTCGGTGGTTTAGCTCGTGGGCGAGTGATCGAGATTTACGGCCCTGAGTCCTCAGGTAAAACAACACTGACTTTGCATGCCATTGCAGAGATGCAAAAGATTGGTGGAACCTGCGCCTTTATCGATGCAGAGCATGCCCTTGATGTTCAATACGCTTCACGCCTTGGTGTGGACGTTAACAATTTATTGATATCACAGCCAGATACTGGCGAGCAGGCTTTGGAAATTGCTGACGCCCTAGTTCGTTCAGGATCTATCGATTTGATCGTGATTGACTCAGTAGCAGCCTTAGTTCCAAGAGCAGAGATCGAAGGCGATATGGGAGATTCTTTGCCTGGCCTACAAGCGCGATTAATGAGCCAGGCCTTACGCAAGCTCACTGGTGCGATCAAGCGTACTAATACTACGGTCATCTTTATTAACCAGATTCGCATGAAGATTGGCGTGATGTTTGGTTCGCCTGAAACAACTACAGGCGGTAATGCATTGAAGTTCTACGCTTCGATGCGTTTGGATATTCGCCGTATTGGTAGCATCAAGAAGGGCGATGAAGTTGTTGGTAATGAGACCCGCGTGAAGGTAGTCAAGAACAAGGTTTCCCCTCCGTTCCGTGAGGCGATCTTCGACATCATGTATGGTCAAGGCATCTCCAGAGAAGGAGAAATTATCGATATGGGTGTTGAGGCTGATATCGTAGAGAAATCCGGCTCTTGGTACAGTTACAACGGAGACCGCATCGGTCAAGGTAAAGACAATGTGCGTGACTTCTTAAAAGAGAATCCAGCCATTGCTCAAGATATTGAATCTAAAATTCGCGAGAAGTTAGGTGTGAAGACTGGAACAGCGGTAGTAAGCGACGTTGTTAGTGAAGAAGAGGAAGCCTAATCGTTCAATGTCAGAGTTAGGCAGCACAACTAAAAAAAGTAATAAACAAAGCCCGAGTCTAAAAGCTCGGGCTTTGCGCCTTTTATCGATGCGAGAGTACAGCCGAAAAGGCTTGGCCGCTAAGCTTGCAGAGTCCTCAGCCAGAATGTTGAAACTCAACCCACCCGAAGAGGGTGCTGAGGCCTCTGGCGCAGAAATCCCACTCACAGTTCAGATAGAAGCGGTTTTAGATGACTTCGAGGCGCGCGGGTGGCTCTCGGATCAGCGCTTTGCAGAGGCCTTAGTTCGACGCCGAAGTGAGCGTTTTGGTACAAGAAAAATACAGGATGAGCTCTCTCAGGCTGGGATAGATAGCGCAAAGACGGTAGATCTCCTCAAGAATCTCAAGGAGACGGAGTATCAAAGGGCGCATGAGCTATGGCAGAGAAAGTTTGGGGCCCTTGCGACAGAGCAAAAGGAGCGAGCCCGTCAGTACCGTTTTTTAGCATCTAAAGGATTTAGCTCTGATGTCGTGTCCAAAGTAGTTGCTGGTCGTTTAGGCTAGGGCAAGTACCGAGCAAAAATGCGATGTTGCCGCACTGCAGCATGATAGACTTATGGATTCGGTCAAGCTAGCCCTTTATGTCGGTGGGTGTTTATGGCGAAATCGATTTATTCACCCTCATCGCTTGCTAAAAAAGATACTGTTTCGGGAGTAAT
>Ga0209400_1003219_pt1 | contig 11963 bp, 10 predicted proteins | sample M_130807_EF_Meta_FD_187313 | JGI IMG/M metagenome (GOLD analysis project Ga0209400, IMG submission 187313) | Freshwater microbial communities from Lake Montjoie, Canada to study carbon cycling - M_130807_EF_MetaG (SPAdes) (version 2) | ecosystem: Environmental > Aquatic > Freshwater > Lake... | reverse complement strand
TTTACGAGTTGCAGGGGGGGCAGCATTTCAGTGACGATGCCGTATTTGGCGGGTGAATATGCAGCCGCCCCAATCCCCACTAAGGCGTAGGCCACGCACACGAGATTAACCTGTGCCCCCTCTGATAAGCCTAAAAACGCATAGCAAAACATAAGGGCACAACCACTCACCTTAATGGCGTTGGTCACGAACATGACCCGCCCTTTCGGGTAAGAGTCTGAAATGGCGCCGACAAAGGCCGCAAGCAGCACGTAAGACGCGGCAAACCACCATTTCATCATGGGGGCCATCCAATCGGGGCCGTGCAGCTGTTGAATCAGTGCAATCGCGGCAATAAAAAGCGCGTTGTCGGCAAGCGAAGACAGTGCCTGCGCGGCCATAACGGTAAAAAAGCCTTTGTTCAAGTCGAGCGCCTTTTTTAAAAAGGATTAAATACAAAATACCGACAGACCCTTGTTGGGTTCACAGGCTAGACCCTTATTTTCGCCTGTCCGAGTATACCGACAGATCTTTTGGTGTTTGGTCAACGCACAGGCAAGCAACAATGCAGGATTTTGAGTAAAAACGGAATGAGGGATTGCCCTTGGTAAAGATTCGGGTACAACAGCCCGTCATGCTGGCTACCAAGGCTAAATTCACCTCAGGCTGCGTTATGATCAAGGGTATTCCATCCCAATTGTGTCTAATTATTGTGCGCCTGACCCAGATCAAACTTGCCGGCTTCAAATCTTTTGTTGATCCGACCGTGATCCCAACCCCTAGCCAGTTGGTTGGCGTCGTGGGCCCCAATGGTTGCGGCAAATCTAACATCATTGATGCGGTACGCTGGGTGATGGGCGAAAGCCGAGCCTCTGAGCTGCGCGGCGAATCAATGCAAGACGTCATTTTTAGCGGTTCAAGCCAGCGTAAAGCCTCGGCGCGCGCTTCGGTCGAACTGGTGTTTGATAACAGTGATGGTCGTGCTACCGGGCAATGGGCCAGCTATGGCGAAATCGCGGTGCGCCGGGTGTTAACCCGAGACGGCACCAGCAGCTACTTCATTAATAACCAGCAAGTCCGGCGTCGCGATGTGTACGATATTTTTCTGGGTACGGGTCTAGGTTCGCGCGGTTACGCCATCATCGGTCAGGGCATGATTAATCGCCTGATCGAAGCCAAGCCCGAAGAACTGCGCGTATATCTTGAAGAGGCGGCTGGGGTCTCGCGTTACAAAGAGCGTCGTCGCGAAACCGAAAATCGTTTGTCAGACACGCGCGAAAATCTTGTACGCGTCGAAGATATTTTGCGTGAACTCGGCTCTCAACTTGAAAAGCTTGAAGGTCAGGCCGAAGTGGCGCGCGAATACCGCGGCCTGCAAACCGAAGGCGAAGCCAAGCAAAACGCACTATGGTTTTTGAAAGAGGCTGCGGCTCAAGAAGAGCGCGATCGCACGCAACAAAACATTGAACGCGCCCATACCGAACTTGAAGCTTCGACGGCGGGCCTGCGGGCCAGCGAAGCCGCGCTTGAGTCGCGTCGTCAGGCGCATTATGCAGCGGGCGATGCCGTGCACGCCGAGCAGGGCGCTTTGTACGAAGCCAATGCCAAGGTCAGTAGCCTAGAGGCTGAAATCCGACACGTGGTCGAGTCGCGTAATCGCGTACAAACCCGACGTGCACAATTGCAGGTGCAAATTACTGAATGGGAGTCTCAACGTGAGCACTGCCAAGAACAAATCTTAGAGGGTGAAGACGAGCTGGCAACCAGCGCGGCACGCTCTGAAGAAGCGCGTGATTTGGCCTTGGCAGCCCAAGCTGGTTTGCCAGAAATCGAAGCGCGTGTGCGCGAGGCAGCGGGCAAGCGCGAAGAGATGCGCATCACGTTGGCGCGGGTCGAGCAAAGCTTAGCGCTAGCGGCGCAAACGCAGCGCGATTCTGATCGCCAACTGCAAGCACTCGAGCTACGTCATGAGCGCTTGAAACTAGAATTAAAAGGCGTCGAATCGCCCGATCTGGCTGCGCTCGAACAATTGACCGGTGACAAGATCTCTTCTGAAGAGCTTCTTGAAGAAGCGCAAGGCAAACTCCTTGAGCTTGAAGACCGCTTGCCTCAAGCCGATACCCAGCGCAATCAGGCGCAGCAAACCGCGCTGACCGAAGCCGAGGCCTTGGCCCGCCTAGACGCCCGCTTGTCGGCCCTGGTGCGTTTGCAAGAAGATGTGCAAAAGAAGGGGGCGCTTGAGCCCTGGTTAGCCAAACACGAGCTTACGACCTTAGGTCGCTTGTGGCAAAAATTACATGTCGAGCCAGGCTGGGAGACCGCCATCGAGGCGGTGCTCAATGAACGTATGACTGGCCTTGAAGTGCGCAATCTAGATTGGGCGCGTGCCTTTGCGGCTGACGCGCCACCCGCGCGCCTGGCGTTTTATCAGTTACCGGTGGCCGCTGCTGCGGCGGCTGCACCAACGGGCTTGACGCCCTTGACCTCTTTGCTGCGTATCAGTGATCCAGAACTGCGCACCTTGCTGCAGTCATGGCTTGGGCACGTCTTTGTCGCAAAAGATATGACCGAAGCGTTAGCTATGCGTGCCACATTACCTGCGGGCGCTTTGTTGGTGGTGCAGGGCGGGCATTTGGTTGATACCCACAGTGTGCGGTTTTATGCGCCAGACTCTGAACAAGCCGGTTTGCTGGCACGTCAGCAAGAGATCGAAAACCTGCAGCGCGAAATCAAGGCGCGCCAACTGATCGCCGATCAGTCGCGCTCGGCGGTGGCGCAGGCCGAAGCCGCGTGGCAACAGGTTTCGCAAGCCTTGCCGCCCTTGCGTCAGCGTGTTGGTGAAATTACCCGTCGTTTGCATGATTTACAGCTTGAGCACACCCGTCTGCTTCAGCAGGTTGAACAAACCCGCGAGCGTTCAGGTCGGCTTGAGCAAGACTTGGCCGAAGTGGCCTCGCAACAAGAAGAGTTACAAGCGACCAAAGTCGAAGCTGAAACGCGTTTCGAAGAGCTCGACGCCGAAATCGCCACTTTGCAAGAGGCCTACTCTGAGGCTGAAATGGCAGGCGAAGCATTGGCCGACGAAGCGCAAACCGCTCGAGATCGCTTGCGTGACCAAGAGCGCGGCGCCCAAGAAGCTGAGTTCAACGAGCGCGGTATTCGTGCGCGCATTGCCGAGTTGCAACGTAATCTACAGGTTGCGACCGAGCAAAATACACGAGCGCAGCAAGAACTTATTACTCTTGAGTCAGACCTCACAACACTTGACGCAGCGGCGGCCGAAGCTGGCCTACAAGAGGCGCTTGAGTTACGTGCCGAGCGCGAAGAAGCCTTGGGGCGAGTACGTATCGAGATGGATACCCTAGCCGCGCAGTTACGCGAAGCCGATGAAGAGCGCCTGACGCTTGAGCGCTCGCTTGAGCCACGCCGCGAACGCATCATGCAGCTGCAGCTGCAAGAGCAAGCCGCCCGCTTGGCGGCTGAACAGTTTGCCGAGCAACTCAATGAGCGTCAGGTTGACCGTGCGGCGGTACAGGCCGCGTTGGTGGATCAGCCCGAAGAATGGTCGCGCCCTGCCTGGTTGCAAACCGAGGTTCAGCGCATTACTAAAAAAATTGAAAGTCTGGGCTCAGTCAACTTGGCGGCGCTTGACGAACTCAATGAATCGCGCGAACGTAAAGGTTATCTTGATGCGCAATTCTTAGATCTGCAAACGGCTATCAATACGCTCGAAGATGCAATCCATAAAATCGATCGTGAAACCCGTGACTTGCTGCAAACGACCTTTAACGAAGTCAATACGCACTTCGGCGAGTTGTTTCCTAAGCTTTTTGGTGGGGGCGAAGCCCGGCTCATCATGACGGGCGACGAGATCCTAGACGCGGGCGTGCAAGTGATGGCTCAGCCACCCGGAAAACGCAATACCTCGATTCATTTGTTGTCGGGCGGAGAAAAAGCCCTGACCGCGACCGCGCTGGTGTTTGCCTTGTTCAAATTGAACCCCGCGCCGTTTTGCTTGCTTGACGAGGTGGATGCGCCGCTTGATGATGCGAACACCGAGCGGTATGCTAACTTGGTCGGCAGTATGTCAGAGCACACGCAATTTCTATTTATTTCGCATAATAAAATTGCCATGCAAATGGCACGACAATTGATTGGTGTCACGATGCAAGAGCAAGGTGTATCAAGAATTGTGGCAGTTGATATTGAATCGGCGCTGCAACTTGCAGCAGAAGCGGCTTAATTCTAGGGTCTACAGATGAGTGAGTTGCAGATCTATCTGATTGTTTTAGGTGCAGGCGTTATTTTGCTACTGCTGGGCTTTAATTGGATTCAAGATCTGCGTGTGCGTAGGCGCATGCAGGCTGAGCTACCTAAAATTGATCAAGACCCCCTTTTGGGCGAGCCTAGCTTTAGTCAGAGTGGGCGGCGCGAGCCTGCCTTGGGGGGTGGGGCCGTAGTCTTGCCGTTCACCGGTGGCGCTCAGGGCGCACCCTACACCGATGCGCTTGAACCTGACTCAGCCACAGAGGCCGTGATTGAGCTGACGTTTCAGGGGCCGATGGCGGGCGAAGATTTGGCGCCCTTACTCATGCCCCTGCGTGTCGCGGGCCGCAAAGCAGTCAGAGTCTTTGTTCAAAACGTGCAAGGTCAGCACTCTTTGCAAATTGACCCACAAGATCAGTATATTTCGGTGCAGTTGGCCATCTTGTTAGCCAACCGCAGTGGTGCTTTAAACGCGATTGAGTGGTCGCAGATTTTTACGCGTGCGCAAACGATGGCCGATCAGCTTGAGTGCACGCTTGAGGCCCCCGAGCAACAACAGGTTGTTGAACTTGCACAACGTTTAGACCGGGTCTGTGAGGGGCTCGATACGCAGGTCGGGTTGACGTTGCTCTTGGCAGGTGTGCGCTCGGTATCAGATGTAAGCAGTGCCGCGCAAGCGATGGGTTTCGTGCCTTACCAGGGGCGTTTTGCCTGGTGCGGTGACCATGGGTTTGTCTGTTTTACACTCTCACGCGCCGACGAAGAATCCTTTGACGCTGGCATGGCTGGGGTAGACCGCTTAAGTTTGTTATTGGATGTTCCGCGCAGTCCAGTCGATACACGTGCCTTCGGTCGTATGGCTGAGATTGGCCAAGAACTTGCGCGACGTCTAGGTGCTGAGCTGGTTGACGATCAAGATCGTGCGCTGCAGCCAGGCGCCGAGTTTTTAATCGACGAGCAACTCAAAGCAGTCTATGTCAATCTTGAGCATGCTGGTTTGAATGCAGGTGGTGCGCGCGCCTTGCGCGTATTTGTTTAACGCCTGTTGGGCGGTGTATGACAGAAGCCCTTACGCGCGCGGCCTGGCTGCGCAACGAGATCGAGCGACATAATCACGCGTATTACGTGCAGGATGCGCCTCAGACTAGCGACGCCCAGTACGACCTGTTAATGCGTGAGCTGCAGGTGCTTGAAGCCAGCTACCCCGAACTGATCACGCCAGAGTCACCGACGCAGCGCGTTGGCGCTGCGCCTTTAACGGCCTTTGGTAGTGTCACCCATGCTGTGCCGATGTTGTCGCTCGGTAACGCCTTCGAGTCCGAGGACGTTGTTGCGTTTGATAAGCGTGTAGCCGATACGCTCAAGGCGGCAGGTAAGCTAAGTAGTACTGCACAGGTTGATTATTTTTGCGAGCTCAAGCTCGATGGGCTGGCCATTAACTTGCGCTACGAGCGCGGCGCATTGGTACAGGCTGCAACGCGCGGTGATGGGCAAACCGGCGAAGACGTTACCAGCAATATTCGTACCATCAAATCGATTCCACTTCGCCTAACAGGTCAGCCTCACGAGATTCCCGCAGTGCTTGAAGTGCGTGGTGAAGTGTTCATGAACCTCGCTGATTTTGCTTCGTTGAATGAAGCCCAACGTACACGCGGTGAAAAAATATTTGTCAATCCGCGTAACGCAGCAGCCGGTAGTTTGCGACAACTCGATCCTCGCATCACGGCGCAACGCCCGTTAAGATTTTTTGCCTATGGTTGGGGCGATGTCGGTGGCTTACAACTAGACAAACACAGCGACATGCTGGATTGGATGGCGCGCTTAGGTCTACCCGTGAATGTGACACAGCACGTCGTGGCGCAAGGTGCTACTGACCTGTTGCACTATTACGAACAAGTCGGCGCGCGCCGCGCGAGCTTGCCTTACGATATCGATGGTGTCGTTTACAAGGTCAATGATCTCGATGCCCAGCGCATACTAGGCTTTGTCGCGCGTGCGCCGCGCTTTGCGATCGCACATAAGTTTGCCGCGCAAGAGGCGTTTACGACCTTGCTCGATATCGAAGTGCAAGTGGGTCGCACGGGCGCGATTACGCCCGTGGCACGCCTGGCGCCGGTATTTGTGGGCGGCGTGACAGTCACCAACGCGACCTTGCATAACGAAGATGAAATTCGACGTAAAGACGTACGCATCGGTGACACCGTGATTGTGCGTCGTGCGGGCGACGTGATCCCCGAAGTCGTTGGCCCCGTCATTGAAAAACGCCCGGCGTTTGCACCGCAATTTGTGATGGTGACCGCATGCCCAGTATGCGGCTCAGCGATTGAACGTCTTGAAGACGAAGCGATCGCGCGTTGCACCGGTGGTTTGTTTTGTGCGGCTCAGCGCAAGCAAAGCCTGATTCACGCGGCGGGGCGCAAGGCACTCGACATTGAAGGCTTAGGCGAAAAGCTTGTTGAGCAGCTCGTAGACCGTGAGCGTATTCATTCGCTTGCAGATATCTTTACCCTGCAAGCCGCTGAGCTTGCGGGCTTTGAACGCATGGGGCAAAAGTCAGCAGACAATTTAATTGCAGCGATACAACAGGCGAAACAACCATCGCTTGGGCGTTTGATTTTTGCTTTAGGGATTCGCCATGTGGGTGAAACCACTGCGCGCGATCTGGCGTTGCATTTTGGTTCGATTGAAAGCGTGATGACGGCCAGCATGGATGACTTGCTCGGCGTCAATGATGTTGGGCCCGTTGTGGCGGGTTCGCTTGCTCGTTTTTTTGCTGAAACGCACAATCAAGAAATTGTGCGTGCCTTGCGCGAGCAAGGTGTTGAGCCACGTGCTGAAGTCGCTGCACTCACCGCCGGTTTGTCCGGTAAAACCTTTGTGCTGACGGGCACGTTGCCGGTATGGTCGCGTGAAGAGGCCTCAAGCCTGATCGTTGCCGCAGGGGGCAAAGTCACTGGCTCGGTTTCACGAAAAACTTCATTCGTGGTCGCGGGTACCGATGCTGGCAGCAAACTTGAGAAGGCGCGCGAACTAGGCGTCGTGGTGCTGGATGAAGACGGTTTGCGGGCGTTGTTGGCGCAAAATTAAGGGCGTCTTAAAAGACGCCCTTTCATCACCTCATTCACTCAGCTAAGCTTACTTAATCGTTGCTTTACCGCGCAGCTCTGCCTGAAAGGTGGTCAGTGCAGTTTGTTTCATCATTTCTTCAAGTTGTGGGCGAACTTGCTCAAACGGAGGAAACTCAATGGGGCGCATGTCGATGACTTCAATCACGTGCCAGCCGTATTGTGACTGTACAGGTGCGCTGGCCAGTTGACCCTTCTTGGTTGCAGCAACTGCTTTAGCAAAGGGCTCAACGTAGTTGGTGTTAGGTGCCCAACCAAGGTCACCACCTTTGTCGGCAGAGCCCGAGTCTTTCGATTGCTTAGCCAAGTCTTCAAACTTAGCCGATTTGGCTTTAAGTTTTGCCTGCATGTCGTTCGCGACTTTTTCGTCATCGACCAAAATATGACGCACGTTGTATTCAAACTTACCGTCTTCGGCTTTTTTGAGTTTGTCGTATTCGGCTTTTGCAGTCGCCTCAGTGACGGGATTCTTTTTGACGTAGTCGGCCATCAAAGCTTGAACCATAATCCCTTGGCGACTTAACTCAAGTTGAATCGCAACAGTTGGGTCTTTGGCGATGCCGGCTTGCTCAGCGGCTTGCACCATCACCTGGCGATTGATCAACTCTTCTTTGACTTGCTCGCGCAACTGAGGGGTGTCAGAGGCGCCCTGGCCCTGACTGATCAGCAGTTTGACAAACTGATCGACGCTTTCTTGCGTAATGGCTTTGCCGTTTACGGTTGCCACATTCTGTGCATACAGTGGGGCTGCAAGCGCCAATGAGGCGGCGAGCATAATGATTCGTTTCATGGATTTCCTTTGGAGGGCGCCCGAGTCGTGAGCGCAAGTGCGTGAATCGGGTATGGGATTAAATCGCGCAAAAGATCATACACCAGACGATGTTGCGCAACCATCGGCCGGTTAGAAAAACACTCGGCCACAATGGTGGCCCGAAAATGACTGGCGCCGCCTTGATTGCCGGCGTGCCCGGCGTGCAAATGCGACTCGTCTTGAATGGTGAGCTCGCTGGCGTTGAGCGCAGTCAGACGCTCTTGTAAGAGCACCAGATGGGGGTTGGTGTGGGTAACGCCAGAAGAAGAGGGTACCGCGGTCATGGTTTAGGCTCGTTGTCTTTGGTTTCAATGTGCTTACCTAGCCAAACCGACTGCCCAATCACAAACGCAATCAGCAAGCCCATTAGCCCAAACACCTTAAAGTTGACCCATTGATCGGTGGTGAAATAGCCCGAAAATGCAACAAAGAGATTGATTGCACCTGCGGCGATAAAGAACAGTGCCCAGCTTAAGTTCAGGCGGTTCCAGGCAGTGGCCGCCATCGAGATTTTTTCACCGAGCAGCTTTTGCATTAGGTTGCGGCCTAAAAACAGTTGGCTGATTAACAATACGCCGCCAAACAGCCAGTACAACATGGTTGGCTTCCATTTGATAAAGGCATCGTCTTTAAACCAAAGGGTGGCGCCGCCAAACACCACGATTACGCCAAGATTGATCCAGTGCATGCCTTCAATGGGCTTGCCTGTTAATTTGATCCACAGAATTTGCAAGATCGCGGCGGCCATTGCAACGCCAGTGGCGACATAGATGTCGGCAAACTTGTAGGCCGCAAAAAATAAAATCAGCGGAAACAGGTCAAAGAGAAATTTTTTCATGGGTTGCTTTGTCAAGCCACGCCGCGCGGGGCGAGGATAAGCTTAAGGTGCGAGTGGCTCAAAGGTCAGTGAAACTGAGTTGATGCAGTAGCGCAAACCAGTCGGTGGGGGACCATCCGGAAACACATGGCCCAGATGGCTGTCGCAGACATTGCATAAGACTTCAGTGCGCAGCATGCCGTGCGTGCTGTCGGTTTCTTCACGCACGTTATCGCCGTCGATGGCTACAAAATAGCTTGGCCAGCCGCAGCCTGCGTCAAATTTGGTGTCAGAAGCGAACAGTGCGGTGCTACAGCCTACGCAGCGGTAAACGCCGGGTTCGTTGTGATCCCAATAACGGCCTGTAAACGGCCGTTCGGTACCTTTTTGGCGGGCCACGTAATATTCTTCAGAAGAAAGCTGGGCTTTCCATTCTGCGTCGGTTTTGATGATTTTTTTCATATTGTTTATTGGAGTACAAATATTTAAAAAAGTTCGAGGCAAATGAGTAGAAGCTCGAGCCAGTTCGGTAAAGCTTTGAAATCACCCGGCAAAATCTGCTGTTGTGCCGCTTGTGACCCAATGACCTTTGTTCTGGCTGCAGCCCAACGACCGTGCGTATTTTACGCTGCAATGCGTGTTTGCCGAGGGTTTCGGGCATAATCGATCATCATGTTAATCGAGTTTAAAAACGTCTCTGTTGAGCGCGAGCGGCGATTGGTGCTCACCGACCTGAGCTTGACGCTGCACGAGCACCGTATCGGGGTGGTGGGGCCCAATGGCTCGGGCAAAAGCTCGTTGGCGAGGTTGATCAACGGCCTGCTTTTGCCCAAAACCGGTCAGGTTTGGGTGGATGGGCTCGATACTGCACGGGAGGTCGGGGCGGTACGTCGTAAAGTCGGGTTTGTGTTTCAAAATCCTGATAATCAGATTGTGTTTCCGGTCGTGCACGAAGACATTGAATTTGGGCTCAAGCAACGCGAAGCTGATCCCAAACGGCGTGCTTTGCGTGCTCAGGCCGCCTTAGAGCGCTTAGGGGTCGGCCATTTAACCGAACGTAGCGTACACACGTTGTCGGGTGGTGAGCGTCAATTAGTGGCTTTGGCAGCGGTACTCGCCACTGAGCCAGAGATGTTGGTCTTTGACGAACCCACCACGCAACTCGATTTGCGCCTGCGTAACCGGTTTGAACAGCATTTAGCCCAACTGCCTCAACCCGCCTTAGTGGTGAGTCATGACTTGGCATTGATGCGACAAATGGATCGTGTCTTGGTGATCGATCAGGGGCGCCTGGCCTTTGATGGTGCACCAACCGAGGCCCTCGCCTGGTATCAAGCGCACTGCTCCTGATGTTTACACAGCTTAACTCTGAGTACTAAATATCGAACACCGAACATTGAACACCAAACACTGAACACCGAACATTGAACACCAAACACTGAACACTGAACACTGAATATTTGCATAGAAAAATGCTTGGATCACTTTATTTGCCTGGTAACACCTGGTTGCACCGCACATCCGCCGGCCTAAAGTTGGCGGTGTTGGCGTTGAGCAGCAGTGCACTGATGTGGGTGCATTCGCCTCTGTTTTTATTGGCGACGTGTGTCCTAGTGTGTTTCTTGGTACGCTGGGTAGGTACGTCGCTGCAGCAGGTGTGGCAGCATCTGCGCCCGCTCGTTTGGATGTTGCTGGTGTTGGGTGGTTTGTCTGTTTGGTTTCAGGGCTTGCTGCAAGCGCTTGAGATGATCTTGCGGCTATTGACGCTGGTACTAGCCGCGTTGGTCGTCACGATGACCACGCCGCTTACGCAAATGATGCAAGTCGTGGTGTGGTTGTTATCACCCTTTCAAAGATTAGGTCGATGCCGATCGAGTTGCGTTAGGCGTTGGGCTGACGCTGCGCTTGATCCCCGAACTCGCTGTGCAGTGGCAAGATATTCGCGAAGCGCAACTCGCAAGGGGGCTCATGCCGAGTCCGTTGACGATGGGCGTACCCATGCTGCTGCGTACTTTGAGGCGCGCGGATGAAATCGCAGAGGCGATTGATGCACGCGGCTAATACCGATGGCTGATTTGTAAATAAAAGATTTTCGGATAACAAAGACTCCCTGATTTGAAAATAAAAGAGATACCGATAAACAACAGAGGTTGATGTGAAAACAAAAGATATTGTCTTGATCGCTTTATTTACGGCGCTCATCATTGCGCTGGGCTTGGTGCCTCCGATTCCGATGCCGTTGGTGCCGGTGCCGATTACTTTACAAACCTTTGGTGTGATGCTCGCAGGCTTAATCTTAGGCCCAAAGCGGGCAGGGCTTGTGTTGTTGCTTTATGTGATGATTGCTTTGTTAGGCCTGCCGGTATTGCCAGGTGGACGAGCCGGTTTGGCTGTGTTGGCAGGCCCGACGGCTGGGTTTTTGTTAGGCATGATTCCAGGTGCCGTCGTGACCGGTTGGCTGGCGCTTGTGCTAAATCGCGATAGCAAGTTAAAGGCAGACTCAAGCTCGCACGAGGCGCTTCAGTCAAACCCGAAGTGGGAGATCATGCGTTATGCGTTGGCAGCCATGTTGGGTGGAATCGTGTTGGTATACGTAATCGGCATCCCATGGCTGGCACTCGTCACAAAAATGGGTCTGGCCAAAGCTTGCTGGGCGATGGTGGTTTTTTTACCGGGCGATGTACTCAAGGCGCTTGTCGCCGCAGTCGTTGCGCAACGTATGCGTCGATTGAATATGGTTTGAAGTAGCGCTCTGCATGACGTCGTTGTGACAGTACTGCAAGAAAAAACATGCTGCAGTGCAACCCGTTCGTCATATGCGCTTGCTACTGTTCGCACACTTTGTATTTTAGGTGTGCATCATGTCCGCAATTGTCATTCAAAAAATATCAAAGTCTTTTGGCGTCACGTCTGTCTTACAAAACATATCGCTGACGATCAAAGATGGTGAGTTTGTCTCTTTACT
>Ga0209400_1003217_pt1 | contig 11967 bp, 16 predicted proteins | sample M_130807_EF_Meta_FD_187313 | JGI IMG/M metagenome (GOLD analysis project Ga0209400, IMG submission 187313) | Freshwater microbial communities from Lake Montjoie, Canada to study carbon cycling - M_130807_EF_MetaG (SPAdes) (version 2) | ecosystem: Environmental > Aquatic > Freshwater > Lake... | reverse complement strand
CCTGCTTACCGTAGCTTCCCTGAAACTTTTGCCGATGATCCTAACAGACTTTACGTGCCCTGGAGTATCGACGACGCTTACCACAAGTTGGAAAACTTATTACAAGCACCACATCACAACATGGGTCTGATCAGTGATTGGACCAACGGCACTGTGGATCGCATTGTAGACATATTAGAAGGCTTGGGTGAACAGTGGAATCGTGCAGGCAATCGTTATCGCGATCATGTAAGCCAAGCCAAATATCACGTTAGGAAAATTTAACGATGAGTCGAGTCATTGTAACTGGTGGTGCTGGATTCATTGGTGGCGAAACTGTTCTTAAATTGTTAGATGCTGGGCATAGTGTTTATGCCATTGACCTAGCGTTGCCTAGTGAGTTATTACTGAACTCAGGGGCCAGGTGGCTCACTGGAGATTTCAGCGGCGAGGTTGCACTGGATTCAATTGCGTTGTTTAATCCAGATGCTATTGTTCATTGTGCAGGCACAAGTTTGGTAGGTCCTAGTGTTACAGACCCACAAGAATACTACAACAATAATTTTGTTAAAACTAAACGACTATTGGATCGTTTAATACAATACAAGATCAGTGCCAGATTTATTTTTAGTAGTAGTGCTGCTACCTACGGCAACCCTGTGATGACACCTTGCCAAGAAATAGATCCTGCTGAACCTATTAGCCCTTACGGCGAAAGTAAACTCATGGTGGACTGGATGTTGCAAAGTTATCATCGTGCCTATGGCTTGGACTATGTGAGCTTTCGTTATTTCAACGCCTGCGGTGCCGACAGCCAAGGCCGTCATGGACAAAGACCCGGGGCCACACACATCATTGCTAGAGTCCTAGAAAGCATCAGAGATAGCGCACACTTTACTCTTAACGGCATAGACTATCCCACCGCAGATGGAACCTGTGTGAGAGATTATATACATGTGGAAGACTTGGCCGATGCTCATGTCCTAGCCTGCGATTGTAAAATATCTGCGGGCATATATAACCTTGGTACTAACGCAGGTCACAGCAATAAAGAGATCATCACCATGGCCGAGCAGGTTACTGGACAACGTGTGAATCTAGAAGTAGGTAGTGCCAGACCAGGAGATCCAGCACAACTCACAGCCGATAGTGCCAAGTTTTGTCGTGCGTCTAGCTGGCACCCAAGGTTTGAGATAGAGGACATAATACGTCATGCCTGGATGTGGTATAAAAAATAACATGGCCTGGTTTAGAAATCACATAGAACCTACGTGGGATGATTGGTTTAAAAATTTAAACTACGAATACTTGACGCATAAAGATCTGACCACAGTGCAACACTGGTATCAACTGGGCTATACCAGGACAAATTTGAATGGTGCTGTGGTCAGTCTTAAAGACAATTTTCCAGATTGGGTTACACAACTTGGACATTGTTTAGGATGGCATAATCTAGGTGCCAGTCTCTACCGCATGAATACCGAAGATGTTCTTCCTTTACACACTGATCATTATTTGTCCTATCAAAAGGCATTTGCAATCGATGACCTTAGCATCGTTGGCCGGTGTATAATATTCATGGAAGATTGGAAAAGCGGTCACTATTTTGAAATTGATGGTCAAGCTATAACTGACTGGAAAGCCGGAGATTATGTAACCTGGCAATATGATGTCTCGCACATGGCAGCCAATTTAGGACTGGATCCTAGATACACCATGCAAATCACCGGTACATATAATTCTGTAGTCGGCACAAATAAACAATAACTACAACATGTATCAATATGCCGAACTAGCTCATTGGATGAAAAATCAAGACACAATGAAAATATTGCCTGCACAGGTAGATATTGATTTGACCAATGTTTGTAATCAAGACTGCTACTATTGTAACTCTGCAGACTTCAGAGCGGCAATGCCTGTGCAAAAAAAATATACAGAATACATTACGTTACTAGATAAACTAGCTGGTTGGAGAGCTCACACACCTAACAGCTATGGAACAACGCATACTATAACATATCCTGGTGGTGGCGAACCTACTGTTCTTGTTAACTATGAAAAAGTCATTGAACACACAATTGATCTAGGATTTCTTGGTAGTATTACCACCAATGGCAGCAACTTGGATCGTTTGTTAGATACTATTCACGTAGATAAACTACGCAAACTGGCCTGGATTGGTATCGACATCGATGCTGGAACCGAATCATTATATGAAGAAATACGTCGCAGCCTAACTGCCAAAAGTTTGTTTACACAGGTATGCGACAATGCACGTGGTTTGATCGAAGCTAGGGTTAATGTAGATTTTAAAGCATTGATTAATCCTCTCAATGACAACGAAGAAGCAATGAATGATCTGTTTAAGTTAGTCAAAGAGCTAGGCGGACGTATGATTTACTTTCGTCCGGTCATTGTCAACGATCAAGCATACCCTATTACTGAAGCAACCATTACTCGACTTGAAAAATACAGCAAACAATACCAATTGCCGTATTGGGCCAATCAAAATAAAACATTGCCACGTAACTATAAAAAGTGTCATCAAATGTTTCACTTTCCTGTATTCTGTGCCGACGGTAAAATATACATTTGTTGCGAAGGCAAAGGTAATCCGCAATTTGAACTGACCAATTGGGACAAGGGTGACTTCCGCGATGCTTGGTTAAATGAACGTCATTACGAAATATATAACAAAACCCGCGTGGAGTTTTGCCAGCCGTGCCGTCCTAATATAAGTAATATCAAGATACAAAATATTCTAAATAATCCCAAAGACATTGAGGCCTTATATCTATGACTCCTAAATTTCCTATCATTGAATTGGTTGATAGACTAGCTATCGCTGAAATTAAATTCCAACGCACCCGGGCCAACAAAGAAGAATTGATATGGTACAAGGAGCAAGCTCTGCGTATTGATCTCAGCGAAATTGTTGCGGAGTACGAGGATCTTAAACGCATACACAACGAAATATGGATGCTAGAGGCAGAACTCAAAACAGGCCGAGAGGCAGAACTTGCACTTGAAGAAATAGGACGTCGTGCTATTGCCATTCGAGACCATAATAACAAGCGTGTGGCACTTAAAAATTTAATAGCAAAAAAGTTAGATTGCCCTGTGCGAGAAATCAAGAAAGATCATCTATCGCAATGAGTTTTCAAAAATTGTTTGACTTTGAATCAGCTCTGGCTGAATATACAGGTGCACCTTATGTAGTTGTAACCGACGGATGCACCCATGCCATTGAGTTATGTATGCGGTATGAACAGGTTAAAGAATGCCAGTTTTCAGCCTACACATATCTAAGTGTTCCAATGGCATTGACCCACTTGGGTGTAGAATATACCATGACTGATGAAGTATGGACAGGCGAATATCAGTTTAGAAACACACGAATTTGGGATAGTGCCCGAAGACTCGAGCCAGGAATGTATCGTCCAGGTGCAATGCAGTGCCTAAGTTTTGGTTGGACCAAACCATTACAGTTGGGCAAAGGTGGGGCCATCTTGTTGGATGACCCTGAAGCATACAAGATCATAAGCAGACAACGTTGTGATGGTAGAAACTTGCATGTTCCCTGGGAAACCGAAACAGACTTAATACTCGGGTATCACTATTGTCCTACACTAGAACTATGCGTTAAAGGATTAGAATTATTGCCTAATGTAGAACCAAAAGCACAACCTGGCATCTATCCTGATTGCAGAAAAGTTTCATTTAAGTATTGATTTAAATCTAAATAACTGTTATAATAGCAACAAGACTGGTCATCCACGACCCTAACTCGGAGAATAAAATTGACAGAACCTGTAACATTTGACAACATTGACAGTAAAGGATATTCAGAAGGATATCTAGGTGATAACATCCGCGCTCGTATGAAACGTGATCGTAAACGTTTCTGGGCAGGCGACAACATTAGCGATTACTTACATGAAGGCGATAAGGAACGACTAATTGACGAAGCTACAGAAGCTTTTGAACGAGTATTAGATACCTTATTAATTGATCGTGAAAACGATCCTAACAGTAAAGGCACAGCACGTCGCTTGGCCAAAATGTATTTTAACGAAATTATGGAGGGTAGATATGTTCCAGCACCAGATGCAACAGCTTTTCCAAATGATTCAGCGGATAGATATGAAGGTATGTTGGTTGTACGTAGCGAACTGCGTTCTATGTGCAGTCATCATCACCAGCCTGTTACAGGTGTGGCATACATCGGAATTATTGCAGCTAACAAACTTATTGGCCTTTCTAAATATACTAGGATCGCTCAGTGGTGTGCTCGTCGTGGCACACTTCAAGAAGAACTATGTAACGACATCGCAAGAGAAATAATGCGGGCGACAGAGTCAGAAAATGTTGGCGTGTATATCCAAGCCACGCATGGTTGTTGTGAGAATCGTGGTATTATGGCACATTCAAGTCTAACACAAACCACTGTGCTTCGGGGCAGTTTCCAGACTGATCCAGGAACAAAGAAAGAGTTCATGGACAATATTAAATTGCAACAAGACTTTGCCCCAAGATAACTTAAAGGAAATATAATGACAGATATTAACAATTTAACCAATGTAGCTATTGAACGAGCCAAGCATCTTCAAGAATTTGCTGTTTTTCGTGATATGGACGATATTATTTTTTCTGGCAAACCAGCGCCATATTCTATTCGACACAATATGGGAGAGTTGGCCGAAATTACTGTTCCGGCCATTGATCAGGAAGAGGCCGAACAGCGTGTCGACGAGTGGCTCAACGGCCAGCGAGTATGACTTATGTAGTTGGTGATGGTTGTATTCTCTGTAAGCATACCGATTGTGTAGATGTTTGCCCGGTAGATTGTTTTGTAGAAGGTCCAAACTTTTTAGCCATCGATCCAGATGGTTGTATTGACTGTGCGGTATGTGTTCCAGAATGCCCAGAAAATGCCATTTTTGCTGAAGATGATGTTCCGGAAGATCAAAAGCAATTTATTGCGATTAATGCCGAATTGGCCAAAATATGGAAACCACTCGTCAAATCCAAAGAATCCATGCCCGGTGCTGCCGAATGGTCCGGTGTTGCCAATAAACTACAGTATCTAAAGCGCGATTGACCCAAAAATAGTTACCTGCTATAATAATTGCATGACCAATTATTCTTAGAGCAACTATATGAAAAAATCACGTGTAATTAAACAGACGGCTATAGCTCTTGCTGTATCTACTGTTTTCTTACTTACGGCATGCGGAGGAGGTGGAGGTGGAGGTGGAGGTGGAGGTTGGCCCGCTAACAGCTCTAATCCAATACTTAAACCCGATACTCCGTATTACGGTTCTGGTACATTATCCAGATACGGATTTTCCTCAGGATCCCGTGACACTGTTCCGTTCAGCACTCCGACCCATGTCAGCACCTTTAATCCCTACACCAGTGATTCTACCAAAACCGCAGTAAGTCAACAACATGTGGTTAACAATCTAATAGGCGATGGTGCTGACAGTATGATTGTCACTGGACGTATGAGTCAACCGGCTACCAGCGGCGAGTGGATCAACAGTAGCATACAGTTGTTCACTTGGGAAAATGGTAGTTTCATCAACAACACAGCCAAGTGGTTTCCTAACGGTACAAATTCAATCCTAGGTGCCGAATACACAGGCGTTCATTTTGCTGACTTTTTTAAGACTGGACGAACAGACATGTTAATTGTTCCAGCCACTGACATGAACTACTATGGACCTACTGGGTCTAGTCAGGCTTGGTTGTTTAGCAATACCGGAAGTCAATTTAATCTCAACACCATTGAGTTGGGCGCACAGGTTTGGGGACATGGTAGTACCATTGCTGACTTGACCAAGTCTGGATGGATGGATGCTATTATCACCGACTACGGTCCCAATACCACATTCTTAATGAATAATCGTGTAAACGGATTTACTGTATACCAGGCCAAAGGTAACAACGATTTGTTTTGGGGTGCAAGTAGTATAGCTGCCGCTGACTTTTTAAACAACGGTTCAACACAACTTGTAGCCACTGATAGTAGAGCATGTGTTGGTGCCACTGCCTGGAACGGATGTAGCAGTAGCACTACCAAAATGTATACCTGGGCTATAGACTCAACCACTAACAAACTCAGCATCAACTGGGCCAAAGACTTGCCTGCTCCGATATTAGGCAACAGTAGTCACAACTATTTGGTCATAAACTATGATTTCAACAACAGTGGCAATCAAAGTTTGATTTTGTTTAGCTCGCCTGGTACCAGCGGCGGTGTAAAACAATCAGCCATACAGTTTTTACAAAACGACGGCGTGGGTAATTTTACCGACGTAACCAGTTCCATGGTAACGGGTTATAATACTAATACGTATGGAACCTATCGTCCACAATTTGTAGATCTCGGCAACGGCTTCAAGAGCATGATCCTGAGTGGAACTGACTGGTCTGGGACTGCAAACAGTAGCACTCAAATCTTAATCAAGCAAAGTGCAACTGGACCATATGTTGCCGCGTTCCAGAATATTATTACTGACTTTGCCAGTCAGGCAAACTTAGTAGCCAGTACCGTCAATAGTGGTAACCAGGTGGCTGTGGTCAAAGATAAAAGCAACAACTTATATCTTGTCAGCACACTACAATGGCATAATGGTGCCAACGATCCTATGCGGATGTCTACTTATTTGAGTCTAATAGGCGGGCAAGTCAATCCAGTTACAGCACAAACAGCGTTCAATTCTGTCAAAGCAACATGGCCATGGATGAGTTCTGCACAGGTTAATCAAGTGTTGGCACAAACTTCCAGCACATATTTGACCGAGGCCGGTTCGGGTTTGGTACTGAATCCTGACAAATTATTGAGTCCAATTGGTTCATTAAGCATTGCTACCCGGGCAGGTGCTGTACCATTGAACGGTATAACCGGTGGTGTTGCCGGCGTCAACATGTCGGGCTTTAATCAGATGCAGGCGTTTGATTCATTAGGACGTAACTACAGTTTAAATTTCGCCACATCAAACTCAGTTGGGCCCAACGGTTACACGTTCAACACTGAACATATCGATCAATACAATCTGACCAGTCATACTGAATACATGCTGAATGGTAACACACATACTGTGTATAATCAACAAGGCATGGCTGTGCGCCTGGGTGCCGAGAATCGCAATCAATCAAACACCATTGGTGCTCCGTTACTACCAAAAGAGTTTGGCGAACAATCAGTGAGTATGTATCCAGGGCCAAGACCAACTAACCAATGGAGTTTTGGTTTACCAGAAATTTATAAACGTGGTAACTTCTCTACTGGTCTACAGTTTACCAGTCTCAACACTAATCCATGGTTAAATTTCACTGGGTCTTTTGGATCTGTCAACAGCAGTAGTACCGTAGAACAAGTGATGACTTATCGAAAGAATAGATTCACGGTGCAAGGTGCACTGATGATGACCACTACTAATTTTAAACCTGGCATAATAACCAACGTAAGTCCAATTGTAGCCGGCTGGGCAGAAACCGGTTATCGATATAATGAATTGGGATTTGGCGATCTTGGTGTGTATGTGGGTGTAAAGCCGGTGGTATTGAGTGGAAATGTAACAGCTACTATACCAACCAGTGTTGACAACGCAGGCAATCCAGTGTATACTAACACTAAGATGGGCGTGGTAAGTCAAACCACTCCGTATGTTCGTGCATTATATACTGGTGTTATTGATCGGCACAACGCCTATAGATTGTCGGGTATGGCCACGCAGGATAGGCAATATCGTGCAATGGCCGAATACAGATATACATTTTAACTAAAAGGTAAAGGTAAAATGGTAATAGTTGCAACATGGATAGTGGTTGGTTTCTTTTCAGCTGTTGGTTGGGGAGTTGCACAGAAGACTGTGGTAGAACCATATATCAATCCGGCGTTTGATAAGGTTGAAACCCAACCTGCAAACACTAACAACACAAATAAAGATAATAAATAGATTCAACACAATGAAAGACACAACATGACAGGCCTCCGCACAGTAAATCTGCCACAAGAACGAATTATCCAATTGCGACTAAAAGATGATTCAGTAATCGAATTCAAGTTTTCACCTATTGATGCCACTGGTAATCGACTTTGGCAAATGTTTGCTACCACCGAGGCCCTTGACACTGTGGAACAATTGATCAAATCAGCTGACACTACCGATATTACAGAGACCAAGTCGGCTAGAAAAAAAGCACCAGACAAGAAAAAATAAGGTTAATGAACAATATCAATGGTTATGATCTGGTGCAATGTCAAGAGTATTGCAAGCAACTCCCCTTTTTTAATCAACTCCAATCTGATTTTGATCATTTAGGTTGGACCGATGATGACACTTATAGACTTATGCATCAGCAACAGGACGAGTCCTTGAGGTCTAATGCCAATATCACACCAAGAGAATATACTGGTACTGTTAAAGAAACTGTTTTTTCAATGGTTCCGTTTTATTACTTAAAAGAATTATTTAAAGAAAATCCAAATCAAATTTATGATTTAGGTTGCGGATGGAATATTTTTAAAAAATACATGCCAAACATCATTGGAGTAAGTCCAAAACGTAGATCAAAACGGCCTGAACATTTTGCAGGTACGATTGACCATATGGCCGACGTTCATGGTTTTATCGACAAATATTACATCGCAACGCATCAGAAATTTTTTGAATCAGTTTTTTCAATCAATGCTCTTCATTTCCGCATTGGAGGATTGGCTGAGTTTGAAAAAATTGTAACAGATTTTGCCTCAATGATAAAACCAGGTGGTAGGGGTTTTTTAGCACTTAACTTGGCAAGACTAATCAACTTTACCTCTGACGATTTTTTAAAAAGTCTAGACAACGATTACGATCATTATGTTCGCACCATTTTACAAAAGATAAATCTTAACTATATAATTTTAGATATTAATTTTGATAATATGGATTCGTACATGGATGGTAATATTAGGATTGTATTTGAAAAATAAATAGTTCTCTAAGCGGCCTTTCGGCGTCATCCCGCTTTACAAACTCTGCCGCCTATGCTAAAATTTAACATAGGAGAAAAACAGCATGACAACATTAAATCCCGTAGTATACAAATACACCAGTACCAAAGAGTACCACGACGCATTTCCATGTGCATATAGACAGTGGAGGGCAGACAGTCATTGTAACTTGATACACGGTTATTCGTTTAGTATGAAGTTTTACTTTGGCACAAACGAACTGGATGTTCGCAACTGGGCCGCTGATTATGGTGGTCTCAAAGAACTAAAGAAAACACTAGAAGACCAGTTTGACCACACACTGATTGTGGCACAGGATGATCCAGAGATGGCGACATTCAAGTTATTGCAAGAGCGGAACATGGCCAAGATTGTGGTATTGCCCCGACTGGGTTGCGAAGGACTCAGTGATATGCTTTACAAGTATGTGAATGGTGTTTACATTCCCGAAATGTGGGGGCCAGGCGAGGCGGCACGTTTATGGTGCTATCGTGTGGAAGTTCGTGAAACACAAAGCAACATGGCATTCCGTGAAGGTCATCGTGAATGGAATGAGGATCTGTTTGCGTGAGCATAAAGAACAGTCGCTTGTTGACTTCCGGATGCAGTTATACTGCGTATTGTTGGAGCACGTGGGCTGACATTTTAGGACGAGAATTCTCGTCCTATCATCAAGCAGGGTTAAGTGGCACTGACAATGCCACTGTTGCAAGATCCATTATCAAACATGCACAACCAACTGATACCGTTGTTGTTATGTGGACCAGTTTTGATCGCTGGAGTTTTTATAAAGACGAGCCGTGGATTTTGCCCAATAGAGATCAAAACAACCATTGGCGACATTATGTCCATATGGGTAGTGTAACTGAAAGAAATAAAGATTTTGTTGCCAATTACTATCATCCAGTAGAACGTTTTCAAACCACAATGGATTATATACAGTTGATTGATCTACACAGCAAAGCTGTTGGATATACTGCCTATCATTTCTCAGCGTTTCCATTATTTCACAGCGAAACAGAAATAACCGACGATCCAAGATTAGAAGAAATATATAAAAATTTTCAAATCGATAACAACTATCTATTAGATGTGTCGCTTGAAATGTTCAAACGAGAACATTATAATATATTTACTAATAATAGATATACCAAAGGCGACCCACATCCAACCCCGTTGTGCCACTGGGACTATGTCGAAAACATTATTGCGCCAAGATTAGGTATAGAATTAGATCCAAGTAAAAAATCTCGTATAATCAAAGAACAAGAAAATCTTATACAACGTGGAATTACTATTCGATAAATGAAAAACATTTGGAGACTTTGGGCCAAGGCTCTGGGTGAAAAAGCCGGCAATACTGATGCTGAAGCAGATCGGGTTGCCTGTATCAGAACAGTTGTAGTGCTGATATACGTTGTCACAAACTTTTTTATAATCGCAGGCGTCATACGTCATTGGTAATGAACAACAAATTATCACTGAATAAACGGCGCATATAAATATTTACACTATGTCACATGAATACAAAATAGCAATCATATTGCCCACTCGAGGTCGCACTGCGGCATTAACACGCAGTCTTATTGGCCTGCTAGAAAAAGCCGCAGATCTGTCTAGTATACAAGTGTTGTTGGGTTTAGATACTGATGACGCAGTAGGCCTTGCCCATTTTCAAGAGTCGTTACAACCGCAACTGGACAAAATGGAAGTCTCATACACTGCTATGACATTTGAACCACTTGGATACAGCCGTCTAAACGAATACATCAACACATTGAGTAAAAATTCAGATGCAGACTGGATATTTTTCTGGAATGACGATGCTGTAATGGAAAGCAACAATTGGGATTTAGAAATTGTCAAGCGCACCGGAGAGTTCAAGTTATTGGCTGTGCATACTCATCAAGACCATCCTTATAGTATATTTCCTATAGTTCCCAGAGCCTGGTTGGATCTCATTGGGCATTTGAGTCTGCACAGCATGACAGATGCATGGTTGAGCCAAATTGCCTATTGCGTAGATATTTGGGAACGCATTGAAGTAGATGTGATTCACGACCGTGCTGACTTAACCGGCAATAACTTAGATGCTACCTACAAAGAAAGAGAACTGCTTGAAGGAAACCCTAGTAATCCTAGAGATTTTCATAATCCCAATATGACTCGGTTGCGTATGCAAGAATGCGAGATTGTTAACAATCATTTAAAAAGCATAGGATTAAATCCTACTTGGTGGGATAGTGTCAAAACCGGAAAACAAGATCCCTGGGCAACTCTTATTAAAAATGATATCAACAATCAAATGCGTCAATTTACACTAAAGGTCAAATAATCAACATTATGAAAAAAACTATACTAGTAACCGGGGGCGCCGGATTCATTGGTCATCATATGATTCGTCGACTACTCAAACACGACGAATACAATATTATCAGTATGGATCGTTTAGACTTCTCAGGAAATTTAAATCGTTTACATGAACTAAGTCAAGAGTTTGGAACAGACACTATGAGTCGGTTGCGTGTGATTTATCATGACCTTCGTGCCGAAATCAACCCACAACTGGCCGCACAGATTGGTCCAGTAGACCTTATTATCCATATGGCTGCAGGTAGCCATGTTACCAGGTCAATTGAAAATCCCATGTTGTTTGTGCAAGACAATGTGGTTGGCACTTGCAACTTGTTGGATTATGCTCGACGTTATTTGCCCGATTTGGAAAAATTTATCAACTTTGGCACAGATGAAGTGTTTGGTTCGGCACCCGAAGGCGTAGAATACCGAGAATGGGATCGCTATAATAGTCGTAGTCCATACAGTGCTACCAAGGCTGGCGCAGAAGAATTGTGTGTGGCCTACGAAAACACATTTGGCATGCCTATCTACTGCACACATACAATGAATGTGTTTGGTGAACGTCAACTGCCAGAGAAGTTTATTGGTATTGCCATGCGTAAGATTCTAGCCGACGAACCGGT
>Ga0209400_1003216_pt1 | contig 11969 bp, 5 predicted proteins | sample M_130807_EF_Meta_FD_187313 | JGI IMG/M metagenome (GOLD analysis project Ga0209400, IMG submission 187313) | Freshwater microbial communities from Lake Montjoie, Canada to study carbon cycling - M_130807_EF_MetaG (SPAdes) (version 2) | ecosystem: Environmental > Aquatic > Freshwater > Lake... | reverse complement strand
TGCAGCCTGTAAAACAACTTTTTGGTCTCCGCCGATTGGGACAAGAGTAGACCCTGTTAATATTGGTGCGTTGGAAATAATAGAATAATCAACGGCCGAACGAGTCAAATACACATTTGATGTGACTGTACCGGCTGATTTGTTTGAAAGTGTCAACCCAATAAGAGTTGTTTGTGTAGCAGAAGGACAAGTGTAAATTGTATTACCACTTGTTACAATATTTGCTGCTACGTTTGATTTGAAGGTGTTAGCCATTTATATTTTTCCTTGATATCCTATTTATGTATTTATCCTAGTGCAATTGAGAAAGCAAGAGAAGTGCCTTCGGCTTCAACGATTCTATTATAAATTGCAGTATTTGCCGTTCCCACTAGAGATGTAATATTACCAGTTGTAATATTTGCAGTTGTGATTCTTGCAATATTTGCAGTTAGTACCGATGTTACATTTGCATTACTGAATGTTGAATTACCAGTTACGGACAATGTATTTGCTACATTGATAGAACCGTTTGAATTAATATCATCAAACCCAATTGCATCAAGTATAATATTACCTGATACTGTTAAATCACCAGAAATGGTTGTATTGCCAACAACATTAAGTGTATTACCTACAACAAGATTAGTGTTGGCATAGAAAGTTCCGCTAATATTATCAGTAAGATTATTAGCGACCGTGATTAAGTCTTGTGTTCCAATCAGCCATTGTTGAAAAGTATTGGCTGTTGTTAAATAATTAATTGCCATTTAACTTTCCTGTATTGACTAATTGAACTAACAAATTTTTGATATCTGACATGTCATTTTCTATTTTATCTAAGCGGTCTTTAGTTTGTATCTGTTCAGCCTGTTGTTTCTTTGCGATTTCTCTTTTCATTAGATAATCATTTAGACCTGATTTATCTGTATTTAGAATCGCCTTGGAATGAATATCTCTAATCAGAGCAGTATCACCTATTCGTACATGTTGACCCATATTATGTTCCAGAAGGTAAAGCAATTGCTCTCAAATCTCTTACTTTTGGAACATTAGTTGTATCTGTACCAGACATAACAATCTTAATAGCAAAAGTTTTGAATGTATTAAATGCAGTTGAACCAGATGTATATGAAATTGAATTATTGGCCGCAGAAGAAGATCCTGGTGCAAAACTCAACTCTCTATAGTCTCTCTTGTTAGTAGAAACAAAATTAGGATTACCTAATTGTGTCATCAATTGATATGATTTATTATCAAACACTTCTGAATCAGATCCAGACAATAGTTTATAATAAACATTGATTTCAGAACCAGATGGTTTGTATGCAGTCAAATAAACTCTTAGGTCACCAGAATCAAATCCATCGGCAAGAGTAACACGCCTTGTCATATATCTAGTTGCAGCATTACCGCCAGTTTTCTTATCTTCTCCATTGTATGTGACTGATGCACCTGAACCACCACCAGAACCTGGAGTTATTGTAATTGTTGGTGAAGTTGTATAACCCGTACCACCACTTGTTACAGTAATCGCCGTAATAATGTTTGCTGCGACTGTGGCCGTTGCAACAGCACCTGATCCGCCACCTCCACTAATTGTTACGGTCACATCAGCAGAGTTTGCATATGCAGAACCTGAGTTTGCAATTAAGAATCCTGAGTTCAACACAGGTAAAGCATTGATATAGTTATCAACTAAAATTGTTCCGAATCTAGTAACATCCAATATAGGAGAAATATCAGGATTAGATGTTGACATTGTGGTCTTCAGTATGAAGGTTGTATTGCCTGTTGTTGGATTTAATACCCTTCTTCCGTTTCCATCATCCATTGCGTAATCTTCTTTTGGATTAAAAGTTATAAAACTTGTTAGTCCACCAGTTGATTTTTCAGATAAGAAAGAATATCCTAATGATGTATTTGCCATTGTTACTTCAGATGTAACAGTATTAAATAAATCATAAGCAATATTTGAAGTTGGTTTGTCAACTAAGAATTGAGCCGTTGCAGGAGAAGTACTAAACACTTTTCTAGAAATTCTAAACAATATATCTAGATTTTGGTCAGCTGTCCAAGTAGAACCATTCTGTGATTGGAACAATGAACCGCCATATGGTTGTTCAGATATTTGTAGACCAGAAACTATATCTAATTTACCAACTTCACCAACATAGGCTTCATATCCATTTGAGTTAGATAAGAGAACAAAAGAATGTTCACCAGGCAACATATAGATTGGTGTATCAAACACAAAGTCTGTGCATTTTGTTGCATCATCTAAATCTGGTGAATCTGTAATGTTAACTTTATCAGGCGTAAGCGTTACAGACCCATAAGGATAAACAATTGTTGAAGATGGATAACCATTTACAGTCGGTCTTAGTTGTAGTGTAACAGGAGATGTATCATGTTTAGTTTTAAAACAAACTCTAATTTTCTCAACAAAAATACCCTGATTATATTGTGCAGGTGCAATTAAGAAAGTTTGTGCAAGTGGATCAAACCATCCCATCACAGGAACATCATTTACACTTGTAGTTGTTGTAACTCTACTATCGTTGACAGAAGTTCTTTGAATTACTGGTTGAATAGTAGAGACAATAGTATTTTCTGTTGTTTGCAATAAGCCTTGTGCAAAGAATGATGCATCACCATTTGTTGATGATGAAGGAATATCACCTGTTGAAGTATCAATTAATCTAAAAGATTTTTCACCAGTTCTAAATGTTGATGCAGGAATATTAAGAATACCCGCAACATCACCAGACCTAGTCGTTGTTAATCTACCAATCGAATAGAATGAAGTGGCATCTGGCGTTGTAGTCCAGGCAGAAGAAATTGTTGCAGTTCTTGTTGCTGCAACATATGAACTAATTGTTCTTTGTTGACCAGCACCAGTTCCAGATACAATAGAAATCGTATTACTATTGGCAGTATTAGCGTAATATCCTTCGTTGTTTGCACCAGTTGCATCTAAAGCTAATGTAATTGTTGTCGATGTTGCAGTATTTGTTTTTCCAGAGTAATGCTCGTATCCAGCAATTCGAATACTTGTTCCAGATATATCTCCAATAACATTAGCATTTGCAAGATTTAAATTACTTGTTGGTACAAGATTAGCAATGAATATAGCATTGTTTGAAGTTTTTACAACTACAGCAGTTGCATTATTCGAAGCAGTAGTATTGTTAAAAACTCTAATGGTTTCTGTGTTTGCAGTCTTTGTACTATAACCTAAATTGTTTGTGGCAAGAATAAATTTATTTGCTCGAGCAACATATTGTTCAACTGAAGTATTGTCAAAATATGGATATAAAATTGTATCAGGTTTAAAATCTGTTGCGGTAAATAGAACTGTCTTAGCTCTCATGTAAGGAATAACAGACACATCTACAATACGGTCACCAATTGATTGTGTGATAGTTTGTGGAACAGCTTTTGATAAAATACCAGAACGAGTTTGAGCCGATGTAGTAGTGGTTGTTGTTCTTTCTGTACCAACTTGGCCAAAGACATTTCCTCTGCCAGCTCTTGGTCCATCAAGCCAAAATTCACCACGAATACTGGTACTTGATGTACTAGATGAAGTTCCGGTCCATTGAGTTTGCCAATTTCCCCATTCATATTCATATCCAGAACTACTAATACCTTTCATCACCAAATCCCAAGCGTCTTTGTCACCACCTAGATTGACCAAAACATCGGCTTTCTTGGTTGTATCTACCCAAACATCAGAAGAAGGATTTAACGCAATTTTGCCAAGATAATTAACCACATTGAACGGGTTAATATTCATTGTCTTAGATGCAAGTGGTTGATTTACAAATGTTGTATTACTAGCCGCAACAGTAACAAATGGTCCTGTTTGTAAGTAACCGGTTGAATTTGCAGAATCAAAAGTCAACATTCTTGATGAAACATTGAATGATGGGCGAAGTTCTTGATTAATCGGATCAATTGAAGCAGAATATTCAACTGAAGACACATCAGCAACTGAATGTCCTTTGAAAGAATCTACAACAATACCGTTTTTAAATCTTGGTAAATTTGTGCTATCAAGAATTGTCAAATCTTGTTTGTTTACAGCATCTTGTTCAAGTAAAGATAATGATGTGTAATATTCTAAATTCTCAAGTCTCTTTTCAATCGTGCCAATATCTCGCATTGTATAACGGCGATTATTAATGTAACTAGAGGATACTTCCTCTGTATCATCAAGATAGGCCGGTTCATTTAAAATATAAAGATTCATTGCGTCATCTTTATTTTTTGGTTGAACTGGTGTTAATGATGGTGTTCCTTGAATAACATCAAATGTTCTATTTTTATTCAGAACAACAGTATCAATTCTTGGTAAATAATAAGAATAATCAAGAAGAATATTGGAACCATTTTCTGGTATTTTTGGACCAGTAGTGGAAGGATCAACATCAAATGTTGTTGTTACAGTTGTTGAATCTAATGCATTTGTGGCATTTTTTCTAATTGGTCTGAAATCTAAAGTGTCTCTTAATGAATAAGATGTTCCAATTGTTGGAGAATTAAAAGTTGGTATTGTACCATATGTTGGGTATGAATCAACAGAAAATAATCCAGCACCAGAAGAAGAATATCGATTATATCGTACAACTAATGGACCAATAGGTGCAGAATATCCTGATTTTAATATAATCGATGAATGGTCATAGAAAGAATTCTTTTGGCCATCATCTAATGTATACCTTGAAGTTATATCAGTATAACCTGTATTTGCCACAGCGGCACCATTAAAATCGTATACTGAAACCAATGCAGTAACATCTGAAACATACAATGATTGTGCGGTGCCTGATGTTTTAATAATGTTGTTTGCTTGAATTGTTGTTTGACTTGTGGTTGCATTTGCATAAACAATTACACCGTTGGTGTTTATTGACTCTCCACCAGATGTTTGAATTGTTGCATTGGCTGAAACTAATGTTTTTGTTTTTGCTGGACTACCAGATGCCAATGTATAATTAATAGTTGCCACAATATTGGCAGTCATATTATTTGCATTAACAATTGTTAATTTTCTAGTTGATGTATTAACAGTTGTAATTTTATCAGCAGGAACAGTTGAACCTACTGCATAAGGAGAAGTACCCGCAGTAGTAACAACAACTTGATAACTTTGTTGTTTTGCAGTTGTTGAAGAAGCGGTAGTTAATGTTTCACCAGAACCAACAGATAAAGCAGGAGAATCTGAAGCCACAAAAGTTTGTGCTTCATACAGTCTACGATATGAATATGAAAAATCTGCAATCGTACTAGGTGTAATATATTGTTGTCCCAAATTAAACACAATGGGTTCAAAAGAAACATCAGTTAAATATGCATCATCATATACTGATGCTAAATCTTTTGACCTTGCATCAACATCGGCAGAATTAGTTCTTGTTGTACTTGAGAAAGTTGCCAATGATTCAACATCATTGAATTCAAAATCTATTGACCAAACAGAAGTATTATTTGGTGTTGTTAAGAAATTACTTCCAAGAGTAATCACTTGGTTGGTTGCATCAAATGCGGTAATGTATTTTGGTGATTCTGCTGAACCTGGTCCAGAAGTAATCCTTATTTTTGCGCCTTTGTATGCATCAGTTACCGATGAGAAAATTTGGCCTGCGGTAGTATTACCAATTGTAACATTACCAGAGTTGGCAGACCTTATTGTTCCTGTTAACGAACCAACACTCACATCAAACAAAAATGTTTTGTAAGAATAAGTCGCAGAATTGGAAGTATTTGATGCAGAATCAAAAGAGAAAGATTTAATTCTTGCAGTACCAATTTTAGTATTGCTAATAGATGCAGTAGAAGTTAAATTAATAGATGCATTTGAAACACAATGTAAATCAATTGTTGATAAATGATTTATAGGAAATGTTCCGTAGTGACCGGTTGTGTATATAAAATTACCATAATCAACTGAAACATCTTTATTATTAATTGCTTCTGTTGTTCTAGGTTTAGCAACTGTTATTGTTGTTGGAGAAATAGTTTCATACTCATATCCAAAAACATATGCTTTGCCTGGAGACAAAATAACATCCATGTTTGCAGTATTGGATGTATTTGTTTGTAGTGATAGATTAAAAGGCCTAACAGTATAGTTACCTGATTCATCATATGTTCTACGAGCAAGAGTGTCTTCTAAAACAGAATAAAGTGGCAGTCTATAACTTCTTGTTTGAACACCTTCTTCAACTCTACCCAATTCAATAAATTGAGTCGTGTCTGTTGATGTAAGTGACCTTGATGCAAGTGTCAATTCAATTTTGAATCTATCAGCACCAGGAGCTTGATAGTTTGATGCATCTTGAGCTGGGTCAAGTAAAGAAGTATCAGCAGTAGATTTAACTAAACTTTCTGTAATTTCAAAACCAATTTTTGCATTGGCAGTTGTGTTACTATACTTTGAAGTTGCAATAGTTTGTTTATCATTTTTAATGAAATATCCATCATAATAATATACACCTTCAGTAACAGAAAAAATCTGTCCTGTGCCTACGCCAGATGTGGAGATATTTGCATATGCAGGTGATGATTCATAAGTGAGAATCGTATCACCAGAAGTAAATGCAGTACCATATAATTGTTTAACTAAAAGAGTTTTTGGATCACCTGTTCCAGAATCGGCATCATAAACTTTAATGACTTCTGCTCTTTTTGTTGGTGTTTGAATATTATCAACAATTGTTGAGTCAACAAAAGTGCTGATGTTTACAGTAGCTCCACTATAAGTGGAATCTAATTTAATATAGGTACAATCTTGTAAAAATGATTGGCCACCAGTGACAACAGAACCATTTTGAAAAACATGATTACCAAATCTTTCAACTTGTTTTTGAAGAATGGATTGAGCTTGAGTTAGTTCACGAGCTTGAACGGCATATCCAGGTTTGAACAATACACGAAGAAATTTCTTATCTTCATCGTAATCATCATAATATGGATTCGCATTAAAATTAGTATCGATACTCATTTATTTCCTCTAAAATCTAACCACAATTTTGATATTTTCTGCTTGACCATCTTCTCTTTGCGTCTTTGTAATATTTTCAACATATAAAATGTCACCAGTATATGGTTTGAATTCTGGATTTGTTTTAGTAATAATAATTCTAGAAACACCAGAACTTAAACCAACTAAAGGCAATCCAATTGTTACTGTTCCTATAACTTTAGACAACTTAACTGCATTTGATGTTTGTGAGTTAATGTATCCATAAAATGTAGCTGTAGATGAAGAAGCTCCTTGATAAACAAATTCATCTAATGTATAACTTGCACCAGCAACCAAACCTAAATTTGTTGTTTGAGAGATTACTGAATTGGCTGTTGTTTGTGTTACGGCAGTAGTATTAGCATATTTATGCGGATTGGCCAAAAGTCCGTACTGTCTAAAGGAAGTATTTGAAGAAATTAACCCATTTTCAGTAGTATCTATTTCACCAATTCTTACGGCAAACATCAAATTAGATGCGTTCAATTCATTAGCAGGATTGTAAGCATGACCATATTTTGGAGAGACAATAACTCTTGCTGTTGCACCAGTTCCAGAACCATAGATATACGCATTTGCTCTTGAGTAACCAGTTCCAATTGTTGTTACTGTTACCTTTGATACATTGGCATTTGCAGAAGAAACACCTGATGTTGTGTTTGATAATGTGGTTGAAGCAGCAGAACCACTTCCATCACCATCAACATAAACTCTAGTTGATATCGTTAAGTTACCTGTATTACCGCCACCAGATGATGTAGTTGCAGATGATAGTGTAATTACTCCTGTTGCATTTGCCGTTGCAGTAATGTATGAACCAGACGGAATGCCTGTTCCAGAGACAGACATATTTGCAAGATTTGCAACAGTTGAAATCTGAAACACACTTAAAACTCTAGCAGTATTTGCAAACTGAAATGTTGTTTGGCCTGAAGTATAAGAGGCAACTACAATATTTGATGCCTCTCTGTAATTTGTTCCATTTGCAGTAACAATAATTCTTGTCAATTCACCATCAACAACGCCAGTATCATTTACATTATAATCTAATTGTGCTGTGGATGTAGGAGTTGGAATCCAACTGGTAGTTAAAAACTTATTTGATGGCTTAACATTGTACATGTATTTCCACAAATAACCATCAGCAGTGGCAATATTGCCATTTGAAGTTGTATAGTCGCCCGATGGTTCTATTGTCGAATTGGCCGAGGAGTTATTAGACATGCATTTGTATACATTTCTTCCTGTCGTAATAACATACATGGGACTTAATCCCTGTGTGGTGTTTGATGATAACAAAGTGTTTATATCAATTGTATCATCATAATTTCTATATTTTGAATTCGCAGACCAAGTGACTTTTGGAATAACAAGTTCTACATCATTTGCCGTTACTTTTTTGGCGGCATATATGTTATTCCAAACATCTTTTTCTGTGCTAATCGTGTCCACAAGAGAATCTGGAGAAGACTCATTTGCATACGGAACATTATTACCAATAAAAATATAAAGAACTGGATCAGTAGTTCCTGAATTATAGACCGAATTACGCCAAATCTTTGCGTTATTGTAACTTAGTTTTTTCTTTGTAATTGATGGCATAGTGCTTATTTATATCAATATAAAGGCCGTTTGTGCATTTGCAGATGTTGTAAATGCTGAAGAAACTGCAATATTTGTATTACTTATGATACTAGAAACAGTTCTAATTATGTTATTCACAGAAACATTCGATCCAATAGTCAAAGTACCTCTTGAGTTAGACACATTAAATTTAGTGTTTACACCAGTTATATAAATTGAACCGTTTGAAACATTTACTGTTCCGGCAATCGTGTTAGCAGAAGTTGTTGATACAGTAATTGTATTTGCATTAAAAGAGGCATTCTCATTTAAGTCAGCGTAGTTTATAAATCCAGCTGGATGCAATAGTTGTTTTAATACTTTTTTGTATTTTGTGAATTCTACGGCTGAAGAAGTTATGTATGAATAATCAACATAGTAATCTTGGCCTTGTAGTTTTCTCTCTGAGGTTGACAAAATAGAATCAGATGTTGTCCATCTTCCAGGCAAAGAAATATAAACATCTTCAATTACAGCAGATGCAGTTGCCGTACCACTACCAGAACCTGTCAAGTCTACTTGTGGAATATATTGATATCCTGTACCACCACTTACAACTTTAATTGATATGATTTGTCCTGGTTGTGTATTTCCAATAAATGGTGTAAGTGATTCACCATCGGCCATTAATGCAGAAATTTGTACATTCGCATTTACTCCAGCAGTTGATGATACAGTTATTGTTGGAAAATTATTTTGTGTATAACCTTGGCCACCAATTAAGTAGTCTCCATACTTACCAACTTTCTTACCAGTTGAAGTAGCTGTCCAATTCACATTTACATTTGCATAGGTAGTATTTGAAATTGCATTAATATATCTTGATTCATTATTGATTGTGATTCTATCACCAACTCTAATTTGTGTACCAAATTGTGTTCCTGTACCTACGATGAACGGACTGTTGTTAGTTACATTTGCCGTACCAGAAACTCTAGATGGTTGAATTTCAATTTGAGTAATTGTTCCATTTGCGTTGACTGCTTTAACTGCTGCAGCTGCACCTCTTCCATTTGTTCCCACAGGATTAGAACCAAATGTAATCTCATCACCAACTTGATATCCTGTTCCACCATTGTTGATTTTAATTCTACCTACTGACTTGAAATTTTTAATGGCAAAAGAATTACTATTTGCCGTAAACAATGGCGAGTTAGCATCTAGCGTTGGAGAAATTGCAGTCGATGTATTTGAGTATAGAACAATGACATTTGATATTGGGCCTAAACTTGTGAACGTGTAATAACTCAATGCATCAGCAATAACTGTTGAAACATTTTCACCAGCAGTAATTACTGTTGCGGGAAATCCATAATCAGCAGCAGAAATTAATGTATTTGCATATGTTGAAATGGCATCATTAGATACAGTATAGGTATTTGCTGATGAATTTGCAAGAGCACCTGCTGTATCCACACCATCAACGGCAAGGTCAAGTGCAAACGGAGAAATACCAGAAACTGTAATATCACCATTAAGTTCAAATCCTGCACCGCCATAATTTACAACGATGCCATCAATATATCCTTCAACAATATCATCAACTTGAGCAGAAGCATCTGTTACTGCTCCACCACCAGTTACAATGACAACATCTCCTACATTATAACTTGACCCACCATTGATGACATTAATTCTATTGACGATTGAAAATGTATCAGCTCTTAAAGTTATTAAGGCATCATTATCATCAATAATTGTAGCTTGAATTTCTTCACCGCCAGAAAATGTTCCTACTAATGTTTTATCACTAATAAACAATTCAAATGGAAAACCAAGATTCAATCGGTCAGTAATAATTCTCTTTACAGATTTTTCAACAATTGCGGTTGCACCAGAAGTAACACCTGTAACTTGCCTATTTTTAAGCAAAGCAATATCAAAATTTGTATATATTACCTTAACTTCTGAATTTGCAGCCGGTGCAGTATTAAAAACTAATTTTTTAGATTCTTTACGAATATAATAATCTGTGGTGATTGTTTTTAAGACTCCACTTACATAAACTTCTATTTCATCAGTATTAACTTGTTGTGCTAAAGAAAAACTTGTGTTACCTGTTGCGGTATAAACACTTCTTACATCGGTATCAATTCTAAGAATATTATCAACTGTCCATTTACCATCAGAGGCTCTGAGAACATTATTTTTTGGATAGATTAATTCTAGTTCTTCAGAAAATAACATTCTGAATAAAAGTTTAAAAGACCCTTCTGATCCTTTAGAAAGATATATGGGTAAAACATTCTTAATTAAAAATGCTTTATCTACAGTTACATCTTTAGGTAAATATGTAGCAAACGAATTGAAAAATTGTTGTTCAAAATCTTCTATTGAATCATCAACATCTGAAAGGTTTCTTAAATCTTTTGATACTGAGATTAAATCATTTATTTGAGTGCCTTGTTTTGTTTCAAGGTATTCATAATAAGCTTCCAAAAATGTAATGAACAGAGGATATTCGTCCCGAACAAATTCGGGAACCTGACGATTAATCAGTAAAGAAACTTTGTTATCAGACATTAAATTGCAGAGAGTTCGGTGGTTATAGAAGTTGTATCAGTATCATCAATAGATATGATTGTGTTCTTTGCTGTTTTTACAATACCTTTTCCTGATTCAATAGTCAATCTAATTAATCCATCTGTAGGAACAACAGATAATATTCTCACATCATTTATGGTAATTGTTCCCGTAACATAATTGATTGTTCCAATTTGTTCATTGATTGTTTGTTTTTCTGCATTGTCATCATAATAAATTGTTCTCAGATAACCAAACTTACCATCTAACACAGCAGACCCAGCCGCACCATATCCATTACCACCAGTAATTGTAACGATGGCTCTGGTGTAGTTAATTCCTCGATTTGTTAATGCAATACTTTGTATTTTTCCGTTTACAATTACTGCTGTTGCAACAGCACCAGTACCGTCACCGGTAATTGTTATTGTTGGTGTTTCTGTATATCCAGTTCCTGCGTTTGTAACTTGTATCTCAGAAATGCCGGTAAATGATTCAGGTACTTCTTCAAACAAAACAGTTTTTATTGCACCAGTAGAATCATAAATTCTAAACTCAGAAGAAGTTAATTTATTTGTTGTTGTTCCACGATTTAACGGTGCATTAAAATTAATCGTATATGTTGTTGATGCACCCAAAGTAGGTTCAAATCTTTTCTGTAAATATAATTTTGTTTCAGAACCACTAATAGCATTTAAATCAACACCATCAACACTATCTTGTAATTTTGAAAGAACAAAAGTTGCTCCAAATTTATTTAAGTTTGTATTTCTATACAAAAGTATAGCATTTCTTATTGAAGATTTTATTGCTT
>Ga0209400_1003213_pt1 | contig 11972 bp, 18 predicted proteins | sample M_130807_EF_Meta_FD_187313 | JGI IMG/M metagenome (GOLD analysis project Ga0209400, IMG submission 187313) | Freshwater microbial communities from Lake Montjoie, Canada to study carbon cycling - M_130807_EF_MetaG (SPAdes) (version 2) | ecosystem: Environmental > Aquatic > Freshwater > Lake... | reverse complement strand
TGTCAACCATGGTGTGGCCGTGAAAACCACTCATCAACCGTGAGAATTTCTGGAGGACAGTAGTCACCATCAGATGTAAAAAAGCAATCGGCGTCCCACTCTAGGCCTGCAAAGGTAAATTCTAACCAATGACGGCGAGTTTGTTTGGCCTGTACGCGAGCCTCTTTACAGGCCTCTTCAAATTCTACTACGAAGGCTTCTGCCGATTCATACTCGACCGGCACCGTGTTGGTGGCCGACCAAGTATAACCATCGCCCACATAGTATTCGATAACTAATCGCATCATTTACTCCGTTTCTTCAGTCTATACCCATATTATAACACAATGGGTATTTATTGTCAAGTCCTAGCCAACCATGACAATTTCAGCAAAGCCCTCATCTAGTGTTGGCATTTCAAAATCACGGATCATTCGATCCATTACATTCTGCGGTATGCTCTTTCCAGGACGGCTCGCCAAACGCCGCTCCAACTCATGGGGCTCAGGTGTGGTAAACACTACAGCAACATGCTCATACTTGGGCAGCATACGAAACTTGCGGCGACGGCTGGCAACAGTAGTGCTGGTTTGATCCCATATGATATCATGGCCCAGTTGGCGTGATGCCACAACTTGATCGGACATCAACTTTACAGCGGTGGGCATATACTCTGTGAACACTTCGTTATAAGTTCGGCCCTGTGACTGAGCATATGCTTCAACAAAGTTGTCCGTGGATACAATAGTCAAGCCCAACAACTCGACTTGGTTTTTAATCCAAGTGCTTTTACCACTACCGGGAACTCCAATCAATTGATAACACTTCATCTTACTCACCCAAATAGTTGCGAACCCAAGCCAAACGACCTTGCTCATCCATAGCCGTATATTCTGTGATGTTAGCACGGATAGCATCGACCAGCGGAAAATATTCCTCATCCAACTGATGCTTGATATCCTTTTTCAAGTCTACTAACTTATCCGTGCGCGGGTTGCGAGCCACCCACTTAGAAGTCAGATAGTACGGCGACTTGATTTTTGCACTTACACCATCGTCGGTATAAAATACAAAACCCTCATGTCGGCATTCCTTAGTCATCACTTGCAACTCTGCGATAGTACAGCGGATACGCTCAACACCAAAGCAACCAAACGATAGGTGTAGTTCAGGGCTTACGCTAACCAATCCACCCCAAATTTTTTGACGATGACCCAAGTAATACATGCCCTCTACTTCTGGAACAATGTGCGGATCATTGCGATGAACACACTCAAACATAAAAGTGTATCCGCTATAATCTTCGCAAGTCTCACGAAACTTTTCCAAATTAGGAGCGATCAGTTCTCGGGCCATTGCTACATAATCCGAATCCGTGCTTCCCGTAGTAGACACTAACAAATCACCATTGTACCAAGTAACCGCAACCATGAAACCATTGACTTTACGGTATGCGGTAACTTGAGTATCGTCAGGTAGAACCGGCGCTTCACGCTCGATGCCATAGTTATAGATTTTGGTAAACGGATACTGCACCAAATTAAAGTCAGCATCTACAATAGATCCACGACACTCTGCCACATAGTCATTCCACAGGTTATCGTAGAACACTCGGCGAGCATACTTTAGGACGTAGATACCAGTACCGGCCGGCTTCATGTTCACCAGCTTTGGGTTTCCTTCTACATACGCTTTCAATTCATCTTTGAACATTTTACTATTTCAGTATTTTGTATAAATACATTATAACATAAACGGTAATTTGTGTCAAGTGTCTATGTATAAATAACACAAAGGAATAATAGTATGATAACAATAACTGATGGCCTAATAATTACTAGCGGAGTATATATCGGAGGAGGTGGCGGCAGCCCCCCGGTGGACCCGGCCACCAACACAGGTGGTATCAGTCTGGCAGTGATTGCCGGGTTGCCACAAAATCTCTACCCTGGCGTAAATATAGTAGGGGCAGCAACGGAGCCAGGTCAAGGTACAATTGCAAATACTCAGTTTATTGTCAACCCCACCAGTACATATGGTACACCGTCAGGATTTACTTTCTTAAGCAGTTGGTACTGGGCACTGTTTGACCCAACCCTTGTTGATGTGACCACCACCAATACTGCCAATGATACTGCCACTGCTCTCAATAGCGGCTACCCCAATAATGCTGTGCTGGGATCAGTGGTGATTGCGCCTTCCTCCAAAGTCATGTTCAGCGTGAATCACACAGTGTGGTGCGGCGCACCAGCCTTTGACGGAGTTGGAGTGGGCAGTGCTACCACTCCTTATACAGGTTTCAACAACTATTTAGGACTTGACACTCAGTCCATTGGCATATATGATGACGGCAGTGTTTTCACTAACAACAGCTTTGTAGATTCTGGCTATGCAATTTTTGAAACCAACGGTCAAATCATTGATGTGGCAGTGGACACAGTGAACAACAAAATGTGGTACAGAGTGGCAGGCGGTGCTTGGCAAGGCTAATAGTAAAAAATAAGGAAAAATCATGGCAGTCACAATCGGACCAAGATGTCAGCCTGGGTCATTTTATACTTTCCAGGGTACTAACCCTATTTTAAGATGATACATGAAAGATACAGAACAGACTACGAAGGTGAATTTGTAATTACCGAAAGCCGATTATAAATAACACAAAGGAATAATAGTATGATAACATTAACTGCTGGCCTACTAATTACTGCCGGAGTATATATGGGAGACGATGGTGTCAGCGGTGGCAAAAAAGCTATTTTTGGATACGGCTCAAGTGGCAGTGGTATAGTATCTATTACCAACCTAGTGTCGGATACAGGTGTAGTTGCTACAGACACCTCCGGTGTTGGTACTGCCAGGCGTGACCTTGCAGCCGCTGGGTATGGCGGAGACAAGGCTATATTTGGATACGGCTCAGGTAGCGGTGGTAAAGTATCTATTACCAACCTAGTATCAAATACCGGTGTAGTTGCTACAGACACTACAGGTGTTGGCACCGCTAGATACAATTTAGCGGCAGCAGGTTATGGTACCGATAAAGCTATATTTGGATATGGCCAGTTAACAGCTGGATCGCCGGGAACACCACCTTTCTTTATACCTGTACCTCCTACTATGGGATCAATGACCAACCTAGTATCAAACGCAGGAGTAGTTGCTACAGATACTACAGGTGTTGGCACCGCTAGATATTCGTTAGCAGCCGCTGGTTATGGTACCGATAAAGCTATATTTGGATACGGCACTACCGCCGACAATTCCAGTGGTCTAATGTCTATTACCAATCTAGTATCAAATACAGGTGTAGTAGCCACTGATACCATCGGAGTTGGTACAGCAAGACGGTATCTTGCAGCCGTTGGTTATGGCACTGATAAAGCAATATTTGGATACGGTGCAGCTGCCAGTGGTACAGTTTCAATGACCAACCTAGTATCAAATACAGGCGTAGTAGCCACAGATACCACCGGTGTAGGTACTGCCAGATATTATCTAGCAGCCGCTGGTTATGGTTCTGATAAAGCTATATTTGGATATGGTTTTGGTGTCTCTGGACAGGTTTATGAGAAATCAATGACCAACCTAGTGTCAAATACAGGTGTAGTAGCCACAGACACCGCAGGTGTTGGCACCGCTAGATATTCGTTAGCAGCCGCAGCCTACGGCTAAAAATTTTCACACACAACGGAAGCCATTAAATACTCTATACACAAATAGTAGAGATAAAAAATGGCTTCCAATCTAAATTCAGAATTCAACTATCGTTACCAAGTTATTGGTTCAACACCCTGGGAAAAAATCAAAACACTACAAGGCTTCTTGGTGGGTCGCAAACGTGCGGCCGTACTAGAAGAAGTAGCTGCACTAAAATATCAAGCTAAACTTGAAGAACTCAAACATCTAAAAACAGTTCCAGCATTACCACACATTATGCTTAATCTACAAGCAGAAATCATTGAGTTGGAATCACATTTGGATGACCAAAAACACGCTTTTGAACTTAATCGTAAAGAGATTAAGATATTAGAAAAACTATTAGCTGAACTATATGCTGAGGTAGAAACAACTAGGCTTCAACATCCAGATGGCACTATGTATACTGATGACGAAATGTTTGAAGCTAATGCCAACTATGAGTTCACTGTGACGATTGGTCGTGAAATACAAGCTGAGATTATTGCTATGGGTAGACCTAGTCCAGCTAAACTACTCAATGCCATGAGTAATCCACAAACATTACAGTCGTTAATGATGGTTGGATTAGTTCCACAGGGTACTGAATTATTAGAACAAAAACATATTATGACCGCGATAGCTAATCAATCAGCACCAGTTGAACCAGTCAAAGAGTTAGAAGCATCTACACCTAAAAAGAAAATAAAAAGAACAAAGTAATATAATTCTTATATTAAAAGAGGCTCATATGAGCCTCTTTTTTATAAATAACATACTGTATGGTGCTGGTTACCAGTTAGTGATGTCCCTTAATTTCACCACGCATAGCAGACGCAATAGCATCTTCCATTGTAATAGCAATCACACCAGTCGCATCCATTCCCATGTCACGGCAACGATACTTCTCCATACCACTCACATTCCCGTGCAGATGCCCATGCAGATGAACACTACCTCGGTGCATCTGATCCCATTCTGCAATCGGGTAGTGGAACATACATACTACAGTTCCATTATACACAATACGCAGATACTGATGCACTTCCTTAAAACATTTTCGGAATGTAGAGTCGTTCAGCGTTTTGCGGTCGTGATTACCTTCTATCAAAATCTTGGTACCATTCAATCTAGCAACCGTTCTGCCAGCTTCGCTACCTGACATAAACGCCACATCACCCAAAATATAGACAAGATCCTCAGGAGCGATCAACTCGTTCCATTCTTGCACCATGGCCTCATTCATGTAGGCCAAATCATTTTTAAACCTAGCACGGCTCTCTGGGCAAAACTTCATAATATTTTGGTGCCCCCAATGGGTATCCGAAGTAATCCATGTTTTCATTTTATTTCTAAATCCTTAGTACGTTCCTGGATAAATCTCATTGTAAGCGGTGTAAAATTCAATAACCCAATCTTCAACATCATTGGTATCTACTTCGTCATTCACAGTCATACCATGATACCACCGGTAAGCGATACGAACGAACGGAGAAACTGCCAACATATCGTGTATGGTTTTAAGTTGATGGGCAGTGAATTCGTACATGATATTAACCCTTGTACTGTGATGAATAGCGACGAAACTCTACATACTGAACCACTTGGTCAACATCCTCAACCGGTTGACCCAGTTCGGATTCAACATAGCCCATATCGTCGTAGTACCATTGACCATTGCGCGACTCTACATGCTGCATCACTTCCTCTACGGACGCGAACACGCCTAGTAAGTCTTGGCCTTCATATTGTACAAATCCCAATAACGAATAAACTTTCATTTCCTATTCCATTTTCTCAGTGTATGTGAGTATTATACACCCAAACTCATTTATTGTCAACCTTAAAGGTTTGTAAACCGATTTATTCCTAGTTCTTCGGATTCGTTTTCTCCGAAACTATAATCGTATTTTAAACCATCAGCACATACGATGTTGCAGATTTTACCATTTACCTTAAACACAGCCTGCAAGCCTGAAGATTGCCAATTTAACGGGACTGCGAATCGAGTATGTATTGGACCTAAATCATCGAAATTCAAATAGTCTGTACTGAGTGTAACAATATTTGGTTCTGTCTCAACACCATACAATCTGCGAATACACTCGATACAGTTATCTACCATTAGGTCTACTCCATATGTTGTTGATAATGCCTGTTCATATGTAGAACCATGCTCCATTTTCTTGATGATTACTTCACTGAGAAACTGACCATCACCGCAGGAGTTATCTAGAAAAGTTTTAGTAGGATCTTGGAATTGGTCTAGTGGTAGCTGATTTAGAATTTCCTGTACTAAGGGAGTGGGCGTGAACACTTCACCCGTTGCCTTTACTCGGGATTTATCACGCTCCACTCCTGACATATAGTCACGGTTGCGAAGATGGTTAATTACCTCATTTAACATTGGCTTCGATATAGTCGATTTCTTCTTTGGTTAGCCCAAAGTGTTGGTAAATACTATCATCAGTCCAATCTTGGTTGAGCGGCAATCTAGGTAAGGTTAAAATTAATTTTCGCGGGTTAAATCCTGAAAATTTTTGCATTTCAACCCAAAACTTATATAATTTGCTTGATAATATAGATTCTGCTCGCTTTGCTTCTTTAACTGTCTTAAAGATAACTGCAAGACACATATTGCTAAATCCAGTGGTATTATTAAATACCGGCAAATACTTGCCTGATAAACTGATAATAACTTTTGGGGCGTTGGCATATGGATTACGGATCTCACCAAACCAATATGTCCCATTATTTTTATTAGTGTGATAAATTGGATATTTTAAGTTACAGGTAATAGTTTTATTTTCATTTTTCGTTTTTTTAGTCTGGGTGATTATCCCTTGGGTATTTCCTTCGGTACCGTTTAATCCATGATTCTGATCACAGAATTCGAATGCAGTACCAATCATTTTCTTAACGATAGACAAGCTTTCCTTAGAAGTTACTTTAGGTAAAGAATCAATTTTACTAATATCAATTTGCAGGTTACCAGTTGGTGTGATAAGTTCTGTGATTCCCGAGTAAGGCGCCTTCTGTACATGGTAATAGCTAAAAGTACTACCAACACCCTTAAAGTGTTTTTCTCTAATAGAGTCGCTGTCAATATTTGCTAAAACCAAATTGTTCTTCTTAAAGATATCATTAAAAATACTAAGGGAGTTATTACCGGTACCTTTGCCGATATCAGCAGTAGGTTGCATCCATCCGTTTGGAGTAATCATTGCCACATGACCATTATCCTCAACCAAATCATATGCTTTCTTGACAAATTGTGGCCACAATTTGTTTGCTTGATCTTCTCGACCCCCCTCCTGATACGGCGGGTTTCCAATTACTACACTAAATTTCATATTAAAATCGAGACCTAAAAAGTCTCCCTTTGTTATATTTATTTGAGGGTATCGTACTACAATATTATTTGTAAAACAAACTAACAGTTCATTAAACCAAATCTTGGTTAAAATTTCCTTGCCATGTAATTCCACTAACACGTCCACTTCAGCACCATGGCCGCCGGCCACGACGAGAATTCGTTTTGCTTTCTTACACGCGCGCCGCATCGTTCGGGTAGAAAGTATTTTTTTCCAAATATCCGCGTCATCAGGTTTTCCTAAAATACCTAATCCTAAATTTGTAACAAATTTCATTTTGATCCCTTTCGTGCGTTATGAACACTCATGTCCAATAGTTCGACTGGTAGGTACGATAAGAACATCATGACCTCTGAACTTGTAATATTATAAACTCTTTTAAAGTCGTTGTCAGCCTCAATGTCATTCGAAATGTTTTCCAAACATTCCTTAAAGGAATGACCTTGGAAATTACTAAATTGTAGTACAGTAGTTGAACTATAGATAATCGAATTAATGCACCCGAGCACTTCTTTCTCTAATGTTTTACGGTCATCTGTAGAGATGTTATTGCCAACACACCCACCTTTAGATTTTCCTTTAGCAAGTATGGCTTCTACTTTTTTTCGTTGCTCTGGCTTCATGCCAGGCACTTTTAACAATAATTCCATTAATTCTGAATTAGCCATAATTCCTGCTCGGTTAGTAACAACTCCCGCCACACGCAAAACCTTCTCATCATCTTCAAAATCGACCATGACAGAATCTGCATTTTCTTTAACCAGTCTCCCTTCACCCAAGAATCCAACAGAATTTAAATTCATACTGTTTAACACATACTGAACTCCGCCCACAATGCCCGATTTTGTTGCACCTGGCATGGGAAGTCCTAGTTCATCAAAGTATTCGACTACTCGTTTTGCTTCGTACAGCAACATAAGTTGATCTTTGCGTTCTTTGTTTTGGTCGAAACTAAAACTAAAGATGTATCCTTTGGGTTTGGCGGCAACCAAAATAGTTTCATCTTGATCCAATGGTGTTACAACTCGCAGAGCCTGCTGTATAAAAGTATCAACGCTACCGCCATCCTTGAGGAACAGGGTTGCTTGAATATCGCCTACACTAAATGACCGAGATGCCATGGCGTTGTTTAAAAAAATCACTTTCTTTTTGTTGATCCAGCCATACTTGACCTGTCGTAGTGCATCTTTGGCTAGTTCTTCCGCATCGCGGCCGGTCATCTCGTCACCATTGATTACAACAATGTGATGATCAGTTAGGTGAGAAGCTAACAATTTCTTTAGTTTAGACATCGCTTCTTTGGTCATGTTAGCAAATATCATACTAACAACAATCTCTTCACCTGCGGCTTCATCTAAAGACATACCATACTGAGAATCATAATTGTATATTGCTCTAAAGAAGCCAATCAAGAACTGACTATTGGCCATTGCTTTTTCTAACATCTTAGACCAAGCAGGGCGATCCTCGTCTGAATAGTCTTTAACAAGTTCTTGAATGCGATTGCTCACATACATCTGGAACATTTCTCTTTTAACAATAGTAGGATCGCCACTTTGCTCAACAAGAGCATACGGAACAGCGACAACATCTACTACATTGTCACCAGCACCTTTGCTCATTCTCTCAATGTTAGTGCCTGAACTAGGAATAAAAGTTACTTTTTTGTTAGCAAACAAATACTCCATTTTTTCTTGCTGATTGTTAGTATGACTACCGTAGTCTGCTTCGTCTCCGACTACAAGAATAGTTTCTGTATAGTCGTGGATCCATTTGTTCCGTACTACAAAATCATCATATGCCGGGTAAAGACTTATTCCTACTACTACCAATTTATCAGAATCAAGAGCAGTTTCTACAGACTTTTGCCAGTTACTATCTTCTATGGTGTCAACAAACACCATATCTTGATAGTCTCTCCACTTTGCAGTTTCCTTTTTAAAACTAGCAATAGCAGGGAGCCAGTATGCTGGAACCAGCATGACCTTGTGGCCATGCTCTTTACTGATTTCTAAGAATAGGCTCAAGAAGAAAATTGTTTTACCAAATCGTGGAGCCAGTTCGGCAATTATTGTACTGTCAACTCCGTGTTTTTTTAACAGTTTAATAATACGTTTGATAATCTTTTTTTGTAAATCGCGTAGAGTTACTTTTCGTTTTGCGTTATTACTACCAAATTTGGCAAAGATTTTAGCGTGTTGATCCTGTAACCAATCTATAATAGGTTGAACCGCAAGATTAAAATCTGTGTCTTTGTGTGCTTTATAATGTTCAATATGTTCATTAGGGATTAATGCTAAAGGAACAGCATGCCATTCTTTACCGTGACCGTCTAATTCTGGATGTGATCTAGAAAATACCTTTAAAAGGTCTTTACGATAATCGTGATCCCTTTTAATCCCTTCTAGATCCGCAAACACATGAAGTTTTACTTTTTTGCTGGCTTCGTTTGCACCTGCAATATCAGAATTAGTCCATCTTTCTTCTGTGTTATTGGCGTCACCATCTTTGATGAATAAAGCCTTACGACGGAACATAGCATCGAAATGCTCGCGGTATGTAAATCCGTAATGTTCTTTAGGGGATTGTGAAATAATAATCTCACTCATTATTCATCTCCAAAATCAGCGGAATTGACCTGCTCTTCCCAATATACCCGGGCATCGGCTTCGTTGTCAAAAGTTTCCAACACATTCATGCCACCAAGCGGATGCGGAAACCATACCGACCACTGTTCGCAGTCTGCGTCGTAGGTGCAAAGTAGTTCTACAGGTTCCAATTACTACTCCAATTCTTTAGTGTATAACTGAATTATACACCCAAACCCATTTATTGTCAACCTTCAGTAAGGGTTTTCACAAGCTGCCGATTCCTAACATCTTGCTCTTTGCGGGCGATCTTTTCATCATTGACCAATCCCAACATAGTATGATAAGAGCGCATCCATCTTACACCATTCAACCAAATATTAAGTTCGTCCAAATTACCAACAAATAACTCAGCATCTCTGGCGTAGAGGGGTAGTGCATCGGCTTTGACACCAACAGCTATTACATCTTGGTCGGTCGTTTGGTATTGATATTTTGGGGCTCTCAAAATAAATCCCAGATCGTCACATTCTTTTTCCAATCTACGAATTTTTAGTATCGTATTGTATCCCGCCATATGTCACCAAGAAGAATTGTAAAATACTTTGAATTTAAAAAAGAGTTCGGCTTTGGCGTCTACGCAAAATTTCAAGTCATCATCATAATAATGATCGTCACTGGGCCTTCCAAAAAAGAATCCAGCAGTATCCATTCTAGCCATTTTACCACTTTGAATATCTTGCTCTAACTGAACAATATCCTCATATGTTAGCTCAAGTTCTACCCCGTTGAAATCTCCAGGCGGGTGTAGATTTTCTTTAAATTGTTGATCAGCGTAGAGTGGAATTCCAAGCTTCTTCAGCCACAATTTTTCCATCCAACCGTGTAGATTAGGATGCTTTCTACGATAGGCCAATTCTCGATTAGATTTGGCTTTAGCCTTACTGGCGGCATACATGTATTGATCCAAGCCCATGATTATTTCACCTGTTCAGTAGCTACTTGTTTGACCTTTTCCATACCAGTGTCTAGCATTTTAGCGACACCGGTAAAGCCCACTGATGCTACAACAATACCAAAGATCGTACCAAAAATAAAGTTACCCATTTTGATTCTCCTAAATTAAATGATAAAATTTACTGCCCAAGCTAACTAACTCATTTAATTACCTTCACTCGGTTGAGTTGGGTAATGTTATCACGATGAGCTTTTACCGTGCCTTGAATCATCATCACGGTGCCAATCTCAACCTGACTTTTCAGGGAAAAGAATGCTGGCTCGTCGTCAGTAGTAAGCACTGACACAAAGTAACAATTCCATTGCATAGAATAGTTACACTTGATCACCTCGACAGTGCGAGTTACCTTGTCGCCAACTGCACCGATAAAGCCACCTGAAGCCTGATTTAACCGGTTATCGATTTGGTCGCGCTTAACCGACCGTTCATAGCAACTGGGCAGTGAGCAGACCACAGCCAAATCAAAGTTACCACCAAGTCCGTCACGATTGGCAAGCACCATGGCGTTGTTGTCAAACTCACTTAGCTTGACACCTTGAAGGACTTTGAAAGTCTTGGCTTGGTAATACTTGCGAACCTTTGCTGCAAGTTCGCGGTCGTCTTCGGTGATCGGGAGAAATTTCTCCAGTGCTTTTTCTCCAGTGCTTGCAGCATCAGCGATCGGTTGCTAGGCTTGGATTCAGTACCAAACTTGTCATAACCACCGTTGATACGCTGCGCTGTAACAGCAGCAGCCCAAACATCGTCGGCGTTATACATCGTGGGTGCTGTTTTAACTCGTGCCATTTTTAACTCCGTTGTTTCAGTGTATAGTGCTATTATACACCCAAAGCCATTTATTGTCAAGTGATTACAGTTGATGGGCGGCCGCTTTTAGGTAAACAAAGCACAAAAAGCAAGTGCCGCGAAAGCAGTCATACAAAAAAGAGCTACTAAAACATCATCAGACATAATATGAATCCTAAGTAGAAGTTAGATTAGCACAGGCTTGGTGCCATCAAAGCCCCAAGCGTTAGCGGTGTCGTCATACCTGTGGTTGTAGTCCCAATCAGATCCGTGTGGGGCATCATTGTGACCATAATCAAATTCATCATTGCCGGCACGGTCGATACCATTCTCATTGTACCCATAGCTATCGTAGCCTTCTGGATCGTAGGGCACCCACATAGCATCAGTGTCGCCGGCATATTTGTCCCACCAATGCTTATCTGTCATGTAAGCACGGCTTACGGTTGGGCTGTATTTTCCACGCATAGTATTTTCTCCACTATTTTAGTGTACAACTATATTGTACACAGAAACTTATTTAGTGTCAAACTGTGAGAAGGTCGCCCTCGTCCA
>Ga0209400_1003211_pt1 | contig 11979 bp, 13 predicted proteins | sample M_130807_EF_Meta_FD_187313 | JGI IMG/M metagenome (GOLD analysis project Ga0209400, IMG submission 187313) | Freshwater microbial communities from Lake Montjoie, Canada to study carbon cycling - M_130807_EF_MetaG (SPAdes) (version 2) | ecosystem: Environmental > Aquatic > Freshwater > Lake... | reverse complement strand
GGCGACACAGTTAACAACGCCATTTCGCAGATTATTGACGTTGCGGTGGCGGGTACACAGACAATTACTGTTGATACAGACATTGATCTGGCAGTTACAACGGGTACGTATGCAAGCACTGGCCTGACGGCTAATAGCTCTCAGTACGCAGTTCTTTTGTGTACAGGCGCACGTACAGCGGCCCGAAACATCAATACCCCCAAGCAGTCTAAAACCTATGTTGTCATCAATGATACCTCTGGTGGCTTTGCAATTACGGTTCGCGGTGGCCCTACATCTCCTACAACGGGTGTATCTGTAGCGGCTGGCACACGGGCAATCATTGCTTGGAACGGTTCTGACTTTGTTAATGTGGGCGGTGGTTCTGCGGCAGGCTCTAACACGCAAGTTCAGTTTAATAACTCTGGTGCTTTTGGCGCTTCTTCTGGTCTGACATGGGATGGCACATCCCTAACAGCTACCAAGCTTGCTGGCCCTCATAATGGTACTGTGGGTGCAACTACTCCGGCCTCCGGTGCGTTTACAACCTTGTCTGCTACGACCCCACTGCCTGTAACTTCGGGCGGTACAGGTATAGCCACTACAACTGCCTATAGCGTTGTATTTACAGGTACTACAGCTACTGGCGCATTTCAGGCGGCGGCTGGCCCCGGTACAGCAGGGTATCTGCTTACAAGTAATGGTGCAGGAGCGTTACCAACGTTCCAAGCTGCTCCCGCAACAGGCGCTTCTCGCGGGCAAGCAGTTGCAATGGCTCTCGTCTTTGGTCTATAAGGAAACATCATGGCAAATCCAAATATTGCTGGTACGTCAACCACGATTTACGGTGTAACAACCTATTTAACACCATCTGCTATTACAGCAGTGGTGCTTCTCCCTAACGCTGCTTCTAGCGGTACAGTGATGAAGATTAACCAGATTGTTGCGGCTAACGTGAACGGTACTTCTGCGGTCACTACAACGGTGTCTATCTACACTAACGGCGCAGTTTCTCAAGGTTCTGCACCTAGTGGTGGTACAGCGTACCCCATCATTTCTGGGGCATCAGTCCCGCCTACTTCTTCATTGATTGTTACAGATAAGACTTCAGCCATCTATTTGATGGAAGGCTCGTCAATCACTGTTACATCTGGAACGGCAAGCGGTATCACTTATACTATCAGCTACGAACTGATTGCTTAATAGGAGGCTTCTATGTCTCTTACAAGATCAGGCAATGCAGTTTCTGTCTTAAACAACGGTTTAAACTCTGCGCCTTCAACTATTGAGTATTTGGTAATTGCGGGTGGCGGAGGCGGCTCTGGTGGCTTTTCTGGTCAATTTAGTGGCGGTGGAGGCGCAGGCGGTTGTTTGACAGGAATGAATTATGCCATTACTGCTGGAGCAACAAATACCATAACAATTGGCGCGGGTGGCCCCGGCGGAGACGTTGGCGGAAACGGAGGAAGCAATACCACCTTTGGCAGAATTGTTTGTATTGGTGGTGGCTCTGGCGGTATTTCCTACACTGGCCCCGGTAGTGGTGGTTCTGGTGGTGGTGCTTCAGGCAATACCAATACTGGCACTGGAGTACCGGGACAAGGAAATAATGGCGGCCTTGCGGCAACGGGATCATACGAAGGCGGTGCGGGTGGTGGTGCGGGTTCCAAAGGCGGAACTGCAAGCCTTGCTTCAGCGGCTGGTAATAAAGTTGGCGGTATGGGTGGCGGTGCGCTTGTGTCCAATATTACAGGCAGGCCAACTACGTACGCAGGGGGCGGTGCTGGCGGCTGTAACATATATAAATCAGCATCTGGCCCTAGTGGAGGTATTTCTGCCACATATACAGTTTCGGACGGCACTGCAGGCTTTGGGCCGTCTTCAACGGAAGTATTTACTGGTTCAGGCGGTTCAGCGTCTGGCGGCGGTTTTTATTTACAAAATAGCCCTTATGGTGCTGGTGGCGCGTCTGGCGTTGTTGTCATTAGATACTTTGCTTTTTTAAACCCAGCCGTATCAACTACTGGCAACCCTGATGTTTTTATCTCTAACATCTGGCGCGTGTATGTATTCCGTTCATCTGGAACAATAACTTTTTGAGGTAAACAATGGCTTCAGGACTCTTTACCTTACGACAACAAGAAAACGCACTTCCAAAGGCGGCGTGGACTGCTGGCGGCGTTACTCCACTTGTTGAATACTTGGTTGTAGCTGGTGGCGGTGGAGCCGCTAATAGCGGTGGAGGTGCTGGTGGTTTTCGCACGGGATATGTACCTGTTGTTGCAAGAACTGCATACACAGTAACGATTGGTGGCGGTGGCTCTGGCGGCCCTAACGAATCACTAACCCCAGCCACAAGCGGTTCAGATTCAGTATTTGGCCCAATTACTTCTACTGGTGGTGGTAAGGGCGGAACTTGGTATTCAGGTGGTACAAGTACTGTTGCTTATGGAGCCGCTGGTGGTTCTGGCGGAGGTTCGGCTGGACAGTACACGGTTAGCTCTCAAGTAAATGGTGGACAAGGTATAGCTGGTCAAGGTAACGCTGGCGGCGACAGTATGGGTACTAGTAGTACTATATATATGGGTACTGGCGGAGGCGGGGCGGGAACTTCTGGATCATCTAATCCACAAACTTCAAATACTGCAAACGGCGGTGTCGGGGCGGCCTCTGAAATCACTGGTTCAAGAACCATGTACGCTGGTGGAGGCGGCGGCACTAGCGCTAATGGCTCTACTATTTATTCAACTGGCGGTTATGGTGGCGGTGGCTTACCTGTTACATCTGGTACTGGTGGCGCAGGCACTGTTAACACAGGCGGTGGGGGTGGAGGTGGGTTCCCCGGTGGTGCAGGAGGGTCGGGTATTGTGGTTGTCTCATACCCCGACATTTTCCCTGCGGCTACAGCAACAACAGGCTCACCAACGATCTCTACATCAGGCTCTGGCAGTTTAAGTTTTCCCGGAACCGCTGGTACAAATTTGTATTGGAATAATAGTAACGCAAACACCGCATCTAACAATTTTACACTTGAAGGTTGGTTTTACCCAAATACGGTTTCTGGATTGGGCAATATCATTAGGACTAACAACAATGTTTCTTTGGCAATTCTTGTAAGTAGTGGTGTTTTGTTATTTTATGTTTCTAGCAATGGCTCGTCTTTTGATATAGCCAGTGCAGTTGGGACAGGCTCGGTATCAACAAGCACTTGGTATCATTTTGCACTTGTTAGAAACAGCAATACGTTTACCATATATTTAAATGGGGTAGCAAGTGGTACAGCTACTTCTGCTTCAGGCGTATACAACAATGATGGTTTTAACATTGGCGCAGAACAAAATGCGTCAGGATTAACTCCCTTTAATGGGTACATCACAAATGTACGCATGGTTGTGGGTACTGCTGTTTACACCGCCAACTTTACTCCGCCTACTGCGCCATTGACTCCAATTACAAACACCAAGTTTTTACTTAACGTAAATTCAGGTTCGTTGTATGCTGATACGGCTGGTTTTACAAACACGCCAATCTTGGCTGGTACTCCAACATGGAATGCTTCATCTCCATTTGCCACAGGTCTTGGTTATAAAAACCGAACCTACACATGGACTTCAAGCGGTTCAATCACCTTTTAAGGATTTAATATGAGCGCACAAAATCCGGGTGGTTTCATCACAACAAGTTTTGATCCTGCATACGGCGTAGCCACAACGTTGGAGTACTTAGTCGTAGCGGGTGGTGGATCAGGCGGCCAAGTACCTAATGGTGGGCCATACGCAGGGGGCGGGGGCGGAGCAGGTGGCTTGCTAACTGCCGCAGGTCTTGCAATAACTTACGGTGCAACCATCACAATTACTGTTGGGGCAGGTGGAACTTTTGCCTCTCAAGCGCAAGGTACTAGCGGTAGTAATTCTGTCCTTGCAGGTAGTTCAACTATAACCGCAGTAGGCGGGGGCGCAGGGGGCGGTGGTGGCAATACAACTGGTCTTGACGGCGGGTCTGGTGGTGGTGGAGGTGGCGGTGGTAACGGTGGCATAGCTTCCTCTGGTCAAGGTTTTGCTGGAGGTGCTGGATTTACTTCCACAAACTCTACGGCAGGGGGCGGTGGTGGCGCTGGAAGTGTTGGCCAAACCGCAAGGTCTGCTACTGCCAATGTATCGGGAGTAGTTAGTAACGGCGGGACAGGTTTTGCGTCCACCATAACTGGGGTTAGACGCATTTATGCGGCGGGTGGTTCCGGCGGCCTTGAGAATAGTACTTATACGACTACCGGCACACCTGCGGGAAATATTGGTGGGTTACTTGCGCCTTCTAACCAATTTGGCGGTACAGGGGCTTCTAACGGCGTTGCTGGGACTGGCAGTGGCGGAGGGGGCGGTTTTAGAAACACAGCAGGCATGACTGGTAGTGGTGGGTCTGGTGTTGTAATTCTTCGCTATCCTGTTAATGCAATTCCTCCATCCGCAGTGACTGGAAGCCCTCAAATTATTTACACAGTGGGATACCAAGTTTACGTTTGGACTTCCTCTGGAACTATTACTTTCTAAGGTGTTGCTATGGGAATACGTTCTGGAATGTGGAGACTTAGCGAAGCGGCTCAAGCTGTTCAAAATCAAAATTGGACGGGTTTATCGCCTGCCGATGTTGAGGTGTTGGTTGTAGCTGGTGGTGGCGGAGGCGGCAATCGAGGTGGTGGTGGTGGAGCGGGCGGTTACAAGCAACTTTATGTTGGTGTAACAGTTGGCTCTGCTATTACAGTAACTGTTGGAGGCGGCGGTGCAGGTGCATCGTCTACTTCTGTAAATGGCACAATTGGCTCTAATTCTGTTTTTGGTGGCATCACTTGTATTGGTGGAGGTTATGGCCCTACGCTTACGTTTGCTACTCAAGGTGGATTAGGCGGCTCTAGCGGCGGTTCGGCATCAGATTATGCGGCTAATGGCTCATACTATACGGCCTCACAAACGCCTTACGATGATTCTGGCAATACTGGGGGGTCTGGCTCTGTAACCAGTCAAGGTGCGGCTGGAACTGATCCTTTTGGCGGTGGCGGCGGTGGCGGTGCTGGGTGCATGGGCCATTCAAGTGGACAGAAATCTTTAGGTGGTTATGGTGGTGATGGGCTTGCCACAGATATTTCTGGTACAAAAACTGTCTATGCTGGAGGTGGAGGTGGTGGCGCTCAAACAACCACAGGCTCAGGATTTGATGTCCCTTATGGCGGCGCTGGTGGTGGTGGTAACGCAGGTTCTTACACTGGTACGGCTGTTGCAGGGTCTACAAACACAGGTGGCGGTGGTGGTGGCGGATGGAATGCCAACGGTGCTTCTGGTGGATCAGGTATTGTAATTTTGCGATATCCCGATACATTCAACGCCGCCGCATCAACAACAGGTTCTCCTACAATTTCCACTTCAGGTGGATACCGTATTTATCAATGGACTGCTTCTGGTTCAATTACTTTTTAAGGAAAATCATGGCACATTTTGCACACGTAAATTCAGATGGTATCGTAGACCAAGTTATTGTCATCGAGGCTGACGTACTAGCTTTAGGACATTGGGGTGACCCTGCTGAGTGGAAACAAACAAGCTACAACACCGTTGCTGGTCAACACCCAGATGGTCGTCCTATTCGCAAAAATTTTGCTGGTATTGGCTTTAAATACGATGCCACACTTGATGCGTTTATTCCACCAAAACCATTTGCATCTTGGGTGCTAAACGACAGCACTTGTTTGTGGGAAGCTCCTGTAGCTTATCCAACAGACGGCAAAGACTACGTGTGGAGCGAAGAGACTGTCTCTTGGATCGAGCCACCCGCCAAACCTACTCAAGCTTAATTAAGCCCGGAGTTAACCATGTATGCGCTGGCTCCTTCTGCTACTGTTGTTGGGGCTAGTTGGAGCCGTAGCCAAGAGCGGATGCCATGTACGCGAGTTTTACGGGATTGCTTACACAGTCCACGACCCGACCATACGGCACAAAGAAATGATGGCGTGGCTCGACAAGAATGCGCCCTACTGCAAGTCAACCGAATACATGGTGATCTGGAACAATCTGGCAGAGTGGGCGGGCACGGCAGACTCCACATGGTTGCGTAATAAAGTTGTTCATGGATACAAAGATGCACTTGAGCGTGAAAAGAAATGATCCCGCCTATACACAAGTGGTATCCAATGGTTCAGCCGGGAGGCGAGCCAACTAAGACAGATGCGCTAGAACGCAGAGCAGAACGTATGCAAGAAGAATACGCGCAGGCTTTGAAGATGAAAAAGGTGAAAGACAAAATTGACGATCTTGAGTTTGAGTTGTACGTAAAGAAGGCGGAACGCAACCAACTTAGCCTTGAGATATTTACAAACCGTAAGCTGGATATTTATGTATGACCAGAAAGCCGATACCCAGACCAGTGAAGAAAGTGTCAATGGACACCAAGGACAAGCTGACCCTGTGGGTCACGCTGATGGTAAGCACCACCCTGTGCATCTCTGTCTTGGCTATGGTAATCAGCTTTATGCTTGGCCTTTGGGCCAAAGAGGTGGACAACGCAGAAATCTTCAAAATGATTTCACCCGCTTTTTCTACTCTTATCGGCGGCATGATTGGGTTCCTGAGTGGTATCAAACTCATGCAGAATGAAGACTCTAAAAAGGATAGCAAATGTTAGACATATTAAGTGGCGGTATTTTGGGTTCTGTGTTTGGTGGGCTGTTCCGCATGGCCCCCGAAGTGCTGAAGTTCTTTGACAAGAAAAATGAGCGCCTGCATGAACTGGCTATGTTTAAACACCAGTGCGATTTGGAAGCCCAGCGCGGTCAGCAGAAGCTAGCTGAGATTGGTGCACAACGTGAAGCCGCTATTGACGTAGGTGTCATGGATGCGTTTAACAACGCTATCACTCAGCAGGCCGAGATGGTCAAAGCCGCAGGCGGTTGGGTAGCTAGTCTGTCTGCGTCTGTCCGACCGGTTGTGACTTACTGGGTTTTGTTTGTTTGGTCGTTTATTCACGTATGGTTTGCATGGAACGCATGGCTTGGCGGTGCGCCAGCCGTAGAAGTGTTTAAAACCATGATGACCCCTGACTTCTCAGCCTTGTTGTCTGGGACGATTAACTATTGGTTCCTTGATAGAACTCTCAAGCAGCGCGGCATATGAACCTAGAGTTAGCCGCTGAACTGTGCCGCCGGTATGAAGGGTATCGGGCCAAACCGTATTTATGTCCGGCTGGCGTGGCCACAATTGGCTACGGTTCTACCTACTACGCAGATAAACGCAAGGTAACTTTAGAAGACGCACCGATGGATGAACCCACGGCTAGAGCGCTTTTGATGATTGAGCTTGAGCATACGTACCTGCCCGGTGTTCTGCGTAACTGCCCCGGCCTGATTACTGACGTTCGTAAGTGCAATGCCATTGTGGATTTTTGTTATAACTTGGGCACTGGACGCTTGCAGACTTCCACGTTAAAGAGGAAAATCAACGCCAATGATTGGGAAGGGGCAAAAGAACAACTGATGCTCTGGACTAAAGGTGGCGGTAAAGTACTGCCGGGTCTGTTTAAACGCCGCACGGCTGAGTGCGCTTTGTTGGATTAAGCGATGGCACTTAAGAAACTTGTACTGAAACCGGGCGTGAATAGAGAAAACACCCGTTACACCAACGAAGGTGGCTGGTTTGAATCCGACAAGGTGCGCTTCCGCCAAGGTACACCTGAAAAGATCGGTGGTTGGTCACGTATTTCTGTGTCCTATTTTGTGGGCGTATGCCGTTCTCTGTGGAACTGGATCACCCTTGAAAACTTTAACCTTCTTGGCGTAGGTACAAACCTTAAGTTTTACCTTGAGAATGGCGGTGCATATAACAACATTACGCCTATTCGTTCAGCGGCTATATTAAGCAATCCTTTTGCAACCACTAATTTAAGCACAACAGTCACTGTAACCCATGTGGCTCATGGCGCGGTAAACAGTGATTTTGTAACTTATAGTAATGTGGCTACGGTAGGCGGTTTAGACCTAAATGGTGAATTTCAAATTACGTTAATTGATAGCAGTTCGTACACCATTACCTCTGCTACTGCGGCAACTTCAACTGTTGCGGCGGGAGGCGGCACTACAGTCTCTGCTGTCTACCAGATTAACACTGGTTTAGCTTACGAAACTCCTTTAACAGGTTGGGGCGCAGGTAATTGGGGGTCTGGCACTTGGGGCTTTGGCGGTACATCAACTTCTGCTCTGCGTCTGTGGAGCCAGAATAACTTTGGTGAAGACTTAATCTATGGCTTCCGTGGTGGCCCTATTTACTATTGGGATGCTTCGTTTGGTTTATCACCAGCATCATTTACGGTCACTATAGGCGCTTCTGCTGTGGTTACTACGTCTATTTCTTTGCTAGATAACACGGCTGTTATCTTAACTAATACAGGCTTCCCATCCGCGTTACCTACTGGCCTCGTAGTCGGCACTACGTACTATGTAAAAAACTCCACTGGCACGACATTTAACCTGTCTGCTACACCCGGCGGTGTGGCTATTACCACGTCTGGATCGCAATCCGGCATTCATTACATCATGCCTAATGGCATTAACATTGTTAATCTGGCTAGTGCTTCTGACTGCCCAATTATTCAGAACTTTGTCTTTGTATCTGACATAAGCCGGTTTGTGTTTGCCTTTGGATGTAATGACTACAGTTCTACCGTTCAAAATCCTATGCTGATACGCTGGTCAGATCAGGAGTCTGTGGTCAACTGGACACCATCTGCAACCAATCAGGCCGGTAGTGTCACTCTGTCCCACGGCTCAAGTATCGTAACTGCCATCCAGACCCGTCAAGAGATCTTGGTTTGGACTGACTCAGCTATCTATTCTCTCCAGTACCTTGGGCCGCCAGTGGTTTGGTCAAGTCAGTTGATGGGAGATAACATCTCTATCCTTGGTCAGAACGCGGCGGCGCAGGCTTCTGGTGTGGTTTATTGGATGGGCGTAGATAAGTTCTATTCTTACGATGGACGCTTGCAGACACTAAACTGCGACCTGCGTAGATTTGTCTATCAAGACATTAACCTTAACCAGAGTCAACAAGTGTTTGCTGGTACAAACGAAGGCTTTAACGAAGTTTGGTGGTTTTATTGTTCTGCTAGTAGTTTCACAGTTGACCGCTATGTGATATACAACTACGTAGAGAAAGTCTGGTACTACGGCACGATGGCACGAACAGCATGGGTAGATTCTGGCTTACTGGACTACCCTGTTGCCGCCACGTACACTTATAACTTGGTTAATCAAGAATACGGCTTAGACAACAACGAGACAGGCACACCCACAGGTATTGAAGCTTACATCTCATCGTCTGAGTTTGACATTGATGACGGGGACAGATTTGGCTTTGTCTGGAGAATGTTACCTGACCTGACCTTCTCAGGATCAGATGCTTCTCCCACACCTCAAGTCGTTTACACGCTTTACCCAATGCAGAACTCAGGATCAGGAACTGGGACGGCTGTGGTCAAACCTGTAAGCGAGTTAACAGGCGCTCCGTATACGGTCACTGAAGGCTTTACAGGCCAGATTAACACACGGGTTCGTGGTCGCCAGCTTATCTTAAAGGTAAGTTCTACAAACCTTGGAACAGCTTGGCAGTTAGGTGCTACCCGTATAGATATTAGACCGGACGGCAGACGATGAGCTATCTTGTTACTTCTGACTTTGAACTAAATAAAATAGCCGCGCCTAATTTACCTCTGCCGCCGGTGGAATATAACGTCCAGTATTTTGACCAGATGCTGAACATTTTGCGTCTGTACTTCAACAGGCTTGATTCATTAACCACTCAGTTTATGGTTTCTGGTGTAGTGCCTCCTTTGATTAACTACACTGTAGCGACATTACCTAGCGCAGTCACTTCAGGTAAAGGTGCAAGGTCTTTTGTTACTGATGCTTTAGGCCCAACATTTGGGGCTACCGTTGCGGCTGGTGGGGCTATTGCTGTGCCTGTATATTCCGATGGAACGAATTGGAAGGTCGGGTAATGGCATTAGACCAGAACACCGCAGCATCTCTTGCTCAAGCATACGAGCAGGGTGACTTTGACCAAGTAAATAATATCTTGGGCGGTGGGGGCTATAGTGCTAATGACATCCAAAGTTACTTTAACTTTGATCAAAACCAGATGTCGGATTTGCTTGGCGCTGGGGTTAAATTTGCATCGGCTCCAACTTATACATCTACTGATGAACAAGGCAATGCAATTTATGATACGCCTGCTTATGTAGCCCCAACACCTACGCCTACTGGAATTGCAACCCTAACGCCAACTACAGTAACGCCTACGGGGATTGCATCTGTTACTCCAACAGTTGTAACACCAACAACTGTAACTAATCCATACGATGCAATTACTCAGGCATGGATTAATGGTGATTTTGGTACAACTGGATCACTCATTGCATCTTCTGGGTTAACGCCTGCACAAGTTAAAGCCTATTATGGTTTAGATGATGCGACGATGAATTATGTAATGGGTACTGGGGTATTTGCTACTCCAACCACCGTAACGCCTGTTGTGACTCCAACTGTTACGCCAACGGTCACGCCAGTTGTAACGCCTGTTGTGACTCCAACTGTTACGCCAACGGTCACGCCAGTTGTAACGCCTGTTGTGACTCCAACTGTTACGCCTGTTGTGACTCCGGTTGTAACGCCAACGGTCACGCCTACTGCGACTCCAACTAGTACTCCAACGATTACGCCTGTTGTAACGCCAACTAGTACTCCAACGGTCACGCCTGTTGTGACTCCGGTTGTAACGCCAACGGTTACGCCTGTTGTTACGCCTGTTGTGACTCCAACTGTTACGCCAACAACTGTAACGCCAACTACCGTAACGCCTACAACTACGGTTACTTATCATGATGGTACAACGTATGACTCTAATGTTTTAAATACACTGACAAATCAAATTACAACGCTATCAAGCACGTTAGGCACTGATAAATATTGGACTGGTGGAGCATTTACTGCGGGTTCAGGCGCAAACATTGGTTTTGATGCTAAAACTGGCGCACAAATTCTTGGTTTAGGTAATATTACAAACAAACAACAAGTTGCCTTAGATATGGCAGCTTTTTTAAATAATAATGGTATTACAAATATTAACCAACTTGGTTATAAAACAATAACTGATGAAAATGGTATAGAACAACAAGTTCTTATAAATAAAACTACTGGACAATTAGTTGGTGATGGCTCTGGCACATTTGGTAATACTTATACTGGAGGTGGTGCAACTGACTATAAAGTACAGATTGACCCTAAAACAGGATTGCCAGTCTTTTTTACAGCGGGGCGTTCTACTAATGACCTAGTTAACATCATGGACAGCCTTGGCCCTCTTGGTCAAATTGGCCTTGCCGTTGCTACTGGTGGCTTGTCTATACCTCAACAAATTGCTGCCCAATTTGCCATAAAAATGCTGTCTGGCGCTGATATGGAAAGCGCTATAAAAGGCGCATTTGCTTCATATTTAGGCGCTCAGATACCCGGTTTGGACATGATGAAAGACGCTACTGCGTACTTAAATAGTATTGATCCTACTGGAATCCTTGCTAAATCATTTACAGGCGCAGCAACAAGTGCAACTGCTGGCGCTATTACAGGGCAAAATATTCTTGACTCAGCAATTGCTGGGTTAACTTCAGGCGGTTTGTCTGGCGCAACTGATGCTATTTTTGGGCAATTTGACACATCAGGTTTAACTGCGGCGCAAAAGACTGCGTTAAAAAATACAATTACAGGTACGCTTTCTGGCAAACCGCTTGACCAGACTTTGATGAACACTATTACTGGACTTGTAAATTCTGAAATTAATAATGCTAAAACAACACCTACTGTAACCCCGACTACCGTAGCTACAGTTGATGACATCAATAACCCAATAGTTGCAACGGATGCTAACGGCAACCCTGTACGTTTAAATGATTTATTTGCAGGTAGTACTG
>Ga0209400_1003210_pt1 | contig 11979 bp, 20 predicted proteins | sample M_130807_EF_Meta_FD_187313 | JGI IMG/M metagenome (GOLD analysis project Ga0209400, IMG submission 187313) | Freshwater microbial communities from Lake Montjoie, Canada to study carbon cycling - M_130807_EF_MetaG (SPAdes) (version 2) | ecosystem: Environmental > Aquatic > Freshwater > Lake... | reverse complement strand
CTACATTTGATTGGCGCAACATGCCCCATAGCACAGCCAATGCCGGGTTCCATCCACGTGTTACTCTACAGCTGACCGGTATCATCACTGACAAGACACGGGACTTTTTAGCAAACTTGCCTAGATGAACAAGTACCATGTTAGGTTTAATACCAAACATAATGGTAGTCCGTTGGTTTGGCGTATCTTTGAAAACGGTGTAGAACATCTGGCTACAGATGTTCGAATCATTGGAGAAACTTTCACTGAGTGTACACACGAACACGGTGAAACAAAATGGAACATTGCCTGTCGGGGTAGGATGGTCTGGGTAGAACAAGTGGCTGTTATTGTCACTGGAAAAGATTAACCATGACAAAAAAACTTCTAATAGTCACAGGACCACAGGGGTCTGGGAATCATTTATTTTCTCGACTGCTAAGTTTACACCCTGATGTAGCGGGCTGGAAAGAAATGCTGACAACGTACTGGGTTCCCAGTGACCAAGAACCATTTGCCGAGTACTGGGTTCATCCCGAGCTATTGACTGCAGATGTATTTGAATCAAAGGATTACCATCTGGCCAATGTAAGCTGTCCTTTCTTTTTTGATGGCACAAGACATGTGCCCAGGATCTTAGAAGTTGCTGAACGTGCCAGAAGCTTTGGAGTCGCAGTGGAAATTGCCATCGTGGTGCGTGATCAAAACATCAATCAGCAACAGCAATTGCGTGTGCGCAAACAACATACCACGCCCATGGCTCAAGACTACTATTACAATACTCTACTGCCCAGTGATTTTCCTGTGCATTTTTTAGATCACGAAGCGTTCTTTTTACACACCACACACTATCTTAAATGGATCAGTCGGGTGCTGGACTTTCCCATCGCCTGGGATGATCCTGCAATAATGAACTTTATCAGCGAAGATGCCAATCACAAGTATGTGAAATATATAGATGAGCACTGGCTAGATGAAGTTATTTTGGCTGGGTGTCTCCCCACTAGAGATTCAAGACTAAACAAGGAATAATTATGCCACACCGTATATTAATCATGGGCCTGCCCGGTGCAGGAAAAACGTATCTAGCACAGCATATTGTAGATCATTTACAGGCAGAAAAGAAACGTGTGGGTTGGCTAAATGCCGACGATGTACGTAAAAAATGCAATGACTGGGACTTCAGTCACGAAGGGCGCATCCGTCAGAGTTTGCGCATGCGTGAACTAGCAGATGCTATGACTGATGTAGACTATGTCATATGTGACTTTGTTGCACCCTTGGTGGAAATGCGCAACAACTTCAAGGCAGACTGGACTATTTGGGTCGACACCATTGATCGAGGTCGTTACGAGGACACAAACCGAGCCTTTGTTGTCCCTGAGGTTTATGATTTTAGGATCACGGAACAACGTGCGGAGAAATGGGGCGAGTTTGTTGCCGCACATATTTTAGATAATAGACGTAGACCCACATTTGATTGGCGTAAAGAAACAGTACAGATGTTGGGTCGCTGGCAACCATGGCATGAGGGGCATCGTGCGCTGTTTGAACGTGCCATTGCCAAGACTGGACAAGTAGTAATTCAAATACGTGACTGCCAGGGCTGGCAAGGTTCAAACCCATTTGCTATTGAACAAGTAAAAAGCTTTATACGCCGGGATCTAGACATGCTGTATCAAGGACAGTATGAAATTCAAGTTGTGCCCAACATTGTGAATATCACCTATGGGCGTGACGTGGGTTATCGAATAGAGCAAGAATCCTTTGACGATGCCACACACAATATCAGTGCAACCAAAATTAGACGCAACCTAGGGCTTAAATGAAATTCCCATTTTCAAACAGTTATAAATTTAGACATTCTTTTGAAGTTTGCTCTGCTGGTGATTTAGTGTATGTGCGCAATTACAAGTGCGCCAGCACTTTTTTTTATTGGAATTTTGCCAAGAAATTTAATTGGGCTGAAATTGAATTTAAAGACATTGACTGGGATCGGCAGCGTGTGTTTGGTCATTTACTAGATCCTATACAACGCCGGCACAAAGGCATTGCTGAATTTCTACACATGACTCAAACACAGCACTTGTTGGAAGATGACAAGTTTTGCAATCTTATTAAGAATGCCCCGGCACTGGACACGCACAGTGCTAGATATGTGGACCAATTTGGTGAGTATGCTGAAAAGATTGACTGGATTCCGCTGTACCTGCCCCAGGACGAAGTAATTACACAAACAGAAAAAATCATGCTGTCACACGGGATTCGTCCCTTGGATCGATGGGATCATTACTGGGTGCATCGTTCTGACACAGCAAAAAAGAAAACCGAGCACCGTGTGGCTGAGTTATGGAATTCCACAGTCAGCAAGGAAGATTGGCTGGGATTTTACTATGAGCCTGACATAGACCTTTATCAACGTGTGCTGACACAGTTCAACCCCCGGGGCTCAACCTGGGAAGATACCACTTGGTTGTCACAAAGGCCCTGGTTTAAATAAGCTCAATAAATACAGTTCTACAAGGACTGGACTTATGAGTTTTGATTTTGAATTTACCCAACACAAACTGGCCGAAATGGTGCCAGGCAATCCCTATATTGATCACTGGTTTGAAGCCATTGCAGAAATATTGCCCGAGTATGGCATTGATACACAACCACGTGTGGCCATGTTCATTGCACAGTGCGCACACGAGTCGGGTGGCTTTCGTGCCATCAAAGAAAATCTAAACTATCGTGCGCCTAGCTTGCGCAAATTATTCCCCAAATATTTTCCTGATGATGCCTTGGCAGCTCGCTATGCCAGCATGCCCAACAAGCAAGAAGCCATTGCCAATCGCATCTATGCCAATCGCATGGGCAACGGCGATGAAGCGTCCGGTGATGGTTATCGCTACTGCGGTCGTGGACTAATCCAACTCACAGGTAAAAACAACTACACACTATTTGCTGGCAGCTTGGGTATACCTGTAGAAGAGTGTGCCGAGTATCTAGCAACATTCGAAGGTGCTGTACAAAGTGCCTGCTGGTTTTGGGAAACCAATAACTTGAATCAGTGGGCCGACAAAGGCGATGTAGTCACTGCTACCAAACGCATCAATGGTGGCACCATTGGTTTAGAAGATCGTATCAAACATTACAATCATGCACTGCATGTGCTAGGAGCACACTAACATGTGGATACTGCATTTTTTACCCGATGGTTTTCTAAGTTTCATCATCAATGGAATACTGTTGCTGGGCGTGGTCAGCACAGTGCTCACATTATTTGTGATCAATCGATTACTGATGTGGTTCCCCACCATGGCTGGTTATTACAGGATAATACAGGCAGCTTCAGTAGCAGTACTGTTGTTGGGAGTTTATCTCAAAGGCAGCTACTCCGCAGAAATAGCGTGGCGTGAACGTGTGGCTGAATTACAAGCACGGGTCGCACAGGCCGAACTTGAATCCAACAAAGTCAACACAGTGGTGCAGGAAAAGATAGTGGAAAAAACCAAAGTTGTTAGAGAACGCGGGCGGGAAATTGTCAAGTATGTTGACCGTGAAGTGGTCAAAAAAGAAGAGATCATCAAGTACATCGAGCAGTGCCCAGTGCCAAAAGAAATAATTGACCTACACAATCAAGCCACTGAACTCAACCGTGCTGCGGAGGCAAAGAAATGAAATACATTATTACACTTGCCACATTGCTGTTGATGGGTTGTTCAACACCGGTACCAGTAACACCTCGATTTCCCGAGGCTCCGGCTGCGCTAAAAGAAAAGTGCGAAAATCTCAGAAAGATTGAAGGCGACAAAGTGACTATTACCGAAATGCTAAAGGTAGTAGTGCATAATTATTCGCTGTACTATGAATGTTCAACCCGTGTAGAAGGTTGGCAAGAGTGGTATAATACACAAAAGAAAATATACGAGAGTGTGAAATGAAAATTATAACTAGTATTGCAGTGTTGCTATTATCAGGATGCGCTGTTATGCCTGACTCTGAAGTAAACAAATCTATATCAAGAGATCAAACCATGGAAAAGATGGCAAAGACTGCACTGATAAATGAAATGCTAAACAGCTCAGATCCGCATGTGCGAGCCAAAGGTGCTGCCATTGCAGAAAAGTTTTTAATAGAGCCAAAGAAAAATATATTCGGATTTTAAGGAGCAAATATGTCAGAAATAAAACCCCTATCACGCAGTGAACGTGAAGCACAGATCAAAGACAAAGCCGGCTGGGTTATTGTTGTGTTTGCTGCCATGTTGGCCATCAACACATACATGGCCGGCGGCAACTCTAGCAAAGTGCTAAACAACACCATTGAAGCCAACAACACCTATGCTTTTTATCAAGCCAAAAGCATCAAAGGCTCCCTGGCGGAAATGGCCTTGGATGAAGCTCAGAGTCGTCCAGTTAAAGATGTCAAAAAGATTGAAGCACTTGAAAAGAAGATTGCACGTTACGAAAGCGAACCTGATACAGGCGAAGGCAAGAAAGAACTACTGGTCAAAGCTCGTGCTTTGGAAGCCGACCGTGCTGTGGCCAAACAACGATCACCTTGGTACACCTACGCAGGTAGTTTGCTACAGATTGCCATTGTATTATTGACTGCCAGTATTCTAGCTGTGAAGAACAGTTTGTTCAATACCAGTCTAGGAGTAGGTGCGTTTGCTATTGTGCTAATGAGCCAGGCTATTTGGCTGTGGTTACCATTGACTTTGTAACACAAAGAAATTCCGGGTCAAGCCCGGAATTATTATTTCAGCTGTGATTATTGTGTTATAGCCTGCTCAATTCTGTCATCTAACTATCATAGCAAAAGTAAACATCACCGTAGGGACTGCTATTGCCATAAAACTTGTACCTATAAGTACTCTGTCTATCATGTCGGCCTGTGCTTGAATTTTAGCATTTTTTATGTCTGCTTCTAGTTTAGCACGTTCTTTATACATACGCACACGTTCAGCCATCATTTGATCCCAAACATCTTTGTTGCCTGAATATATCAGCATTTCTTTGAGATCTTTTTCAGCATCACGTAGAGCTTTACTCTGCATGGCAATCTGTATAGACATGGCCCTAATCTGACCGTCTGTGAGAATATTTTTACTAGTTTGTGCTTCTACATTAGCACCATGAATCTTATCGCTATTTTCAAAGAATTTGGCAAACTGTCCGTAAAGGCTGTTAACATCTTTGCCCAGTGCAATGGCTTTTTTAATGTAGCCTACTGACTGCTGTGCGGCTGTAAACGCAATACCAAGTGTGATAGGATCAATCATGTTTTCTTAGGATCCTTATCTTTGGGAGGCGGCGGGGGTTTAGACCATTCTACACATACTACTCGACGATTATAAACATCTCCAGACCATGTCCATTTCACGCACCTTGGCTCTTGAGCCAGCATGCCTGCCAACATCAATGAGCCAATGGCATTGAACATGTTACTTGTTGGCCAATGGATTATCAATGGCCTTTTGTATTTTACTATCAACTTCTCTCTTTAGTGTTTCAACTTCACGGTTGATTTCTCTACGAGCCGCAGTAAATTCACTGTTAATTTCTTTTCGAGTCTGTTCCATGTCCCGGCGAATTGCGGCTGCTTCAGTTCTTGCTCTTTCTAAATCTTCACGCACAGCTCGACGCATTTCGCGCATTTCGCTTTCAGTTTCACGCTGTGCTTGTTTGACACTGCGTTCAACCTGCTCAGTCACTGACTCATTTCTACGCAGGTCGTTTTTCAAATCTGTTTTGATGTCGCGAGTGTAGTCACTGGTCTTGGCTGAATTCTCTTCGATCACTGCCAGTCGCTTGTCAAAACCTGACAGGTCCGGTGCCGAGTATTCAGCAATCTTTTTCTTCATACCCATATAGTCTTTGTACACTTCAAAGCATCCGTACAGGCCGCCTAGTAGTGATGATACTAATGTGGCTGCTACCATTAGTTTGGCAGGCGTAAATTCGTAGCCACCAATACTGATAACAGTATCCTTGCTGGCATACTTTTTTGCGGCTGCTTCCAGTTCATCAACTTTGGCATTAACGTTTTTTATTTCTTCTCCCATGTCATCCTCCTAGTTTATTTTAAAATTAGATAGCACACAAACACAATTAGTATTGCAACTGTTAAAATTCCACATACCAATTGATAAATGTATTTTTTCCATTCATATCATTTTACTTGTATTGCAAGTTTACCAAGTCTTGGTGAAGTTTATCACTAGACAATTGACGCAACAATCTTGCGTTGTCAACATTTACTTGATTTCGATATATCTCTCGTGGTGCATAAAATGCCGTGTCAGACATCATGATTGAATATGACTGATACCCCACGGGCTGTGTGGCTATTTTAGCAATGTCAACTGCACCGGCCAATTCGTTGGATTGAACATTGCGATTTACCATGGCAGTTTGCTGAGGTTGCACACTGTTTTGTTGAACCATGGGCTGTTGTTCTATCGCATCCATTAGAGCTGATCTTGTGCCAATTTTGATACCCTCAGACTGTGGCATTTCAATTTCGGCAGTAGTGGCTGGATTTCGCAAGGTAAACAAATCAGAACGAGATGATTCAGTAACACCGGTGCTGGGCTGTGCGGCAACAGTGTTAGTTGATGATTGCGGCGCCTGAGCATTATTGACCATTGGGGGAGATACCGCAATTGCAGTATCAACAGTTGCAGTGGGCGCAGTTGCACTTTTTAACGTTTCAATTTGGCCAGCCACAGTTTGAGTTGAAGTTGTTGTTTCTTGTGTAGTTGTACTTGCTTTCAGTGTTTCAACTCGTCCCACTGTGGTTTGTGTGGCGGCAATCAATGGTATTGACGAATTTTGAGTTTGACTGCTAGTAGATTTTGACGATGTGTTATTTCCGCTGGCTGCTGTTGTGGTGTCCGCTTGGCTTTGCATGGTCAATGTGGCAGCCACGGCTTCGGCTTGTTGCTGTGCCTGTTGTGCGTCTTTGGCCGCGGCAGATTCTGCAGCCTGAACCACTGCTTTTGTTTCGTTACCAATTCTAGCTTGATTACTGCTGATCATGCTTAGTACGTTACCAAGACTGGGCCCGGCCTTGCTGTCGTTGGCTGTTTTAACTTCACCTGCTTTAGGCTGACTACCGCCGCCGCCCTGAGGAGGGGGTTGATTTGCCGGTGGAGGACCGTTGGGATTATTATTAGAACCAGGTCCTGGACCACTACCAGGTGGTGGTGGGGAACCTTGGGGTGGGGGCGGACTTCCTGGGGGAGGTTCTGAACCAGGAGGGGGGGGTGGGCTACCCGGTGGGGGTGGAATCTCTTGCATTGAAGTACCATCTGATCCAATCGGGGTAGTATTGTTTGATGCGTTCGCTTGCTTGGCCATAGCTTGACCATAACCCTTACAATTTGAACTATACGACGGGTTACCTACACAAGGGTCAGCCGTATAAATTATTCTTGCCCAAGCACCTTCTATAGAAGAACCTGTACCCGATGCCGACCCTGTAATTCTACCCATACCCAATAATGATTGATTCATGCTAGATGGAAGTAAATACTTTTCGCTCACTGATCCGCTAGTACCTTCGCCATTGAAGCTATAATTTTTTTGGTCTATTATTTGATTACTACTGTTGGTAAGTGATACTGATGCATTAGCATATGCAGGTATGTTCATATACCATGAACATGACCCGTCTTGGTTAGTAGCAGTGCATCCAGAGAAACCTTGTCCAACTCTCCAATTAAACCCGTAATTAAATCCATGCACTGTTGCACCTACTCCTGCATTAGATAAAGCTGTGTTAATGGCAAATGCTTGATTTAGACTCAATCCGCCTTTAGTCGAATCTAATAAATTATTAGTATTAAGTATGTTACCAAAACCTGAACAAGTTGAACTGTAAGCAGGATTTAGTTTACAAGGGTCTACAGTATATAATAATGATACATCATCTACATGCACTCTTGGCCCATAATATCCTGCCCAAAAGTTTTGATCTTTACCTGTAAAACTAACTGTTAGATTGCTGGCCTGACTAGTGGTGTATCGATTAGCAAAAAGTTGTGTTCCTGAAAACGTTGTAAAACCAGGATAATTTTGATTGTAATCGTAGTTAAAACTTTCAAGTACATTACCAGTAACACCGGTCAATGATACGTTGCCGGTCAATGTTCCTCTATTGCTAGCATAATTGGTCAAGTCATTGTGTATTTGCCAAGAATACTTGTAACCACTCAATTGTATTCCTAAGCCGGCATTTGCCAACGCAGTATTAATGGCTATTGACTGACTGACTGTGGCCTGTGTATAGCCAAATATAATATTGCCAGTACTGGGATTATAAGCAGGTGTGTTGCCACCACTAACTCCCCCGGCTTGCCCTGTCACAGTATTTGACCAAGGCAGTCCGCCACCAAGATTTAATACATTTCCGGTGGAGTATAGTTCTGTGCCAGTTACTGGATCTAGATTCTGACTATTAGAATAACTTGTGGACAAGAACGCCAAGAATAGCGCCAATGCCAACTTTCTTATAAGTGTCATCTATTTTTACCTCGTCTAACTTTGGAATCTTGTCTGGATTTGCATCCCATGCGGCTCGAGCTTGTTCACCAATTTTGCCTTCGTATGGGCAAGGTGTGCCAGCTGCCATCATAGCATCAAACACTCGACGGTCTTGACACATAGTAGCAACGGCTGCAACTTTCATGCCCATGTCATACAATGTTTTAGATAACTTTAGTCGTTCACAATTCATATCACGAACTGTACCGCCTGAACTTACACCAAATACTTGTGTCTGGACAGAGCCACTACTACCGGTACTACATAAATCAGGATTACCACCTGACAACATCGCAGGAGCTACAGCAGTTGGTGGAGGCTGAATAATTCGTTGAGTAATTTCAGTTTGATTAATATTCTTGTTAGTTAACTCACCTTGTTGAATATTTGTATTAACTGAATTATTTTGATTTATATTATTGTTGGTAGCAGTACTACTACTCGTTGAAGTGTTGATATTGCGATTGGTCATGTCACCGGTGTTCACATTGTTATTAGTAGCAGTGCTGGTGCTGACATTATTATTGTTATTAGTAGCAGTACTTGCATTGACGTTGTTGTTATTATAGGTCATTGTACCAGTATTTTCATTTTTATTGACATTAGTGTTCACACTGGTGCTGGTTGAAGTGTTGATATTTCTATAAGTCATGTCACCGGTGTTCACATTGTTGTTTGTGTTCACATTGGTGCTGGTACTAGAACTAACGTTGTTGTTGTTGTAGGTCATTGTACCGGTGTTGATATTATTGTTAGTGTTTACATTATTACTCGTACTAGAACTAACATTGTTATTGTTATACGTCATTGTACCACTATTGACGTTGTTATTGTTATACGTCATTGTACCGGTGTTGACATTGTTGTTGTTATTAGTAACAGTACCACTTTGAATGTTGTTGTTTGTATTCACACTGGTGCTGGTACTGTTGTTATTATTAGTATTTGTACTGGTGCTGTTAATTGCGCTGGTGCTGTTGCTGGTACTTGTGCTGTTTGTGTTACTATTTGATGTGACTACACTAGTACTGTTGCTGGTACTATTAGTATCTACAAGGCTTTTAGAGTCGTAGGTACCTTGGTTAATGATTGTGCTTGTGCCGGTTGTTGTGGAACCAGCAGTACCTGTTGTTGTTGTAGTCTCCGCTATTGCAACAACGGACAACAATGATGATACAACCACAATAGTAGACGCAAGTATTTTTTTCATTTTTTAGCTCCCAATTATAGAATTTTTATTCTATTTCAATAACTTATTTAAATGTCGTTTGACAGAAATAATCTGTACAGTTTGCCTAGCACTGTTTTGATTCAAAAATTGCTAAATATTACACAACAAAAATCTAGGAGCAGACTGTGACTGACAAAACATACAACAAGATGAGTGATTCTGAAAAGAAAAAAGAAGATTGGATGAACAGCAAATGGCGCCCGGCCATGGGTTGGTTGTATATGTTTGTATGTTTCTTTGACTTTGTGTTGGCACCTATTCTTTGGAGCCTTGTACAAGCACTGTACAAGGGCGGTGTCAACCTACAATGGCAGCCACTCACACTACAAGGTGCTGGATTATTTCACATCTCCATGGGCGCTGTGCTAGGACTTGCCGCATACGGCAGAACACAAGAAAAACTACAAGGAGCCAACAATGGCGGAATCCAACTTCCATCAAATGTCGGAACAACATATACGCCTCCGCCACCAACAGGACAGTCCATGCCCGGTGCATTTGGTGTACCAACAGCAACAACAGTCACACAATCATGGGGCACACCGCCCGTGGCAAGCGGAAGCGGCTTTGGTGTCGATCCAGGCTTTGGAGCGCCAGCGCCTGAATTTAATACACCAGCAACAGTGACAGTAAGTACTGGGTGGGGCGGCAAAAAGGTTGTGCCACAACAAAACGGTCCGTTAATTTAAGGAAACAAATGAAAAAACTATTAGCAATACTAGCATTATGTGTGCTATCAAACCCTGTATTGGCTCAACCATCTAAAGATGGAATTACAACTTGTAACGGCGAATACGCACTATGTGCCGCAAGCACTTGTAAGCCCACTGGCAAGATGATTACTGGCAATAACGGTGTACCTTACCCCGAAGTAGAATGTCGATGTCCTATTCTCAATGGTACAGCCATTGCTGATACCAGTGCTGGTAACATGCAAGGCAGTTGCACAGCAACAGACAGCAATCACGTCTGGAGTTTGTTTGCACCTAAATTGTTTTACCCACAAGAAGCTAACAACTTTAGTCCATTACCCTGGAAACAAAAAGCCACAGTACAAAAGTGTGATGCCAGTTTGAATCTAGGCGCACAAAGTAGTAATTGCTTTAGTTGGAATTGTAAGAAAGGTGCAGATGGTGTAGCAGTGTGTTCTTGTCCCACTGGGCAAGTGCCGCCAGCAACATCTTTCTTGACCGAAGCAGGACAAGGTAACCCAGAAGCCTGTGCCCAATATCCTGTGAGCCTGCCAATCAAAGCACAAGACCGAGCTGAATCCAAAGGAAAATAAAATGAAAAACGTTATATTTGTAGCAGGCTTATGTTTGACATTGGCCCAGCCAGTGTTGGCCGAAGAAGCCAAGAAGGAAACTGTACGAGTCTGCATTGACGTACAAGGCAAAGATGGCAAACCTGTCTTAGACGCCAAAACTGGCAAACCAAAACAAGACTGCAAAGAAATGAAACGGCACCAAAAGCATGAAGGCACAGCTATTCCTGAAAAGAAATAACTTGACTGCAATCTAAAAGTCCTGTATAATTGTTGTACAGGACTTTTTCATGAAGATTGAGCAAAGCGAAGGCACCGTTTATGGGTGTAGATATTACACCGTAAAACCACAAGGGTGGATGTATTATGGCGATAATCTAGACTGGAACAAAATTGTCTCCTGGGTAGTTGCCACATACGGGCCCACTGCCGAAGATGGTGTATGGACTCCCAATCAGCGTTGGTACGTGAATAATGCTAAATTTTGGTTTCGTGAATTAGAAGATGTCACCATATTCTTGTTAAAGTGGTCATGACTGATATATTTCAACACTGGAAAGATAATCGTTTTATCATTGCCGGTAAAGAACTAACCGACGATGAATGTTTGGTTATATTAACAGACATTCCATATTGGTCCAAACACATGGACACACTGTCAGCTTGGTGCAACGATCGTGATGCTGTGACTTCGGGCATGACTGTGACTTTTGGTAGTGAACGCACGTTGTTGGAATTTTTGTTGAGGTGGGCATGATATATGCCAGTGTAATGGCTCCAAATATGACACCATACCAGGGTTGGACACCTTGTATGGCCTGGTGTCATCTCAATTGTGAAGGTTGGTGGGAATACCAAACCGAAGGTGTTTTTGTGTTTGAAAAGTCGTCGGATCACTTAATGTTCATGCTGGCGTGGCAGTGACATAATTATTAATATGAGTGACTTTTACACAATTCTAGGAGTTG
>Ga0209400_1003209_pt1 | contig 11980 bp, 14 predicted proteins | sample M_130807_EF_Meta_FD_187313 | JGI IMG/M metagenome (GOLD analysis project Ga0209400, IMG submission 187313) | Freshwater microbial communities from Lake Montjoie, Canada to study carbon cycling - M_130807_EF_MetaG (SPAdes) (version 2) | ecosystem: Environmental > Aquatic > Freshwater > Lake... | reverse complement strand
TTCGGTGATTCTGCCGATCCGTGATTATCTTGATTTGGTAGAGCGATCGGAGGACGCAGTGGATGTATCTTGGTTAAAGAAAGCCCGGCGACGGACGACCAGCTTCCGGCCCTTGGAAGAGTATCTCGACTGTCGGTCGCGCCGCTGATGGCTTACGAAGTCCTGCTGGAAAAGCAGGCGGAAAAGGATCTGAACCGACTGGATGGCCGCACCTTTGGCCGAGTGGTTCACGTCCTTCAGGGGCTTAAGGGCAATCCGCGACCCGTGGGTTGTCGAAAACTTGAGGGGTTACGAAATAGTTGGCGAATTCGAGTAGGGGATTATCGGATCATTTATGAAATTGCCGATGAGGTAAGGATTGTCAGGGTTTATCGGGTCCGGCACCGAAGAGAGGTGTATCGCTAAAAAACAGTTAGGGGCTTTAATTGCCTGCGCGGGCAAAATCATGGGGTGAGGAGTGCTGGGAGGAAGGAGAGGACGCGTTGGCCGAGAGGGGTCAGGGTATGGTGGACCTGCCGACCGCTGTAACGTTTGCGAATCAGCCTGGCGAGGGCCAGACGGCGGGTATGCTCGCTGATGGTGGGGAGGCTGGAGCCGGCGAGGGCACAGATTTTTTCGAGGGATAAGCAGCGGTGCTGGTGAACGACTAGGAGAATACGCAGGCGGCGGTGATTTCCGGCCCCTTTGAAGATGCCGGCCAAGCGACGGATGTCAGGCTCCCCCATCATGGATTAAACTGGGTTTTTGGGGAAAGGGTTCGGTCTGAATCAAAAAAAAGTGATATTTCGACATTCTGCAGAATGTCGAAATGTTCGGGGTTTTTTTGGGGGGTGGATGTTTGGGCATAGCCCTGCGGATGTCCTAGGGGGGATGAGATGATTTCGCCCAATGAATCAAAATAATAAATACAAAAAAGGTGCAGGTGGAAACGGGAGTAACGAGGCCGAGATGAGAAAGGCCCTTCAGGAGATTATCCGGCTGGTGGAAGGCTGGGTGGATTCGGATGAAAGAAAGGCCGAGGCCACAATGCTCAAGATCCTGAACACGGCGCTGGAGGTGGTGTGAGAAGCTGCGACCGCTCAATTCACTCCCACTACCGATGCCTGCAGCCTGAGGGCCTCATGGTGTAGGTGTGCTAATGCGAGTTTTGTGTTCCGCTGGCACCACCAGATGTCATGCAGGATCTTTGCGATGGTCTTTTCCAGATCAGCAGCCTCTTCTTCCAGTTTCCATTCTAGCCCACTTTCCGGTGCCTGCTTCATTGGTTCCCAACGGAAGGGTGGTTTCACATCGACTCCCCATTTCAAATACAGCTCTTCCATGGGATCGATATGGCACCAGAGGAACGCCTTGATCCTCCAAGGGTCACCCCGGTGGCAGTGCATCATGCAGGTCCAGGTCTCATGTCCAGATCTTGGCGCCACGAAAGTTAGTAGACTGCTCTCCACCTGCTCCATTCCCCAAAGAGTGAATGGATGCTCCTTTCTCATTCGCTCTAACGTGGGTATGCCCTCGATCTGAAACATGGGCTCTCCGTCGCGTGGGTCACTCATGAGTCAGAGCTCCTCTCTTTTTCGGCTGGAAACAGCTCAAGTTGAATCCATTTTGCCGCTTTTGGCTTTTTCTTCGCCGGAGGCTTTTGATCCTCTGGATCTTGATCCATCCAATAAAGGATAGGGTTGGCTATTATCTTTGCATGGGGGACGACCCCATCACTCCAGCGGTCTTTGGTTCCGAAGTGCATGTTGATTCTATGTTTTGTTTTCATGATTTGTAGTCCTTTCGTGTTGCTAACTTTTCCAAACGATCCAACCGTAAAACACCAAAATCAGCAGTGATAGGGTTATGAATAACCATTCTTCGTTGGCGGTTAAGGTGGCGATCATATGAATCTCTCCTTTGCCCAAAATCTGCATTCCGCATCGGGCGAGCGGGTTTGTGTTTCGTATCCTGAAAGGGGGTGCTTGCAGATCACCCCCTGCCATATCACCGTTTGGCGGTGAAAATTGACCGCCTTCATCATCTCCATGGCCTGCACAGCCCCGGATTGGTTGAAGGATGGAAGCCGCAGAAATCTACCTTTGGGTATGTCGTCAAAGGGACACTGGAGCAGGACAGAAAAGTTCGGCCTCCGCTCCTCATAGGTTCCCTGACATACGATGTCCAAAAGAAGGACCGTCCCAGTCCCCGCCTGGCTGGCTCTCCCCAAAAGCAGGCAGTCCAGCCAACGATGGGGGCCGAAATTGTAGCCATCACCCCTAACAACCCTCATGACCTGGTCCTCTTGGGGTAGTGGCTTACCATGCCTCGACCAGACCGCTCCCTCCTTTAGATCCACCAGACATCTCCACCCCTTGGCCATGGGTTCAAACGACCAGTTGGAAAAAGCCTGGTTTTGGGTCACCCCCCGACAACAGAAGGGGCGGGCCGGATAAGTGATAAAGGGCAGGGTCCTAGGCTGCAGCTTTCGGGGGCCTGTATCTTGGTTCATATAAAGGGAGTCCGTTCGTGTTGCCTTATTTTGCATTTTGACCCTCCTTTTGGATGGGGCGTGTGCCGATCAGCTCAGCTTCAGCGATCTTTGATGGGTTGAGGACCACTTTCCAACGATCATCCTGCCTGTACTCAAAGGAAGGGCGGATATCCATGCCCTTGCCCCTGATTCCTAGCCAGCGGGCTGGGGAGTAGCCCACATAGTCTCCATTGGGTAGGGCTTCCCTGATCAGGTAGAAGTTCACTTTCCCTTCTGTATCCGTGATTCGGTACTCCCCCCCTATTTGAAGAATCAGCGCTAGAAGCAGAAATTGAAGGGGTACTTTCACTTTACCCCCCTTTCTGAATCTGGAATCCAGCCCCTTGTTAGCCTATTCCATTCGGTCGACTCTCTGGCCTTCGGCGACCTTAGAAGTTGAGCCTCTCCAATGTCTAAGGAAGAGAGGGTGACCTCCTCCTTCTTCCATACAATTATGGGAATACGGCCACTCCCATTATACCCAACGATCTTCTTGGGATGCTGGATGACGTAATCGCCATCCAATGTAATGGCCTTCACCTTACAGTAACTGACCCTTCCACAGGTGTGGGTGATCTTGTACTCACCACCAATGAGAAGGATGAGAGAAAGTAAACAGCCTGCCTGAGACCAGTGACCCAAATTTTTTATCATACCCTTGAGTCCTTTCGTGTTCCCAAAAATGCATGTGCGTTCCCTATTGCATGAAAATCACCCGCACTGATTTTCAAGGACTTACGAAAGAGATGAATTTGGGCTAAAATATTTTTTTGGCTGCCCTGGAAGTTGGCAACAGCTGAGGACTCCGTGTCATATGACCAAACTTCTGACAGGAATCCCCAAAAAGGGACGAAAGGCCGTCTACAGTAAGATGACGGGTTGGTCTCGGCTGCTTCTATTGCCCAAGTTCAGGCAGGGGGTCGACCCTAGGTTCCAGATGGAGCACATGGATAGGAACTCCAAATGGCCCAAGCTATTCTATGGGCCCATATCATTTAAGGGGGGGAATTGAGTCGACCAAATAGTAAAGATGGGAGGATGGATGTTGGAAGGCTCTGTGCTGAAGATATATGTAAATTAAAAGAGGCAAAAAAGGGGGCTAAGGCTGTAAAAGATTCTGGAGAAGATTATCAATAGCTTTCTGATCCCAATCGACGGGAGCTAACAGAGAAGCAGGAGGCAGAAAAATTATTTTTTTAAACTCAATAAACGCTTTCCAGCCCGTACTTATTTGGGCCTCAGACTCAAGAGGGAATTCATTTGCCAGATTAGAATCATTTGCAGCCTCCTTGAGTGTCTCTCCTGGACGTCTGCGCGCGATTCTTCGCAATGTTTTCACGGATGGCTCGTCCCAATAAAAGGTCATGGCATAAGCGCATTCGGTTTTATTGATTATCTCAAAAGGGTCGATGATATTATTTTCGTTAACAGTCAAAACATTCGACCTGAGAATGCGACTATTTTTTGAAAAAGTTATAAGGCTAGGCCTAGACTTTACTATTTCTTGCCACATGTGTTCTAGAATCTCCATCAAGTTCCATATGATTGAGGCTCTAACAGTATTAGGTGAATATGATTTAAGAATATCAGGAACTACGGATTCATCCAAAAGAAAGGAAATGTACCCATCAGCGATTTCTTTAAGCAGTCCATAGTCTTTGTAAAAGGCTTTTGTAAAAAGCGATGCGTTTGGCTGGCTCTCCATATCAAGTAATTAGCCGGATTCTGGAATTGTTTTAGGCCTTTATCAAGTAATCCGAGGCATGCATCGATATCTTGCTAGGGCTGCAAACTCTAAGCCCTATTGTCGTAAACAATGCTTTCAGTTCAAAAGGCTAGCCCTGTATTTGTCCTAGGGGGTTGGGTAAGATGAGGGGATGATGAATAAAGGAAAAAAGAAAATGAAGAGGGACAAGGAGACGAAACTTAAGGTGAAGGGGCCGGAAGCGATTGAGGATGGATTGATGGATATGGGTAGGGCCATTGAGGCCGGAAGTCCCTGGACGCATCCTGAAATGGAAAGGATTCCGGAGTGGCGGGGGGCTGACATCCGGATTACCAGCGACTTTAAGACGGACTTTAATGACCCGAACTACTTCGATCATGACCTGACGGTACGGACGAGGCATGCGGGGCCGGCGACGTGGTTTGTGTTTCAGATGCGGGACTTGTTCGACGGTTGGCTGGATTACGGCAACAAGTACGGCTTTTACGAGCTGTTGGCACAGGCGGCGTTGGAGCACCTGGCGGTTAACCAGCCAGAGCCGGAGGATGCTAAGCCACTCTTAAGGGCCATGCTTACCCGGGCCTTCCTGATGCTGGAAGTTGCGAAGGAGCACCATGTATGGCCTGATGATGCGATGATGGTTCTGCATTCTCAGGATGATGAGGGCAACCAGCTTCGGGAGAGTTTGGAGGGACCAAGCTTTGAGTAAAAATATATTATACTTCGCCTATGGCTCGAATTTGTCATTGGATCAGATGCGGGAGCGGATCGGATCAAAGCCCAAAGTGATCAGTGGGGCCTACTTGGAGAACCACAGGCTCGGTTTTACGCTCTATTCCAAATTAACTTGGAAGGGTGGGGTGGCCGACATTGTGCCTGAAGCTGGGTCGAAAGTATGGGGGGCGATCTATGAATTGACCGAAGAGCAGTTGGAGAAGATCGACCATTATGAAGGGTACAAAAAGGGCCGGGACCCGGTGGAAAACTTTTACAACCGGACGGAGGTGGAGGTGGTAGATAAAAGAGGGATTAAGCAGCCGTGCTTAACTTACCAGGCCGAGGTAGGGGATGAGGAAAGGCGTAAGTATCTGTACCATAGGCCATCTGGGGAGTATTACGACGTTATCCGAAAGGGCGGGGTGGAACATAGGTTGCCACAGGAGTTTTTTGATCACCTAAAAACCGCCAGCGTGACCGAGCGTAACCCCGTGGCGATGCGGATGAATGATACTAGTGGGATGGTGATTTTAACTCCTGAAGAGGCGGGGAAACGTAGCAGGCCAAGCCTTAAAGAGCGGTTAAAACAAATACGGTTAAAACACTCCCCTAAAACTAGTTAATTTGTAGGCTAAAAAAACTGGGGCGCTGGCTTTTTTATCTATGGTTCTACGGCTCGAAAGAAAGTAATATGAATTCATCGTATTAACACAAAGATGAGAACGGAAATTTCAAATGGGATGAATAGCCTTTCAAAAGCCGACATTGAATTAGCGATTAATCGGCTGAGGCAGAACGAAAAACACGAGTTTGGCGACTCAACCCATTACGATTGTGTGGTGGGAGCCTACCATTTCCCCCCAAAAGCGGTTATTGGATTGGCTCTTCAGGCAAAAAGCGGAAAAACCATCTACCCAAAGGATTTTAAAGGTGGGCTGGAATCAAAGTGTTTCAAGGTCTTGGGGAAAAATGGATTTCATGTGGTAAGAAAACAAAATGTCACATGGCTTTTTCAGGGAAATCCTGAAATATTCAACATTGATGCTTACTTAGGTGAGACAAAATATAAATATTGGAGCTGCCCGAAATTTCACAAAGAAATACAAACAGGGGATAAAGCCTTTTTTTATAGGTGTGGAAAAGGTGCGGCAGTAATAGCAAAAGGCACAATTTTAGAAGTTCCCGTCCAGAGGGAGAAGGTGAAGCACCCGGAACTATTATCTGAATATAACAAAGAAAAGAAGATCACCTTTAAGGTTGGTGTAAATATTGAGGAAACACGTGTTTTAACGCCTGAAAATACTGTTTCTAGATACGATCTGCTTCAGGACGATCTCCTAAAAGAAAACTCACTAATGACAAGCAGACAGAGCAGCGTCTTCAAGCTAACGGAAGGCCAAAGAAACTCCCTGGAAAGCCTTTGGCTTAAACGAAAAACTGAGTCTCGGTTAATTGAAGCTCACAATATTTCAAGTGATGAAAAGGGTTTAGTCCTCGCTTCACGAAAATCCTTTATTCAGTCCCTTGGGGCAACCTGTAAGAACTGGCAATGGAGTTGGTCATTTATTCATGAAGAAAAAAAACAAATAATCTTTGGTGCTTGGGATAGGCAAAAAACTGGTCAAAAAGTAAAAATATTCTCTGAAGAATGGGAAAAGAGTTCCAGAGGTAAAAAAAACGCAGGGTATCAGCAGTCCCGTGAACACATACGGCTTATCGAAGAAGGCAAATACAAGTTGATGACGTTTCCCATGAAGTATTCTGACGATCGAAAAGACGAGCATGGTGTAGGTCCTGCAAAAATTGATTCATTTGAGCCAATCTTATCAGAAAATACTTTAATTAAGATTGGGAACAGTTGGTATGCCTCAAGATACGAAGACGAAGTAGTTGAACCTTTGGCGGAGGAGCTAGCCTCTGATCAAAAATTTAAAGAGGGAAGTAGGGTCTCAGTCACAATCAATGCGTATGAACGGAATGGAAAGGCGAGAGCTGCATGCATAAAGCACTACGGTTTCACATGTACCGTTTGCGAAATTAGCTTAACCAAGACATACGGAAGAATTGCGGATCGTTTTATTCATGTTCACCATGTTAATCCCATTGGTTCAAAAAAAGAGGAGTACATTATAGATCCCGTAAAAGACCTTGTAACTGTCTGCCCCAATTGTCACGCGATGCTACACAGAGTTGACCCTCCGCTTTCGGTGAAAGATTTAAAAGATATATTGAAAGTACAGATGCAAAAAGAGCCCGGATACCACGAAGGAGTATCTAGGTAGTTGCTGAGCTGTTGTATTAAAACCTGAGCGATACCAAGCCAACCCTTACATTCTACCTATGAAAAGAACCGCTCTTAAACTACGAAAGTTCGCCAAAAAAAGAAAATGGGATCAATTCCATTCTCCAAAAAATCTTGCTTGTTCTATCTGCGTTGAAAGCTCGGAGTTGCTGGAGCTTTTTCAGTGGTCCCAAGGTACCAAGTGGTCTGACCTTAAAAACAGGAAACTTCGAAAAAGAGTGGAAGAGGAGCTTGCAGATATCTTCTTATACCTTCTACGTTTTGCGGACAAGGGAGGCTTTGATTTAGTCAAAGCGGCAGATTCTAAGTTGCAAGTGAATGCAAAGAAATATCCTGTTTCGAAATCGCGTGGGAACGATGCGAAGTATACGGATCTTTAGGTATGCTTTTATTTAAGGGAACGGCTACTTCGTTTGTTGAGGAAACAAGCTTCAATCGCATTGTTGAGACGATGATTGGTGCCTCGATGGAGGTCTTTGGGAGAAGACCTGGGACTTCAGAGATTAACTCCTGGCAAAACTCGCTTAGAATGATGGCGCTAGTAACTGAAAGGATGGGTATTGCTGATTCTGGTGTTGCGGTTGAATATCAGTTGCCAGGAACCTCGAGACGGTTGGATGTAATGTACACGGGACATAACGGCTCCGGCATCCCTCAAGCGGTAATAGTTGAGCTCAAACAGTGGGAAAAATGTTCAGCTGGGGATGGGGATAAGGTAGTCACTTTCGTAGCCCGGCGAGATCGAGATGTGCTTCATCCCTCTGTTCAGGTTGACCAGTACAAACAGTATCTCCGTGATCAAAACACGGCTTTTCAAGATAAAAGTGGACTTGGTTTTGGGCTTGAGTCATGTGCTTTCCTTCATAACTACGAATTCAATGACAATGATGCACTTTTAGACGAGAAATTCTTACCAGTTATTAAATCGAGTCCGCTTTTTGGAAAGAGAAATGTGCCAGAGCTGATTGAGTTTCTTAAAGTGAACATCAAAAAAGGGGATGGTGAAAACCTCTTAAACAGAATTCTTAAGGCACCACTTCGGCCCTCAAGAAAGTTGCTTCTAGAGGTTAATCGAGTGATCAAAGAGAAAAGTGAGTATATTCTGATCGACAACCAAGTCGTCGCATTTAATCGGATCATGGTTGAAGCTAAAAGAAGTTTAAAATCAAAAAAGGATGTTGCGATTATTGTGAAAGGTGGACCGGGTACTGGAAAATCGGTTATTGCCTTAAATGTAATGGCTGAATTAGCAAAGATGGGAAAGAATGTGCATTACGCAACAGGCTCCAAGGCATTTACAGAAACATTAAGAAAGATTGTCGGCACCCGAGCAGCACAACAGGTAAAATTCTTTAACAGTTACTCCACACAGCCAAGAAAATCGTTGGATGTGCTTATTTGTGATGAGGCGCATCGCATCAGGCAGACAAGCAATAATCGGTTCACCCCAAAGGAAAAACGCTCTTCATTCTCACAGACGGAAGAGCTCTTTGAAGTAGCAAAGACGCTTGTTTTCTTTATTGATGACAAACAAGTTGTTCGACCGGGTGAAATTGGAAATTCCCGGGAGATTCATGAGTTTGCGGCTATGCGGGGGATTAAGACGTATGAGATTGAACTTTCTGCGCAGTTTCGTTGCCAGGGTTCAGATGGTTTTGTGAACTGGGTGAATCACACGTTACAGATTGAAGAAACTGCTAATACCGTCTGGGTTCCGACAGATCTTTTTGACTTCCAGATTCTAGACGCGCCTGAGGAGCTGGAGAGTGCCATAAAGAAAAAGGTAGAGAGTGGTAACACGGGGCGAGTAACTGCTGGGTTTTGTTGGGAATGGTCTGATCCGGATAGCAGTGGGAACCTGCTTAATGATGTTGTAATTGGTGGTTTTCAAAGGCCTTGGGATGCGAAACCAGGGGCCGGCAAACTTGCTAAGGGCATTCCGTCGGCTTCCCTATGGGCACACGACCCCAATGGCATAAACCAAATCGGGTGTGTTTATACGGCTCAGGGGTTCGAATTTGATTATGTGGGTGTTATCTTTGGTAATGACCTTGTGTATAGGAAAGGTCAAGGTTGGGTAGGGCAAAAAGACGAGTCTCACGATAAGATGGTTAAACGCTCAAAAGAACAATTTGCAGAATTTATTAAGAATGCCTACCGGGTTCTTTTAACTCGTGGGATTAAAGGTTGTTTCGTTTATTTTATGGATCAGGAAACGAGGGAGTATTTTGAGTCGCGGATTGTTTCCAACAAAGATGTTGAAAGATTTTTATAAACAAGTCGCCTAAAGTAAACTATATAAGCTGTAAAATTTAAAACTGGAGAAAATAACGTGCCTGCTGGCTTTAAAGATAACCTACCGAGATTTTCACAAGCCAAAATATCAAGCGTTCTTGAGGCGTTGACGCAATTTGTTGCAAATACTGGAGATTCACAGGTAAGGGCATGGAAAGATTCGATTCCATCACTGATGCGTGAAGCCGGGATGATTTCAAAAAACATTGATGAAGTAAAAGAACAGCTTAGCTCCGAAGCTTCGGCAATTCTTGAATATGAGATTCCTCTTGAAAGTCGGAGAATTGATGCCGTTTTTCTCTTGAATGGTGCAATTGCTGTTATCGAAATCAAAGGTAAAGATAGACCTACACAGGCTGACTTGGATCAAGTTTCTGCTTATGCAAGAGATTTGCGGGCATACCACGCAGATTGTGAGAATGTTCCTGTTTCATGTGTTCTTATCCCTATTAGGGCAAACGGGCTTCTTGGGCGCTTCCAGGGTGTCGAGGTAATGGGACCAGAAATGCTTGCAGATTTTTGCAACCAATTAGAAAGAGTCAGAACACAAGCTCCTTTAGACCCCGAAACCTTTCTACTAGTAGAAAGATATCGACCGCTACCATCGCTAGTTAAGGCCGCTCGGGAGCTTTTCGCTACGGGTGATCTTGCGCGAATTAAACGGGCTGCTGCTGCAACCGATCCAACAGTTCACGCAGTAGAGAAAATTGTAAAGGAAACCGCAACACGCTCGAAACGGGCTTTGATATTAGTGTCAGGCGTTCCTGGAGCGGGAAAGACTTTAGTAGGCCTCCGCTTAGCTCACGCCCACTATCTTGATGACCTTGCTATTAATCGTGGCGACGGCAAGCCGCCTGCACCGGCCGTTTTTCTTTCAGGCAACGGGCCACTAGTTCAGGTGCTTCAATACGAGCTTAAGAGCGCTGGCGGAGACGGTAAGGCGTTTGTGCGAGGGGTGCATGACTACGTGAAGACATTTTACGGTCGTAGCCATGTCGCTCCACCTCACCATGTTTTAATTTATGACGAAGCGCAGCGTGCTTTTGACGCAGCTCAGGTCGCGGAAAAGCATCCTGAGTTAGCTGAAAGACTGGGCGCGGTATCGGAGCCTGAGCTTTTTGTGAAATTCGCCGAGCGAGTCCCGGAATGGAGCGTGCTAGTTGGTTTAATCGGAAGTGGGCAGGAAATCCACATCGGCGAGGAAGGCGGTATCAAGCAGTGGGCTGACGCCATTCGTTCTACTAATCAACCGCAGGACTGGACAATTTATTTACCGAGTAGCTTAAAAACCGAATTCGGATCCGAACAAAATCTTAATGTCACCGTCAACGACGACCTTTCCTTGGATCGTAGCATCCGGTTTCATCTAGCTGAGGACCTTTATACGTTCGTCCATGCTCTAATTGATGGAAGAGCAGAAGAAGCGAGACCAATAGCTGAATCTATGGAGATAAATGGCTATCACCTTAGGATCACTCGCGATCTCAAATTGGCAAAAGATTATCTGCGTGAACGGTATGCGGGTCACCCTGAGGCTCGATTTGGCGTTATCGCATCTGCAAAAGACAAATCGCTCAAAAACCACGGCGTGGATAACACCTTTCAGGCAACTAAGAATATAAAGTTTGGTCCCTGGTATGCCGATCCACCAGACAGCGAGCGCTCGTGTTGTGCTTTAACTTCTGTTGTGACCGAGTTCGGCGCACAAGGGTTAGAGTTGGATTCGGCGCTTCTCGCTTGGGGAACCGACTTCATTCGATTGAACGGGAATTGGTCAAACAGCAACGCGGGTGGATACCGCCATAGCGACCGAATTAAGGATGCCTTGCAACTTCGCAAGAATGCTTACCGAGTGCTTTTGACACGTGGTCGTGAGGCAACTGTAGTCTTTGTGCCACCTACCGAGGGGCTGGACGAAACCTACGCATTTCTGAAGAGATGTGGCTTCTTTGTGCTGACCTAGCCTCCTGTCCAAAACACCGACGTTTTGATCACTGGAAGATGGTGAAAAGTGGAAGGTGCAAGGTGGAACGGAGGGTTAAAGCCTCGATCTGAGCCAGATGGCGAAAGCGATACCGCTGAATAGTCCGACGATGTAGACGAAAACTTTGTAGACGGTGATGATGAGGAAAGCGCCAATGCTCATGGTGTTAGATTTGTGGAAGGGGACAGGTGATAGGTGGAATATAGTGGAAGGGGAATCATCGGCTGCGCCAGGTGGAGGTGTTGCGGCAATTGGGGAAGACAATGAAGCCAGATTCTCCCTCGCTGAAGTAGGCGCCACCTGCCTGAATCGTCGTAGGGTTATTTCCAAAGAACAGAGTGCCTGTCTGGGTGGTGAAGCTAGCGGGTCCCGCATAAGTGTTCCCAGTTTTGGTGTAGATCCCGCGTGGGGTGACAAAGTTGTTTCCGCTACGGAAAACATAAC
>Ga0209400_1003207_pt1 | contig 11988 bp, 13 predicted proteins | sample M_130807_EF_Meta_FD_187313 | JGI IMG/M metagenome (GOLD analysis project Ga0209400, IMG submission 187313) | Freshwater microbial communities from Lake Montjoie, Canada to study carbon cycling - M_130807_EF_MetaG (SPAdes) (version 2) | ecosystem: Environmental > Aquatic > Freshwater > Lake... | reverse complement strand
TGGTCGAACAGTTAAGTACTTTTCTTTTGGAGAACTGTTGTGGCGGTCAACCTTGTCTACCTTTTAAATCAATTAAGAAAGTCAAAGTGAAATGAAGCAATACAACATTTTATTTTTGTGCACCCATAACTCTGCACGATCTGTCTTGGGAGAGGCATTGGCTTCCACCCACCCAAGTCGCAAGTTTGTTGGTTATTCAGCTGGATCAACACCCGGTACTTCCGTGAATCCTTTTGCAAAAGAATTGGCATTAAAAATGGGGTATGACGAGTCTAAATTGCGTTCCAAGAATTGGGATGAATATGGGCTACCAGATGCACCAGTGATGGACTTCATCATTACTGTTTGTGACAATGCCGCAGGAGAGCAATGCCCATATTGGCCAGGTAAACCGGCTACTGCGCACTGGGGGTTTCCTGATCCATCACAGGTGATTGGTTCAGATGAAGATAAGAGACACGCTTTTAGAGATGTCATGGTCGGTCTAAAAAAGCGTATCGATCTCTTGGCTGAAATGTCATTAGATTCACTAGATTCATTGAGTCTAAAAGAGATTCACGGCAAAGTATGAAAAGCTATTGCGCTGAATTTATAGGTACCGCTTTCTTACTGGCGATCGTGGCTGGGTCGGGCTTCATGGGCGAGACATTGGGTGCCGGAAATGCGGCCGTAGCATTACTTGGAAACAGTATTGCCACTGGGGCGGGTTTGTATGTCCTCATCACTTTGCTGGGTCCCATTTCGGGCGCCCACTTCAACCCAGTCGTGACATTGATGTCTTGGAAACTAGGGCAACTTGATTTGCGAAAAATGCTTGTGTATTGGGTTTGCCAATTCAGTGGTGCCGTGGTTGGTATTTGGTTGACACATCTGATGTTCAGTTTGCCAATCATCCAAGAATCAAGCAAAGCAAGAACTGGGTCGGGTATTTGGATCAGTGAGTTTGTATCTACTTTGGTCTTGCTCGCTGTTATTCGCATGGGCGATCGCTTAGCCAAAGACCGGTTACCTATGCTTGTAGCATTAACCGTGACGGCTGGATATTGGTTCACATCATCCACATTCTTTAGTAATCCAGCTGTTGCTTTAGCAAGAAGCTTTACAAATACCTTTGTAGGTATTGCCCCAGCCGATGTCTTGGGGTTTGTGGTGGCTGAAGTGATGGCGGCACTAGTGATGGTCGGATGGTTTTGTCGTTCTGAAGAAAGTTCTTAAACTTCATGTGCGTGAAAATTAGAGTATCGCTACGCTAGGCTCTAAGGGACAACTTAATCTAAAGGTAAATCATTAATGACTAAAACTCTTATTCGCGTCCTTGGCGTCTGTTTTTTGTTATTCGCAGGTGCGACGTGCTTTGCGCAAACTTTGGTAATGGCATCTACTACGTCGACAGAACAATCAGGCCTGTTTCAGCACCTGCTGCCAGAATTCAAGAAAAGTACCGGTATTGAGGTCAAAGTAGTGGCTCTAGGAACGGGCCAAGCGTTAGACATGGGCCGCAGAGGTGATGCAGACATTTTGTTCGTGCATGATCAAGTTGCCGAAGAGAAGTTTGTAGCAGATGGATTCGGCATCAAGCGTTTTCCAGTGATGTATAACGACTTTGTATTGATTGGGCCAGCAAGTGACCCTGCCAAAGCTGTTGGCAAAGAAATCATGACTGCTTTAAAAAACTTGGCAGCAACAAATGCATCATTTATCTCTAGAGGAGATAAAAGCGGAACACACGCAGCTGAACTTCGTTATTGGAAAAATGCCAATCTCGAGAATAAGGGAACTGGCTACAAAGAATGCGGTTGCGGTATGGGGCCAGCTTTGAATATTGCATCCTCTACCGACGCGTATGTTCTAGCTGACCGTGGAACATGGCTGAGTTTCAAGAATCGCGGTTCTATGAAGATACTTGTAGAAGGGGATAGCCGCCTGTTTAACCAATATGGTGTGATAGCTGTGAATCCTGTTAAGCACCCGCATGTCAAAGTGGATATTGCTCAGAAATTCATTGATTGGGTTATTTCGCCTATTGGTCAAGCCACTATTGCAAGCTACAAGATAGGCGGGGAGCAGTTGTTCTTTCCAAATGCGGCAAGATAGGCTGTTACATTTTGCTATGTACTTACCTATTTAAGGAAATAGCATATGCGTTTTTTCATGATTACCTTGCTTAGTTTTTTATTGGCATCATGCAGTACGGCTATTGCTGTGGCAGATGCGGCAGGTACAGTTGTTGTCTACGGTGTTAAAACGGTTGTCAACACGGTGGATGCTATTACTCCAGACATTGTGAATAAAAAGAAAAAAGATTAACCCCCTTTTTTCTTAGTTTTTTATTTCGTAGATTTTTAAATTTTTATGCAGTCTAAAAACTCCGCGCCTACTTACCCCACGATCGAAGACGCTATTGGTAAAACCCCACTAGCCGCATTGCAACGTATCGGTGTGAAAGAAAATGCAACTCGTGGCAATGTCATTTTGGGAAAGCTAGAAGGCAATAACCCTGCAGGCTCCGTCAAAGACAGGCCCGCGTTATCCATGATTCAGCGTGCGCAAGAGCGCGGAGAAATTAAGCCTGGCGACACATTAGTTGAGGCAACTTCTGGTAACACGGGGATTGCTTTAGCAATGGCAGCTGCCATCAAGGGCTACCGCATGGTGCTAATCATGCCGGAAGATCTTTCCATCGAGCGGGCGCAGACCATGAAGGCCTTTGGTGCTGAACTCATTTTGACGCCTAAAAGCGGTGGCATGGAGTATGCGCGTGATTTAGCGGAAACCATGCAGAAAGAAGGAAAGGGCCGCGTGCTCGACCAATTCGGCAATGACGATAACCCGCGCATCCATTTCGAAACTACAGGCCCTGAAATTTGGAAAGATACGCAAGGGCGTGTTACCCACTTCGTTAGCGCGATGGGCACCACTGGCACCATCACTGGGGTTTCGCGTTATTTGAAATCTATAAACCCTTCCATACGTATCGTTGGCGCGCAACCGCAAGAAGGTTCGCGCATACCTGGTATTCGCAAATGGCAAGAAGCCTATTTGCCCAAAATTTATGATGCAACTAATGTCGACGAACTGGTGTTTGTCAGCCAACAAGATGCAGAAGACATGTGCCGCCGGATGGCGCGAGAAGAAGGAATATTTGCAGGTATTTCCGCTGCAGGCGCCTGTTGGGTCGCTTTGCAAATAGCACAGAAGGTGGAAAACGCCACGATCGTATTTATTGTGTGTGATCGAGGCGACCGTTATTTGTCAACAGGAGTGTTTCCATCATGAGTGCATTTCGTTTCTGTCCAAGCTGTGCAACACCGCTGGAATTAATTCCTAAACAAGAAGACGGCGGATGGGTCGAGCGTTTGCGTTGTGTTTCTTGCGATTGGACACATTGGAACAATCCAACGCCAGTGCTAGCTGGCATCGTGCAGTACCAAGGAAAAATCTTGCTCGCACGCAATGCCGCTTGGACAGGCAGACGCTTTGCTTTGATCACAGGTTTTATGGAAGCGGGCGAGTCCCCTCAAGAAGGCGTCACCAGAGAAATTGCAGAAGAAACCAACTTGCAAGTCAGTGCCTTGCAGTTGGTGGGTGTGTATGACTTTCAGCGTATGAACCAAGTCATCATCGCGTATCACGCGGTAGCCGATGGCGAAATTAAGTTGTCGCCTGAATTGGCAGAATACAAACTCTACAAACCGGAAGATGTCATCTGCTGGCCAGCAGGCACCGGCTTTGCAGTGGGCGATTGGTTACGCACCCAAGGCATTGAGCCGCGCTTCATGACGTGGGAAGAACGCGCTGCGCAAAATATAGAATAAAAATATGCATATCGATCTCGAACTCGACACCCGTGGCCTTAATTGCCCTTTACCTATTTTGAAAGCCAAAAAAGCATTGGCTACTTTGCAAAGTGGCCAATCATTGCAGGTGACATCGACCGACCCAGGTTCTATGCGCGACTTTGCCGCTTTTGCTAAACAAACCGGCAACGAGTTGTTATCGCAAGAGACAGTGGGCAATGATTTTGTGCATGTTCTGAAACGTCGTTGAAGCTTCTCTGCAACCGCACAAAGGCTGCCAACGCAAGTTAGGCGGCCTTTTATTTATCTAAATGCACCAACTGCGCACGCACCTTCGCCAACATCGCAGTAAATTCTTCAACCCTTTGACGCTCTTGCGCAATTACTTGCGGCGGTGCTTTGGCAACAAATGATTCATTGCTCAGTTTCACACCGGCACGTGTGATTTCATTGTCTAGCCGCGCAGCTTCTTTTTGAAGTCGGACTTTTTCTGCTTCGATATTGACTTCCATAAACAAGCACAACCGTGTTTCACCCACAACAGCAACGGGTGCAGATTGGGCAGCGGTTTGCCATGCAGTCTGATCGTCAAACACTTTGACTTCACTGAGTTTGGCTAAGGATTGCAGCACCGCTGCATTGGCACGCATGAACTCTGCATTACCCAAAGCAAATAGCGGCATACGCGTAGCAGGAGACACACCCATCTCACCACGCAAGTTGCGGCATGCATCGACCAGCGCTTTGAGTTGGTTCACGTTCTCAATAGCTTGGGGATCGATTTTGTTGAGTTGCGCTTCGGGGTAGCGTGCAATGCTGACCGACTCACCAGCAATACCAGCCACAGGTGCTACTTTTTGCCACAACTCTTCGGTAATGAACGGAATGATGGGATGCGCCAAACGCAAGATGGCTTCTAGTGTGCGGATCAAGGTGCGGCGTGTCGCACGTTGTTGTGCCTCAGTGCCGGTTTGGATTTGTACTTTTGCAATCTCTAAATACCAATCGCAATACTCGTTCCAAACAAACTCGTAAATTGCTGTGGCGACGTTGTCGAGTCGATAGTCTGCGAAACCTTTGGCGACTTGGTCTTCGGTTTGTTGCAACAACGACGCAATCCAACGGTCTGCTTGGCTAAAGGACATATAGCCGTGTGCAGGGCCACCGGGTTGGCACTCTGCTTTGGTGTGTTCTTTCAAGCCGCAATCTTGTCCTTCGCAATTCATCAGCACAAAGCGGGTGGCGTTCCACAGTTTGTTGCAGAAGTTGCGATAGCCTTCGCAACGTTTGCTGTCAAAGTTGATGCTTCTGCCGAGTGACGCCAAGGCTGCAAAGGTGAAGCGCAAAGCATCTGCACCGTAGGCAGGAATACCGTCAGGAAATTCTTTTTGCGTGTTCTTTTTGACTTGAGGTGCGGTTTCAGGTTTGCGTAGGCCTTGCGATCTTTTGTCTAACAAAGGTTCTAGTGCTATGCCGTCTATCAAATCTACGGGGTCGAGCACATTGCCCTCAGACTTGCTCATCTTTTTGCCTTGCGCGTCGCGCACTAGGCCGTGGATGTAGACGTGTTTGAAGGGGACTTTGCCGGTGAAGTGCGTGGTCATCATGATCATTCTGGCTACCCAGAAGAAGATGATGTCGTAGCCTGTTACCAGAACACTGCTTGGTAAATACAAGTCGTAGTCTTGGGTTGTTGCTTTCGCTCCGCTAGCGAGGGTAGTAGCCCCGTTCGGGCTCATACTCGCTTCGCTCACCAAATCGCCCGAGCCGGGGCTACTACCCTCGCTAGCTCCGGTTGCATGCGGCCAACCCATTGTGCTGAAGGGGACTAGTGCAGATGAGTACCAAGTGTCTAGTACGTCTTCATCACGCTTTAATTTTTTACCAGGTGCTTGCGTTTGCGCTTCAGCCTCGTTGCTTGCAACATAGACGTTACCTTCTTCGTCGTACCACGCAGGGATTTGATGACCCCACCACAACTGACGCGAGATGCACCAGTCTTGGATGTTGTTCATCCATTGGTTGTAGGTGTTGACCCAGTTTTCTGGAATGAAGGTGACTTGTCCTGTTTGGACAGCATCGATGGCTTTTTGCGCGATGCTTTTGCCGATGGGGTCTTGGTCGCTGATTTTATTCATGGCCACGAACCATTGGTCGGTGAGCATAGGTTCCACAATTTGTCCGGTGCGCGCGCATCGTGGGACCATGAGTTTGTGTTTTTTGATGTCAACCATCAGCCCCAATGCTTCGAGGTCTTTGACGACTTGTTTGCGTGCGGCAAATCTATCTAAGCCTTGGTAGGGTTGGGGTGCATGCGTATTGACGGTGGCGTCTAGGTTCAAGATGCCAATGATGGGAAGTTGGTGCCGTTGGCCAACTGCGTAGTCGTTGGCGTCATGGGCTGGGGTGACTTTCACCACGCCAGTTCCGAATGCTTTGTCGACGTAGTCGTCTGCAATGATGGGAATGGTTTTGTTGCACAGCGGCAATTGCACGTGTTTGCCGATGAGGTGTTGGTAGCGTGCGTCTTCAGGATGCACCATGACGGCGACGTCGCCGAGCATGGTTTCGGGTCGTGTGGTGGCAACTACTAAACCGAGTGCATTGACGCCATCGACTGTTTGGGGACCATCTGCAAAGGGGTAGCAGATGTGCCACAGGTGGCCGTCTTCTTCTTCGCTTTCTACTTCTAAATCAGACACAGCGCTTTGCAATACTGGGTCCCAGTTGACTAAGCGTTTGCCGCGATAAATGAGGCCTTGTTGGTAGAGCTTTACAAAAGTGTGGGTGACAACTTCTGATAGTTTTGGATCCATCGTGAAGTATTCACGTGACCAATCGACGCTATCGCCCATGCGTCGCATTTGTTGGGTGATGGTGTTTCCCGATTGTTCTTTCCATTCCCACACTTTGGCGACGAAATTTTTGCGCGCTTGTGCAGGTGTGGGCCCCATATCGTGGCGGCTGATGTTTTGTGCTTGGAGTTGGCGCTCCACGACGATTTGTGTGGCGATACCTGCGTGATCCGTGCCAGGAATCCATGCGGTGTTGAAGCCTGACATGCGGTGATAACGCGTCAAACTGTCCATGATGGTTTGGTTAAACGCATGGCCCATGTGTAAAGTGCCCGTGACATTGGGCGGTGGCAACTGAATCGCAAAGCTGGGTGTATCTGCTTGTGGTTGTTGTGTGCCACGAAAACCAGCGATGCCGTAGCCACGTTTTTCCCATTCGGGGCCCCAATGGGCTTCAAGTGCAGCGGGTTCGAATGATTTGGAGAGGCTTTCTAGCCCCGGTTGTGCGGGAGATGTCGTAGTCATGCAGCATTTTAGCGATTGGCTAAAGGGAAAACCAGTATGCATAGCCTTTGTCAATGACAGGCATTGATCGATCTTATTAGACCTTGTCATATTTTGCCGTTACCCTTGCGTGTCTTTGGCCATGTGTGCCAAAGCATTTTTTTAACCTCTTGGAGATATTCCCATGGCAGCACTCAAAGGCTCGCGCACGGAACAATGCTTGAAAGACGCCTTCGCAGGCGAGTCACAAGCTAACCGTCGTTATTTGTATTTCGCGAACAAAGCAGACGTTGAAGGCCAAAATGATGTGGCCGCACTGTTTCGTTCTACCGCTGAAGGTGAAACAGGCCACGCACACGGTCACTTAGAGTTTCTAGAGCAATCTGGCGACCCAGCGACTGGCATGCCGATTGGCGCAACCCGTGACAACCTAGCATCCGCTGTGGCTGGCGAAACCCACGAGTACACCGACATGTACCCAGGTATGGCCAAGACTGCTCGCGAAGAAGGCTTCGACGAAGTAGCAGATTGGTTTGAAACCTTGGCCAAGGCCGAGCGTTCACACGCTAACCGCTACGCCAAAGCTTTGGCTGAGTTGGTAGATTAATTGACATGATGGCTGCACCCCAACGGTTGCAGCAGTAATTCAAACGGCTTGTTTTACAAGCCGTTTCTGTTACTAAAACTTGAACTTACTTTTTATATTTGGAGTACCGCAATGGCTAAAGAAGGCAATTTAGAAGCCCCCACACGCCATCCGCTAGATTGGCAAAACCAAGACTTCTATAACGAAGAAAAATGCTTCGATGAACTCGAGCGTATTTTTGATATCTGCCATGGATGTCGCCGTTGCGTGAGTTTGTGCGGCTCCTTTCCTACGCTGTTTGACTTGGTAGACGAAAGCCCCACGATGGAAGTCGATGGCGTCGCAAAGCAAGACTATTGGAAAGTGGTCGATCAATGCTTTATGTGCGACCTCTGTTACATGACCAAGTGCCCGTACACACCACCCCATGAATGGAATCTTGATTTCCCGCACACCATGTTGCGTGCCAAGGCGATCAAATTTAAAAAAGGCGAAGTCGGTGCTGCAGAACAGTTTTTAGCGTCTACCGATACGCATGGTTCACTGGCAGGTATACCTATCGTGGTTCAGGCGGTCAATGCAGTCAATAAAACAAAAGCTGCGCGTAGTGTGATGGAGTCGGTGTTGGGTGTTGACGAAAACGCTTGGTTGCCTGCATTGGCAACGCGTAAATTTCGCACCACTGCAGAAACTGCAACCGCTACCAAAGTAGTGGACGGCGAAAAAACACCAGGTAAGGTGGCGATTTATTCCACGTGCTACATCAACTACAACGAGCCTGGCATTGGACACGACTTGTTAAAAATCTTGGACCACAACGACATACCGTATGTGTTGGTCGAAAAAGAAAAATGCTGTGGCATGCCTAAGCTGGAATTAGGCGATTTGGATTCTGTCCACGCGTCTAAAGAAGCCAACATCCCCGTGTTAGCTAAATACGCCAAAGAAGGCTACGCCATCATGGCGGCAGTGCCGAGTTGTGCATTGATGTTCAAACAAGAGTTGCCACTCATGTTTCCCGATTGCGCCGATACACAACTGGTTAAAGACCATATGTGGGATCCGTTTGAATACTTCATGGCGCGCAAGCGCGATGGCTTGTTGAAAACAGAATTCCCGCAAGCGCTTGGCAATGTGAGTTACCAAATTCCTTGCCACGGCCGCGTGCAAAACATTGGCAAGAAAACCGAAGAAATGCTCAAAATGATTCCTGACACAGAAATCAACACGATTGAGCGTTGTTCAGGACATGCCGGTACATACGGTGTGAAAAAAGGATCGCACGAATATGCGATGAAGATTGGTAAACCCGTTTTCAAAGCCATGGCCACCATGAAGGACGGTAGCAAGCCAGATTTCATTAGCTCAGACTGCCCATTAGGCGGTCACCATATTGCACAAGGTTTTGAGGTCAATGGTTTGGGTGCGCCTGAACTCAACCATCCCCTAACCTTGGTCCGCAAAGCCTACGGCTTGTCTTAAATAGAAAGAATCTTTATGCAATTAACTGGACACATCACGCCAGAGAGTTTGATGACACTCGAGGCCTATACCAAATGGCGCAAAGTGCATAAGCCTGACGTTATTACGCATCGCAAATTGCGCAGTGTGCAATTGGGCGACCATGTGAATTTGCAGTTTGAGAGTGAGACCACGATTCGCTACCAAATACAAGAGATGCTGCGCATTGAAAAAGTATTTGAAGAAGAGGGCATCTTGCAAGAGATTGACGCCTATGCGCCCTTGGTCCCCAGTGGTACCAATTGGAAAGCGACCATGATGATTGAATACACCGACGTCAATGAGCGCAAGCGTGAACTTGCCCGTTTGATAGGTGTCGAAGACCGCATGTTTGTCGAGGTAGAAGGGCACGCCCGTGTGTACGCCATCGCCGACGAAGACCTAGACCGCGAAAACGACGAAAAAACTTCTGCTGTGCACTTTGTGCGGTTCGAATTCGATGTGCCGACCTGCTCCGCCATCAAAGCGGGTGCTGCAGTCAAGATCGGCTGCGACCATACCAACTATCCTGCGCACTTAGAAGTCTCAGCTGACACCCTAGCTAGTTTGGCGGGCGATATCGCCTAATTTATCCACTAAGGTCGCTTTTTGTAGAGTGACCGCATAATGAAGGCTTCCCTGTGAAGCCTTTTCTTTTGAACCATGCTATTTCTGCTTTCACCTGCTAAATCCTTAGACTTTGAAACACCTTCTGATGGTGTGCCGCACTCTGAACCTCTGTTTGTCAAACAGTCGACTGAACTCATCAAAGTGTTGAAAGCCCAATCGCCGCAAGCCATTGCTTCTTTGATGAATTTGAGTGACGCATTAGCCCAATTGAATGTCGCCCGTTACCAAGCGTGGAGGCCTAAATTCACAGAAAAGAATTCAAAGCAAGCGGTATTGGCTTTCAACGGCGATGTGTATGAAGGCCTGGACGCTAAAAGTTTGAAAGCCAAAGACCTCGCTTGGGCGCAAGACCATGTGGCCATCTTGAGTGGTTTGTATGGTGTGTTGCGACCACTCGATTGGATGCAACCCTATCGGCTCGAAATGGGTACAGCTTTGCAAACACCCAAAGGTACATCGCTGTACCAATTTTGGGGCTTGCAAATTGCAGAACATCTCAATATGCGCTTATCTGAAAACAAAGAACCCACGATCGTTAACTTAGCGTCCCAAGAATATTTCAAAGCAGTCGATCGCAAAACATTGAATGCGCGCATTGTGGAGTGCGTGTTTGAAGATTACAAAGGCGGCAAATACAAGATCATCAGCTTCTTCGCGAAGCGTGCCCGTGGTTTGATGGCGCGCTACGCCATTGAAAACCGCGTCACCCAAGTCAAGGGCTTAGAGGGCTTTGATTTGGAAGGCTACGCCTTTGATGCAAAAGCCTCAGACACAGACCGAAAAGTATTTCGTCGCAAACTAGCTCCTAACGCATGAATACGCCTGAGCAATCGCAACTGGGTAAATCGTCTACCTATGTTGACCAATACGACGCAGCGCTGTTGTTTCCGATTGCGCGCAGACCTAAACGCGACGAAATTGGTCTTCCTGCAACCCTGCCTTTCTTCGGAGCAGATTTGTGGACGGCGTATGAGGTGGGTTGGCTCAATCCGCGCGGTAAACCGCAGTTGGCTCTCGCACGCATCACCGTACCTGCTGAATCTACGCATATCGTCGAGAGCAAATCGGTCAAGCTCTACCTCAACAGTTTTAACAACTCGGTGTTTGCAGATGCTACGGCGGTACAGATACGACTTCGCGAAGACCTGAGCGCTGCTATTTGGCAAGGCGGAAATATCATGTCGAGTGTCGGCGTGCAATTGGTCTTGCCGCAGGATTTCGACAAAGAACCCGTCCATGAATTGGATGGCCTCAACCTCGATCGCTTGGACTTGGAATGCACGCACTACCAGCCTGCACCAGAGTTACTGACCGCGCAATTCAACGAAGTGCCAGTGACTGAAACTCTCGCTAGTCAATTGCTCAAAAGCAACTGTTTGGTAACAGGCCAACCCGATTGGGGTAGTGTGCGCATTTCCTACACGGGTCCACAAATAGACCAAGCGGGCTTGTTGCAATACATTGTGAGTTTCAGAAACCACAACGAGTTCCACGAGCAATGCGTCGAGCGAATTTTTATGGATATTTGGCGGCGTTGTAAGCCTTCTAAATTAGAAGTCTATGCACGCTACACACGGCGCGGCGGTGTGGACATCAACCCGTGGCGAACCAGCCATCCCATGGCTGCACCTGTGAATATTAGAACTGCGCGGCAGTAATTCAAAAATTTAGAAAAATAAATCAGTTTGGTCTTGCGCGAGATCGCTAGCCAGTTGAATTGGCGTTTTAGTAGGTTGTTCGCCTGCTTTGATCAAAGTGCCCACACGCACGCCCAGTAATCGAAATCGCCTATTCAAATCGACGCGTTTTAAACAGAGACCTGCCGTGTGACGAATGGTGCTAGCTTGATCTGTAGCAATTTCAAGCGTGTGGTCTCGCGTCACACTTTGAAAATTCTCATAACGTAGTTTGACGCCGATGGTTTTACCCACATAGCCTTTGCGTTGCAGGTCAGCAGCTACTTGTTCACACAAGCGCGTGAAAACGCCGCTGAGTTCAGTGCGATCGTGCGCAGCGTGTAAGTCGCGTGCGAAGGTAGTTTCTCGGCTGATGCTCACTGGTTCGCTGTGGGTCACCACGGGTCTGTCGTCTTTGCCGTGTGCTGCGTCATGAAGCCACGCACCATAGGCCTTACCGAAGTTTTCTATCAACCAATAGTTTTCTTTTTGTGCCAATT
>Ga0209400_1003203_pt1 | contig 11995 bp, 27 predicted proteins | sample M_130807_EF_Meta_FD_187313 | JGI IMG/M metagenome (GOLD analysis project Ga0209400, IMG submission 187313) | Freshwater microbial communities from Lake Montjoie, Canada to study carbon cycling - M_130807_EF_MetaG (SPAdes) (version 2) | ecosystem: Environmental > Aquatic > Freshwater > Lake... | reverse complement strand
ATCCGCACCACGCGAACCAAAACTCAAGTCAGTAGGCGTAACCCAAGCAGGAGGCCAACTACTTACCTGATTGCTCACGCTCAGCCTGCCTACGCTTCAACAACTCCATCTTGCTAATAGCCTTCACCTCAGCAACACCTAACTTAGATCTATCCGCAGGAGTAAACCCTAATAAAGACAAGTTAGAAATAATTCTTGAATCAATATCGCGTAACCCTCTACGCTCACGCCAATCCCCAGACTGCATAACCTTCACCCTAAGATTCCAACGCTCATCAATAAGCTCACAAGTCATCAACAAAATCTCTGCATCACTATTAGGGCTAATCCATTGCAAACCATTCAGCCAAACCTTATCCCAAAACTCACGCCCATACTTCAACAAAGGGCGAGCAGGCTCAGGCACACTAGAAACAGGGTCAAACAACTGCATCTGCGACTGGTCAGGCAACTTACGCTGACCAGGATTACCCAATTTACGCTTTATCTCAGTCGGTTTAGAAGGCCTACCAGAAGGCATAACTAACCTTCAATCAGTTGAGCTTGCTCACCTGTTAGCTTTTCCCAGCGGGCAATAATTACATCAACATACTTAGGATCTAACTCCATCATGAAGCAGACACGATCAGTCTGCTCACAAGCCAGCAGTGTCGCACCCGAACCACCATAAACATCAACCACATTTTGCAAATCTTTTGCCCATTTATCAAAAAACCATGTAACTAATGCAACAGGTTTCTGGGTAGGATGTTGCCTTTTTTTATCATGCTCTTTTTCCATGCCAAAAATACCCGCCCATTTAATTCGAGCAATATCTCTCTTATGTCTAGTCTTTGACCAGCACAATTCAAAAGTGCTACCGAACATTTTATCGGCAGACTCATCTCCCCTTTTATCCCATACAATCCATGAACCCTTATTTTTATCAGGCAATAATTCTGAATAATAATCTGCACCCCATATAAAAAATTCATTTACATAATCGAAATTATTGAAAATAGATGTAATCAACTCAGGCTTGAAATCTGCATTATCTCCAATAACTGCATCGTATTTATTGCCCCCACTAGAGCCTTTGAACTTACTGGTCATATCTGAGTAATCAGCATCTAAAAACATTCCATAAGGCGGATCAGTGAAAATTAAATCTGCCTTATTGCCATCCATAAGTCTTTGAACAGTCGCGATATCAGTTGCATCCCCGCACATAACGCGATGCTTACCTAACTGCCAAACCTGACCTAACTTAGCTTTAGGCTCAACAACTTCAGGCATCTCATCTTCAAAAACATCCTGCAAAGGCTCAACAGTCAAATCAAAACCTAATGCTTCAACATCCCACTCAGCTAGTTCTAATTCCTTTAGTTGCTCAGTCAAAACTTGCTCATCCCACTCAGCCAACTCCGCTGACCGGTTATCAGCTAAGGCATAAGCCATAACACGATCTTTATCCCAATCATCAGGAATGCGGGCAACAGTAATCTCAGTCCAACCCAAACTCTTAGCAGCAACCAAAGTCCCATTACCGGCAACAACAGTCTCACCCCAAACAACAATAGGTTTACGCTGACCAAACTGTTTCAAACTCTCAGCAATAGCCTGCAAGTTCTTACCATCATGCTTGCGAGCATTACGCGGGTCAAGAACAAGATCAGCAATCAAAACAGTTTCAATAATCATTCAATTTTCTCCATCGGAATCTCCCAAGCCAAACCACCATCAAAAGGACAAACAGGCGCTTTCATACCAATCCAACGCTGACTACACTTACTGCACTCCCAAAGCCTCATACCTAAAGCCTATCCAAACTCGACCCCAATATTCCTAATCTTTTCGCAGGTAGGCGCGAGATTTTGGGTGCGGGGTATTGTTCAAAAACAAAAAAACAAAAAAGACCCACCCCATGCATGACGGGGTAGGCCTGAAGTGTTTTGTTTTAGGTGAGTGGTTTGTTTCCTCGCCTTGAGTTGCAGAGACTGTGTGCTGCTGCTAGTGGACTGTCGGGGTTGCCAGGTATTAGATGATCTGCGGTGATGTCTGCCCTGCTGGTGAAGGCTTGCTTGCAAAGGTGACAGTGTGTTGCTGTTGCTTTGAGGTAGGCTCTCTGCTTGCGATAGTGAGTGTTGTTGTAGAGGGTGCGCCCCGCCTTGCGTATTCTTTGTCGTTCTCGTTCACGCTCATCTACCCCCTGTTGATGTGTTGCACAGTAGCTTGCCCCTGTGGTTAGTTGGTTGCAGGTTAGGCAGGGTTTAGGGAATCTACTCATCTTCTTCTTTCAGCGGGTCATAGAGGGCTTGAAATCCTAGAGCGACTTGGTTATCACTTAGCGTTGAACTATCTCGGCTATCGGCTTTAGATGGCTTGTCTGAGTGCTTGTGTGTTCTTCTCCATGTTTTGACTAACTCGATTGCTTCACGATCATCAGTCTCAAACTCTGCCCCGCATGAACAGGTTTCACGAATCATTCTTAGCCCAACCTGATCCGAGGAATCGTGTTGCACCCCATCCAAACTTTCTTTCCATCTCAAGTTCACAGAGTCCACAGGTAGGGGCTTTTAGTTCTTCATTCAATTCAGCAACTATTTGCTGTGTTACTCCACAGTTAGGGCACATAAAAACATACAAAGGCATCAGAGTTTCCACACTGTTCCAGTAAAGTCTTTGCCTTGCTCAAGCTCAAAACAAACTAAGCCAGGCTGACTATCTTCTCCTGCTGTCAATCGCCACCATGAAGATCCGTTGTCTAGCACGCTGGCTTGAATCCAGAAGCGGGATGTTCCTCTCGGTGTTGAACCTAACTCTAGGACTCTAAGGTGATGGAAATGTCCGCTTACCCCGATTGTTGCAGCGTGAACGGGTTGCTTACCGAAGGCTTGTTGTCTCCACCATGTCGGCACTTGGTCAGGTCTAGGCGATTGATGTCCATGCCATAAGCCGAGGATATGAAACTTATCGTCAAAGATGTCGAACGCTAGGCTCTCGTCATGCTCTGCGGGTTCAAAGAATGTTATAGGCAATCCAACTTCATGCGACAATCGAGCAAGAGTTCTCCCGATATGGATTCCCCAATCATCTGTGGCCTTGCCTACACGCTGTTTCCCTACACGCCATTGACAATGATTAGAGCCGACAGACAGATAAGTTATAGGCGCATGCTTACTGAGCATCTTCAAGGTCTCCCAGGTCATTGAGGTTGCTAAGTCAATTTGTTGCATCAAGCTTAGATCGTTAGATTGTAAGGCGTGCATGTCTGCTGCATTGTTAAAGTTTTCTATCATGTCACCGACATCACAAAAGATAATCTTCTCAGCCTTTACAGACTTGACTTTCTCAATTAGTGCGAGCTGTGTTTTGGCTACCCTGTGAATCATCGCTTCAACTCCACCACGATAATCAACCTTGCCCACCTGCAAATCACTCCAGAGAATAACTAACGCTTTACCGGTCTGCACAGGTTTAGGCTCAACAGGTTTAGTTTTCTTCACCAAAGAATAAAGCAGAGGTAAGTCAATAGTCGCGTTACGCTTGACCCAGCGAATCCTGACTGAAGTCATCCACATAGGCTCTAACGGGAAAGGTCTAGCAACCTGCCAGCGACTTATTCTAGGCGCACCGACAATCTCTATTTCGTCAGGGTTTATGCCTGCTTCTTTTAGAAATGCATCCACATCCGTAGGATTATCGCCTTCAACAGCAGGAAGAACCGCTTCACCGCCATTAGCATCAAATTGAACACTTGGACTCCAACCTTCAGGATAAGTTACTTTTGGCGCAGGTGTGCTCAATCCTTCAAACATGAGCATCGTTTCTCTCTATGATGTTTGATTGCTGCATCACTGCACTTTATTCCGCGCTTATACATTTCGGTAGATAAAGTTTTGTAAGGCCATTCAGGGTTCATCACAGCAGACTCAACAATCACTCTATCTTTGTCTGACAGTTCGGAGAGGATTGCGCGCACTCGGCAGTTAGTTTGGCGTTTAGGTATAGTCAAGTCTTCAAACATGTCTCAACTCTATCTGCCCTTGTTCTTCTTTAGCCGACTTATTGATTGACCTGGCAACAGTCTCAGCCACAGCCTGCACAACATCGCCTTGGGCTGCACAAACAAGAAGAAGATCACCGAGCTTACGAGCGAAATCAGTATCACAATTGAGCACCCGATAATCATTAGAGCGTAATAGCGTAATCGCTTCATCTAACTCCCTACTTAGCATTGAGATTCCTTACCATGCGAATAAGTGTCTGCAAGAATTTGGCTTGCTCTTTAGCTTTGACTCGCAGTAATGGAACATCAGTTTCTTTATGTAGTCGTTTCATTTCATCATTGAGCACAAACAAAGCAAGATTCACACCATAGTTTCGACCTTTAGCGTGACCGAGGAAGTATTGTTGGCGCATAGTTTTGGGGAATAGTTTTCTAAGAATCAGATTCAAGGTCATCATAAATCCCTTCATGGTTAGCAGTTTCAAGAATGACAGCCATCAGAAACGAGGCAAGCAAAGGAATAACTATAACTATCCCGATGATGGTTGCGATTATTGCGAATAGGCTCACAGGATATCGACCTGATCTGTGAGCTTCTCCAAAATCAAGTCAAGGATAGCCTGTAACTGAGCGTTAGTTATTACTTGTTTACGCTCTAACTCAATTAGAGCATCGCTTGTTCTTGTGGCTTCTGCACGCTGACCCTCAGACGCACCTGCCTTATAATCTCGACTAAAGATGTTTACGGAGTTCACTCTCGTGCAGGCACAGTTATCCTGGCAGTTATTGCAGCTCACTCGCTTCTCCCCGCCTTGACGCCTTCAGCAAACTTGTTGAGGTGAATTAGCAAAGTATCTAAAGTATCTCTAGCCCCTAGATCATATGCTTCTTTAGGTTGAGCAGGCAATTGCAAATCCTTATAGCTTTTTACTACGGAGATTACTGCTTCAATAGCGTTATCGCGTGACCGCGTAATCGCCTCAGTTATTACATCTTTTGTTTCAGTCATTATTATTTGCCTTTCTTTAATGAGGTTAATCTTTTCTTTCTCTGAGCTGCTTTACGCTTGTGAGTTGGCCATAAAATGCCACCTGCATTTTTTCTTGTTTCAGTCATTTGTTTGTCCCTTCGCAGACAGTTGTTGTTTTGTTTATTCCTTCTTGCTGATATTGCACTTGATAGCAGTTAGATCTGGTGAACATGAAACTGCAAAAGATACCGGTCGCAATTACTAGTAGAGCGATAAGCAGAATGTAATGCCTCACTTCTTCCCCTTAATAAGTTCAATAAGCCAATCCACGCTGTAATGGTCGTTTTCTTTAAGCAGTTTGATGATGCGTGCACGCTCATCTTTAGCACCCCATTCAGATCCTTTAGCTAGAGAATCATTACTTTCGGCATCTATGGCTAAACGAATAAAATCATCTAGTTTTGATGCAATCTGATTTTCACCATATTCCTGTAATTGTTTCTTGATGCGTTCACGCTCTCGTTCTTCGCCTTGTCTGCGATAAAACTCTCTAACATTCTCAGCTGTATTAGGCATGATATTTGCCTCTCCAGTATTCGGCTTCTTCATGCAGCAGTTCATTGAGTCTTCTCTGTCCATAGCGTTTCAGGTAGGTTGCAGAATACTCGTCATCAATCTTGCCAAGCACCCCAGCTAACCAGTAACTCAATCCACCGAGCAGAGAGAGTTTTAGTTTCAGATAGAGCGACTTATTTCCTTGTGAATGTTTAGAACCCATACAGCCATGCCCCAATCAAACCGACACACCACATAGCGAAATAACCTGCCGAAACTAAACCGAGAATTCCTAGAATTGCTTTCATTTGATTAACTCCAAACCTTGAAGGATCTGATGAACTGCACGATTGCGTTGCAAATGAACTGCTTGAGCGTAGGCCATGACAGCATCATCCCAAACATCGTATAGGTTAGCGTGATTCACGAAGTCTTTGCCTGTATTTATCCAAGCCTTATAGGCGTTGATTGCTTGCAGAAATAGCTCTTCAGTGTTCATTAGTTGCCTTCCTTTAAACAGTTCTCTTCGATAAAGACATGTAGTTCTTGAAAAGCGTCACCGTATTGAGTCAGTGTGTTGGCTACCTGCATTTGACGATAGATCTCTAGTAAGTCCCAAATTTGCTGCTTATTCATTATGCAACCTGCTTCTCAGCTAGGGCTTCTTCATACTCGCCAACAACTTGCTCTAGGTTGTCAATCTCTCCGATGTCTAGGTTGTAGTAACCTGCAATTGCATACATGTTTTCTGAATTGACGGCAGTCAAACCATCGATTGCATCACAGCAAATAAGTTTTACCGCAGCAGTAGAGCAGTAGCAACAGTAAACAAGATCTGATGCAACTTCATTCAGAATCTCGTTTAGGAAGAACCCTGCAATATCCATATTCGGGTCGGCTTCAACAGCCTTGTTTAGTCTGTCCCATAGACCTGAGGCGTGAATTGTTGGGGCTTCTTTATAAGTAATCATTTCTTGTCCTTTGTTTGTCCTTTAGGCTTTCTGCCTATAACTCAAGTATAAGGGCAAGGACTATCGCAAGGGAAGCATTTAGGAGAAGTATTTAGATTACAGTTTGGTAAACATTCTTAGGGGTAATTTGAGATAGTAACAGCCACGCCCGCTTCCCCTGTGGCATACTTCTTAGACACTTCAAGCCTGACAACCTGCGAATCATCCCCCCAAACCCCTTCACCCTTAGCAGTAATGCCATCCATGAGCGACCGCAACACCTTATCCAAATCAGGGGGAACAGTAGGGTATTCACGCTTTACTGAAGGCTTACGAGTCAAATAGAAGACTGCTTCGAGCTTGACTGCACCCTCAAACTTGCTTGAATCACCTGAATCAATCATCGCCTGCTTCACAGCATCACTGACAGCCTTCCGCCAAACAGGCAAACCAGGTGAAGCCTCAATAATCAAAGGAATCTTATTTCCCGCAGCAGTTGTCCTCTGACCGACATACTTCTTAGATCCTTGTGGTCGCGGTTCATACCCGAACACTGTGAAACTGAAACTATTTCTTGCCATAATAATTCAACATAATAACTGCATACAAGAAAACCCCTACAACCGCATTGAGCAGTGATAGGGGCTGACTTGTGAATAAAGCGTTAGTGAGTAATAGAGAACCGAGAAGGAAACCTATAACCCAAGTAGGCATTTAGAAGGGTAGCTCTTCAATTTTAGGTGTTGAAGCAATAACAGCATTATTGACATCCAGCTTGACTTTACGACCTGGCTTACCGGTCTTATCTTCAAAGTCTTCAATCTTTGCAGATAGTTGACCTGTAACAGTGACTTCAGAATCAACTGCCAGATTATGTGCGACAGCAAACCAGACAGTCCATGTCCTTGTATAGTCTTCACCTGTTGCAGATTTGTAAGATTCAACAAGCGATAGACCTTGTGAGCTTGCACCGAATACTTTGTTTACTTTACCTGTTACCTTGACCTGCGCCATAAGTTTCTCTTTTCTATGAGTGTTTGAATGTAACTGAAGCAAGTTTATTGTTAGGGTCTGACAATATGTGCATTATTCATGCAGTCCCTATGATTGCAGATTCGCTCTCCTGGCTTCAACAATTGACCCTGCTCATCTATCGGGTTTAGATCAGCATCAACCAAACCATCATGCGGTTCACAACGCAAACCCTTATACATGATAATCCGCTGCTTACGGGCACGACAATTAATACACAACAAATCCTTGCGGTCACGCAAATTATTGGTCACAACCCACTTAAAGCCACACCTGCGACACTCAACCCGATTATCAATCACCACGCTCTAAGTTTAGGTTATCTCCAAGCCTGATGCTCAATACGAGAGAACTTATCTTCAGCAATAAACCGAAGAGCACCCCCAGAAGTAAAGCGACTAGTTCCAAACTTCAAAAGAAGTTCCTTACCAGTAGCAAACTCATGCTCACCATCCATACGACTACGAACAATATACAAAATACCCACAACATCCCTCGAATACTTATCACTACCAGCAATATCGCTAGTGCCAGGAGTCTTCTTCTCATTGACCGTATCAGGTTTACGCAACTGCAAACCAGTAATAACAGGCATCTCCAACCTCATAGTCATAGCCTGCAACCTAGAAGACAAAGCAGAATGAAGCTCAGCATCATTACCCTTATGCTTAGGCAAAGTCATAATCTGCGCATAATCAACAAACACAGCATCCAACCCACCCAACTTCTTCTTAGTTCGCTGAATCAACATATACAAATCCGAAACATCACGATCCAAAGGCTTCTCAACAACCAAAGAATCAGGCATACGAGCTTTAGCATTACGCAAACTCTCACGCTCAACATCAGACAACTCATTACGAGCAATCAAATTAGAATCAATACTCAATATCGAAGCATACAAACGGTCATAAACTTGACCCTTCTCCATCTCATAAGAAACAAACAACACCTTACGACCCTGCTCAGCAAGCAACCTAGCAAAATGCAGCATAACCATAGACTTACCCTGTTTAGGCCGACCAGCAATACCATAAAGCCCATGATGCCAGCCACCACCCAACAAATCATCCATAGCAGGCAACCCAGAAGGAATAAGATCTACACCATCCTCACGAGCCTTCACATGACTATCAAAATCCTCTTGAACAGTATTCAAAGAAACAACATTCTCCAACAAACTATTCGCATCAGCAATCGCCTGAACAGCCTCAGCCATCACATCAGGATTCTCCAAAATACGCTTAGCCTGCAACTCAGTCTCACGAACCCGCCAACACTCCAACAACAACTGATGCCAAAAAGACAAATCATGCAACCCAAAAGCCTTATCTTCCCAACAAGACAAAATAGTGATATTCAAATCAGGATTCTTAAACTTCTGTTGAGCCCGCAAATGAATAGTAAACCTGTCATAAGGCTCACCCGCCTCAACCTGAGCCAAAATCAACTCCATAATCGTAAACATTTGAGAATCCCCAAAATACTTCGCATCCCAATCCAAAGCAAACAAAGCCTCATCCCCAAGCTCCATCAAACCACCCAAAACTCTAGACTCATTCAAACGATCAATCATCACTTACTCCACTCTCTCAACAAAGCAATCTCATCAACTTCAGGTTTAAACTCTTTCCACTTCTCAAAATTCAACCATGCATCAGGTTCAAGTCTTTCCCTATTAGCCCGCGAAGCGGTAATAAGTAAATCTTCGCTGGCGTTCTTTAGGAGTGCTTTTGTCCAGGCACGATAAACCTTTTCTTCAGAAACAGTGGCATTAGGAAAACTCTTCAAAAAATCAAAAAACGCTTCTTTGTTTTCTTTTTTTAATATTGTTTGTTTAACAGCGGTTTGACCGTATAAATGAACTACGGTTTGGCGTGTGGTCATTACAGCGGTTTGACCGTATAACGGTGAAGCGTAATTCAGTTCATATTTGTTAGCTCTCATAACACCCTGGCGAGACTTAATAAGTAATCCACGCTCAACCAAAACCTTGATAGAACGATTGACAGTATCCTCACGCCGAACACCTATTTCAGCTGCAAGAGTCTTCTGACTCAAATGAGGGTTAGGGTAATGGTGAGCAATTTGAATGAGCACAAGTCTTTGAACAGAAGTCAAATCTTTAGGTGCATGATCTAAAACAAGTTTTACAGCTTCAAAACTGTTAGCAGGTTTACGCAATTGTAGCCTTTCATTCGGCTACTCACTGCTAAAATGAGATTGCCGATAGTAGAGATATCGGTTGTGGGGTCAGTTTACCTTTGGACTGGCTCCACTTTTTATTGTAGCGGTAACTTTAGTATTCTTACGATTCCACCCTTGTGCTTCAGCGAGTGCAAGCAAAGTTTCGAGCGTGTTAGCGTAACGCTTATGCACTTGCTTACCTGCAATATGATTCAAATTCACGCAATCAGCATGCCCACAGAGTCTCACACCTGGGCGAAATAAACCTCCAGAAGCATCTAAAGGCCGCCACAACTCATCCACATCACCTGCATAGGGGTAACAGGTTATCTCCCCGAGCACAGGGTGTTGATAGATTATTTGTCTTTGCGGTTGCCTAAGACAGTCAGCACATAAACCCGCGTTCTCTGTTTTACGATTCCTACGCTTCTCAATAGTTGTAGCAGGAATACCTTGCCCACACTGTTCACAAGAGTAATCGTGTTTTCTAAGATCTAAATCTTCTTTAGTATTTGTCCGAGCCATAGATTGTATCTAAGCACATGAACAGCCGAAACAGCAACTTATTGCACAAAAGTGAGCATAAAATTTAGGCGCAAAGTCTGTTCATGCAGCCTAGAGAGTGTTTTAGCCCGCAAAATAGGGTCATCAGTTAACGCAACAACAAGTTCACCGAGTTCATCAATGTGAGTTGATAAGACTCTAATTTGTTGCAGTAGCTCCAGTGATTCCATCGGCCTTACCCTTTATTTTCTCCAGAATAGCAGGTGAAGCCTTACCCTGTTTCGCTTCAAGATAGAGCGAGCGTAACCCTTCAATGTCGTTGATGTTATTTAAGGCTGTCTCCCAGTTACGAGCCACAGGCGCAGCAGATAGTCTCTCAACTTTGCTCATTTCACTTACTGAAGGTCTTTTGCCTTTAGGACTGAATTCGTGTCCGAGCTGTGCTAAACATCTTCCTGTCGCGCTTGTTGAGGCGTTCTCGACAAAGGATGTCTTGTTTACGGGTGATGACCCTAAGCGTTCTTCAGCGAAATCTACTGCCATCGGATAAACATCGTCGCGATCTGCATAACATTCGGCCTTGAAAATCACCTGGTCAGAAGTGAATGAAACAAGTTCGACATTTAGTCTGCCTTTAGGGTATTTTAACCAGAAGAGGTCTATGCGCTCTTGCACAGTCTGATATTGTGTGAGGTCAAATTGAGCCATGTCTATTTCTTCGCTTTCTTGAATGTTAAGTAGGGAAGCCCTGCACCGCGTTGAGATAAGGTGACAACAACTTCTCCATCTATTGTCCCATTCTTAGCCCCATTTAAGGCTGCTATTGTGCGAGACTTCATTTCGGTAAAGTGTGTTTCGGCTTTCTCAAAATCGGTTTGAGCGTTCAATAGTTCTATCCCTAACTGCCCTAGTTCTTCATCAAGGGACTCTATGCCAGGAGAGATTGAGCGCACAGTCTCATAAGTTGAGTCGCTTCCATCCCAGTCAGGTTGTTTATCTGCTAGGACACGAATCCTAAAGTCGAGCACTCTCTGAAAGATTGCTTCAAACTCAAACTCATCCCAGAGCACTTCATATTCTTTATATCTGCCCGCATTTACGACAGCGAAAACAGCTCGCTGAATCTTGAAAACCCACATATACCAGATCACTTGAGCGCGATAATGCTCAGGAACAGAATCCCAGAATGTTGCTGTGTGTTTAATCTCAAGAATGTAAGGCTTACCAGTCTCGTCAAAGCAGATAGCGTCAGGGTTAGCGTGAGCCCAAGTGTAGGCAGGATGACCATAAGTGCCAACCTCAATAACTTCATGCTCAGGATGTTGCTCCTCATACAAAGTCCGAATAGCAGGCTCGACAAGCTGACCTAAACGCATAGGAACATTAGGTTGCAAACTTGAAGGAAGTTTCCCTGTCTTCTGTGCCCACAAAGTGATTGCTGAAGTGAACGGAGATAAACCTAAAATTGCGCCTATCTCACTGCCTGAAACGACTCCACGCTCATCACGCAACTCATGCCACTCAAGACTATTGTTTTCAAACTTACCTAAGAATGTTGCCGATATTTGATAATCGTATTTACTGATTGTTTGCATGACTAAACTCTAAACATGACCGCCGACAACCTAAGAATTGACAGACTCACCATCGCCCTACATGAAGCAATAATTGACAATGGGGGTGTCGAATGTGAGCAAGTGCCTGATGTTTTCTTCCCTGAAGAATGGGCTGCAAGAACACCTATGCAATCAACAAACATGTATAACATGGCAATCGAAACAGCCCGTCAAATCTGTTTTCGCTGCCCAG
>Ga0209400_1003201_pt1 | contig 11996 bp, 10 predicted proteins | sample M_130807_EF_Meta_FD_187313 | JGI IMG/M metagenome (GOLD analysis project Ga0209400, IMG submission 187313) | Freshwater microbial communities from Lake Montjoie, Canada to study carbon cycling - M_130807_EF_MetaG (SPAdes) (version 2) | ecosystem: Environmental > Aquatic > Freshwater > Lake... | reverse complement strand
ACTAGTGTGTAACCAGTGGTGGCGCCTTGCATATCGCCGATTTTTGAAACCTTGATCAGCAATACCCGCTCAGGGATATTGATCATCATGGCCATGGGCGGCGCATTATTGACCGGGCACTCGGCCTGGCCGAGTAAAAACTTCACTTTTGCCTTGGCCGCCTCGGGATGAAAGTCGGTCACGATTTTGCCGAAGGGCAATTTGTCCTGCACTGGCAGCGCGCGGCGTGCATAGTCGTTCATGCCTACCACATGCAATGTATTGTCTAGGTGCACCACGCCCACATCAAAACGCTCTAATAAATACAACCATGAACTGGATGCAGCGACATTTTGATCGGCGGGGAAGGGACAGCTTTTCGTCATCGTCGTATTGCTTTTAGCTAAGGGTTGCGGGCCGGGGTCGCCGCGTCTCGTGCCGCCAAACGGAATTTCATGCAATGCAAGCGCGCTTCGTTCACTAGTCTGCGCGAAGACTTACAGGCCGCTACAGTCTGCATCATGAACGGTCCAGCGCGAACCATAGCCGACCTGCACATTGTGTGCACGGACAAGGGCACTTTTACAGACTCCGGCCTGTCTGGCCATGGGGTTTACCCTTACATGCTGAAGCGCAAGCTTGGAGGCCGCGCATGAAAAACGCGCCGCACTGGCTGGCGCGCGGTGCCGGTTCGGCGGCTATCACGCCCGGTGTTCTGCTGCTTGCGGTGGGCGCCACTTTATGGGGTTTGGGCGTGCCTGGCGCCATTCCTGGTTTGTCGCAAGCGACGGTCATCTTGGTTTCCCTGGCCCTGGTGGCGGCGGGCTGCGGCGCTTTATCGCTGGTGCGCCCGCAGCGCGCCGGTTTATCGCCGCCTTACATCATGTTGTCTTTAGGTTTTGGCGGCATGCTTATCGGCCTCTTGGTCGACGTGCTGCAAGCGGGCCCGGCTCGTTTGGCCAGCCTGTGTGCCCAGGCCGCGCCCCTGGATTTTTTCGATAGCCTGCAATTGCATATGGCGTTTTTGCCCGCCATGCATGCGGGTATGCTCACCGGTGGCCTGCTGGCCATTCCCAGCCTGCGTCTCTTGCGCCAGCATTGCGGGCGCTATTTGTGCTCGGTGCTGACGCAAAACCTGCTCTGTTCGGGCTGGATGTTGCTGGGAATGACGGCTGGAGCCATATGGTTGGTACGTTGGCAAGTTGCCCTGGGCAACTCCAGCCTCACCGCCATGCTCGGCGGTATGTTTGTCGGAATGACCTGGGGCATGGTGCTAAGCGTGGCTTTGTACCGCGCTTTTTTCGCCTGGCGTTTGCGCGCTCAACCCTGGGAGTAGGGCATGGACAGTTTGGATTTACGGGTGCTCGGTGATGCACTCGATTGGCATCGCGCGGGCCATGCGGTTACGCTGGTCACCGTGGTGCAAACCTGGGGCAGCGCCCCGCGCCCGCCCGGTGCTCTGCTAGCGGTGCGCGACGATGGGCGCGTCAGCGGCTCGGTTTCGGGCGGCTGTGTCGAAGAAGACCTGATTGCCCGTACCAAAGCCGCCTTTGGTGCGCTGGCCGCCTCTACCGTGCCCCGTGGCGCTGGGGCGGCTCTGCCCAGCGAAATCGTTTACGGTGTTAGCAAAGAAGAAGCGGCGCGCTTTGGCCTGCCCTGCGGCGGCACATTGCTCTTGGTGCACGAGCCCTTGGTGGACAGTGCCTGGATCGCCGATTTGCTAGACCGCACCGCGCGCCACCAGTTGGTCACCCGCAGCCTGAACATGTCTACCGGCTTAGTGACGCTATCGGGCGCGCAGCGCGGCCAGGCGCTGGTCTACGACAGTGCAGTGTTGCAGACCGTGTTCGGACCCAAATGGCGCTTGCTGTTGATCGGCGCAGGCCAGATGTCGCAGGCCGTAGCGCAGATAGCCGGTATGCTGGATTTTGAAGTACTGGTCTGCGATCCGCGCGAGGAATACAGCGCCGGGCTGGACATGCAAGGCGTGCAGCGCCTCATGGGCATGCCCGATGACGTAGTGCGTGAGATGCTGCCCGATGCCCACACCGCCATCGTCGCCCTCACGCACGACCCCAAGCTAGACGACATGGCGCTCCTGGAAGCGCTCAAGTCCGATGCTTTTTATGTCGGCGCCCTCGGCTCTTCCCGCACCCAGGCCACGCGCAAGCAGCGCTTGGCCGAACACTTTGACATGACAGAAGAAGAGTTGGCGCGACTGCATGGCCCGGTGGGCTTGAAGTTAGGGGCCAAGACGCCAGCGGAAATAGCAGTCTCCATCCTGGCTGAAATCGTGCAGGTGAAAAATGCGGAGATGGCCAGCAACAACAGCGCTTCGTCCTGCGCGGTGCCGCAAATACCTGCGGGCTAGTCGGCCCCCGCCATCACGTGGCCCATGCGCACCGGGCCGCCGGGCTGCCAGGTCGGGTTCCAGCCGGGAGCCGCCTCGGGCAGCAGCAACACAACCGTCGAGCCAAGCAAAAAGCGGCCCATTTCCTCGCCCTGCGCTAGCTGCACCTGCCCGGCCGGGTAGTCATGGCGGCTGATACTTCCGGTGCGCGGCGGGTTCACTACGCCATGCCATACCGTGGCCATGCTGCCCACAATCGTCGCGCCCACCAGCACCATCACCAGCGGCCCGTGTGGGGTATCAAACACACACACCACGCGCTCATTGCGCGCAAACAAGCCGGGTACGCCGCGCGCGGTGGTCGGGTTTACCGAAAACAAATCGCCCGGCACATAGACCATCTGGCGCAGCGTCCCGGCGCAGGGCATGTGGATGCGGTGGTAATCGCGCGGACTCAGGTACAGCGTGGCAAAACTGCCTTGGGTGAACTGTGCGGCCAGCGCGCTATCGCCGCCCACCAAGGCCGTGGCGCTGTAGGCGTGGCCTTTGGCCTGGAAAATCTGTCCGTTCTCTATGGCGCCAAACTGGCTGATCGCGCCATCCACCGGGCAAAGCCAGCGCACCTGCGCCAGGGGACGCGCACCTACGCGCAGCGCGCGGGTAAAAAAATCGTTGAAGTGGGCGTAAGCGGCGATGTCCGGCTGTTCGGCCTCGCTCATATCGACTTGGTATTTGTGGACGAACCAGGCAATCAGCCGAGTCGTTGCGCTACCCCAGCGCCGGGTGGCGACCCAGCCACCAAAGGCCGTGAGGGCCTGCTTGGGTAAGAGGTATTGAGGCCAAACCGCTCTGCGCGCCGCCCATCGGTCTGCCATTGCCTCTCCCGGTTGGATAAAAATTATGCCCTGCGCCGCAGATTGTCAGCCCTGCGTAAAGCGGCGCATTATAGTAAGCGACCCCTATGAGTACTGCGCGCATCCCCCCCATCCAATGCCTGCTGACTTTCGAGGCCCTGGCCCGCTTGCGCAGCGTCACCCAGGCCTCTGAGGAACTCTGCGTCACGCCCAGCGCCGTCAGCCACCGGGTGCGCCAGTTGGAGCAAATCATCGGCACCAAATTGTTTGGCCGCGCCGATTTTTCGCTAACCACCGAGGGCAGCGAATACCTGGCCCACGTGCGCGAAGGCCTAGCCACCTTGCAAAAGTTCCCCAGCTCCAGCGCCGCGCCGGGCAAACGCAAGCTGCGCCTGGCGCTGACGCCTACCTTTGCGCGCTCTATCGTTATCCCGCGTCTGCGCGAATTTACCGAGGCCTACCCGGAAATCGACCTGACTATGCAGGTCACCATTCCGCTTTTGGACGTGGTGGCCGAGGACGCGGACCTCACGGTGCGCTTTGGCCCTGGGCGATACGCCGATCTGGAATACGTGTGCCTGACCAAAGACGTGGTCACCCCGCTGGCCTCGCCCACTTTTGTGCGCGAGCACGGCCCTTTCGAAACGGCCCAGGACCTGGCGACCCAGCCCCTGCTGCGCAGCCCGTTGGAGCCCTGGCGCACCTGGTTTGCCGCCCACCACTTGGATTGGCCTGAGCCGGTGGACGGCTCGCAGTTCAACGACATCGGCCTGATGTGCGACGGCGCCGCTGCTGGCATGGGCATCGCGCTGGTGCGCCTCAAGCTGGGCGCGCCCTGGCTTGAGAACGGTTCGCTGGTGCGCCTGGGCAGCAGCCCGGTGTTCACCGACAACGTACCCAGCCCGCACGCGCACTACCTGTGCTGGCGCACCGGGATGATGGACCGCTGGGAATGCGCGGCTTTTGCCGAGTGGCTCAAGCAGGTGTTGGCTTGATTTCACGCCAGCTTGCAGTTTTCTTCACGGCCTGCGCCAGCGCTCTGCGCTAGAGTGGCAGCCATGAACGCCCCCCTGTCGCCCAGCACCGAAGCCGCTTTGGACCGCGCCGCCCTGCAGGCGCGCGTGGTGCAGGCCCTGGCGCAGCACCTGCCGGCCCACGCTTTGCTCTACCACACCGAAGACACCACGCCTTACGAATGCGACGGCCTGACCGCCTACCGCCAGCGCCCGCTGGTGGTGGCTCTGCCCGAGACCGAGGCCCAGGTGCAAGCCGTGCTGCGCAGCTGCCATGCCTTGAACGTTCCGGTGGTGGCGCGCGGGGCGGGCACCGGCCTGTCCGGCGGCGCCATGCCCCATGCGCAAGGCGTGACGCTGTCGCTGGCCAAGTTCAACAAAATATTGCAGATCGATGCGCTGGCGCGCACCGCCCGAGTGCAATGCGGCGTGCGCAACCTGGCCATTAGCGAAGCGGCGGCGCCGCTGGGCTTGTATTACGCGCCGGACCCGAGCAGCCAGATCGCCTGCACTATCGGCGGCAACGTGGCCGAAAACTCCGGCGGCGTGCATTGCCTTAAATACGGCCTGACCTTGCACAATGTGTTGCAGGTGCGTGGCTTTACCGCCCAGGGCGATCCCATTACCTTTGGCAGCGAAGCGCTGGACGCGCCGGGGTACGACCTGCTCAGCCTGGCCGTGGGCAGCGAAGGCATGTTGGCGGTGACCTTGGAAGTGCTGGTCAAGCTGGTGCCCAAGCCGCAGTTGGCGCGCTGCATCATGGCCAGCTTTGACGATGTGCGCAAAGCCGGGGACGCGGTAGCCGCCGTGATCGCCGCGGGCATCATCCCGGCGGGCCTGGAGATGATGGACAAGCCCATGACCGCAGCCGTAGAAGACTTTGTGCACGCCGGGTATGACCTGAGCGCCGAGGCCATTTTGCTGTGCGAAAGCGACGGTACGCCCGAAGAGGTGGAAGAGGAAATCGCCCGCATGAGCGCGGTGCTGAGCCGCCATGGCGCTACCGCCATTGCGGTAAGCCAAAGCGAAGCCGAGCGTCTGCGCTTTTGGAGCGGCCGCAAAAACGCCTTCCCCGCCAGTGGCCGCATCAGCCCGGACTACATGTGCATGGACAGCACCATCCCGCGCAAGCGCTTGGCTGATATTTTGTTGGCGATTGCCGAGATGGAAAAGAAGTACCAGTTGCGCTGCGCCAATGTGTTTCACGCGGGCGACGGCAATTTGCACCCGCTGATTTTGTTTGACGCGAACGACCCGGACCAGCTGCGGCGCTGCGAGCTGTTTGGCGCCGAAATTTTGGAGACCAGTGTCGCGATGGGCGGCACCATCACCGGCGAGCACGGCGTGGGGGTGGAGAAGCTCAATTCCATGTGCGTGCAGTTCTCGGCAGCTGAAAACGCGCAAATGTTCGGCATCAAGCGCGCTTTTGACCCGCAGGGGCTGCTCAACCCAGGCAAAGTCATCCCCACGCTGCAGCGCTGCGCCGAATACGGCAAAGAGCTGGTGCGCGGCGGTCAGCTTAAGCATCCGGATTTACCCCGGTTCTAAGCTTGCGGGCTGGCCGGCACTTTTTTGCTGCAGTCGCCTGGTAAAACAGCGCGTCCTGCCGGGCTAAATAGGCGTCAATTGGTGGCTTGCGGCAATTGCGTGACAATTACGCACCGCTACCCCTTGGCCCAGACCTGAGGGCTGCGTTGGATCCCGCGCTCGTTTTAAACAAAAAAGGAGACCCCACTGTGACCCATTTGCAAGCCCTTTCCCCCCAGCCTTTGGGCCGACGCACCCTGCTGCAAGCTGCTGCTACTGGCGCTGCCGGTCTGGCCTTTCCGGCTTGGTCGCAGGCGGCTTGGCCGACCAAGCCGGTGACCCTGGTCGTGCCCTTTCCCGCCGGTGGTGGAACCGACGCTTTCGCCCGGCCGATGTCCGCCCAGTTTGCGCGGCTGACGGAGAAGCAACTCATCATCGATAACAAAGGCGGTGCCGGCGGCACTTTGGGCGCTACCGTGGCGTCCAAGGCCGCGCCCGATGGTTACACCTTGTTCATGGGTGCGGTACACCACACCATCGCCCCCAGCATGTATGCCAAGCTGGACTACGACCTAGAGCGCGACTTTGTGCCCTTGATCATGGTGGCCAGCGTGCCGCAGGTCCTGGTAGTCAACCCGAAAAAAGTTCCTGCTGCCAACTATGCAGAATTTCTGGCTTTTGTCCGCAAAAACCCCGGCAGGCTTAACTACGGCTCGGCCGGTGGCGGCACCTCGCACCACTTGGCCGGTGAATTGTTCAAGTTGCAGACCCAAACCTTTATCACCCATATTCCCTACCGGGGCGCGGGGCCAGCGCTGCAAGACTTGATTGCGGGCAATGTGGACATGATGTTTGACGGCTTGGGCTCATCGGCGACGCACATCAAAGGCGGTCGTATCAAGGCCTTGATGGTTTCGGGCACCAAGCGCAACCCGGCTTTCCCGGACGTGCCTTGCTCCACCGAACTGGGCCTGCCCGAATACACCGTCAGCACCTGGTATGGCATCTGGGCGCCCAAAGGTACGCCGTCCGACATCCAGGCGCGTGCGGTGGAAGAAATACGCCGTGCCTGCCAGACCGACGAGGCCAAGTCCACCTGGTCCAACCAAGGCGCCGATTTCCCCAACTTAGCTGGTGCGCAGTTTGATGGTTTCATCAAAACCGAACTGGCCAAGTGGTCTAAGGTAGTGAAGGCCTCGGGCGCGAAGCTCGACTAGGCGTTTCATTCAGGCAGCCGCCGCAGCGGCTGCCTGGTTTGAGCCCGCTTCTGGTGTAGCACGCGTTTTCCCATGTCCCAACACAATCTTTTTTCCGCACTGCGCGCAGGCTTCCCGCGCGATCTGGACCAGACCGCCGTACAGACCGAGACGGGCCTGCACTATTCCTGGCGCGATCTGGACCGCGCCAGCGCCATGCTGGCCAATTTGCTGCAGTCGCTGGGTCTGCCCGCAGGCAGCCGCGTCGCCGCCCATGTGGACAAATCGGTCGAAGCCATGCTGCTCTACCTGGCCACGCTGCGCGCCGGTTTTGTGTATTTGCCGCTCAATGTGGCCTACCAAAGCGGCGAACTGGCCTATTTTTTGGGCAATGCCGAACCGGCGGTGCTGGTTTGCAGCCCGCGCGATTTCGGCTGGGCCAGCAAGCTCGCCTTTCAGGCCGGCACGCAGTATGTGTTCACGCTGGACGACCAGCGCCAGGGCAGCTTGCTCGCGCGCGCCGCGCAGCACAGCGATGTGCACACCATCGCCCCGCGAAAAGCCAGCGATCTGGCGGCCATGGTCTACACCAGCGGCACCACCGGCCGCAGCAAGGGCGCCATGCTCAGCCATGGCAATTTGCTGAGCAATGCCCAGGTGCTTAAGGAATACTGGGGCTGGTCGGCTACCGGAGGGCCTGAGGGCCGTGGGGATGTGCTGATCCACTGCCTGCCCATCTTCCATGTGCACGGCCTGTTTGTCGCCTTGCACGGCGCGCTGCTCAACGGCAGCAAAATGATTTGGATGGCCCGCTTTGAGCCCAAGCAGGTGCTGTCGTATTTTCCGCAAGCCACCATCTTTATGGGCGTGCCCACTTTGTATGTGCGCCTTTTGGGCGAGCCCGGTCTGGACGCCAAGGCCTGCGCGTCCATGCGTCTGTTTGTGGCTGGCTCTGCGCCCTTGCTGCTGGAGACCTTCCAGGCCTGGACCGAGCGCACCGGTCACACCATCCTCGAGCGCTACGGCATGAGCGAGACAGTCATGCTCACCTCCAACCCTTACACCGCCGACAAGCGCTTTGCAGGCCAGTCCGAACGTCGTGGCGGCACCGTGGGTTTTCCGCTGCCAGGTGTTCATGTGCGGGTCGGCAGCGGCGAGGGCCAAGCCTGCGCCGTGGGCGAGGTGGGCAATATCGAAGTGCGCGGCCCCAATGTGTTTAGCGGCTATTGGCGCATGCCCGAGAAGACCGCCGAAGAGTTCACGGCCGATGGCTTTTTCAAAACCGGCGACGTGGGCATGGTGGATGCGCGCGGTTACATCAGCATCGTGGGACGCAGCAAAGACCTGATCATCAGCGGCGGCTACAACGTCTACCCGGCAGAGATCGAAGGCTATATCAACGCCATGCCCGGTGTGGCCGAAAGCGCACTGGTCGGCGTGCCGCACCCCGACTTTGGCGAAGTGGGCGTGGCCGTGGTCATTGCCAAACCCGGCGCCAAGCCCGATGGCGATGCGATTGTCAAAGCGCTCAAGCAAAACCTGGCCAATTTCAAAATCCCCAAACGTTGCTTTGTGCTGCCCGAGCTGCCGCGCAACGCCATGGGCAAGGTGCAAAAAAACCTGCTGCGCCAGCAATACCAAAACCTGTTTAGCGCCTGAGCCTGCGCCAAAGCCAGGGTATGCGCCAAGCCATCGTCGATTTGCAAGCGTCCCAAATCCGCGAAGTTGCCAACGCGGGCCTGGGCCGCTCCGATGTGCTGGCTTTTTGGTTTGGCGAGAGCGACGAAGTCACCCCCGATTTCATCCGCCAGGCGGCTATCGACTCCTTGCAGTCGGGCGAGACTTTTTACAGCCACAACCTGGGCCTGCCCGTGCTGCGCGAGGCGGTGGCGCAGGCCATGGCGGCCAAGCATGCCGGCGCGCCGGGCAGCGCGCCCATCGGCGCCGAGCGCATCGCCATCACCTCGGGTGGCGTCAATGCGCTGATGCTGGCCGTGCAGGCGGTGGTGGACGCGGGCGACGAAGTGGTCGCGGTCACGCCGGTGTGGCCCAATCTGACAGCGCAGCCGCTTATTTTGGGCGCGCGCCTGCGCACCGTGCCCCTGCGACCGCAAGCCGGAGCCTGGACGCTGGACCTGGATGCCTTGCTGGAGGCCATCACGCCGGGCACCAAGCTGCTGATCGTCAACGCGCCCAACAACCCCACGGGCTGGACGCTGAGCCGCGCCGAGCAAAGCGCCATCCTGGCGCACTGCCGACGCACCGGCACCTGGATTTTGGCCGACGAGGTCTACGAAAACCTGTACTACGCGCCCTCTGAAAACGCGTGCGCGCCCAGCTTTTTGGACCTCGCCGCGCCCGAAGACCGCTTGCTGGTGGCCCACAGTTTTTCTAAAAGCTATTTAATGACCGGCTGGCGCCTGGGCTGGCTGGTGCTGCCCCCGTCGATGACGGATGCGCTGGGCAAGCTCATCGAGTTCAACACCTCTTGCGCCAGCGTTTTTACCCAGCGCGCCGGCGTGGTCGCCCTGCAACGGCGCGACGAGGTGACGCCGCGGGTGGTGCGCCATTTGCAAGCCTGCCGCGACACTTTGGTGCCAGCGCTGCAAACCATCCCCGGCCTGCAAGTGGCCAGCCCGCTGGGCGGCATGTACGCGTTTTTTGAGCTACCAGGCCACACCGATTCTTTGGCGACCGCCAAGCGTCTGGTCGCCGAGGCTGGCCTGGGCTTGGCGCCGGGTGCCGCTTTTGCGCCCGAAGCGGGCAGCTGGCTGCGCTGGTGCTTTGCCTCCAAAGACCTGGCGCGCCTGACGCAAGGCGTGCAGCGCTTGCAGGACTGGCTGCACCAGGCCGGCGCGCGCTAGGCCTAGACCCCCAATTACCAGGTGTCGATCATGCCGCCGCGCAGCGGGCCGGTATGGCCTGCGGCCAGGGCGCGGGTGAGCCATGCGCGGGTTTGGGCGGGGTCGATGACTGCGTCAATCTCCAGGCTGGCGGCCATATTCAGCGCGCTGCCGCCTTCCACTTGCTGGGCCAGGAGTTGCTCGAACAACGCCTGGCGCTGCGGGCCTTCGGGCTGCGCCTCCAGCTCCTTTTTGTAGCCCAGGCGCACCGCGCCTTCCAGGCCCATGGCGCCAAACTCGCCGCTGGGCCAGGCGATGGTGCACAGCGGCGCATGAAAGCCACCGGCGGTCATGGCCATGGCGCCCAGGCCATAGCCTTTGCGCAGCACCACGCTCATAAAGGGCACGCGCAAGTGCGCCGCCGCCACAAACATGCGGCTGACATGGCGCACCTGGGCGCGTGTTTCGATTTCCGGGCCCACCATGAAGCCGGGCGTGTCTACCAAACTGAGCAGCGGCAGGCCGTGCGCATTGCACAGCTGCATAAAGCGGGCGGCCTTGTCGGCCGCGTCGGCGTCGATCGCGCCGCCCAGGTGTTGCGGATTGTTGGCCATGCAGCCCAGCGCGCGGCCCTCAATGCGCAAGAGCGCGGTGTGTATGCCTGCGCCAAAGCCGCTGCGCAGCATCAGCACGCTGCCCGCATCCGCAATGCCTTGGATGGCGGTGCGGCTGTCGTACACGCGCAGGCGGTTTTCGGGCACCACGGCGCGCAGGGCTTGCGCATCGGGCGCCTGCCAGGCGGGGCTGGCGCTCGCCGGGCCGAAAAAGCCCAGGTAGTGTTTGGCTGCGGCCACGGCCTGCGCCTCGTCGGCGACCAGGATGTCGATCACCCCGTTGACGTGCTGTACCGCGCTGGGGCCGATGGCCTCGGGCGGGTACACGCCCAGGCCGCCGCCCTCGACCATGGCCGGGCCACCCATGCCGATATTGCTGGCCTCTGTGGCGATGATGAGGTCGCAGCAGCCCAGCAGCGCCGCATTGCCGGCAAAACAACGCCCGGTCGTCACGCCGATCACCGGCACCTGGCCATTGAGCCGCGCAAAGCGCGCGAAGGTGGCCACATGCAGGCCGGCCACGATGGGCATATCCACATCGCCGGGGCGTCCGCCGCCGCCTTCGGCAAACAAGATCACGGGTAGTTTGTTTTCTAGCGCAATGCCCAGCATGCGGTCGGTTTTTTGGTGGTTGCGCATGCCTTGCGTGCCGGCCAGCACGGTAGCGTCATAAGCCATGACCACGCAGGGCTGGCCGTTCACGCGGGCAGTTCCGCAAACCATGCCGTCGGCGGGTGTATTGCGCGCCAGGTCCTCGGCGCTGCGGCGCTTGCTTTGGGCGGCGACGGCCAGTGCACCGTATTCAGAAAAGCTGCCCGCGTCCACCAGGTCGGCGATGTTTTCGCGGGCGCTGCGCAGGCCTAAGGCGTGGCGCTTGGCCATGGCCTCGGGGCGGCTGGCGTCCAGCGTGAGCGCATGGCGCGCATGTACGCGCGCTACATCCGGGCGCAGATCGGGATCTGCAACGGGCGCGGCGGGCGCAGGCGCGGGGGCGACTTTAGCGGGCGCGGCCGCGTCCAGCACCAGCAGCACAGCGCCTTCTTGCACGGTGTCGCCTTCCTGGCATTGCAGAGCACGCACGGTGCCGTCTGCCGGGGCGCAGATTTCATGCTCCATCTTCATGGCTTCGAGGACCAGCAGCAGCTGGCCGGTGTGCACCGCTTGCCCGGGTTGCACCAGGGTCTGGACGATGTGGGCTTGCAAAGGGGAGCGTATATCGGTCATGGTGGTGGGTGCAGGCTCGCGTATGCTTGTGGACACATGCGCCCTGTCGGCGCGGCTTGGGCCGGATTGTCCGGTAGAAAAGAAATACGCAGTGTCGCCTGCTGAACTCGTGCCCCTGGTAGAACTGACGCGCGGCGGGCACCGCGAATGCCTGCACTTTGGCGCCCTGGCCGTGGTGGACCACCGTGGCGCAGTGCTGGCCCATGCGGGCGATCCGCATTGGAGCGGCTTTACCCGCTCCACGCTCAAAGTCTTGCAGGCCTTGCCCTTGCTGCAGTCGGGCGCGGCGCAGGCGCTGGGGCTCAGCTCGGCGGAGCTGGCCCTGCTGTGCGCCAGCCACAACGGCGAGCCCATGCATGTGCAAGTGGCCGAGTCGATTCTGGCCAAGGCCGATCT
>Ga0209400_1003200_pt1 | contig 12003 bp, 11 predicted proteins | sample M_130807_EF_Meta_FD_187313 | JGI IMG/M metagenome (GOLD analysis project Ga0209400, IMG submission 187313) | Freshwater microbial communities from Lake Montjoie, Canada to study carbon cycling - M_130807_EF_MetaG (SPAdes) (version 2) | ecosystem: Environmental > Aquatic > Freshwater > Lake... | reverse complement strand
AAGGAATTTGTATTCTATTTTAGTAGTATTAAAGTCTTTCTTTATCTTTTCACATATTGTTTCTGGATCAAACTCACCGCACGAATAAACATCAAATTGTAGCAAGGCGGGGTCAGGTTCGTCCCATACATGCATTACTATATGAGATGTTTCAATGATTGCAGCTCCTGTAATTCCGCGATTCCCGATCATATGAGAGTACTTCACGTAAGGACCCATCATAACCTTCATACCTATTTCTTCTATAAATTTCTTAAACCATTCTGTAAGGATAGCTTCGTCCATTGGAGGATTCTTAGCTTCTGCTCGGACTATTAAATGTTTATGTACTAATATTTTATTATCCATTAACGCGTAATATAGTTTTTTTAAATTAATGCAAGAAAATATTTTTAAGATAACGGAGAATAGATTGTCTTGCCATCTTGTTTAGATGCTCTAAGATACTGCCGTCTATTTTTATTACCTGAATAGCTACAGTGGATCCACCCTGAGTTAGGGTCATCAGGAGTCCAAAATTCTAATATACATTGATCGTGATCAAGATTTTTTACTATCCAATCGCTTACTTCTTTGTTTGGAAGGCTAAATACTTCAAAGTCTGCTGCTTCTCCTTTGGTATGTTGACTCTTGCTAGATGATCCTATTCTCTCACATAGTTCAGGGGATCTATATCCAGAGCTGATTGTTAAAGGTAAATTAAAATTATCTCTTACAGGTTGAAGTATATATTGACAAAGTAATTGTAAATTAAAAATATGATCTTGATTAGGTTCGTTTGGTATTCCGAGTCTTGTTGCTTCTTGGGATTTAGTTAATTCTTCTAAAGTGAAGTTGTTACTTAGTTTCATTTAAGTTTAAATAATATTGCTATGAGTGCTAATACTAAACCACCCATGCCTGTAAGCATAAACCAAAGTATCTTATCTACTTTTTTTTCTATTTTATAAATAGCGCAACTCATATGTTTTAAATGATTGTTTTTAATTACAGATATGTCTTTTTTTAAATTATCTACTCTGTGATACAAATCTATCATATGTTCATCCAATTTTGATTTATTAATCCGTTTCATTATCCTACAATTTGTTGTCGTTGTTTTTGTCTAATTAATTGATCGGCAGGCGATAATAACGCAGTTTCATTTCTAGTCAACCCTGTTGCAGGATTAACTTGTTGTCCAGTTACGCCCGGATTAAGAGAAACTTGGCCATAATTTTGTATTTGGTTAGCATTAGGTAATTCAGGTAATCCTTGTATTTGATCTAAATTAGGTTTAGGTAAATTTTTAAATGGATTTTTTATTTCAGGTATTTCTGGTTTTTTTAAAGAAGTATTAGTTAAACTATTTTGAATATCAGAAATAACAGAAAAAGCTTCTTCTAAAGGATTAGGTAATCCTAATTTATCTGCATTTTCTTGAAAAACTTTATAAATATCTTTTGATATATTTAAAGGTGTAAATACATCTGAATTAATAGCATTAAATTCTTTTTTAGATACCCTCTCTGCAGCTTTAGAAATAATATCACTTGATGTTCCCAATGTTTCAGCTGCTTTTAAATCTTGATTTAAATTTCTTTTAACTTGAAATAAAGCTCTATTTGCATTGATATAAGCATCTACTACTTCTTCTGGAGTTACAGGACCTCCTTTTAAAGTTTTACTTGTAAATAATTGTCTTGATTCCCTAACTCCTTTTTGAAATTCAGCAATTTTAAAATCTAATCCACGTTCCACGTCTAACTTAACAGGTCTAAATCCTGTAAAGCCAGCTAATTCATCTCCAAGTTCATATGTTCTACCATATTTATCAAATTTACCTTTTTGAAGTACATCTACAGGTTCAATAGCTAAATCTAATCTTTTAAACTGTTCATAAGAGAAAGGAGCTTGTGCTTCTACTAAATGTCCAATACCAGCTTTTATTTTATTTCCAGCTGTATCTTCTTCATTCCATACTTTAGTTCCTTCTTTTGTTACACCTCCTCTAACAAATAAATCTGCAAGTGCAGATGTCCAAATTGCTTCACTTATAAAAGGTGATCCTAATTCTTTTGTAGCTTCAATTGTTCCTTTAAGGAAATCATCCATTATACCATTTTTATCATTTCTTCCTTCATTGATTGCATTAATAACAGTTAAAAAAGGTCTATAAATAGTGTCATAAGCATTCGCATGACTAAAATCTATATACTTTAATTGACCTGTTTCTTTATCTCTAATAGGAAGTAAAACTGAATTTTTAGACCATTGTGGAACATATCTTCTCATTGCTTCTATCTCTTCATCCGCTACGTTATAAAGTGCTTTAAAAGCTTCTGCAGTTGCATAAGGAACAACAGCTGCTGTTGTAGTCATTCCAAATAATCTTTGCATACCAATTCCTCTTAAAGGAGTAACAAGTTCTCCTTTATCATTTTTAACTTGTGTGAATATTTCATCTAATGATCTTTTAACTATATTTGTTGACGTTCTTAATATTTCAGCTGGAAAAGCCATAAAATTACCAACAGGTAATTTACGTAATCCTTGTATAAATTCTCCAACATAATCATAGTTTGGTATATTGTTTTTAACTATATCGGCTGCTTCTTGTTTTAATTCATTAGCTGATTTAGTTACTCCTGCTTTAAGATAAGCTTTTTGTAATCTATTTTTTTCACTTAAATAAGATGTAATTTTCCAAAAATCATCTTCAGCTGTATATAGATCTTCGGATACTTTTTTTAATTTAGAAAAAGGTTTCATCATCATTTGTAAAACTTTATCTGAATTAACTGTGTCTCCAAAACCAACATCTTTTAATAAATTTCTTAAATCACCTAATTTTGTGTTATTATTAACAACTCCCAATTCTAATAATTCTCTATAAAAATCATTAGCTTGTCTTGCGCCAGGTAATCCTACTTGTAATGATTTATAAGCTTGTCGCATTGATTCTATGTCAGGTATTATTCCATTAGCTGTAGCAAAAGCCCCTGAACTTATAAAATTTCTTACATGAGTAACTGGCGACAATATTGTTTTAGCTATTTGAGAAGTAGCTTTTGGATATAAAATTAAATTTTCATATATTTTTCCAATCATACTTTCACTTCTTGTGCTTGCAGCAGTTTTTTCTAAAGCATCTGCTATTTCAGTAATTGCATATTTACCGTTTAATGGATTTGTGATACCTGCTTCTAAAGATTTGTTTGGATCAATATTAATTTTTTTAAAATTAGGTCCTAAATTTTTTAAAGCTTCTTCTTCTGTATCATAGAACATTCCTTTTCCTATTTGTTTTAATTCATTTGATTTTTCAATTAAATCTTGAAAAAATTGATTTCTTCTTGTTATTAAAGATAATCTTGCTGTTCCTGATAATATAGTTTGTATTGGATTTTTAGATTTACCTAATAATTCTTCTATAACCTCTTTATTTTCTTTTGGTAAAGAACTTAAAGAAGTAAATCCTTTAGTTGAAACAGCATCATCTAAAACTGTTTTTCCTGCAAAAAATTCTGGTATTTGAAATACTGGGTCCGATGGTTTATCTAATTTAAATCCTTTTGGAAGTCTTGCTGTTTTTACTAATCTATCTACAAAATAATTTGCTTCTTCATCTGTAAGTTCTTTACCATTTTGTAAAGCAACTTGTTTAAACATATTTTTTGCTTTAGTAATTGCTTCTTCTGCTGGTTTCCAATTAAGCATTGGTATAATAGATTTGTTTTGAAATATGTCATAAGTAGATCCTAAATAATTTTTAAATTTTTCTCCAAATAATTCTTTAAATTGAGATATACTTTTGGGGTCAATTTTACCACCAATAGAGTTAAACATATCTGACCAACCAGCTCTTATTAAATTTAAACCATTGGCAATATTGCTAACAGTTTCATCATCAGCTCCTGATTTTTTTAATATATTAATTACTTCATTTTTAATATTTTCATCTAATGATCCAAATATAATTTTTCCTGTTTCATCTATTTCAGGTTTACCTGATAATAATAAGTCATGTATCTTAGATAATGTTTCTTCTCTTTGTTTAGCTGTTTGTTTATTAAATACAGTTTTAATTGGAGGAAATATTTTATCTATATCTTGATCTAAAGTTCTTGATACTTCTTGAGCTAAATTAACATCCGCTGCTCTTTTACCAATTTGTTGTCTTTCAAGATCAAAAAATTCTTTTGTTTTACCACCAGTAGGATTAAGATTTTTATAGATACTAAATAATAAATTATCTATTTTACTATTACTTTTTCTTAAATCCTGTCCACGTTCCGCGATTCGTTTAATACCTGAACCTACTCCGCTTATAACCCCTGACATTAAAGCGCTTTCAGTTCCAAATTTAAGTCTATTTATTAACTCTCTAGATGGATCATAATCTTCTTCCCCTTCTCCTCTATTAAGTTCTGTTGGACCACCTAATAGATCCCCAAGAGTTCCCATTTTTTCAACATCACCAACAAACGCAGCATCTGATATACCTGCTCCTACAGCTCCAGCAGCAAAAGTTGCTAATTTTCCTTTTGTATTAAGCTCAGCTGCTTTCTGAGCTGTTTTAACTAATTCTGGGTTATTTATTTTAAAATAATTCCCTGCTTTCTTTGCAAGAATTGCTTCTTTAGTTAAATTTGATGCAAGTTTAAAACCATAGGTACCTGGTATACCTAAATTAATTAAAGTTTGAGTTAATTTACCTAAGGCTGTTGCTTCTGCTTTTTCATCCCAATTAGTAGCATCATCAAACATTTTTTCAAATTTAACAGCCGTATTTGTACCAGCTCCCAAATCATATAATGTAGCTGCTAATGAAACTGCACCTTTTGGTATTTGAATTAAACCTGAACCTATACCCGCAACAATAGATTCTAATTGACTTACTTTACTATCTTTTTCTTGTTCTGATAATTTAGCTAACTGAGCTTGCTCTAATTGCTTTTGTAGCTCTTCAAAGGTTGCCATTTTTAACCATAATTAACTAAACTTATTGTTTTAGTTTTTTCATCTTTCACTGCTTTTACTAATCTTCCTTGTGAATCTACATAATAAAAATTTGGTTTAATTAATTTAGTTTCATCTGGTAATTTTCCACCCCAACTAGTGCTTGGATCTCCACCTAAAGCTTTTAATCTTTCTAAAGGATCTTTAGATTTAAGTCCTTCTTTTGCTTCTAACAATCCATATCTTGTTTTTTCTTCAGCAATTGCTTTTTCTTGCATCATTTTTCTTTGTATAGCTAATTGAGCTGCGGCTTGTTTAATATTAGTTGGTTTATCAAAAGCTCCTGATTTATTAATAGCTTCAAGTACATTTGGAGCAGCTTCTCTTAAATTTCTTCCTTTAAAAAACCCAGGTGAAGCAGCTAACATTGCATCATAGATAGATTGTTTTTTAGCATCTTCATATCCTAAAAGATCTCTAGCTTCTTTAGCCCATTGAGAAATATCACTTTCTTTTGAAGTAGTAGCTCCTGATTCAGTTCCTGTTCCTTTTAATCTAGCTAATTCTTCTTCATGTGCTTTTTTTAAAGCTTCTATTTGTTCTTTATATAATCTTGCCTGTTTTTCTGCATCAGATTCTGTTTTAGCTTGATTTTCAATTCTTTCATTTCTATAAGTAAACCCTGGTTTAGCTGAAGTATCTATTCCAAAAAATTCAGCTGTATCTGGTTTTCTATTTGTCATATCTAAATTAAAAAGTCTTTCTCCTGAAAATCCTGGATTATAACCTGTAACAAATTCTGTAGCTTTATTTAATGGAACACCAATTAAATTATATGCAGCTGCTAAAGGTTCTCTAAATAAATATTCATTAAATTTAGGCATAAATCTACCAAGACCTGTATCTCTTGAGTAATTAAAAGTATCGTTTTGAACACCAAACATATCTGGACCATCAGCATACCCAACTCTTCCTCCTTGAGCATATCCTTGATCTAATCCTGATGTAATTCCTGTACCTTCACTGTTTACAGGACCCCCACGAAACATTGGTCTTCTTAAAATTCTAGGCATATATTATCCAAATATTTTTCCAAACAAACCGCCAAGACCGGTTGCCGTTCCGAGGAACGATTGCAACGGACTAACAGGTTGAACAGGGTTATAAGTTTGAACTTGACTAGGGTATCCACCAGAAAGTCCAGTTAATTGTTGACCTACTAAACCATATCTAGTGTAAGGTTCGAAAGCTTGATTTTGTAACATTTGTTGTTGAGCACTTAATTGTGCTTGTTCTGTTTGTTGTTGTTGTTGACCTAATGTACTTAATCCTTGGATTTGGTTTCCTAATAGTTGTTGTCCTGTTTGTCCAAGTTGTCCTGTAAATGTTCCTAAACCTTGTTGCTGTTGTGCTAAAGCTAATTGTTGTTGATAAGCATTTTGAGCTAATTGATTTGCTTGTGTAAACCCTTGACTTTGTAAATTTGCTTGAGTTAAAGCTCTATTTAAATCGCTTTGATTTTGATAAGCAGCTTTTTGAATTCCTTCTCTTGCTCCACCAAAAGCTCCACCTGCAACTGCTTGCGCAGATAAAGGAGCAAGTCCTTTTTGTGCTTGAATATCATAATTTGCTAAAGTTGAATTAATAACATCTTGTTGATATGGAGACATGAATTGTTGATATGCTTGTGGACCTGCATATTGTTGTGCTCCAGCTAATGTTTGACCTGCTTGTTGTCCATATTGATTTGCTTGATCTATATAAGGTTGATAACTTCCTAACCCACCTGCTAAATTAGCTGCTTGTTGTTGTAATTGATTTTGACCAGCTACAAATTTATCTCCTTGAAAAGATCCATAATTAATTCCTGCTGAACTTGATAGTAATGGTAATAATCTTTCTCCTAAAGCAGTATATGCTCCTGTTAAATATGGTGAAGGTAAATTTTGGGTTATCGAGGTAGGTGTTGGATCTGCCATATTATGCTTTAGCCTCTAGTTGTTTCATTATTTGGTACATTCTTCTTGCACCTTCTTTAATATCACCGCCACCTGCATTTCTAACAGCATCTGCGGTAAATACAAATTCATTTTTACTTAATCTTGCTGGAACATCATCCGCACGTTCTTTTCTTCCTATTGGAACAAATCCACCACCATCTCTAAAATCCATTTCATGTCCTCCCAAACTCATTAATCCTCCATTAGCAAATTTTTCTGGAGGGGTTGGTATAGTATCTAAATCTGCAGCTCCTGACATTGGTGGTCTTCTTGGGCTGTTATATAAACCGTATCTAAGTCTATCATAACCATAATAAGGTGATGCATATTCACTTAAACCAGCTCCTGATCTAAAACTTTCAAATACATCTTTACCTTTTGTAGAAGGTTCATAAACACCAGATGCTTTAACTCCATAATCATTTAAAAGAATAGTTCCTTCTTCTAAATTACTATCAGACATAAAATAAGATCCATCTGAATGTTTATCAACATATCCTTGATCTACTAATTTATCTAAAGTACTTTTTCCTTTTTTAGTTTTAGGAACAATAGTTAAATCAAAACTAGCTCCAACATCAGTTGCATAATCTGTTTGTGGATATATTTTAATATCATCTGTTAATTTTGATAAATAATCAGAAACTTTACCTTTCATACGTCTCATACCTTTAATAACATCTCCACCCATTCCATATCCAGCTCTACCACCATAACTAAATTGTTGTTGTAATGGAGCTTGTTGAGGACCTCTCATCATTTCTTGCATTGGATTTCCTGGAATGAATGCAGCTCCTGTTCTAGGGTCGCCTACTGGTTGTTGCATTGGTCCAAATGCATTTGGAAGAGTTCCCATTCCACCTCTTACCCCTCCTGGAGTACTGTTGAAAGAAGAAATATTAATTGGTGGTCCAAGTGGTTTATCAAACACACCTATAGGAGTAAAACCTGGTGATGGCAATGGTTGTACACCTGGTTGTCTACCTGATTGTACACCTGGTTGTTGCATTCCTGGTCTTCCACCAAATCCACCAATTGGCATATTAGGTCTTTGCATTCTTTGTGTAAATCCACCAAAAGCATATCCAGCTCTACCACCATCAGCAAATCCAGATCTTTTTAAAGCATCTTGAATTTCAGCTTCAGTAAATCCTGCTGATACCATTGCTTTTCTAATACCATCAATTTGTTCTTGTTTATAAGCTTGTTGTTGTCCTTTAAGTTTATCTAATTGATCTTGATATGCTAGTTGTTGATCTTTAGCATAGTTGTAAGCTAAATCAGAAGCGGCTGCAATTTGTCCCGGTGCAACTGCTTTTAAAAAATCTTTATTAAATAATCCATCTGTTTTAAACCCTTCTTGTCCTGCTTGAGCAATATCTGCTCCACTTGCAGCTGTTTGAGTTATTGCATTTTGTAATGAATCTAAAAATGAAGTAGGTGCTTCTGTTACTGGCAATCCATATTGAGCTCCTTGGCCAGTTAAATTACTTGTTGAAAAATCTAATCCAGGATAATTTGATTGTAAATAAGGCATTGCTTGAGATCTTGTTACTGCTTGTCCAAGTTCATCTACTCCTAAAATTTGTCCACCTCTTAATGATTCTCCAGCTCCTGGTGCAGTTAAAGCTCCACCGAGAGCACCTAATCCTAATGACATAGGATTTAATCCTCTTTTATCAAATCCTTCTTGTGATGCTTGAGTAACTAAATTTGTTACTCCACCCATTAAAGCATTTTGAAGAATAGGGTTTGAAATTCCCATGAAACCTCCCAAACCACTTGCCATAGAGGCATATACACCTGGCGCTATAAATGGAAATGCTGCTGCTATAAAAGGTAATGCAGGTTTAATTTCATTAGGTATTATTTTATCAAGCGCGCTTCCTAAAAAATCACCAGCACCACCTATAACATCACCGGCTGCATCAAATACGTCACCTACAAAACCCATTACCAATTCTCCTTAATCTTAAGCGTTGTTTTTCTGTAAATACCACCTATACCGTCTAAACGTAACCAACTAATAGTTTTACCTATACCTAATTTTTCTTTAAAATATTTTTTTGTCCAAGACATTACTTTTTTAATATCCCCAATGCATATTGTATCCATATGCCATAATCTATCTCCGCTTTTCCAATCTTGTTGTTTCATGATACCATTTTTAGTAAAACGATCTTCAGTTTCTTTGTCTAAAAAAGCCCAGTTTGTAAAAGCGATCATATTGTTGTCCTTATCTTTGTGTATTTTATATTGATCCAATAGAAAACAAGGAAGAAGATGAGCGTATATTTGAACTCTTGAGTATCTCTTATATCTATCAAACTTTAAATATAATGATATTACATCATGTATATCTTTAAGTTTTTCCTTATCAAAAATGAATCTCATACAAGCTGGCTAAGGTCTTGTTGGTAAGCCTAATATTGAATAATTTACTATGATTTTAGCTTTAGGTCAACTACTTTTGATTGAAACATCATACTTAAAGAGCCTTTAAAAGCATGGCCACCAAAATGGGTTAATTCAGTAGTAGCATCAGCATATATTTTACCGCCAATATCTACCCATAATTTGCAAAAACAAATATCTTCACCTAAATAACCATTGACAGGGTCAACACCAGTTTCAAAGAATGTATACCAATCTGCATCCATTATTTCTACTTTATTTCCTACTAATTGTTTATTAACAGTCTTTTTATCTGGATATGCTTTTTTTAACTTCTCAAACGCTTCACGCTTGATCATCATAAATCCAGTAGGTCCAGCAGTAATTTCAACAAAACCATCTTTACCTAATTTGACATTTTCTCTATTAGGGAAATGAACAATAAATTGTAATCCGTAATTAGCTCCAAATCCTTTTACAGCATAAGGTGTTAAACATACATCTTCATCTTTTTCTAATAATCTAAAAATAGCTTCTGGATCAAATCCAATATCGGCATCTATAAAAAGAAAATGCGTACAATCTGATTTTAAAAATGATGCTACACAATTATTTCTTGCTTGCGTTACTAGAGCCATTCCTGACTGTAAGTGGATCGCTGTTGATACTTGTAATTTTGGATGATTACTTGACACAAATCGCATTACGCTATTCATGTAATTAGTAGTAACTTGATGCCCGAAAGCAGGAGTTGCTATAAATAACTTAATTTGTTTTTTCTTGTCTGACATAATTTAAAAAGTTCTTCCATTCTTTTATTCTTGTATTCCAAGAATAATATTTGCTATAATATTTAGTCTGCATTTCTAAGTCTCCTATATAGAGATTGTTTTTATAGTTGTCAATTACAGAATTTAATGTTTGTGCATATCTTTCAATTAAGTTTTGAGCACTAGAATCAAATTCAATCATTGTAGCAAATTCACCACAAGTCTCCGGCAACGCTCCATAATTCGTTGTTACCACATGACAACCCGCGCTCATCGCTTCGATGATCGCTAAACATGATGTTTCTTCAAATATACTAGGGTAAGCATAAATATGAGTATCTTTTAATAACTCTCTTATTTGTACATTAATACCATATCCAAGATAATTAACATTCTTTGTATTTTTACATTTCTCAAATAAAGCATCAAACTTACCTTTTTCAGATTCTTCAAAATCTGATCCGTATATTTTAGTAGATGAAAATATATCTACTTCAAAATCATCTCTAGTTTTATTTAAAATATCAATAGCTTTAATAAGAATAGCTAAACCTCTCCATGGTGTTGATGTATAAGCAATCTTAATTTTTCCTTCTTTACTTTTAGGTGTTTGCTCAAATTCATGAGTTGCATTTTTAATAATAAATGATTTGTATTCAGGTATTTGAAAATGTTCTCTAAATTTATTATATTGCCAATGACTTACATAAACAAAATAATCTATTGAATCTACAAATTTACGATCACGCATGTATTGAACATTAGGTTGATCATAACTTAAATGTTGCCAAATAACATTTATTTTATCTTTTTTAACTAATGAAGGATGACAGATAGAACCAATTAAATTAATTCCTTCAATAGATTCAGGATCTAATTGACTAATTAATTGTTCTTTTAATATCTCAGTACCACCTTTAGGACTCATTTATAAACACTGCCTTTCTCTCACCTTTTTTAATTTGTTTGAACCCATTCCATATCAGATGTTCTCCTATGTTGTCAATATCATGAGTTGCAATATCATCAAATACATAAATACATTGTTTAGGTTTTCTATTTATAAAGAAATTAACTTCTTTCATTACAGATTCAGTATCATGTGGTCCATCAAAATGAACTAATTCATATTGGGTAAGCATAATTTTATGTTGATTATATATTGGATAACCATCAGGAAATCTTTTAAAGAACTCAGTATCTTCTAAATTAATTAAATTAAATTCAGGATAATCTTTTAAAAACTCTACCAATGTTTCATTTTTCATTTGATTGGTATAATTTAATTTGCCGCCTTTATCATTATCAGAAGTCCTATAATCAATATTTCCATAAGGATCTATTCCTAAATGAACTAATCTAATTTGTGGATGATATTTTCTATAAGCATCAATAATACATTGACTTCCACCACCACGTCTAACACCTATTTCAACACTAACTCCAATAGGATTTTTTAAAAGCTGAATAGCTTCATCAAAAAATTCGTATTCTTGACTATCTCTATCCATCACGATTTTGCAACTAATGGTAATGGTGGGACTATAATTTTAACATCTCGTCTTATATCTTCAGGTGCAACAGTTGTATCAGCTTGCGCTTCTGCTTCATCTTTATAGATATAGCCAGTTTTTAAATTAACTATTGTGATTTCTGAATCACAAATAATTTTTATCTCTTCCATTTTTAATTTCTATTTATTTCCATTATTGATACAATTGCTGTTACATCTGTAGTGCTATCAGAAGATAATAACAACGCATCTTTTTCTTGTAGTATTATAGGACCTAAAGCTAAATTGAAAGAAGTTTTTGCAGCTATATCATTAATACCAATTTGAATTGTTGTACTATTAGTATAACTATAAACATAAGCAGATACAGTATGAGTGCCTGTTG
>Ga0209400_1003199_pt1 | contig 12006 bp, 11 predicted proteins | sample M_130807_EF_Meta_FD_187313 | JGI IMG/M metagenome (GOLD analysis project Ga0209400, IMG submission 187313) | Freshwater microbial communities from Lake Montjoie, Canada to study carbon cycling - M_130807_EF_MetaG (SPAdes) (version 2) | ecosystem: Environmental > Aquatic > Freshwater > Lake... | reverse complement strand
TCCATGTCCAGGCACAGGACGTCGTTGCCGACTTCAGCCAAGCAAGTGCCGGTGACCAAGCCGACGTATCCGGTTCCGATAACAGTGATTTTCATGGTGAGGATAGAAAGATGAAAAAAGGGGGGGGCTTAGCTGTCAGCCTGGGCGCAATCCAGGGACCAAGCGGTCTTGCTCCAGGCCAGCGACTCTTCCTGCAACAAATACACCGATTGCGGGTACTTGAGCGCCCAGGCGGCGGGGTAGCGCAGTTGCAGCATGCCCGCGGCATCGCGGCGCAACACGATGTGCTGGATTTCTGGTTCACGGCGCGCATGGCACAGGATCACCGCCAAGCGAAGTGTCGCAAGCTGTATGCGAAGACCTTCGTCGTCCAAATCGGCTTCAATCTTGCGCAACTTGCCGCGCTGGCCCAAGACCAACAGACCCAGACGGTGCATCTCATCGAAGGAGAAGCCCAGCGCATCGGCATTATTCAAAATATAGGCGCCATGCTTGTGGTGATCACTGTGCGAAATATGGCTGCCGATCTCGTGCAGCTTGGCCGCCCAACTCAGCTTGCGCAGCGCCCGCTCCCAATGGGTGCGCTGGCCGTTCTGCGGCACAGGATAGAGCTGGCGGTACAGGGCGGAGGCCACTTCGCCCACGCGTTGCGCATGGGCGAAGTCAACCTGGAATTTGCTGGCCAAGCGGGCGACCGTGGTATCGCGCAGATCGCTGGTGCTATCACGCTCTCCCAGCATGTCGCAAATCAAACCGTGGCGCAGACCACCTTGGGCAATCTCCAGCTTGTCGATTTCCAGCAGGCCAAAGAGTGCCCGCAAGACGCTTAAGCCCCCGGCGAGTATGGGGCGTCGGTCCTCGCGCAGGCCGGGGAGTTTGATGCGCTCGACCTGCTGCGCCTCGACCAGCGTTTCGAGTAACCAGTCCAGCCCGTCCTGGTAAATGCTGCCAACGGGCCAGCCGGCCAGTGCCAGGATTTCGCCAATCGCGCTCGCCGTCCCTGCCGAGCCGTAGGCACGATCCCAGTTGGCCCCTTGGAAGTCGTTTGTGGCGCCTTCCAGGACGGCTGCTGCAGCCACTTGCGCAGTCTGGAAATGCTTGCGACTCAGTTGTCCGTCCGGGAAGTAGCGCTGCGACCAGACCAGACTGCCCACCCGGTAGGACTCCATCTTGCGCGCTTGCAGGCCGTGGCCCAAAACCAATTCGGTAGAGCGCCCGCCGATGTCCATCACCAAACGCTTGTCCGCGTTGACTGGCAGCTTGTTGGCAACGCCGGTGTAAATCAGCCGGGCCTCCTCGCGGCCCGACACCACGTCGATGGGAAAGCCCAGCACCTTGGTCGCGCGGGCCAGGAAGACATCGCGGTTGCGCGCCTCCCGCAGGGTTTGGGTGGCCACAGCGCGCACCTGGTTGCGTTTGAAGCCTGCCAGTCGTTCGCCAAAACGCGCCAGACAACTCCAGCCCGCCTGCATGGCCTCTGGGGTCAGGTCACGGTTGGCGTCAAGCCCGCCGCCCTGGCGCACGGCCTCCTTGATGTACTCGGTCCGGATGAATTCCTGGTGCTCAACCACCCCGATTTCGAGGCGAAAACTATTGGAGCCGAGGTCTACGGCCGCGAGACGTTGTTCTGAAGACATGGGGGGAGGTGAAGCGAGAGACGGGAAATGGATTTCAGAATAACAGCAAGCGGACAGAACGACACTTTTGGCGCGCAAAAAAGGGGCCGATTGGAGCCGGCCCCTGACTGCAAGCGCGATTACTTCTTGGCTGGTGGGATCAGAACCGTGTCGATTATGTGCACCACACCGTTGCTGGCGACGATGTCAGCGGTGATCACCAGCGCGTTTTCAACCGTGACAAACTCACCCGCCTTGGACAGGGCCAACGTGTCGCCGTTGAGTGCTTTGACATTGCCATTTTTGACATCCTTGGCCAGCGCTGCGACGGGAACAACGTGGAAGGTCAGCAAATTCTTGAGTTTGGCCGGGTCGCTGGATACGTCTTTCAAGACGGCTGCGGGCAGGGCTTTGAGTGCATCATCGCTGGGGGCGAAGACGGTGAATGGTCCTGCTCCGTTCAAAGCGCCTTGTAAATCCGCAGCGACGATCAGGCTGTTCAAGGTGCTTAGCGACGCTTGCGACGCAATGGTTCGCGAAACCGTAACGGGTTCCGCTGCAGAGGCGAAACCACACGCAGCTCCAGCCAGCAGCGCGGCTGCCACAGAGCGACGGGTAAGAGCAAACAGGTGGGGGGTTGTCATGGGCTATCTCCTAGGTTAAAACTTTATCGTAAGAAAATTAAGTGACATTTCAGTGACAAATCGATTCGCGGCCCCGGGATTTCACGCGCAAAAACATAGGGTTAGCCGTTTTTTTGTCATAAATTAGACATATGCACTCCTTAAAGTAGCGGCTCTCAACCACCCACACGAGGTCTACATGAAACTTTCCCCCCGTTACACCTTCGCACTGACGTTGATCGCCGGTGCATTCGCATCGTCGTCCCTACAGGCGCAGGAAATTACCGGTGCAGGCGCCAGCGCACCGGCGCCCCTGTATTCCAAGTGGGCGGGCGACTACAACAAGTCGACCGGCGTCAAGGTGAATTACCAGTCCATTGGTTCTGGCGGCGGCATCAAGCAAATCGACTCCAAGACCGTGGACTTCGGCGCATCTGACGCGCCCCAAACGGACGAGGCCTTGAAAGCCAAGGGACAAATCCAGTTCCCCACCGTCATCCTGGGCGTGGTGCCCATCATCAATGTCAAAGGCATTGAGCCCGGTCAACTCAAGCTGAGCGGCCAGGTCTTGGGCGACATCTACCTGGGAAAAATAACCCGTTGGAATGACCCGGCGATCAAGGCACTCAACGCGTCTGTGAACCTGCCGGATGCAGCGATTGCACCGGTGCGCCGCGCCGACGGTTCGGGCACCACTTTCCTGTTCACCAGCTACCTGAGCAAGGTGAACGCCGAGTGGAAAGCCAAAGTGGGTGAGAACAGCGCGGTGAACTGGCCTGTTGGCGCAGGTGGCAAGGGCAATGAAGGCGTGTCCGCTTTTGTGGCCCGCCTGCCCAATTCCATTGGCTATGTCGAGTACACCTACGTCAAGCAGAACAAATTGTCCTACGTCATGTTGCAAAACGCGGATGGCCACTTTGTTGCACCCGATGACACCGCGTTCAAGGCCGCCGCCGCCGGTGCCGATTGGAGCAAGTCCTTCAACCAGATCATCACCAATATGCCGGGCAAAGAAAGCTGGCCTATTTCTGGCGCCACCTTCATTCTGATGCACGCCAAGCAGGACAACCCGGCCAAGGGTGCGGAGGCGCTGAAGTTCTTCCACTGGGCATACCAGAATGGCGATAAAACCGCTTCGGATCTGGAATACGTGCCCATGCCCAAGTCGGTGGTTGCCGCCATTGAAAAGCTGTGGGGTGAAGTTAAGGACGGCGCAGGCAAGCCGGTCTGGACCAAGTAATTTATTCTCCAAGAGGGTTCTCCCCGGGCCAAGGCCTGGGGGGTGGTTTGTACACATGGCGCGGGCGCACTGATCGATTTCCAATGACAAAAATCAACCATTTGAAGACTGCGCGCAGCGGGCCTTTGGCGGATGCGCTGTTCGGCCAAGTGGCCCGCGGCTGTGCGATTCTGACCCTGGTCTTGTTGGCCTCCATTTTGGTGTCCCTGACGATCAGCGCCTGGCCTGCCATCAGCAAGTACGGCCTGGGCTTTCTGACCAACACCGCATGGGACCCTGTGCAAGAGGAGTTCGGCGGACTGGTGATGATTTATGGAACGATTGCCACCTCGTTGATTGCTTTGCTTATCGCGGTTCCAGTGAGTTTCGGAATTGCGGTATTTCTGACCGAGCTGTCTCCCGCCTGGTTACGCAGGCCGCTGGGTACGGCGATTGAGTTGCTCGCGGCAATTCCCTCCATCGTTTACGGCATGTGGGGTTTGCTTATTTTTGGCCCGGTATTGGCCACTTATGTGCAAGAGCCTTTGCAAGCTTTGCTGACCGGCGTACCGGTGCTGGGTTCTTTGGTTGAAGGCCCGCCCGTGGGCATTGGTATTTTGTCCGCCGGCATCATTTTGGCCATCATGATTATTCCGTTCATCTCGGCGGTGATGCGTGATGTGTTTGAAGTCACCCCCCCCTTGCTCAAAGAGTCGGCCTACGGACTGGGTGCCACAACCTGGGAGGTTGTATCCAAGGTGGTTTTGCCTTACACCAAAGCGGGCGTGGTCGGCGGCATCATGTTGGGCTTGGGCCGCGCGATTGGCGAGACCATGGCCGTGACCTTTGTGATCGGTAACTTCAACCAACTCGATTCGCTGAGTCTGTTTCAGGCCGCTAACAGCATCACCTCGGCCTTGGCCAATGAGTTCGCCGAGGCGGGCCAGGGCCTGCACCAGGCTGCCTTGATGTACCTTGGACTGGTGCTGTTCTTCATCACTTTTGTCATCCTGTCGCTGTCCAAGTTGTTGCTTGCGCAGTTGCGCAAAGGTGAAGGATCCAAATCATGATTGCCACCACCACAGCGACCACACAGCAGCGCGCGCAGAAGTTCGCCCAGCGCAAATTCGTCAACCGGATTGCGAGTACCTTGGCACTGGCTGCCATGGCCTTTGGCTTGTTCTGGCTTTTTTGGATTTTGTTGCAGACCCTGGTTCTGGGAATTGAGGGTTTGTCATGGGCCGCGCTCAGCCAGATGACACCGGGTCCGAATGAAGAGGGTGGTTTGCTGAACGCGATTTATGGTTCCGCCTTGATGGTCTTGCTGGCAACCTTCATCGGGACACCGATTGGCGTCTTGGCCGGCATTTACCTCGCTGAGTTCCACACTACCGGGTGGCTGGCAACCGTGACGCGATTCGTCAACGACATCCTGCTGTCGGCGCCCTCGATCGTGATTGGACTGTTCGTGTACTCGGTGGCGGTCAATCCCTTTCACACTTTTTCGGCATTTGCCGGCGTACTGGCGCTGGCGCTGATCGTGATCCCGGTGGTCATCCGGACCACCGAAAACATGTTGCAACTTGTGCCTCCAGGCCTGCGCGAGGCGGCTTATGCCTTGGGCGCACCAAAATGGAAAGTGATTCTCAGCATCACGCTGAAAGCTGCCCGCGCCGGCGTGATCACCGGCGTGCTGTTGGCCGTGGCACGGATTGCCGGTGAAACCGCGCCCTTGCTCTTCACCGCGCTGAGCAACCAGTTCTGGACTTCCAGCCTGGGACAGCCGATGGCAAGCCTGCCGGTCACGATTTTCAAATTTGCTATGAGCCCCTATGAGAATTGGCAAAAGCTCGCTTGGGCTGGGGTGTTCCTGATCACGCTGGCGGTTCTTGTGCTGAACATTGCTGCGCGTGTCTTGACCCGCACCAAGTCCTGAGTGCGGCAGCCTTCACGCCCATTCGCCCACCCTTCTACCTATTGTTGAACCATGCTACCTACTAACAGCCCGACCACAGCGACCAAGATTGCGGTTCAGAACCTGAACTTCTACTACGGCAAGTTCCATGCGTTGAAAAACATCAATCTGGCAATTCCCGAGGGGCGGGTTACGGCCTTTATCGGTCCGTCGGGTTGCGGGAAGTCGACGCTTTTGCGCGTTTTCAACCGCATGTTTGCCTTGTATCCAGAGCAGCGCGCGGAAGGTGAGGTGTTGCTGGACGGCGAGAACATCCTGACCAGCAAAGAGGATGTCGCGCTCTTGCGCGCCAAGGTCGGCATGGTTTTCCAAAAACCCACGCCATTCCCCATGTCCATTTTTGACAACGTCGCATTTGGTGTGAAATTGTTTGAAGATCTGAGCGCAACCGACATGGAAGAGCGGGTTGAGTGGGCGCTGCGCAAGTCGGCATTGTGGACTGAAGTCAAGGACAAGCTGCACCAAAGTGGATCGAGTCTTTCTGGCGGTCAGCAACAGCGCCTGTGTATTGCCCGTGGCATTGCGATCAAGCCAGAGGTGTTATTGCTTGATGAACCCTGCTCTGCGCTAGACCCTATCTCCACCGGCAAAGTCGAAGAATTGATCGTCGAGCTGAAAAATGACTACACGGTAGTCATTGTGACCCACAATATGCAGCAGGCCGCCCGCTGCAGCGATTTCACCGCGTACATGTATCTGGGCGATTTGATTGAATTTGGCGCCACCGAGCAAATGTTTTTCAAGCCCCAGCGCAAAGAAACCGAAGACTACATTACCGGACGCTTTGGCTAACTGGCCACCGGATCCGCTGCCCAACGAACTGTCCATTAGGAATCAACATGCCAGATAAGCACTTATCCACCCAGTTTGATAGCGAGCTGACCGCTGTCTCCGCCGAGGTTATGGAACTCGGCGGCCTTGTGGAGGCGCAAATTCTTCACGCCATCAAGGCGCTGTCCGAGTTTGATGTGGAAATTGCCCAAGGCGTGACGCGCAACGAAGCACGCGTGAACGAGATGGAAATCGAAATTGACCGCGATATCTCCAGCATCATCGGGCGTCGCCAGCCGACTGCACGTGATTTGCGCTTGCTGATTGCCATCGCCAAGACCACAGCCAACCTGGAGCGCGCCGGCGATGAAGCCGAAAAAATTGCGCGCATGGTGATCTCCATCATCAACGACGGCGCGCCACGCTCGCTGCCTTCGTTGGAGTTGCGTGTCGCAGCGGACCTCGCTTCCGGCTTGTTGCGCAAAGCGCTGGACGCATTTGCCCGCCTCGATGTGGAGGCAGCTTTGAGCATCTTGAAAGAAGATGACCTGATCGACAAAGAGTTCGATGGCTTTGTGCGCAAGCTGGTGACCTACATGATGGAAGACCCGCGCAAAATTTCCGCCAGCTTGGATTTGCTCTTCTTGGCCAAAGCGCTGGAGCGGATTGGTGACCACGCCAAGAACATTGCAGAGTTCATTATTTACGTGGTGAAGGGCGCAGACGTCCGCCACACGCCGATTGCCACCATCGAGTCGGTTATCAAATGAGAAGCATGCCTGCGGTACTGGTGGTGGAGGACGAGCCGGCGATCGCCGAGCTCATCGCCGTCAACCTGCGGCATAACGGTTTTCGCCCGACTTGGGCCATGGACAGCGCCTCTGCCCAGCGCGAGCTGGACGCGGCTGTACCGGATTTGATTCTGTTGGACTGGATGCTGCCCGGCGAAAGCGGTTTATCTTTGGCCAAGCGCTGGCGCTCCGAAGCCCGGACCAAGGACATCCCCCTGATCATGCTGACGGCGCGTGGCGATGAGATGGACCGTGTTGCGGGACTCGACGCTGGGGCCGACGATTACATGGCCAAGCCTTTTTCGACCAAGGAGTTGTTGGCGCGGGTACGCGCGGTACTGCGCCGCCGTGGACCGGACCCGTCTAAAGAGGTGTTTTCTGTTGCCGGGCTGAGTTTGGACGCGGCTACCCACAGGGTCAGTTTTTGCGGTGAACCCCTGAAGTTGGGCCCCACAGAGTTCAAACTCTTGCAGTTTTTTCTGGGTCATGCCGAGCGGGTACACAGCCGTGGGCAGTTGCTGGACAAGGTCTGGGGCGACCATGTGTACATCGAGGAGCGCACGGTGGACGTCCATGTCAAACGCTTGCGCGAAGCCCTGGGTGCCGCCGGTGCCATGATTGAAACCGTGCGCGGTGCGGGCTACCGCTTGACAGCCAAGCCGGTGTCGGCAACGGTTGCGCTTGAAAAACCCGAGGCCTAGCCTCTTTTGCGCGCAGTGAGCTTTGCACGGCGCTTGGCCATGGCCGTGGTGCAGGGCGTGCTCGCGTACCTGGTCGCTCTCGGTTTTTTACACCTGTTCCCGCGCTCCAATGGGTGGCTGCTGATTGCTCTTGGCGTTTCTCTGACCGGCGCGCTCGCTTGGCGCATCACGCAGGCAAGACGCATGGACGCGGTGTTGAATTGGTTGCGTTATCCCGACGGACAGCTTCCTGCTGACATGGGTTCCGCAGACTCCGAGCTGGTTGGTTTGATTTTGCGTGAGCGCCGAGAATTCAAGTTCCAGCTGGCGCAAAGTGACAAGCGTTTGGCCGATTTTTTGAGCGCTTTGCAGGCCTCGCCCAATGGCGTGGTGTTGATGGACGCGGACCAGCGTATCGAATGGTTTAACGAGTCTGCCGCATCCCATTTCGGATTCGATCCTCTACGGGATGGGCAGCAGCATTTCACGAATTTGGTGCGCGATCCGGCGGTCGCGGCCTATCTTGCGGCCGGTGATTTCAGCCATGGCGTGGTGCTGGCAGGGCGGGCGCATGGCTTGTCATCGGTACAGCGCATCTCGCTCCAACTGCACCTCTATGGACAGGGTCGCAGCCTGCTGTTATCACGCGATATCACGGCCATTGAGCAGGCGGAAGCCATGCGCCGGGACTTCGTCGCTAATGTGTCGCACGAAATCCGTACCCCGCTGACCGTATTGGGCGGATTTGTAGAGACCTTGCAGACTTTGCGTCTGAGCGCAGACGAGCAAGTTCGGTATCTGGACCTCATGGCCCAGCAGGCTTCGCGCATGCAGTCGCTGGTAGACGATTTGCTCACGCTGTCGAAAATTGAAGGCAGTCCGCGCCCCTCGGGGCATGAGTGGATTACTGTGGCTTCGCTGATTCGGCAGTGCGTGGACGAAGGGCGTTCGCTGTCCCAACTGGTTTGGGGCCAGGCGCAGCACATGGAGGTCAGCGTGAGCGGGGAAGACGAGCTTGCTGGCGCGGATGCAGAATTGCACAGCGCCTTGTTCAATCTGGTGGGTAATGCGGTGCGTTACACGCCCGCCGATAAGTCAATCTGTGTGCGGTGGGCGATCAATTCCCAGGGGCAGGGCGTCCTGTCTGTCACGGATGAAGGCATGGGCATTGCACCTGAGCATCTGCCGCGCCTGACCGAGCGTTTTTACCGCGTAGATCGCAGCCGTTCGCGCGAGACCGGCGGAACCGGACTCGGCCTGGCCATCGTGAAACACGTGGCGCAACGCCACGATGCCGAGTTACAAATTGAAAGCACGCCGGGAAAAGGATCCACCTTCCGCATCGTGTTCGGCGCATTCCGCGTGCGCCAACGGACAAGCCAATCAGCGGCGCTGGTAGATCAGCACTGAGTCGCGGTACACCACAAAGTGGCTGACGCTGGCCACCAAGCGCCATTGCGCTGTGTCCACCCGTCCCGTTTGCTGCCCCTCATTGCCAACCGCCTGCACCAGCAACCAGGGGCAGCCCTGCAGGGGCCATGCTGCGGCAACTTGTAACTGGCCATACCAGCGCAGCGCAGCGATTTCGTGCCGGTCCAGGCCCTGGGTTTGCACGCATTGTTCGGTTCCCGTGGTTTGGCGTACTTGCAAGGACAAAGCCTTGTAGCTTTGGGCGAAATCCAACAAGGGCATCCACAGCGTTGCCAGCAAGAGCCAGCACAGTGTGGCACCGCCAGCCGGTAAAACCAGGGTTTTCCAAATCGCAGTACGGTGGCGTCCGGTGCGCCAGAAAACCAGTCCCGCCCAGGCCGCGCTGACCGCCAGCGCCAGCAGCAGCTCAACCACCACCACCCGTGGCACAAAGGCGGGCAGCAAGCGCGCCACATTGGCCGCAGGTGCTGCTGGAACCCCGGTTTGCATGGCTACCCAAACCACCCAGATAATGATGCCGCAGACAGAGAAAAAGAGCACGGCGAACCAGTCCAGCAGCGCCGCCACTTGCCGGTTCATCGTGACCAGTGAAAAGGCGGCCAACGCGGCCAGGGGAGGCAGTGCGAGCAGCAAAGTGCTGTCGGCGTTGTCGAACCGCAGGCTGGCCAAACTGATCACCAGGACAAACAAGACGGGCAACGCCAGGTGCCGGTTACTGCGCAGTGCGCCGATTTGGCGCCGCCAGCTCCATAAGGCCCAAAGCGCCAAAGGCCAGGCCGGCCACATAAACCAGACCAGCATCTGCGCGTAGCCGCTCCATTGCACCTGGTCCCAGGCCCAGGGATAGCCGGGGAACTGCCACAAGCCCCAGCGCCCAGCCGCCAGTGCGCCCAAAGCCATAGCGCACCAGAGTGCGACCAGCCCATAGCGCGCCTGTCCGGATCCTGTGGTGTCAATACCACCGGCCTGGCGCTGACGCCAATCCAGTAGGTTGGCACCACCCGCCAACACCAGGGCCAACTCCGGAGCCCCACTCAGCGACAGGCCGATCACGCCGGCAAGGGCTGCCAGTGTGCCGCCCAGGGCCTGAAAGGGTCGCAAGCAGTAGCCCAGAAACAAGAGAGAGGCACAGGCGAGCTGCGTCACGGCGGGCGTTGATTCATGGCCCAGCTTGGCCAGGCCGAGGCAGGCAATCAGGGCCAGCAAGCCCCCGTCGGCCAGGGCGCGGGCGTAGTCCTTGGGTCGCGCTTCGCCGCCGAAGGCAAAGCGCACCGGCTGCGCTGCCGGTGCGCGGGCCAGGTAATAGGTGCCGTACCAGGTACATGCCAGTGCCATTACCAGCATCAGCATGAACGGCAGTCGAACCGCCAAATCGGCGTCGATGGCAGGTGCCAGCAGTTTCAGGCTGGCGGCTCCCAGCCAATACGGCAGCAGGGACGGGTGTTCCGGGCGCATACCCGCCAGGGTGGGTGCGAACCAGCCGCTGTGGCCGGCCGCGATTTCGCCCATGTGTGCGACCGCCACCACATCGTCATTGCGCCAGGCGTCGCGTCCGACAAAACCTGCCAGGACGTAGACCGCACATACCAGCAGCAGCACAGAGCGGGCGAGCCTGCGCACGCTGTCTTGGGACACAAGGGCCGGGCTGGTCGGGTTCATCGGATGCAGGGCATCAACAAGCAGGCAGAAAAAAAGGCAACACGGAGAACCGGGTTGCCTGGGGTCGCGGGAGACGACAAGCTGTGCAGGATGTTGCCAAGCTTGGGCCGCGTTCCGCGCTTACTTGGCGGCGCTTTTCCCGAAGCGGTTGCGGAAGCGCTCGACGCGTCCGCCCATGTTGTCCACCGACTTCTGGGTGCCGGTGTAGAAGGGATGCGACTCGCTGGAGGTGTCCAGCTTGTACAAGGGCAACTCGCGCCCGTCGTCCATCTTGATCATCTCTTTGGTGTTGGCGCAGGACCGGGTCACGAACTTGAAGTTGTTGGACAGGTCGAGAAAACATACCTCGCGGTAGTTGGGGTGAATGCCGTCTTTCATTGTGTGCTCCATCGCATGCGTTAGCCGCAGCGGACCCTCGGGCAGACCCTGCCCAATCCCAAGTCCGTTGTACTTGACGCGAAAAGTCCGAGATTATAGGTGCTGGTGATGCTGGTCTGGGGCGCTGGCTTCAGCCGCCCCGGCGCATCATGTCGAAAAACTCGCTGTTGGTCTTGGTGGCACGCATTTGCTTGAGCACCATTTCCATCGATTCGATTTCGTCCATGCTGTACAAAAACTGGCGCAGGATGCGGGTTTTCTGCAGGATTTCCGGCTGCAGCAGCAGCTCTTCGCGGCGGGTGCCGCTGCGGTTGAGCTGGATGGACGGGAACACGCGCTTTTCGTACAGGCGGCGGTCCAGGTGGATCTCGGAGTTGCCGGTGCCTTTGAATTCTTCAAAAATCACCTCGTCCATGCGGCTGCCGGTGTCAATCAGGGCGGTGGCGATGATGGTCAGCGAGCCGCCTTCTTCCACATTACGCGCTGCACCCAGGAAGCGCTTGGGCCGCTGCAGCGCATTAGCGTCCACACCGCCGGTGAGCACTTTGCCGCTGGATGGCACCACATTGTTGTAGGCGCGCGCCAATCGGGTGATGGAGTCCAGCAGGATCACCACATCCTTTTTGAGTTCGACCAGACGCTTGGCGCGTTCGATCACCATTTCCGCCACATGCACATGGCGGGCGGCCGGTTCGTCGAAGGTGGATGCGATCACTTCGCCCTTGACGGTGCGCTGCATCTCGGTGACTTCTTCGGGGCGCTCGTCGACCAGCAGAACCATCATGTGGATGTCGGGGTAATTGGCCGAAATCGCGTGGGCGATGTGCTGCATCATGACCGTCTTGCCGCTTTTGGGCGGTGCC
>Ga0209400_1003198_pt1 | contig 12009 bp, 9 predicted proteins | sample M_130807_EF_Meta_FD_187313 | JGI IMG/M metagenome (GOLD analysis project Ga0209400, IMG submission 187313) | Freshwater microbial communities from Lake Montjoie, Canada to study carbon cycling - M_130807_EF_MetaG (SPAdes) (version 2) | ecosystem: Environmental > Aquatic > Freshwater > Lake... | reverse complement strand
AGATTGCTTCAGAGCAAATTCCCATACACACCTTAGAAATCATTACAAAGCTAGGCTTGTATCAGTAATCAAGCTAAGATCATCCTAAATACTAGAAAATATCATTGAGAAACTATGGACTTACGTAAATTACAACGCGTCATTATTGATGCACTAGAGGATGTTAAAGCGCAAGATATACGCGTTTACGACACCACCAAACTCAGTGAACTGTTTGATCGCGTGATCATTGCTACTGGTTCAAGTAACCGGCAAACACGATCACTTGCGATGTCTGTTAAAGAAGATGTCAATGCTAAGGGTGGCGAGGTGATCTCCATTGAAGGGTTAGAAACTGGTGAATGGGTATTGGTTGATTGCGGCGATATCGTTGTCCATATCCTGCAACCGATGCTGCGCTCTTACTACCAACTAGAAGGCATGTGGGGTGCAAAACCTGTACGCGTCAAATTGGCCGGTACTAAAGGGCTTGTAAAAGCCAGTGATTTAGAAGACGACGAATAAGCTTATCTCGCTTTATTTCCTGCCCCATTCTTTGCCTGATTCCTAGCCTTAATCATGCGCTTAACTATCGTTTCTGTTGGTCACAAAATGCCCGATTGGGTTGCTACAGCAACCCAAGACTATGTCAAACGCATGCCAGCGGACTGCAGTATTGAAATTAAAGAAATTAAACCTGATCTCACACCTGCCAAAGAAGCGATCAAGATTGCTGCTGCTATTCCAAAAGGCTCAAGGGTAATTGCCTTAGATGAGCGCGGCAAAGATCAGACAACACAGAACCTAGCAACTCAAATGGCCTCATGGCGCCAAGAGGGTTTTGATATTACCTTTTTAATTGGTGGTGCTGATGGCCTAGACCCCAGCCTGAAATCCAATGCGCAAGCAATGTGGCGACTCTCTAGCTTAACCTTGCCACATGCCATGGCTAGAGTGTTACTCGTTGAACAACTGTATCGCGCCTGGACCATCTTACAGGGACACCCCTACCATCGTGAGTAATGCCATGTACTCTTTTATCTATCTTGCTTCACAAAGTCCACGACGCCAGGAACTATTGAAACAAATGGGGGTACGCTATGAGATGTTGGCACCCAGCCCGAGTGAAGATAGCGAAAGTATTGAAACCCCTCTTCTCCATGAAAAAGCTCGTTCCTATGTTGAGCGCATTACCATAGCAAAAAGTACTGCTGCCTTGGCACGCTGGCAAAAAAGTGGTCTCACATGGGCACCCATCTTATGTGCTGACACCACTGTTAGCTTACCCAACGATAACGATGGGGAAATTCTAGGAAAACCAATAGATGCCAGTGATGCTGCCCGCATCTTAAATATGCTCAGTGGTAAAACTCACGAAGTTCTGACGGCTATTGCCTTGACTATTGATCCAAGTAAGAAACCGCTTTGCTTAGTGCAGGTATCAAAGGTTCATTTTACTAAGCTATCACCAAAGCAGATCACTGCTTATATTGCCAGTGGCGAGCCCTTTGGAAAAGCAGGCGCCTATGGTATCCAAGGGCTTGGGGGTGCGTTCATCCCTTCGATTGAGGGGAGCTATAGCGGTATCATGGGATTACCCATTTTTGAAACTGCACAACTTCTAGAGCGCGCTCAGGTGACATGCATATGAACGAAGAAATCCTCATCAATATCACCCCGCAAGAAACGCGGGTTGCCTTGATCCAGCAAGGTGCCGTTCAAGAGCTACAAATTGAACGCACACGTCAACGAGGCATTGTTGGCAATATCTACCTTGCTAAAGTCGTTCGCGTGCTTCCTGGTATGCAATCTGCTTTTATTGAAATTGGTCTTGAGCGCACTGCTTTTATGCACGTAGCTGACATTGTCCAAAATAATCCGCAAGCCCAAATTGAAAAGCTCTTGTTTGAAGGTCAAACGATCTTAGTACAAGTGCTGAAAGATCCTCTTGGGACCAAGGGCGCTCGCTTGACAGCACAACTGAGTATTGCCGGACGTAACTTGGTATACCTGCCTCCAGCAGGCAGCGACCCTGCCACCGAAAAATATATTGGTGTATCTCAACGAATTGATCAAGTAGAAGAGCGTGAAGCGATTAAAACTCGACTAGCTGGCCTGATGGCTGCTGATGAAAAAGGTGGCATCATTGTGCGGACTAGCGCCCAAGAAGCTTCCGATGCCGAGCTTTTACATGACATGCATTACCTGCGCACTACCTGGGAAAATATTCAGGAGGCAAAAAAGCATCAGGCAGCACCAAGCCTTCTATATCAGGATCTGAGTCTGGCTGAACGAGTTTTGCGAGATATCGCCGGTGAGGAGACTACCCAGATTCGGGTGGACTCTTCTGAGAACTTTGAAAAGCTTAAAGTATTTTCGAATCTGTATATGCCGAACCTATTGAATAAGCTGACGCTGCACCGCGGTGAGCGCGCGCTCTTTGACTTATTCGATGTCGATGCCGAAATCAATAAAGCTTTAGGTCGTAGAGTAGATCTAAAGTCTGGGGGCTACCTCATGATTGACCAGACCGAATCCATGACCACAATTGATGTGAACACGGGCAGTTATGTAGGTGCCCGCAATCTAGATGACACTGTCTTTAAAACCAATTTAGAAGCAGCTCAAGCCATTGCTAGGCAATTACGTTTGCGCAACCTAGGCGGCATCATCATTATTGACTTTATTGATATGCTCGGCAAAGATCATCAAGAATCTGTTCTCTTTGAACTCAAGCGCAATCTTGAACGCGACCATGCTCGCACCTCAGTTAGTGAATTTTCTGCACTAGGCTTAGTAGAGATGACTCGCAAACGAACCCGTGAGTCCTTAGCTCACATCACCTGCGAGCCATGCGCTACCTGTATGGGCAAGGGTGAAGTAAAAACCGCTCAAACCGTTTGCTATGAAATCATGCGTGAGATTGTGCGGGAGCACCGTCAATTTAATCCGCGCGAATTTAGAATCGTTGCAGCGCCTGATGTAATTGACTTATTTCTAGAAGAAGAAAATCAATTCCTAGCTCAACTGGGTGACTTTATTGCTAAGCCTATCACCCTTCAAGCTGAAGGCAGTTTTCGCCAAGAGCAATACGATATTGTTCTGAGTTAACTGCACCGATTAAATTGCCTAATGAGCATCAACTAGGCGTTTGAAAACTGAATGCGGTGTAGGTTGGCATAGAGACCATCCTTTTTGATTAAGTCTTCGTGTGAGCCATTCTCAACAATTTGGCCATGCTCTAGAACCACAATACGGCTAGCATGCTCAATCGTTGATAGGCGATGGGCAATGACTAAGGTTGTTCTACCAGCCATCAGGCGGTCTAGGGCATCTTGCACTTGGCGCTCCGACTCGGAATCTAAGGCAGAAGTAGCCTCGTCCAAAATTAGGATGGGGGCATCTTTATAGATTGCCCGTGCAATTGCCAGACGCTGACGCTGGCCACCAGATAAGCGATTGCCGTTATCACCAATCATTGAATCAACACCTTCTGGCAGCTCTTTAATGAGAGCTACCAGGTTAGCAGCCTCTAAGGCCTCCATTACCCTTCCACGATCTATCCCATCTTGACCGCTAGCGCCATAGGCTACGTTTGCAGCAATCGTATCGTTAAACAGAATGACATCCTGGCTCACAAAGGCAATCTGTTTTCTGATGTCAGCTAATACGATATCTTCTAAGCGAATCTCATCTAGGAAAATATGTCCGCTTGTTGGTTTGAAGAAACGTGGCAGCAAATTGACTAAGGTGGATTTTCCTCCGCCAGATGGTCCAACAAAAGCGACTACCTCACCTGGCGCAATAGAAAGATTAATTCCGCGTAAGGCATCTTGTCGACCGACTTCTTGCTGATAAGAGAATCCTACATCCTCAAAACGAATGCCACCCTTGGCCTTATCTAAGGACTTCATATTAACTCGGCGATCCTCAGCCTCCTCGAAAGGCTCATCCATTAATCCAAAAATCATTTCGGCAGCAGTAAGACCACGTTGTAAAGGTTGATTAATATCAGCCAAGTGCTTCAAGGGTGATATCACCAGCATCATTGCGGTAACAAAGGCTGCAAAGCCACCAACCGTAGTACCTTCTGTGACTGACTGCATTAAGGCGATCACTAAGACTACAGATAGCGCCATCGAGGCGATCAGCTGGGTTATAGGCTGGTTCAGGCCACCTGCCACGGCTGACTTCAAAGCAAATTGACGAAGGCGCTCAGCTTTTTCGAGAAAGCGATTCATCTCATATTGTTCAGCACCATGTACCTTAACGATTTTATAGCCCGCTGAAGCTTCTTCAACGATATAAGCTAGCTCACTAGTTAAATTCTGTTGCTCTCTATTGAGAGATCTGAGACGACGATTAATCTTACTCATGATGTAAGCAATTATCGGAAAAATTACCATTACTACTAAAGTCAATTTCCAGTTTAGGTAAATTAAATAGCCCATCAAACCAATCACCGTTAGGGAATCACGCACTAAACTAATTAACATTCCCCCCATGATGGACAGGATATTGTTTACTTCAAATACAACTGCATTAATCAGATACGATGCAGAATTCTTTTGGTAAAAGACTGTTTTAGCATTCAGTAGAGTTTGAAACATTTGCTCGCGTAACTTCAGAAGAACCGAATTAATGACGCGCGACAACAAATAATTGGATAAAAATTGAGCCAAACTACGAACCATAGCTAAGCCAACCAAGAAAACAGGTACCTGCCAAAGCTGATTATTCAGTTCACCGGTAAAGCCGCGATCGAGCAAAGGCTTCATTAGGGCTGGAATCGAGGTCTCAGTTGCCGCCACAATAGCCATGGCCCCTAAAGACCCAATAATCAAGCGAATATGGGGTTTAAGGTAGACAATTAAGCGATTTAGGGCAATTCGGTCTTGAGCATTCATATAATGAATTATGCCCACCTTATCAGTCATACTCATCACCCGCAATGAAGAGGCCAATTTGGACGATTGTCTGGCCTCCCTGGAAGGTATAGCTGAGCAGATCGTTGTGGTTGATACGGCCAGCTCCGACCGTACCCTAGAAATAGCCCAAAACTATGGGGCTGTGATTGCCAGTCCGCCTGATTGGCCTGGTTTTGGCCCCCAAAAGAACCGTGCTTTGGACCTTGCCACTGGCCAATGGGTGCTTTCTTTAGATGCCGATGAAAGGTTGACTCCTGGGCTTCGAACCGAAATTCTGGCGGCTATCCAACATAGCGCCCAGGTGGACTGCTTTGCCATTCCAAGACTATCTTGGTATTGCGGGCGCTTTATTCATCATTCTGGCTGGAGTCCAGATTATGTCGACCGTCTCTTTAAGCGGGGCACCGCCCGCTTCTCGGATGACTTAGTGCACGAGAGATTAATTCCAAATGGGCAAGTCGCTAAATTAGAAAATTCTATGTTGCATTACAGCTTTATGAACTACTCACAGGTCTTACAAAAAATCGATCGCTACTCCACCGCCTCTGCAGAGCAAGCTTTTGCCAAAGGTAAAACCAGTAGTCCTCTCAAAGCAGTACTTCATGGCTTCTGGGCATTCTTTCGCACCTATATTATCCGCTTAGGCTTCTTAGATGGTGCTCAAGGATTTGCCTTAGCGATCTCTAATGGCCAAGGCACCTACTATCGTTATATCAAGTTGTGGCATCTCAATCAGGGTTCTGGTAAATGATTTCGATTTTGTTGGCTACTTATAACTGGCCACAAGCTCTCAAACTTTGCTTAGAGTCTCTTGCGATACAAACCGATCGCCATTTTGAAATCATCATTGCCGACGATGGCTCTACTGACGCCACCAAGCAAGTCATTGAACAGTTCAAGATCTCTTCATCCATTGCCATTGACCATTTATGGCAAGAAGATCAAGGCTTCCGAAAGACCATCATTCTCAATAGAGCCATCGCTGCTGCACATGGTGACTATTTGGTATTTCTTGATGGGGACTGTATTGTGCAGCCCGATTTTGTTGCACGTCATCGGCAATTAGCGCAAAAGGGATATTTAGTAACCGGTAGCCGAGTACTTCTTAACGAAAGGCTCACTCAAGAAATCATTACTTGGCCGCATTGGGACTTTAAGCGCTTTAGCGCGAGCCTTCTAGGTGAGCGCCTCAGTAGTGGCATTAATAAATATTGGCCTCTCAAGATAAAGCTTGGTAATAGCTCTTGGCGGGAATATAAAAGGTTTGTCTGGCGCCGTATTAAGGGTTGCAATATGGCTTGCTGGAAAGCAGATGCTGAGGCTATCAATGGTTTTGATGAAACTATGACTGGCTGGGGTCATGAGGATGCCGATTTCGTATTTCGCTTACAGCGGCACCACATCATTCGTAAATCAGGATCGTGGGCAACTGAAGTACTCCATCTTTTTCACAAAATTCATGATCAAAGCAATGCTTCCGAGAATGCCCGCCGTGTCCGTGAAAAGATTCTGGCAAAGGCCATGTAAAAAGCCTATTCAAGATGACCTCCTTCTCAGATCTTCAGCCTAAAAAAGTATTATTCATCGCTACGCGACAAATTGGCGATGTACTAGTAACTACTCCACTCATTAGCAAGGCTAGAGAGTTGTGGCCAGATGCGCAGTTTCATTTTCTGGGCTATCGCGGCAAGCTCGATATGCTGTATGGCAACCCTGACATCGCCGAGATCATTGAGACCTCCGATCGCCCTGGCTTTGGCGAATATCTATCACTCTTCAATCAATTATTTCAGCGCTATGACCTGGCTATCGTTACTCAACCTAGTGACCGAGCCTATTTTTATGGCTTAGTTGCTGCTTTGAGAAGGGTTGGGGTCTTGGGTGGTCACCCCCAAGGCAAAGAGGTAGAGGATAAATTCAAGAGAAGTAAAAGCGAGAAACAAAATGCTTGGAAGAAATTCATCTGCATGCATACCGTGGACGTGGATTACTTTAAGCAACATGTCATTGCAGAGAAGCTGCGCCTACTAGAAGTCTTCTTCAAAAATCCAGTAGATCTATTTAACAAACCGATTACGGTTACCCCGCCCGCTGGTGATGCTCTCACGCCAGGTATTATGAATGCGTTGGATCAGCCCTATGTGGTAGTGCATCCAGGACCCTTAACAGCTTACAAGCGTTGGCCTCTGGCACATTGGCAGCACCTCATCACATACTTAGTGAAAAACAATTTACAGGTGGTATTAAGCGCCTCTCCAGCCAAGCAAGATGTGCAACTTAATCATGACATCATCTCTCTTTTGGATGATGCGACTGTTTCAAAAGTTATTAACGCCGCGGGCAAACTCTCTATTCCACAGGCTGGCACGTTGCTGCGTGGAGCAGCACTGTATATTGGTGTTGATACTTCGATCACCCATTTAGCAGCCGCTTGCAACACCCCTACGATCGCCTTATTTGGCGCAACCCCGCCAACAAACTTTGGCCCATGGCCCAATAGTTTTATTGGTGAACAACCTTATCAACTTCGAGCTCGCTCACAAACTGTTAGCAATGTCACTATCTTGCAAGGTCCTGGCGAATGCGTGCCCTGCCGCAAAGCAGGCTGCCTTGATCGTGCTGATAGCAATAGTGAGTGCTTAGATTTATTAGAGCCCGCTCAAGTCATCACTGCGATTGAGCAAGCGCTCAAAAGTACTTAGTGGTACTGAACCTGAACTGGGTCTTTTTGTTTTGAGGCCAGCAATTGATTGAGACTATGCAGGCAAGCGTCATCAGGATAAATGCGTAACTCCTCTGGGAATTGCATTAAACAAGCCCCACCACTCGTAGTCACGGCAGCAGTTAGCATTAAACCCTTTACGCCATCATTAGAGCCGGGCATCACTGGTCGAGCAGGACTCAACTTTGGATCTCTGGCACGATTGGCCATTAAATAAGGTCCGATTTGACTACGTAGCATCTTGAGGTCGATTGCAGAATCAATGCATACATGCACATTACGAGCAAAACGCATACGCGCACCGGTAATATCCATTACCGCTTCTGAAACCACCCGCATACCACCCGAGAATTTATCTGGTGTGACGTTGACCTTAGCAACCAACATCTCATCTTCTTTGAGCCAGGAACGATTCGGTTCATACACTTCGCTATAAAGGGTCACCTCAATAGCAGCGCTACCATCATCAATCGTGGCAATCATCATGCGACCGCGCTGACCTGTGAGCATCCGAGCCGAAGTAATAATGCCAGCAATCAATTGATCTTTACCTTCAGCTACTTTAGCTAAAGGTTGGCGAATGAAGTGTGCCGTCTCATCACGATAGGCATCAAACATATGCCCTGTTAAGCAAAGCCCTAAAGCAGTCTTTTCTTCTTGCAGGCGTTTTTTCTCAGACCATACCGGCTCACGCACTAATTCTGGAAGGTGGCGATCTTCTTCTCCAGCAGCTTCAAATAAACTCACCTGATGAATCGAGGCTTCTGCTTGTTCTGCAGCTTCAATAGCTCTTGCCAATGAAGCCAACAAGGTAGAACGGATGTCATAGAGATTGCCGCCCGCAGCAACTAAATCACGATAGAGACTATCAAATGCGCCCGCACGCATGAGTGCTTCAATAGCCCGGCGGTTCACTTGTCTGCGATCTACTCGGGCACAGAAATCAAATAAGTCTTTAAATGGTCCGCCAGTCTCGCGCGCTTTAACAATCGCTTCAATCGCAGCCTCACCCGTACCTCTGACGGCACCTAAACCATAGCGAATATGGGTAATGGGAGTGTCGGGCGCTGCATCAGGTGCGCGCAATGGGGTGAACTCATAGACACCAGTATTGATATCAGGCGAGAACACCCGAATCTGATTGGCTAAACAATCGTCATACAGAATCTTCACCTTGTCGGTGTCATCCATCGCGAGTGATAAGTTTGCAGCCATGAATTCGGCTGGGTAGTAGGCCTTGAGCCAAGCGGTTTGATAAGCTAAGAGCGCATAAGCAGCAGCATGGGATTTATTAAATCCATAACCCGCAAAACGCTCCATCAAGTCATAGATCTCGTTTGCTTTACCTTCGCTAATGCCGCCTGCTTTTGCACCGTCACTAAAGATCTTGCGATGCTGCGCCATTTCTTCTGGCTTTTTCTTGCCCATCGCACGGCGCAACATATCGGCGCCGCCCAAAGAGTAGCCGCCAATCATCTGTGCCATCTGCATCACCTGCTCTTGATAGACCATGATGCCGTAAGTCTCACGCAGTACTGATTCAATACGCGGATCTGGATACTCTACTTTTTGACGGCCATGCTTACGCTCAATAAAGTCTGGAATCAGATCCATTGGACCTGGTCGATACAAAGCTACTAGGGCAATAATGTCTTCAAAGCGGTCAGGCTTTGCTTCACGAAGCATGCCTTGCATACCACGGCTCTCTAACTGGAACACAGCAACGGTGTTGGCTTTCTTGAGAACATCGAAGGCTTTTTCATCATCAAGCAATATATCGCTGATGCTCCAATCTTTGCGATCAGTATGGAGCGCTTTAATCCAGCGCTCTGCTGCAGCCAAGATCGTCAGCGTAGTCAAGCCTAAGAAGTCAAACTTCACCAAGCCAATGGCTTCTACGTCATCTTTATCAAACTGACTGATAACCGAGCTGCTATCTTGATCCTTACTCTCTTGCGTATAGAGCGGACAAAAATCAGTAAGGCGTCCAGGGGCAATTAATACACCACCCGCATGCATGCCAACGTTACGGGTCATACCCTCTAACTGCTGTGCCAGAGAAAGTAACTGCCGCACTTCATCTTCATTTTTCTCACGCTCGGCTAATTGCTTCTCTTCTTTCTTGGCTATTTCAATCGTCATGTACTGACCCGGCTTATTTGGAACGAGTTTGGCAATGCCATCTACGAAGTTATAGCCCTGCTCTAGTACGCGCCCCACATCCCGAATCGCTGCTCGCGCTGCCATCGTTCCAAAGGTGGCAATCTGACTCACTGCATCCTTGCCGTATTTATCTTTGACGTACTGAATCACACGATCACGTCCATGTTGACAGAAGTCGATATCAAAGTCGGGCATCGATACCCGCTCTGGATTTAAGAAGCGCTCAAAGAGTAGGTTGTAGCGTAGTGGATCCAGGTCGGTAATACCCAGGGAGTAAGCCACTAAAGAGCCTGCTCCAGATCCACGGCCAGGACCTACCGGCACGCCATTATTTTTTGCCCAGTTAATGAAGTCTGCCACGATGAGGAAGTAGCCCGGGAATCCCATCTGAGAAATTGTCTTGACTTCAAATACTAAGCGCTCGTGATAGCGTGGCATTTCTTTGGCACGCTCTTCTGTATCCGGGAAATTACGCTCCATATGACGCTTAAGCCCAACCTCAGATTGAGCGAGTAAATATTCATCCAGCGTAATACCAGGAGGTGTCGGGAAATCTGGCAAGCGTGGCTGACCAAGCACAAGCGATAAGTTACAGCGCTTGGCAATTTCCACAGAGTTTGCTATGGCAACAGGCAAATCTGCAAAACGCTGCTCCATTTCTGCTTGCGTTAAGAAGTATTGCTCATCATTAAATTTCTTAGAGCGTCGTGGATTACCTAACAATTCACCCTCAGAAATACAAACCCGCGCCTCATGGGCCGTAAAATCACTCTTTTTCATGAACTGCACTGGGTGGGTTGCTACTACCGGTAACTTCAGCTCACTAGCAAGATGGCAGGCTAGCTGGAGCTGCTTCTCATCCTGCTGATGACCACCCCGTTGAACCTCAATATAAAAAGACTTGGGGAACAATTTTTCATAGCGTTTTGCGGCAATTTTGGCTTGATCTTCTTGGCCCACCAATAATGCAGCGCCAACCTCACCTTGGCGCGCACCTGAAAGCGCAATCAATCCATAAGTCAGGGTTCTTTTAGCACTCTTATCTTCTGCCTTAGCGGCAGGCTCACTAAACCATGCAGAGTTCACTTCAGCACGACCACGCGATTGGTTCTCTAAAGAAGCTCTACTGAGTAACTCACACAGATTGAGATAGCCAGAATGGTTTTGTACTAAAAGCAATAAACGATATGGTTGATCTGGATCTTGGGGATTGCTAACCCAAACATCAGCACCCGTAATAGGTTTAATGCCAGCAGCACGGGCTGCTGTATAAAAACGCACTAATCCAAAAAGATTACTGAGATCAGTCAGGGCTAAGGCGCCCATTTCGTCTTTGACGGCAGCGGTGACAGCATCATCAATACGAACGACTCCATCCGTAATCGAAAACTCGGAGTGAAGGCGAAGATGTACAAAACGGGGTGAAGCCATGAGATGATTTTAGCTGTGTCTACATTGAAAAACCTCTCATCCCCAGCCGACGGCTACCGCGGGCGATTTGCCCCCTCCCCCACTGGCCCACTCCATGCTGGATCCTTGCTTGCCGCCCTGGGAAGCTGGTTAGATGCCCGTAAAAATGGGGGTCAATGGCTACTCAGAATCGAGGATTTAGATACCCCCAGGTGCATTCCTGGGGCAGACCAACAGATCAGTGCCCAACTGCTTGCCTGCGGCCTTTCTTGGGATGAAGATCTTACCTACCAGTCTCAGCGCCAAGGGCTCTACCAGGACGCCTTAGAGCGCTTAAATGAGCTCAAATTACTCTTTCCCTGCACCTGCTCTCGGCAAACCATTGCCAATACCCTGGAAATTCGAGGTATCCAGACCCCCCGTAATCGGGAAATGGTTTACCCAGGAACTTGCAGGCCACGTCAGATAAAAGCCAATTCACCAGAATTATTAAAGACAAGTAAAGTCGCATGGCGACTTGCCCTTCCACAACATTGCCAGATTGAATTTAGGGATGTAGCACTAGGCCATCAAAGCCAAGACCTCAATATAGAAGTGGGTGATTTTGTTCTACGCAGAGGCGATGGTTTATTTACTTATCAACTTGCAGTGGTAGTGGATGATGCGCAGCAGGGTATCACCCATATCGTGCGTGGCGAAGATTTGCTGAGCAATACTGCACGGCAAATTCATCTGCAAAAGATATTAGGATATGAAACCCCTCAATACCTTCACCTACCTTTAGTACTAGATGAGCATGGGGAGAAA
>Ga0209400_1003197_pt1 | contig 12014 bp, 14 predicted proteins | sample M_130807_EF_Meta_FD_187313 | JGI IMG/M metagenome (GOLD analysis project Ga0209400, IMG submission 187313) | Freshwater microbial communities from Lake Montjoie, Canada to study carbon cycling - M_130807_EF_MetaG (SPAdes) (version 2) | ecosystem: Environmental > Aquatic > Freshwater > Lake... | reverse complement strand
ACTAAGAATATTAATATAATTGAAATAGTAGTTATTTGTATAATCCAACTCCAAGTTAACATATATTATTATTATATTAGTTTAGTAGTGATAAAAACACATTAATATCTTCTATTGGAATATTGTTGTCATTGTTGTCATATTCAAAATAGTAATTAATTGGCATCAGTTGTTCTTCATTATCTGCGAAAAATTCAACTACTAAAAAAGGACCTAAACTATTTTTTTTATTCAAAGAATATTTGTGTATAATCAAAGGTATAGTAACATGTTCATATGGTATTTGATTAACTAATTCTTTTTCAATTATTGAGTCGTCTATTACTAGCGTTATATTTTTATCGTCGCCATTTTTTAAAATAATATTTTCGTGAGGGTTTTCTGATTTTACATATAATTTATGCATTTGATTTTCATTTATTTGATATATACCTTGCTTTGAATAAATATCAATAATATTTTGTTTTTTAATTAAATATTTTTCTAATTTTAGTATTATTTTATTCATCTTTGCACGATTTTTCTTATCTTTTGCTAAAGCTAAAAAAGATAAGGGTGATGGTTTATCTTCTACAACATACAATTTCATAAAAAGGGTATTTGTTTAATTATTAATAATTAAATTATATCATAAACTATTTAAACCTATTTACAAAACATTATTACCTAGTTTGTATATGTCTACAGAAGCAGCACCTTTGAATGTTATTATTGTTGAAAAAAATGCAACATTAAAAATGTTAGCAATCAAGGATTTTAAAGAGGAGGAATTATTTAAAAAATGTGGTTTTAAAAAAGGCGACGATTTTACTAAACAAATTGAATGGAGCATAAAATTAAATGGATCTAAATATATTGTTCAAGTTTATGCAAAAATTGAAGGACGTGCTAATTGTGAAAATAAATATGATTTCCCACCACCAATTGACAATAAATTATTTTTTGGTAATTGTGCAATAACAGCTAAAAAACAAGGCCCTTCTGATAATGCAAATTTCAAATATACTAATTTATCATTAGAACTATGGGAAAAAATGTACGAAAAATTATTTGGCGGTTTTGAAGATTTAACATTGACAGCTGTAGAAGATGAAAATGAAGTTGATGAATTGGAAAATATTCCTAAAGAAAAGAAAACAAAAGATGGTTACTTAAAGGATGGTTTTGTAGTAGATAGTAGTGATACGGATGAAGATGAGTGTACTTCTGATTCACACGACGATGAAGATGAAGATGAATTATATCACACAGAGGATATAGACGGTGAAGATGAAATAGAAATAGAAATGATTGGTTCTGAATTAAGTGAAGACGAGTACGATTATGATACTTCTTCTAGTGAGGATGATGATAACAACGATGATACTAATGATGATGGTCAGGATGGTGAAGGTAAAGACTTACAAAACACATGATAAATAAATAAAAATGATATTAAAAATATTTAAATATAATATTTATATTTAAATACAAACACGATATGTCTCAAGTATTACGTAAAATTGAAAATCCAGAAAAGTTTCGTTCTAATATAAAATTAAAACTAAATGAAATATTGGACAATGAAAAAAATAGTAGTAATTTGGAAAAGGGGATATTTAATTTTGCTTTAAGTGAAGCGAAAAATAGAAAGGTTGTAAAGAAATGGGACAATCCTTATTTTGTTCAAATTTATGTTGATCGTTTGCGCAGTATTTTTACAAATTTGAATAATCCTATTTTATTAAATCAATTAAATTCAGGCTCAATAAAAGCACATACGATTGCATTTATGACTCATCAAGAAATGCGTCCAGATAAGTGGGATGAACTTATTACAATCAAAACCAAAAGAGATCAAAATAAATTTGAAAATAATTTGGAGGCGGCGACAGACACATTCACTTGTCGCAAATGCAAATCAAATAAGTGTACATATATGCAATTGCAGCTGCGGAGTGCGGATGAGCCAATGACAACATTTGTTACTTGTTTATCATGCGGTAATAGATGGAGATGTTAATTTCGGCTAGTGGCTATCTGTTATCGGCTATCGGCTTTCTTTAGTATGTAATAAAATCTTTTTTATTTTGTCTTCATCAAAAAATTCGTGGCAATCAATAAATTGAAACAATTTTTCCATATGTTCTTTATTATACATTTTTTCTAATGTATTCAGAAAACATAAATCTCTATTACTATTATAAAATTCAATAATTGCTTCCGATTGTGTTTTTATTTTTTGTAAAGAACGAGGATCTTCTTTGAACCATGAACTTTTTGATTGTTTCTGAATATCTCCTCTTATATTCAATATCACTTTTGTTTGTGGGAAAAGCTCGCGAAATTCTTTTAGTAAATTCAATTTACCGTCATAACGTATTTCTTTAAACCCCCAAACATTAGTTGTTTCTTTTAGTTTAAACATGGCAATAATCGTATTTTGAACACACGTTTTTATTTTATCAAATTCAAAAGTATTGAACCACGCTGGTTTAATACCTTTTGCAAACAGTTTCAAAATTTGTTCTCTTTCTTCCTGACTGAATCCTTTATATTCAAATTGGAGTTTCTTGTATGTGAATTTGACTTCCCTGTAAAATTCTAATAAATGATTGATAGCTCCATTATTCTCTCCACAAATATTGGAATCAGGAATAGTATTCAATATTAATTCAAGTGTGGTTGATCCGCTTCTTCCAATTGCACAAATCAAAATAATCTTATCATCCATATTTATGTATACAGTAAATTAGAAATATTAAATAATATAAAAAACGAAATAAAAGTTATACCTATAAGAATACCTACCAAAAAATGATAAATGTTAGTTATGTTAGTTATGTTAGTTATCTTCATTAGTGTATTGTTATAACTATTGTTTTTTTTACTTTCAAAAATATATTTTCTCAAAATTTCATCTGGAAATTCTGGATGAATTTTTCTAATAAACATGGCAAACTCATTTTTGGAAAGAAAATCTTCAATAAATTTTATGTCTTGTTCACTTCCTTCTTTAAATAAATGAGGACTTGTTGAACTAGACATTCTAAACCAATCAGCCATGTGAGTAGTTTTACTAATTACATTTTGTAATTTCTTATAATGTGTTAATATTATTGCAAAAAGACTCTCATTTGCTAACCCTCCATTACAAACTGTATTGCACATTTTGTATTCATTGACAACAAAACTCATAATATCAATAGCGTTTTCTCTCGTTAAAACAAACCAAGGATCATTTGCAAGATGATATTCTCTTGGTAATAAAGCTAAATTAGCTCTGCGATGAAATTCTATATTCCAATGAGCCTTGGAATGTGCCATAATAGATTGATTTTTATATTGCTGAAACAATGCTCTGAATTTACTAGGAGGCACGATCGGGCAACATGAATCAGTCAAATAACAGAACCATTTGTTAGACTTATCGTGTTTTAAAGCAAAATTTAATATTGCAATATATGCTGGGATCACGTGATAATAAGTCGTATGACATATATTTTTTTCTGGTATAGTGTGGTCGTAAATCCAACGTGACTTAATTTTTTTCAAATCTTTATAAAAAAAATATACGTTAATAATGTCTTTGTTGGGCTCTATCCATTCTCTCCATAATTGTTCTTTGTACAAAGCATGTTCATAATTTATTATAAAACACAGTGCAATTTTTTCTTTATTGTAATTAAACATATCTATATTAGCTAATTTTGTTATATTATTTTATAAATTACAATTTAAATATTAATTTGATTAAATATTAATATTTATTATATTATAAAATATAATAGGTTGTATGACGTCAATTATCATAGGATTATTATGGTTTATTTTTATAGATGTTATAACAGGTGGTCGCATTGTAGGAAACGATTTAAGCAAACTACCATCAGATTATTGTAAAAATATAATTAAACAATCGCAAATACAATCACCATGCATTATTACAAATAAAAAAGATTTAATTTACTGTGAAAAAGAAAAAGAATTATTTTTAGAAGATAATAATTTTATTAAAAACAAAAAATTAATATCTATTTCACCTGGTGGTTTAAAGGGATTCTATGAATTAGGTGTTTTGTCCTATATTAAAGATAATTATAATCTGGATAATTACATTTTTTCAGGTGCATCTGCTGGCGCATGGAATGCATTATTCATGTGTTTTTCAAATGATAACAATAAATTTGTATATAATTTATTGGATTATAAGTTATCACAAATTAAAAGTATAAAAGATTTGCAATATTTTTTGAAATATAAATTTTTATCTAATTATAACACGGATGATTTTGATTTAAGACGTTTGTTTATTGGCGTTACCACAGTTAAACGTTTTAAACCAGTGACAAATATTTTTTCGGATTTTGATAATTTAGAAGATGCAATAAATTGTTGTATCGCAAGCTCACATATACCTTTAATTACGGGTGGTCTGACAAATAGATACCACGATATGTACGCATTTGATGGAGGGTTCAGTAATTATCCATATTTAAATATTACCGAAAATGTTTTACATATTACTCCTAGTATGTGGAGCAAAGCTAATACAAATATATTGAATGTAACAAATAAAAAAACATTAAAAGAAACACTAGGATCAGTAAATATTGTTTTTGAACTTCTTTTAATGTTAAAAAATAGGAATTATATGGAACTTTTTGATAATGGTTACCTAGATGCAAAAAAAAACAAAAATTTATTAGATAATATATTTTTGGAAACGGATAATGTTGAAAAGGATGATACCTTTGACGGAAGTAATTATTATAAAATTACACATGATTACGATACTGATAATGATAATAATTACAATATTGATTTTTACTCAAAAGATAATGATAGCTACTAGTCCACCTTTAGAAAAGGTGGAGCCAAAGACCATTTGAAAGGAGTTGGGAAATATTTGGATATCTTTATGAGAGTTACCACTAGCACAAGAGAGTAGATTATAAATTTGGTTCTATTACCGACGACGATATGATTTATTCCTTTTTCTCTTTGAAAGTTTTAGTACAGAAAATATTTAAAACCTTTTCTAATGTTACACAAAACATTTGGCTCCACCTTTTCTAAAGGTGGAAAAAAATAAAATTGAAATAAATTTTCTAAATACTTTTAAATGATAAAAATAACCATATACGTACCAAGTAATTTAACAATTGTTCAAAATGGCAACAGCGCTTCAATTATTCAGTAACCTTCCTATGGAATTAATCAAAAACGTTTTGACCTTTAATAAACATTTTGTAATTAGAAGAGGAGAGATTATAACAATTAAAAAAATACCACAATGTGATCCAAGATATGATATGTTATTGAAAAAACCTGAAATTAATCCCAACCCATGCATTACTCGCAATTATGTATCACAATCTTATGTATGTTTACCAAAACATGATGGTGATATGGCACCGCACTTCTTAATTGTAGGTAAAGATACAAAAGGCCAGTTTATTTTATTAAGATTACGTGGAAAAAAATTATATCCTGGACACAAACCATATACATATGTTTATCACTATTTGACATAATAACAAAAATAATACAAACTCTTACAAAAAAATAAACGTCCCAATTTGGGCAGTTTATTTTTTTGTCTTTTTTTGCAAATTATACTACAACGACCTTCGTATTCTTTGTCAAAACGCTACCTACAACATCTGTTTTGTGAACATATTCTATTTTGGTATAAATGATCTCAACATTTTTGGCTGATTTTAATTTAGAATATTGCTTGCATAGCAAGGCGCCTTGTTTAATTATTTGTTGTTTTTCTTTTTTGTCTAATTCGTCAAAATTTATGTCATAGTAATTGGGTAATTCATCATCGCGTGTTGTATATTGAATATTCTTTAAGCAAGCAATTACATGACACGATGATTCATTATGTAAATGAAACCATAAATCACTAGGGTGAGCTTGATCAATCAAGTCAAAATTATTTTTAGCACTACTCCCAATTTTATAAACTAGATTAATTTTTAAACTAGGAATAATTCGTGTTACAACTCGTTTCATATCTACTCTGATACTACTTATCATAAATTTATATTATTTTTGAAGCATATAATATAAATCGTTTTCATTTTTATTTTGAAATGTTCAGCCTTTTTCAATTCCAACTACCTTGGCAATTTTCTTAATGATTTTCGTGTCCTTTTCATAATCATTATCTCCTTTTCCACCCATGGCCTCATAAACAATTATATTGTATTGACTATTCCTTTTTGAATCGTATTCATCGCAATCTGGGTATTTCTCTCTGAATGCTTTGAACATACAAATATTTTTATGAGCAATCATTCTAATAGCTTTACGCAATTTTTTATTGGCTTCATCATCCTTCTCCCAAACATTATCTTCTTTGACATACATAACTTCTCTCTTTTTGTCAGTACAATGAACAGGTCGTTTAGTCACTTCTAAAGAATTCAAATTTTTAATGATTATATTGGAAATCCCTTCAATATAACCAACCTTTCCTACATTTTCTAAATCGGATACCTGTAACTTCACAGATTCAATAAAATCGCTAATGTTCATAGCGTCTTTGCACGTTTCGTTCAAAAATACCTGCAGATTGAAGGTCTTGTTGTTTGAATTGATGATATTTGTATTTCCGCTGTTGTTATTGGTACCATTTTTAACAATCTCAAGAATGATTTGTTTAATATCCGATTGCTCTTTGAATAAATCATTGTTTTGTTTCAGTAATAATTGTATGATGTCATCTTTATTAGTATTAAAGTCAGTGTTTTGAAGAGTTATATCTAAATTACACTTTTGTTTATGACGCCATAATCCTGTGCGATCATTGTATGGTTTATTACAATTTTTACATAAATAAATATCTTGTTTTTTGAGTATTTCATTGTTGCTGAATGTTGCATTTTTGTTGCGAAAATGTTTTACAGTTGATTCGTGTCTAGTATAATCATTTTTATTACACGTTTTAAAGTCACAAATTTCACAAACATATTGACATGAGTTTTTTTGAGTTTTTACTGTTGCCATTTACTCCTAAATTAGCAACAGAAAAAAACTCGTCAAAATTAATGCAAATAATAATAAAAAATTAACATAACAAATCAATAATTATTTTTTCTGTCACCAGACGATAAAATTCAATTATGGTAACAAAGTTTGTTTTCTCCAAAACCTTTTAGGATTTTTGAAAAATGGACAAAAAAAATGTCCAAAATTGAAAATCCCAAAATACTTTTGGAAAAAAAAATAACGTTAATATAATAAATCCCCAAAACAACTTAAAGAATCTCTCTCTCTCTCCCAACTTTTCTATTATTGCCATTTTATTTTTAAAATTGATATAAACAAACGATAATAAATAATAATAAACAAATCAAGAGTATTTATATGAAAAGACAATTAAGATACGGTACGAATATTGTTTACAATGGAGAGATTTATAGGATTACTAGCGCGGCTAATTCGGAAGGCGTAAAAATAACATCGTTGAAGACCAATCAAACCATCACAGTTAAAAAATCAAAACTAGTCGCTACACCACACGATAGATATGAATTGATAAAGTATAGAAAGAATTATTACATAATAAAAAATATAACTTGTAACATCAACGGCACACCAGTTTATGAATTGGATTTTGCAAATAAATTTCATGATAAGAATAGTAAAATAGACAGCGTTCAATCCAACGACCCAGGTATTCAACCAATCCAATCTTATTTACAAGAGAAGTTCATGTCATTTTTGAAATTTGTAGATAGATACAATTCAACAATCAACTATTTGAACAAAAAAAACCTAGGTGCTTACCAATTCGTAGATTGTTCTGAATTAGAAAATATAATGAATGATCTGATAATACGGTGCAAACTAACTGTAAATCAGCTGAGTAAAATAGAACATACTTTAAAAAAAACAGGGAACATCGCTTTTCAAATTCATTGGTTAACTCTAAGACCATTTGAATTTATTACGCAAGAATTACAACTAATCAGTTTTGATAAAGCTGAAAAAATAGCAACCGAATTTAATTTACAAGTAGATTTTAAAACAAAGTGTGAAAAATGGACATATTGTTTATTCAATGAGGAAAAAACTTTTTATATAAGAAAATTCAAATATATAGAAAAATTCAAAAAATTTTGCGAAAGTAGAAATGAATCCGAAGGGAAATACTTGAGTCATATAGAAAATAATGTTATCATTGATAAAATTATTGAAGGTAAAGAATACAAAACAACACAGAAATTATTAGATATGGAACGAGAAATGACAGATACAATTATGGATATGTTTTATGATGTGAACTATGAAATATCTACAGAAGAAATCCAAAATGAAATCAACAAATTTGAAGAAAAACGAAGATTTCAAATGAAGAATCCTGATTATACTTTAGAAGAAGAGCAAAAAAATAGTGTTATTAAAAGCATTCAAAATAAATTATCTATAATAACAGGCTATCCAGGAACAGGTAAAACAGAAATTGTTCGCTGTATTACGTCAGCGTTACATAACTTGTTTGCAAAAAATAATAATGGTGTAGTTCTTAATAGTAGCGATGATAATAATCCTAGCGATAGCGATAGCGATAATCCATTTAGTTCATATGAATATAATGCCAATAGATGTCATGAATCTAGTGACTGTGAAAGTGAAATCCACGATGAGGAATCTAACAAATATGTGGACCCAAAAACGATAGCTTTGCTCGCACCCACTGGGTTGGCATTTTTAAATCTTCAGAGAAGCATAGAAAGTGGTAATTATAATGAGAAAATTTCAGGTACATGCCACAAAGTACTATACAATACTTTTCAAAATATTAAATTTCATAAAGATATTGCAACATGTAATTGCAAAGATAAAGTAAATTGCAAGTACCGGAATCTAAAAATAAAATTAGCGGTAATAGATGAAACCTCTATGTTGGACACATTTATATTTTATGAAATATTACAACTATGTAGATATTTTAATGCACGGTTAATAATAATAGGTGACGTTAATCAGTTACCATCTATTGGTCCAGGCACAGTTTTGAAAAATCTAATAAATTCTAACTGTTTTGATGTGACAAAACTTACCAATATAAAAAGACAAAACGCTGGTTCATTGGTAAACACTATAAAAAAAATGCATACCGATATTATTACACAGACACAATTCAAAGACGATTCAATGACTATTCAACCAATCAAGGAATTTATATTAAACAGTAAAATAAATAGAGAATTATTAGTAGAATTAATTCAAAAAAATCAACTCACCAAAGATAATACAAGATTTATTACCTATTTTAATAGTGACAAATATTTATTTAACACGGTAGAAATCAATAATCAGCTTCAAGATATATACAATCCGGATGGTAGTATTATACCTTCCAATAGTAAATTTGAAAACCGTATGATTTTCAAAATTTCAGATAAAATTATTAGGACAGAAAATGATTATAGCAGTGAAAAAATGAGAGCAAACGGCGAAGAAGCCAAGATCATAGATTTTGATGGAAGACTGATTACTATTCAGTATGGTGGTGCAAACGACAATCCAGAGACCATTGGAATCAATGAATTATATGAAAATTTCAAATTGAATTATTGCACAACGATTCATAGCGCTCAAGGTAGTCAATATGACAATGTTGTATTCTTTGTACAACCCGGACAGTCGTATATTATTGACAAAACAAGCGTATATACAGCAATATCACGCGCAAAGAACAGATGTATTGTGATTTCAGCAAAAGACGACTTCATTAAATGTCAGGAAAATAATAAAAATATTGATAACAAAGTTTCATTATTTATGCGTGAATCCAATAATTATGAATTATAAATAATACCATATAAATTCTATACTTCTTTTTTTATCTAATAATATATAATAATATATATTATGCAAAAATCTTTTTTTGGTGTAAATTATTTATTAGATGAGTCTAAAAAAGTATTAAACACATATGACCGAATCAATGCGTATGCAAGTACAGGTATTGATGAGAAGGGCCACTATATTGCTAGTGAATATAATAAGGACGATGTTAATTCTAAATTAGGTGAAATAAATGAAGCAATTGCAAAGATAGATAATATAATTATTCCCACAATAAACAATATAAAATCTAACTTAGCTGATATTAGACACGTTTATGAAACACAATTAGAAAAATTAAAAGACAAATCTAATGGTGGAAAAAAAACTAAAAAACATAAGAAGTCTAAAAAAGCAAAGAAGTCTAAAAAGCGCCTATATAGCCTATTATAACAAATTTAGAAACCGATAATCTCCAAATCTTTCAAATTCCAATATTCACTTCCACCGCTAGGAATAGGTCGTCTAATAATGAATGGAATCGCTTTTTGTTCTAATTCTAACTCTGCAATTATATAACTATCAATAATATTTTCAGGAACTTTTACTAGCGGTTTAGAGCCACATTCAATTTGTTTGGTTCTTTGTCCTAATATACGCGCTTTTTCATATTTTGTTAAGAATGGGATAGTTTTATGCAAAGGATCTATTATAATATTAGATTCATCCCTTGTAACCTTAGATAATGACTTGATTTCATCATAATTATGATTTAAACATTCAGGATGGAAATCCAAAATATAATCTTTTGTCATCTCTTTATCAAATTTTTGTAAATAATTTTCATCTTGATATTCATCATCATCGTCATAATCATCATTATTTCCAACATCTAGTTGAATATTATTTTGTTTTTTTTCTTGGTTATTTTTAACAGTTTTTGCTTTTGCACCGCCCGATTTGGGGTTTTTATCATTATCATCATCATCATCATCATAATCATCATCATCATCACTATCATCATTATCATCGTCATCATCCTCATCGTCATCGTCATCAACAATAACTTCATCATCATCGTCGTCGTCAACATCTTCAACTACATCATCTTCATCTTCATTGTCTCCGTCATGAACGCCATCTTCTTCATCATCGTCGTCATAAGCAGTAATTTTGTTTTTCATTGGGACATTTTTGTTTACAACAATACTATTATCATCATCGCTATCATCATCACCACCTGAAACATAAGAGTTATTATCTTCAACGTCGCTCATTTTATATGTAATATATATATATTAATATATTACATATATTTTTTAAATTCTTTCAATTTTATTTAGATTTACCTTTTTACAAAAAGGTAAAACCAAAAATCTAGTTTACCTTTTACACATTTTCTCATTTTACACGCCTATTGTTTTACGCAATCACAATTGTATAATATATTAATATATTATATTATATATGTGTTGGAACCAAAAAATATCTTTAAACACATTTTTGTTCAGTTTATTTGGAATATCATTTGCTTATTTTAATAATCTAATTAATATTTTCTATTACTTCTTTTGTATTTCATTTGTTTCAATGCAGTTATTAGAATATTTTGCTTGGGGTAATTTGAATGATAAAAAAATGAATAAATTTTTATCACAAATAGGGTTTTTCTTAATATTTATACAACCTATTTTATTCACATTATCGCAGTATAATATTGAAAATAAAATTAAAATGGCAATTATTGTATCGTACTCTATCTTTAGTTTATTTTGCGTACTTTATTTCCCGATTGATTTTTCAATGAATAAAGCACCAAATGGTCATTTGGCTTGGAATTGGTTAAGTTTCCCCACAATTATTGTTTTTATGTGGGTAGCATTTTGTTTCGGATTGATTTTATACCAAAAACAATATTTTAAATTTAGTGTGTATTTAATAACATTTCTTGCTATTTATTATACATATTATAAAACTAATACTTGGGGGTCTTTGTGGTGTTGGATAGCAAATCTGCTAGCAGTAAAATCTATATTACAAGTGTTTTTTGACACGAAATTATCTAATTGTTTTTAGTAAAAATAAATAAACCAAAAATCTACTTTTCAAAAAAGTAGAGCAAAGGATTTGGCTCCACCTTTTCTAAAGGTGGAAAGGTTGTTTTGGCTCCACCTTTTCTAAAGGTGGAAAGGTTGTTTTGGCTCCACCTTTTCTAAAGGTGGAAA
>Ga0209400_1003189_pt1 | contig 12029 bp, 19 predicted proteins | sample M_130807_EF_Meta_FD_187313 | JGI IMG/M metagenome (GOLD analysis project Ga0209400, IMG submission 187313) | Freshwater microbial communities from Lake Montjoie, Canada to study carbon cycling - M_130807_EF_MetaG (SPAdes) (version 2) | ecosystem: Environmental > Aquatic > Freshwater > Lake... | reverse complement strand
GAACGCATTGGATGGCCATTCGATCTGACGGGTGCCGCCGAGGTCGATACGCACTTCGGGTCGCGTGGTGGTGAAGTCGAAGAACTCTTCGGGATCGATATCGGCGAACTCGTTGGTGTCCCATTCATCGATCAGATAATCGATCGCAGTGCTGGCGGCATCGCCGGCATCGTTCCAACCACCGAAGGCCACGAGCAGCACCGGTTGCGATACCTCAGGGGTGTCGGACCACCGCAGGTGGGGAAGTGATTCGCCGGACGGAACAACCATAGGGGCAGGCTACCGGTGTCCCGGCACCGGCTTCCGGTCGAATTCGGAGCAGGTTCGGATTCGGATTCGGATTCGGATTCGGGTGCGGGCTCGGGTGGGGGTTGAGGTGGGCGTTCACATGCGCATCGGCGGGCGCCGGCCCGGTGTGATCCGTTGCCTACGCTGGACCCATGGCCGGAGTCGAGATCATCGAAGCAACTGAAGTGACCGATGCGCTGGTGGCGGCGTTTGAACTCCTCACCCCGCAATTGTCCTCCTCGAACCCACCGCCCACGCGGGCGGAACTGGCCGCCATCGTTGACTCGCCGGCGAGCATTCTGTTGCTGGCTGTTGATGCCGACAGCGGTGCGATCCTCGGCAGTCTCACGCTTGCGTGGTTCCGCATCCCGACTGGCGTGCGGGCCTGGATCGAGGATGTGGTGGTCGACGGCGAAGCACGAGGGCGTGGCGTGGGTGAAGCGCTTAACCGAGATGCGCTGGACCGTGCCCGTGCACTCGGTGCGAAGACTGTGGATCTCACCTCCCGCCCGAGCCGTGAGGCGGCGAATCGCCTCTACCAGCGCATCGGATTCATCGCCCGTGACACAAACGTGTACAGGTTCGAGCTGGGCGACTGAGGCATAACGCCTTGCGTTCATAACGAGTGCCGTTATACTCGCCTAATGTTGCAGTCGTTCTCGGACAAGGACACCGAACGGGTCTGGCGCCGGGAGCAGGTCCGGAAGTTCCATCCTGACCTCCGAAGGATCGCGTTGCGCAAGCTGGCGATCCTCGACGCCGCTGAGTCGCTCACCGATCTCCGGGTCCCTCCGGGGAATCGTCTCGAGAAGCTCGGAGGCGATCGAGCGGGTCAGCACAGCATCCGGGTGAATGACCAGTGGAGGATCTGCTTCCGCTGGACCAAGGCCGGACCCGAAGACGTCTCGATCACCGACTACCACTGAGAGGAGCGACGATGACCACCATGGAACCCATCCACCCCGGCGAGGTGCTGTACGAGGACTTCCTCGTGCCGCTCGGCGTGACCCAGCATCGCCTCGCCGTGTCGATCTCTGTGCCGCCGCGTCGGATCAACGAGATCGTTCACGGCAAGCGGCGCATCACGGCCGACACCGCTCTTCGGCTCGCGCGGTACTTCGGTACGAGCGATCGCTTCTGGCTCAATCTGCAGTCTCGCTACGACCTGGAGGTCGAGCGTGATGAGATCGGTGCAGCGCTCGATGCGATCACCCCGCTCGTCGATGCCTGACGACCATTGATCACGAGCTATTCGGTGGGTGTCGTTGAGCCGGTGAATGCTCAGGGCTGGCGACGGTCGAAGGACATTCGGCTGGATCTCGAACCTCGACCGAGTGCAGCAACTGCAATCGCAGCGACGACGAGATCTGCGATCAGTGTCCATCGGAGAGGCACTGAGCGCAACGAGTGGGTGGCGACGGACACGATCGAGATCGGCACGATGAGGGTCAGCGCGATCGCTGCGGCCCGTGAGTGGAACCAGCCGGCGAGTGCGAGTGCCAGGAGGGAACCGACAGCGAGTGCGCCGAAGCCGGGGGCGAGATCAAGGTGCAGGAGGTCGAGCCGGAAGTCGGCGTGTACCTGATCGAAGTACGCAGCACTGATCGCGCCACTCGACGGGGCGTGCAGGAGTGCGTCGACACGCAGCACGAGTCCGACACCTACGGCTGTTCCCACAGTGGCTGCGCCTGTTCGAGCTGGGAGTGACGTCGAACGTGCCCAGCCGCCGAGCGCGAGCAGCACAGTGACGACGAGCACCGAGGTGGAGAGCGACACGGGTCTGCTCGGATCTCCGATCCGCGGAAGCTCCGAAAGGCTCGATGCGTAGATGAAGGCAACGACGCCGGTCACGACGCCACCGAGCCACGCACGTCGCGACAGCGCTCTCGGCAGGAACAGCTGCCCGAACGCGGACGCGAGCATTGCGATCCAGACGACCTTCGGCCAGGGGTGAGTGAGGGTGGGGCCGCTCCAGTTCTGCAGGCGGGTCAGCAGGACGATCGAGAGCCCGATGCCCGCGGTGAGCGCGAAGAGCGAACTCACTCTTACGGCAGCGTGGAGGTCCTCGATGGTCGCCGCACCGAGTCGTTGTGCAAACCCGTTGCGAACGAGGTCGATGTCGCCGCCGAGCCTCTCGGTCGGGGTCTGTTCCGAGCGTTGCTCGAGAAGCGTGTCGACCATCTCCTCCTCGTGCCGGTCTCGGAATGAGGGAGAGAAGCTGCGCATCAGAAAGCGAAGACAGCGCTGCGACCTCATGCGAATGCCGTTCCGAGCGAAGGACGAATCGCGGGCTTCGCGATGGGTTTCGATCTCTTCGTGCCGAGTCGCGCACGGGCGACGTCGGCCATGGTGGTGACCTCTTCGACTGCTTCGATCAACTTCCCGCGTCCGTCATCGGTGATGCGGTAGTAACGGCGAAGACGACCATCGACGGTCTCCTCGCTATCGATCTCGATGTACCCGTCGGCTTCGAGACGGTCGATGGTTCGGTACAGCGCACCGACCTGGGGGCAGGTGGTTCCCTCGGAGAGGATTTCGATTTCCTTGAGCAGGCCATACCCATGCTGTGGGCCGCTCGTGAGCACGGTCAGAACCCAGAATGACTGCGTATTGATATTCACAGAATGTGAGTATCGCGCGGGACCAGGAGATGCGCAAGGGTTAACGCTGTTGGCCCGTCAAGCCTGCCTGAGGGGTTCGAAGACTGCTGATCCACTTCTAACGACGGGCTGAATACAAACGTGTACAGGTTCAGCTTCGATTCCTGAAGTTCTCCGCATGGGGCTATTCGACCATCGCCCCGGTGGAGCGCTTCCTCATATGCTTGGTGCATGGAACTCACGGCCGCGATCACACACGAAGGCGAACTCTTCGTCGCGCGCTGTCTTGAAGTTGATGTGACGAGTCAGGGCCAGTCGATGGACGATGCTCTTTCAAACCTCAAAGAGGCGCTCAGCCTCTATTTTGAGGATGAGAGCGAACCCTTTGATTTGGTTCACCCGACGGTCACCACATTCCAGCTCTCTGCTTGAATCCGCCTCTCCCTGTCGTCAGCGGTGCTGATGTGATCAAGGCACTCGTCGTCGCGGGTTTCGTTGAGGTCAGTCAGAGAGGAAGCCACCGGAAGCTACGCAATGGTGAGGCGACAGTCATCGAGCCGATGCACAAGGAACTTGCGTCCGGAACGTTTCGTTCGATCATCCGCCAGTCGGGAATCTCAGTCGAAGAGTTTCTGGCGTTGCTGTAGCCGGTGCGCGGATCGAACGGAGAGACGGGATCTCGTCCATCAGTGTGGAGAGTCAGCGACCTTCGACGAAGACGAGACTTCCCGAGTCGGTCAGTTCGTTGACACGCAGGTCTCGGTACGGGGCGTAGTCCTCCGAGACGTACCAGGCCTCGGCAACCTCCATGCTCGGAAATCGGAGCACGGCGGCCCAGTTCCCTTCGAAGGGGCCCTCCTTGGTGATCGGCGTCGGTGAACCGGCGATCATCTCGATCCCCCAGGCGTCGAGGATCGGGAACACATGCTGCGCGTAGCGCTCCATGAACTGCGCCTGGTCGGTGATGTTGATCTGCACCAGTCCGTAGACCGGGGTCGTCGAGTCCGTCATCGGAGTCCTCTCAGTGGGGGCTTTTTAAGTTGCAAAACGCAATCTAACGAGCTGGCTTGCGAACTGCAACTCAAGGGTTCAGACGCTGAGAAGTTGTGACCCACGGACCAATGTCAAGTGTCCCTGCTGCGCAGTCAGACGCTGTTGACCATGTCCGAGTGGAACTGCTTGAGGTGCGCCTGCGACCACCGGCCGAGTTCCTCGAGCACCGGCTTGAGAGCTTCACCGCTCGGCGTGAGGCGGTAGGCGTTGTTGCGGGCTGCACCGTGCGGATCGGAGCGTTCGATGATCCCGAGCGAGGCCAGGAGTCGGAGTCTGTCGGCGAGGATGTTCGTCGCCACGTGCTCGGGGGACTCACGGAACTCCGAATAGGTCCGTGTTCCATGAGCGATGAGGTCACGGACGATTAACAGCGACCACTTGTCGCCGAGGACATCGAGTCCGGACGTGATCGAGCACACCGAGCGCCAGTCGATTGTGTGAGTCTCGGTTTCGTTGACCATTGCACCACCTACCTCGAGATCGAAGCAGCCATTTCCCTGATTGACGTCTCCATCGGTGTCGGCTGCCAGTCAAGTATGTCGAACGTTGACCGGTTGTCGAACGCCGCCCGCTTTCCGAGGCTGGGAAGCATTCCCCTGGCCTCCCGGTCGAAAAGGCTCATGATCCTGATTGCGATGTTCGGCGCCTTGCGAGACGGAACTTTCGAATACCCAGCGTCTCGCAGGATCTGGGCGAACTGCGACATGCTGATCGGATCCGCCGTGGCTGCGATGAAGCGTTGACCGAGTGCAGCAGAGGTCGTCATCGCAGCTACATGCAATCTGGCAACGTCACGGACGTCGACCATTCCCATCGCCACATCGGGGATCATGGGCATCTTGCCGCCGATCATGTCCCGCATCAGTGCGATGCTCTGCCCGTCAACGTCGGCGCCGAGCGGAGGTCCGAACACCACCCCGGGGTTGACGACTGCGAGTTCAATCTCGCTGCCCGTCACTGCGTCCCAGGCCGCTCTCTCGGCGAGCGTCTTGCTTCGGGCATATGCGCCAATTTTTGCATTTGGGTCGGACCAGGCATCTGGCCCGTACCGGCCATTGGGCTTTCCGGTGACCATGGCCACCGTCGATGATGTGAGTACCACGCGCCGCACGCCCGCCCTCTTCGATGCCTCAATCACACGAAGCGTTCCTTCGACGGCAGGTCTGATCAACTCGTCCTCATCCTTCGGCTCTGCGAGCACGAACGGTGACGCCACGTGCATCACGTATGTGCATCCGTGCATCGCTTCGTCCCAGCCCTCGTCGGACAGGAGATCAGCCTCGACGAAGCTCAACAGTTCCACCGGAGCGACCGCACTGAGGGCGGTTCTCGTGGCGTCCGCCTTCGAGAGCGATCGGACGGTGCCAACGACCTCGAAGCCTCGATTGAGCAGCTCCGAACCGCAATGCTGTCCGATGTAGCCGCCGATTCCGGTGAGAAGTACGCGCTCGGTCATGTCAGGGTCTCCTTGGGATGAAGGGAGCAAGTAACTTGCAAAATGCAATCTAACGCGAGTCGATGCATTTCGGTCGACGAAGTTCGGCACCCAGGGGATCGATCTCGGTCGCCACTGGCGCGACGCATGGGATGATCGACGCCAGCAGACTTCGTGGATCATCAGTGGGAAGGGCGTGCGACATGAACATCTACGGGATCGAACATGTGCAGCTGGCCATGCCGAAGGGACGCGAGGCGGAGGCGATTGAGTTCTACGAAGGCGTGCTCGGTCTCACCAACGTGCCGAAGCCGGAGCATCTCGCCATCCGAGGCGGATGTTGGTTCGAGTCGGGAGCGGTGAAGGTCCATCTCGGAGTGTCCGAGAACTTCGTACCGGCGACGAAGGCCCACCCGGCGCTACTGGTGCACAGCCTTGCCGACCTCGTCGCCCACCTAACCGAGCACCACATCGAGGTGAGCGTCGATCAGCCGCTCGAAGGATTCGACCGCTGCTACGCCCACGATCCCTTCGGCAATCGGATCGAATTCATGCAATCGATCCCGTCGACCGCGAAGGACTGACTGCCGCTCGCGGTCACGGTCAGTGAAGCAGCCGACCGGATCGATCGCTCACGGCCACATCAGGCGAGCGAGAAGTTCGGATTGAAGATGAATCCGACGATGCTGTCGAACGGGGTGGTCACTGTGGCGGTGACGATCCCATCTCCGACGTCCGCAATGGGTGTGTGCACAGTCGAACCTGACTCGATCGCGCTCGCGACTGCAAGGGCCACATCGGCGACTCCCCAGTAGACGAGTGCGCCGTCGGCGGGATCGGCATCTGGCAGCAACGCCAGCTCGTAGCCGCCGACATTGAAGCCGACGTAGAAGGGTTGATCGAAGTACGGCTCGATGCCCAAGAGCTGGGCCCACCATCGTTTCGCTTCATCGAGGTTTGGCGCGGGGTAGATGACGGTGCGAAGTCCTTCAAGCGAGATTGACATGAAATCATCTTGCCAGGAGGCGGTGACGCCTCCGATCGACAATCAAGGAGGGCAAGGATGAGGGCGCACGACCCAAAGGTGCTCCGAGCACGTCTTGAAGAGTTGGCAACCGTGCTCCCCTTCGAGTTGACGACTCGCCCGATGATGGGGGCCTCATCGGGTACGCCGACGGCCGAACATTTGTCTCGATCTCCACCGGCGGACTAGGCGTCAAGCTTCTCCCCGCCGACCAGGATCGAGCCCTTGCTTGCTCTGGGGCGGCGCGAATGCGCCACTCGCCCGAGGAGCCCGAGAGCAAGACCTACGTCACGTTCTCCGATGCGGACACCGCTGACGGTGACTTCATGATCGATTGGCTGGTTATTGCGGCACGGTCAGCCCCGCCCAAGAAGAAGCGATGAAAGAGTCGGCTTGGACTTAGGAAATCTGAGGCGTTTGGGTTCTACCGTAAGAAGGGATACCAATGTGTACCGGTACAGCCTCGAAGACTGACCACGAACTCGGTGATTCGTGCGCATGATAAGGATGCCGGATGTGGCCACGTGTTGAGGGACTCCGAGCGTTCTCGTTCGGAGGTCCGGGAGAGATGCGTGGGCGTCTCACCCAGCTCGCTCTGACCGGGGCGAAGGTGGCGACTGCAGGGCTTCTCCATCGGGAGTACCTGGAAGAAGGAGAGAATGTCGAGCAGGTCGGCGAGCGACAGGCTCTGATAGGCGATGACGGAAGAGTGGTCACCTTCGTCGAGATCACACGGGTCGAGGTCCATGCGTTCGCTGATGTTCCGTGGGAGTTCGCTGAGGCCGAGGGAGAAGGATTCCGGTCGATCGAACACTGGCGGGAGAGCCATAAGACGTACTATCGAGAGCTGTCAGTCGAGGTGGATGACAGCACACCCGTCGTCTGCGTGTGGTTCGCCCTCGTAGACGTTCAAGGTCCGGGATCGGACAGGGAACCTCGAGCATCGACGACTCGCGTAACGTTCTCCCTTGGCCGGGAAGAAACAGTCCGCGACTGAGTATCCGATCGTCTCGGTCGAGTCACGCGACGAGGGGGTCCGCTGGCTCGAGGAGCATCACGCGAGCATGCCCGGCATCTGGCGGACTACATGACGAACTTCCAAACTGAGGGCTTCTGATTTCTAATCAGAAAATGTAGACAAACGTGTATCGGTACAGCTTCCAGTCCTGAGCAATGATCGAATCGGTACTCTCAGCGGCGTGACTTCCTGGGGCGAATTCGAATCGGTTCAGCCAGCGTTGGCGGAGTTGGTGAGGCGATGTTTCAACTCCGGGCGCCATAAGACGATTGCGACTCTCCGTGCTGACGGATCTCCGAGGATTTCTGGGATCGAGTGCTCGTTTGATCGGGATCAGGTGACGTTCGGTTCGATGTCGAATTCACGCAAGCTCGACGATCTTCTTCGTGATCCTCGTTTCGCACTTCACAGTCCGACGGAAAACCCGATCGAAGGGGCTGAGTCGTCATGGAATGGAGAGGCGAAGATTTCCGGGCGAGCGGTACCGAACGGAGCTATCGAAGGCGAAGCGGCTCCTGAGGGCGAACACTTTGTTGCGGATATCTCGGAAGTCGCCTTCGTTCATCTCGATGAGACCGCAACGAAGTTGATCATTGAATGGTGGACTCCTGGCGGCGGTCTCTGTCGGGTGGAGCGGACGTGACCGCGACCGGAGGCGGATTCGAGGCGTCGCCGCTGCCGTGGGTTCTCATTGGTGACTGATCGCGAATCGCAGATCGAGAACCGCTGCTCGGTCTCGTGGTCTGAAATCCCGACGAGCCGGTAGTTCGTGCGAGAACGCGTCCGCGCGATGATCAACTGATGGCAGCCGACGGTGTGATTCCAAGTTCCATTCCGAATCTTGCGGGGTTTGTCGCATCGACGGTTGGCCGGGTTGGCGTTGTCCATCGCAGTGACGCGGTCATCTGTGTTCGGAGCCCGATACCCGTTGCCAACGGAGCAGTGAACGGTGCATTCGTTCTCAAGAGCGACGTATCGCCTTCGGAATCGATCGCCGAAGCGATTGCATTTTTCGGCGAGACGGGATCACCGTTCGTGGCGTGGGTCCCCGAGGAGGACGACGCGCTTGCCTCCGCTGCGCAACAGGCGGGTGGTGTGCTTGAACCGGAGCTGTCGCCGGACATGTGGATCGACCGACCGATCGCAGTGACGAGTTCGTTCGAGATGCGCGTTGCGTCTGATGCGGATGGATTCGCGGCGGTAGCTCGCGTGTGCGAAGCGGCCTATGGGCTCGACGGAATGGCGTGGCTCATGGAGCATCACGAAATGCTCGACGCGCCCGGCGTGACCTGGGTGGCGGCGTGGGACGGGGATGAGCCCGTCGGTGCCGGCTGCGCGTTCTTTGATGGCGACACGGGAGGCATCTATTACATCGCGACACCACCGGGGAGCGCTCGGCGAGGAGTGGCGGGAACTGTGACGAGTTGGCTCACCAATCTGCTTTTGGACCAAGGTGCTCGGTCGGTGGTTCTCCAAGCGACTGCTGCCGGATATCCCGTCTATCAGCGCCTTGGCTTTGAAACCCGCGGACGACTGAAGCACTACCGCTTCGAGTGAGCTGATCGCTCACGAACAAGTGAAGAGAAACGTTCACTGATTGCCGCTCGGAGATTGATCAGGGGCTTCGGGGAACTGAGTGTGTCGTGATCCACTCAGTGACGTGCCGGACCTCAATCGTTCCCGCCGCAACCGCCAGCATGAACTCGACAGCGTCATCTGGCTCGGCGTTTAGTTCGATTCCGTTGATCGCGAGGAAGGTCACTGTCGAAGTCCACGCCAGGCGTTTGTTGCCGTCGGGGAGTGGATGGTTGCGTGCGAGTCGGACGCAGAGAACGGCTGCCTTCTCGGAGAGTGAAGGGTGGAAATCCTCGTCACCGAATCCAGCCTGTGGCGCGTGAAGCGCTGAATCGAGCAACTCAATCCGCGACGCAGATTGCAGCGTGCGGGCACTGATCCCCGTCACGGCCTCCGCGATAACCAGTGCTTCTGCGAGCGTCAGGAATCTCACTGCGCGAGGCGGTCCAGAATTTCCTGATCGCGATCGACGAGTCGCTTCAGCGTGGTGAGGAAGTCTTTGTCGCCACGAACGCGATCGATTTCCGCGGTAAGCGAGTCAATGATGAGCTGGTTGACGCTCGTGCCCTTTGCGCGGGCAACGGCATCGACCTCGTCGGCGAGTTCGTCGGGGAGTCGGACTGTCGTCTGCTTAGCCATGGTGGTCATGGTATCAAGACATCATGACGCTCTCCTATCGGGAGAGCGGATTTGGGTCAGCTGACCTCGCGGCGTTCCATCTTCGGGATGCCCGGGGTCGTGTCGTTGATTGCCCAGCTGATGATGACTTTCGGCGTGATCCGGAACCGGGGCGCGCCGCCGGCGTCTTCGATCGACGCCGTACCGATGATCTTGATTCCGCGCGGTGACCATGGATCGATCGTGGCGAGATCATCGATCACGAGAGTCGCCTGCGGGTTCTTCTGAATGTTGCGGTACCGGGCGGTGTGGGTGATGTCGAAGCCGGCACTGACGATGTCATTGCCGTCGACCTCGAAGATCACGGGTGCAACATCGGGCTTCCCCGCCGGCGATGCGGTAGCGAATCGCATCAGTGGCTGCGACTTCAGGTACGCCAACTCTGCCTCGGTGAATGCGTCCATTGCTCTTTCTCCCTGATTTCGTCTCGAATTTCTGCTCCCCACCCTGCCACTCAGCTCGTAGCGATGGGAATCAATGGAGATTCGGTCACGGCTCTGTTTGGTGAAGCGCTGCTCGGGAAGATGCCTTGCCGAGGTTGGCCGGGGTTGGCTGCGCAAACTGGATTTCGCCGAGCGTGTGGCCACCGCCGATGCGCGCTGGAGGTCAAGCGCCGATTTGGACCGAGTCGATGAATACTGGGGTCATGGTGACGACTAGAAGGTTTGCTCTCATTGCGATGACGCTGTTGGCGCTCGCGAGTTGCTCCGGCGGAACATCGTCGGTGACGTCGACCAGCGCCGCGAACTCGACAGACTCGACAGCGGACCAGAAGGGCGCAGCCAGCTCGACGGGCAGCGGGTGCGCAGCCGAGACAGAAGGAACCAACTCGGAGGGAACTGCCGCGTCACGGCCATTCGAGGTTGAGGTTCCTGCGTCGTACAGCGAGGGCAGCCCGGCGCCTCTGCTCCTCCTGCTCCACGGCTACGGAGCCGACGGCACGTCAGTGAGCGAAGCGTTGGGCATGAAGTCACAAGCAGACCGGCTGGGCATGCTCCTCGTTCATCCCGACGGTACCGCTGGCGTTGGATGCGACCGATTCTGGAATGCCACCGGCGCGTGTTGTGGCTTCGGCAGGCGGGTCGATGATGTCGGCTACCTCTCATCGGTCATCGACGAGGTCAGCACCGGATACAGCGTCGATCCGAAGCGGGTGTTCCTGATCGGCCACTCGAACGGTGGATTCATGAGCTATCGACTGGCCTGCGAACGCGCGGACAGGATCGCGGCGATCGTGAGCGTGGCCGGAGAGACCCTCGTGAATGCCGCTGACTGCACGCCCTCGGAGCCAGTGAGCGTGCTGCAGGTGCAGGGAACCGAGGACGCCACGATCCTCTACGGCGGTGGCAAGGTGCAATGGGCGAGCGAGGCCTACCCGGGTGCTCGACAATCGGTGGCCATGTGGGCGGGGTACGACCACTGCACCGGCACGATCTCGATGGAAGCAGCGCGTGACCTGCAACCGCAGGTGGCCGATGCGGAGACTGTTCCCGAGGAGTTCATGGACTGCCCACCCGGCATTTCGGTGCAACTGTGGACGATGTCGGGTATCGGGCACTGGCCCTGGGCGATCAGAGCGGGAACGGGAGAACCGGATCTGCTCGTGGCGGCGATGCTCGAGTTCCTGATGACTCACCCGAAACCCTGAACACGACCCGGACTCCCGCAGAGTTCGACAGTGTGACTCTCCAATACCGGTCATCGCTTGACCGGTGGGCGGGATCCTTGCGGATGAATCACCAGTCATGTGGGCAACGTGGGTGTGGGAAGCACAACCAGATCGTGCATGACACACCGGTCAGGTATCTGCTCCTCTGAGGCGCTTCTCGAACTCGAGAAGGGTCAGATCATCGCGTTTTGGTCGGCCGTATCGTTCGTCGCCATAGGGGAATCGATGGCTGGCGCCGGTCGGGGTGAAGCCTCGACGTTCGTACCAGGCGATGACCTCGTTGCGCAGATGGATCGTCACCAGTCGCATGGCGGATGCACCCCAGAGATCGATCGCCGTCTGCTGGGCCGCTCGAAGAATCTGATCTCCGATGCCAGCACCCTGGAGTTCCGGTCGCACGGCGAACATCCCGAAGTACGCGATATCGGGGTCATGCTCTGCCGACAGTTCGCAGCAACCGACGAGTTGGTCTGTTTCGGCGAGCAGCACGATTGTGCGGGGCCGTTCAAGCAGGTCAACGAGCATCGAAGCGTCGATGCGCTGACCGTCGACGAGATCGGCTTCGGTGGTCCACCCGGCCCGACTGCGGTCGCCGCGATACGCCGACTGCACCAGATCGACTACCGCCGGCATGTCTTCGGTGGTCGCGTGGCGGAAGGTGAGCTTGGTCACCGGCCTGGTCTGCGCAT
>Ga0209400_1003183_pt1 | contig 12038 bp, 10 predicted proteins | sample M_130807_EF_Meta_FD_187313 | JGI IMG/M metagenome (GOLD analysis project Ga0209400, IMG submission 187313) | Freshwater microbial communities from Lake Montjoie, Canada to study carbon cycling - M_130807_EF_MetaG (SPAdes) (version 2) | ecosystem: Environmental > Aquatic > Freshwater > Lake... | reverse complement strand
CCTTGGATTGCATTGCTGGTATTCCCTTTGTAACGAGTGCATAACCAGGAAGCGAATAATCAAGCATTTCATCGATCACATTTGCTGGTGTCTTTGCGTATGGGATAATTGTCTTTCCAAGAGTCCTCGCCAATCCAACCCTATTACCAAGGCCAAACATATTTGATACGCTCAAGGCTGCTCTTGATAGTGGCGTGTCCTGCTGGAACACGGCTTCTGCTGCCTCTTGTTCTATTTTTCCTAAAGCTTCCGCTGATGGAAGTCTTGTTGCTACTGAAATTTCTTTTCCAATCTCTCTTTTGCCAATCGACTCAATTTGATTTCTAATGTCTTGTATTTTTGCTGAGTCAACTGCGGTTGTTTTGGGTTTTGACAACAATTTTGAAAGCTCATTATTAAGAGACGAAATCTTGGATACTCTTTGAAGTTGTGCAGATTCAGCCAAAAGCCTCGATTGAGCCATTCTTCTAAATGGAGTATCGCCAAGCTGAAGTAGGCGCAACATTGTTTCTGGGGGAACACCAAGCACTGTTTCGGCGGCTAGTCTAGCCCTATCAAGCCCAGCCTGCCCCAATCCTTTCCATCCGTTTAGAACTGGTTGAGCCAATCCAGATCCCGTCCAGAATTGCCTAAATGCTTGGGCTGGCTGAAATCCCCTTATTTTCTCTCCAGACAATAATCCTTCAGCACTGATGCCTCTTTTTAGTCCAGCCAATCCCTCTCCGCCACCTCGAACAAATGCCTTAACCGTTTCTCCAACTCTTCTTGCTCCAGCCAAAGATATTGGTGAGGACACAGTTCTTTCCGCAACTGGCTTTCCAACCGATTTCTTAAACGCTCTTGCTACCTCTTGGCTTATAAACGCACCTTGTCTTCCCATCGCTCTAGGCAATGAACTTACCGCATTACTCCAAAGATTCGTGACTAAAGAAAGAGGCGCAAGAAGATTTCCTTGTATTACGGTTGGCAATGTCTCGGCAAAAAACTTCTTAGGAACAAGTCTTGACTCAAAGTTCTGGAATCTGAATGCACTCTCTATGAATTTCTTCTCTGCTTGAATTGCTTTTTGTATGTCAACATCATCCAGCGTATTTCTTGCTGTTTTTGCAAGAGCTTCATAGGTTGACCTAGTTCTAGCTTGAAGTGCAAAAAGTTTTTTAGAGTCTTGAAGAAGTTTTGGCGTAAGGCTTCTGCCGTTCTTGTCCAGAAAAACGCTAAGTGTTGCTAGGTAGCCATCTTGAGTTGCTGATGGCAAGGTTCTCATTGCGGCCATATTTTGGGCTGACTCTGTAATTGATTTCGCCCTAGTCTTTGCAAATTCAAGCAAAGACTTAACATCTCCCTGTTTTGATGCTCGTTTAATTAGTTCCGCATTTGCAACAATTTTTTGCGTTGCCGTTCCAGAGTCATAAACTCCTTTCACGACATCATCAGATTCTGATGCCAATGACTCTTGCAGTGCCTTCTGACCAAACTTTGCGTACTTTATGTCCTCACTCTTTGCAAGCTGTTCACGCACTCCTCTGTCAAGGAATGGATCTTTCACCATCTTTACGCCTGCCTGCCTATATCCAACGCCCTTAGGGAGTGCTGGCAATTCAATTGGCAATTCAACTGGGGGAACGCCTGCCTTTGCTACTGCTTGTTCCGCCTTCGGCGCAACTGCCTCAACTGCCTTTGGCGTTTGTCTTAATCCTTGTATGTATTTCGCAGATTCAGTAATGCTTTCAATAGAAGGAGCAACAGCCCTTGCTGCTGGTGCGGCCTTACCAGCAAATCCTTCAGCAACTCCTCTCGCCAATCCAACCAACCCTCCGCCAGTAGGCGTTAGAATGGATGCAGCAGTTGTGGTTATTGGATACTTCTCAACATCGCGCTGTAATACTTCGCTGATGCGAGCCATGCGCTCTGGACCTAGCAACGCCTTGCCAGCAGCCTCTTGACCCTTCTGGCCTGCGATAAATCCACCGATACCAGCAATTGCGCCAGTAGCCAGCTTTGGGAGTATGCCTCCAGGCGTAAGAGCAGCAGCAGTTTCAGCAGCCACAGCACCAGTGGTTGCGGGTAATATTTGGCTTGCAACAGTGCGTGCAATCGCGCCTAGCCTGCTGGGTTCTTCTAGCTCAAGCTCAAAGGAATCGACATTGCCATCCTTGTCGGCCTCAAAGCGCACCACTTTTCCGTCCTTATTCCTGCCAATAGCAAATCCAACGCCAGTAGCTTTATCTGTCCCAGACGATACTGTTTCAATTCCCAGCCTCTGTGCTTCTTTGACCGCTGGGATTGCTGGCGTTTCAATAATTCCTTCGGCTAACGCCTGCGCTGTTGGTTTGTATCCTTCGGCTATCGTGCCGTCTGGCCTGCGGATCGTACCCATCGCATCCACAGCCTTGCCAGCCTCAATAGATGCTTGCTGTGGCGTTGCGCCAGCTTGTAGTTGACGCTGCGTTTCTTGCCGTAATACAGCTTCACGCTCTGGAGAGATAACATCCTCTGGCGCGCCACCAGATGCCAAATAATCAGCCTTGGTTAAATTGCCAGCATCTTCTTGAGAAAGTGGGGCAAACTCTAAATCTTGTTCCTGCTCTGGAACGAACTCAAGCTCTGGCTCTATAGCCATTGCTTACTGCCTCGCTTGCAGTCGTCCTGGCTTTCCGTTGATATAGATAAGCTGCCCAGGCTTTACGCCTGCTGCTTTTGCTTCTTGAAGACTATTAAAATTCTTGGGTGCTTCTGGCTGCGCTGGTGCTTGCGCTGGAGCCTGCACTGGTGTCTCTGGAGCAACTTGTGCGGGTGCTTGGAGGGGCATGGTTGGAGATTGATAATCTGGAACATTCGTCTCCATCTGGCCTGCTTGTCTGTTAAAGCCAAGCTCGGCCATTTTCCCTTGAAGAACCCCACGCTCTGCCTCAACTTCCTTCATTACATCTGATCTTTTCTTTAGCCCTACAAGACCAAGACCAAGCTCCATTGCTCCAGTGCGTGTATCTCCTTTTGCAATCTCAAGCTCTTGCTTCAATTTTTCTTGCGAGAGTTTTGTCAATCTTGTATTGATTGCTTCTCTCTGGGCATTGATGTCTTCGTTTTCCAAAGATTGTTCATTCGTAATTGTGCTTCCAATCCCAGCGAGATACGGGGCAAATGCTGGATCTTGGCTTAATGCTGGAAGATCCTTTAGCTTGCCCTTAACCTTTAATCCGCCCTTCTCGAATGTAAAATCAACATCTGGCCGTTCCTTTAGTGCCATTTCACGATCTTCAATTTCGCGCTTTCTCTGCGCTTCGGCAGCAGCTTGCTTGTCAAGATCGCCTTGGCGAAACATATTGAATAATTCTGGTACATCAATTACTGCCATAAATCTCCTTATATCTTAATCAAGTTTCCAAGGCCAGTAGCAACTTGACCGAACTGTTCGGCTCCACTCGGCTGCCTAGAAATCGCACCAACCTGCGCGCCGTAGGTGCTTCCAAGATAATTAGCCTGCGATCCATACAAGCTTGTAAACGCATTTTGCAATGCAACAGGAATCTCTGGATTGGTTGTCTGATAGAAGTTAGCAGCCGTTGACGGCTGTTGATTAAACCCACCAGGCAAGGCTTGATTGGCTTGGATGTAGCTCTGCATTGCGCCCTGCTGCTGTGCTGTGCGTGCGCCAGCGAGGTTGTAAATCGAAGGTCCGCCAGCAACAAAACCAGAAGCTGCGCCAAGGCGGTTCTGAAGCAACGCATCGCGGAAGGCTATGTCGGACTTCAATGCATCAGATGTGTTTTGTCCAGAAGCAAGGAACTGAGTGGCTGCACCATATCGTGCCAGCTTACGCTGTTCGCCAGCAAGGCCAGTTGTGACGGCCTCCTCTACCGCAGGAGCAATGCCAAAGATATTGCCTCGCGCCGTCTGTGCCGCCCTAGCAGCCTGCTGATATTGCCTCTGCTCTTCTGCGCCCAATTGCGAGCCAAGGGCAAGCTGATTGATCGCCTCTTGTTCTAGGTTGCTACGGAGTTGTTCGGCTTGGGCTGACTTGGTTTCTCCGACAGGAGCAGTAGCCATCTCCCTATATCTCTTGCCAAGCTCAACTGATGTTTGATATGACTCTGGATCAATCTGGAAAAGCTGTTGTGAAGCACGCTCTTCGGGTAGCTGGACAAAGGATCGGAAGGCTGTGATCTCCTTTAGCCCTTCGGGGCTATCCATCGTGATAGGCGTGAAATTCTTTTGCATATCCTGCGCGCTAGTTACTGCGCTAGTTACGCTTTTTAAGTCATCGTTAAGTTGCTTAATGAATACTTCTGAACCCGTCCTACGAGCGTCACCAGCGGGCAAACCAGCTAATAGCTGATTGGCCGTATTTAGACGTTCTTGAATCCCAGCAATCTGAGCGTTGCCTCGCTCAATCACGCTGTTTAGGCGGGATAGCTTTGAGTTGTTGTAATCTTGAACAATTTGATCGTCCGAGACTTGGAAGTTAAGTCTTGATCCAAGGTCAGACGATCCATAGTTGCGCCCAGCGGAAAGTTGTGATAGGGCTTGGTTAAAAGCTGGGCCAGCGGGACCAGCAGTTCCACCCCCAGATTGTTCGCCAGTAAGAGCGCGGATTTGATCGGATAAAGAGTTGTAAGTGTTCTCTCTGCTTGTTGCTTCATTTAATTTTTTGTCAAATTCAAGCCTTAGCTCGCCCAATTTCTTGTCTTGCTTTACCACGGCAGATGCAGATTGAGCTTCTTCTAAGCTGCCGTAAGGATAATCCGTAACTCTTTTTAGGTAGTCATCGACTGCGGGCGGAGAGGCTTGGTAGCCTAACCTTCTGTCGTTTGATCCTCCATTACGTTCTGGAGGATTTATGGTTTGTATTTCTCCGTCTGGCGTAACCTTATATTTTACCAAGGAATTAGACGGACCTACATTTCCTCCTAAAAGCAATTGCATGGGCAAAGCCATATTATTTAGTTCCCACAGTTAAATCTGGATTGCCAATGTTCGTGCCAATCGTGCCGTAAAAGTCAACTGGTCCTGGTTGGCGGTTGAACGCTACGTTCTGCTCAACTGAGCCGTAGGGTGATGTGCCATAAAGACGCTCGAACTGCCTAGTCATCTGATCGCCTAATCCTCGATTTAAGGCATACGCTTGTGGGCTAGTCTCGTACTGCCTGCGCAGCGATTCCAAGGTGCGCTGTGGGCCGTACTGCCGTTCTAGCTGCATCCCAGCCTGCACGCCAGACTGCTGATCTAGGGCTGAAAGCTGGCGTTCCAAGGCACGCTGTTGAGGCATATACTGAACGCGAAGCTTGTTTTCCATTGCTGCCAATTCTGGAGACTTCTCAAGATATGTTTCAATATTCTTTTTATACGCCTCTGCATTGGCCTGTGCCACCGCTGAAGGATCGGGCGGAGGGGGCGGTGAGGGAATGGAAGGTGATCCACCCACGGTGTTAAACCCTAGCCTTTCGCATAAATGTCATATAGTCATAACTCCTTGGTTTTCCAGAACGATTAAAGGTGATCCGCTTGCGAGGACCAAAACGCTCCCAAAGGAGCAACAGCAAGCAACGTAGAGATTTACCACCCTTTGAGGAGATCGTCAAGTCCACAAAGACATTCTCACCATCTTCGCTATGCACATAATGGTCAGCCTTTTGGCCGTCCTTGATGCACCTAGCCAGAGCCACGCCTGCTATCTCCTCCCCATCCTTAACCACCCCAACCATCCCCTGCTTCTCAAACCAGCCAAACCACTCAGCTAGGTTAGGCCACATTGCCTCTGGAACATTGCTTTGCTCAATATACTCAACAGCCGTCATATATTCTTTTGCACTTCGATGGTGTCAGGGTTAGCTGCAAGCAATATTCCTCGGATAGAAAGCTTCTTAGATGGCGCGGAAACGATCATGCGCATATTGCGCCATTTCTGGTAGGAGCGCAGGCTGTTAGCAATGCGCTTTACGGTTTGTGCTGATAGCGTAGCTGGCAGGGTAAATGGAAGGGTAATTCCACCAGCAGAGCGTGTGTCAACATTTGAGGCTATTCCTACTGTTGTTCCGTCCGTATCGCGCCTCATGCTGATGCTTGCGTTGGTAGATCCAGAGTTAAAGAACTCAATCTCATAGTGCGATCCAAACTTCTGCGCTATGCGATCATCAAACTCGTAAGCCTTGGATGCAACTGAACTGGTGTAGGTTCCTGTGGAAGTGTAATCCACATAGTCTGATGTTGGGTCGGCTGAGTCCGCATCCTTGTAGCCAAGGTAATGACCAACCCTGCTTGTGGGACTTCCAAATGCAAGCTTTTGTGAGTTTACCGCAAATCCAGTTGAGAAGTTTGTAATCACCATCCTAGCCGCAGCAATGCTCCATAAGCCTTCAAAGGCATTGAACAACGCATTATAAACCAGAATATGGCTAGGTGTGATTGCGGTATCTAATGGGATTGCCAGAAAGTACCTATTGTCATAGAACGCAGCATTACAAAGCGTGACATAGTTCTTGTTAATTCTGGCAATGATGTTCTTGACAGGCTCGCTGATTGGCGTTCCTACAATATAAAAGTCATCAGCAATAGACCTGGCCACAGACCTAATTCCGTCATTAGCCAGAAAGAATACGTCTTTGTTGACAAAGTTGACAGACCTACCAGATACGCATCCAATCCTATCGTTAAGTAGTCGCACCGTCCAGCCAGCCGCAGTTGTTGCTGTAGGATCAGCCGTTATCAAGTAAATCTTATTTGGCTTGAAGACAAGTATTTCGTAATCGTAGAAAGGTTGGATGGCCACAATGTCCTCGCCATCATCACCGCCAACAATGATGCTGTTGGTTGCCTTCCACACTTCGGCATCAAGGATGTCAGATGCGTAAAGAGTGTTTCTGTCCGCTCCAGTTCCTACTGCAAAGATTCTATTAGTAAACTGCCTAACCAATCGAAGTGCAGGCGGGACAAGACTAGAAATGCTGGCTGTAGCTGTTGCTGTAAAATGCCCACCACCAGAGGGAGGAGCAGCAATGGTAACTGTTGGCGCGGTTGTATAGCCCGATCCAGCAAAGGTAACTGTTACCGCAGATATTGTACCGCTGGTAACTGTGGCAGTCGCGCTAGCTGTTGTTCCGTAGGCTATGTTGGGTGCGCCTATTGTTACGGCTGGAGCAGTTGTATATCCCAATCCCTGGGTTGATACTGTTATCGAAAGAATGCTTGTGCCTTGCCGATACGTTGTTGTGCCATTTGAGAAATGAAGGTTGCTACTTCCATCGGTAAAATACATTCGGTTGTTAAACTGAGAGAAGTCAACCTCGGCACTCTGGTTAATCACAGTCCCGCCAGTAGTGGAAAAGGTGGATGAGGCAGTAGATCGAAAGACAGTCCCGTTGGAAGCTACAAACAAAGACTCAATTGATGGCGCATCAAAATAGTGCATTCCTTGTATGCTTGATCCGCCAGAAACATTGGTTGACATAGACTCTATGCCAAGGCGGGATTCAAGGTTTCCGCTTGGGCTGATGGTCATGTTGACAATATCGCTTGCTTGGTTGTTCGCGATAAGGTTGGGCGTAATCCCAGAAACCTGCCCACCTTCAAAACTTTGTGATCCTGCTATGGCAAGCAGGTCATCTAAATTGTCAGAATAATAAGGCACGCTTGAATGCCTCCATTAAGCTGAAAACATTTCTTCTATAGTTAGCTCGCCAAGGCTCTGCGGAGTGATCTGCTTAATGCCGCCAACCTGGCTCAACTCATAGTTAGCCATAGCCGCAAGATCAGAGTTTGCACCCTGCGTAATGGCTTGCGCCTTGGCATACTGCCGTTCACGCTCTAGTGCGTCAGCGTGAGTCAAGGCAAGAACCAAGTGATGAACGTGAGGCAAGCGAAGTTCGTCACCAAGAGCGTCTGTGGACGGAGGAAAGTCAACGATGTAGTTAGTTCTAGTAAGGCACTTTAGCTTCTCCACAACACGCAAAGGAATCGTGCCAGATGTGGCAAGCCTTGGGTAGAGGTTAAGCTGTGCAATACCACTGCTGTTTCGGCCTGTAAAATGGTAGGTATCTGGATCGCCAGTCCGCGCATCGTCAAGCAAGCCTGGGTCTTGGCTTACAATCGTTGCCAAATCAATCGGGTCAACCTCGGCATCATTGTAGGCCACAGAGAGAGGAGTCTCAACATTCGTGCCTAGCGTGATCTGCCTATTTGTTCCAACCGAATAAGTGGAGTTGGTGACAGTTTCGCGCCAAGGTGCAAAGTCCCATACGCGCCGATAGGCTAGGCTTGCAGCCTTCTGCAAGAAGGTAAGCGTATCCGAGTCGGTCTTGCCAACCTTCTCGCCAGCGTACTGAGCGATTTCAGTTAGTGTCATTTGGCTTCTAGCGCAGTAATCCGAGCCTTAAGAGAATCATTTTCAAGTTTTAATTCTTGAACTGCCTTAACCAATGCTGCTGTAATTGATCTATCATAAAATCCATAAAGACCATCATTGCCAAGAGGGGCTGCCGACGGAATTATTGGCGCAACATCATTTGCAATAAACCCAAGCTCAACCGACGCATTTTCACCACGATTAGCAATATCATCTTTCCATCTGTACATCTTTGGATGAATTTGAAGTATCTCATCAAGACCAGCAATGTGCGCCCCAACAACCTCTTCCTTTAGGGAGGCATCAGATGCCGCCGAAAGCAAGCCAGCCGCACTTGCATTTACTGCCCTTGATCCAGAACCAGCAAGACCAGCAATAGTTACACCGCCACTCGAATCAATGCTCATCCTTGCCCCAGCGGCTTGATCCTCAAAAACAAGACCACCAACTGCATAACCAGAGCCAGTTGCGGGAGCAAGTATTCTGTATGCTTTGCCACCTGTTTGAGTATTTGAAACTCGCAAACCTATATTGTCGGCAGCTCCGCTTGCGCTAATAAGGGCATCATTTGTATTGCTAGTAACTTCCAATTTATAGCTTGGCGATGCAGTCCCAATCCCAAAATTGCCACTTGAATCAATGCGGAGGCGTTCTGTGCCAGATGTATAAATTACTGCCCCAGTACTAGCTCCCCATGAGCCAAGATAAGCGTTACTGTCTGCACCAAAAAAACCAGTAACGGAGTATTTACTGGCATCATCGGAATCTCTAAAATATGCTGCTGCACCAGTACTGCTTCTAATATCCAAAGACCTGCCAAAATTATTTGTGTCGGCAGGACTCGCCCCAATCCCAACATTCCCACTCGCATCAATGCGGAGGCGTTCTGTGGAGTTTCCAGATGTATTTGGAGTTGCTATAATTAGGTTAGCTCTTGTTGCGCTATTTCCTGTGCTTGATAATCCAATATAGCCTTGAGCCACATTTGTCACATTGTCTTGCTTGAGCCTAATTCCTGTAAGATTACCGCTTGTGTCTGATGCTGTGTTTGTAATTGAAATAGCTTGCGTTGCCGAATCAATATCTGTTTGAGATGTTGTTTTTACAACATGAAGATTTGCGGTTGGAGAAGCAGTCCCAATCCCAAAATTGCCACTTGCATCCTTATAAATCTGCCCACTGCCGACATTGATTGTGTTGGTGGAAGCTGTGATGGCTCCGAGGAATGTGGGGGTAGTGCTGTTGAGAGTGGTAATTGTGCCAGACGTAAAGATGCCTGCTGTGCTAGTTGTAGTACCAGCGGTAAGGGTTGGGATAAGGCCAGTGGTAATTGTACCAGATGTAAACACGCCTGCTGTGCCAGTTGTAGTGCCAGTAGTCAGCGTAGGAATCGTTCCAAGCGTAATGTTGGCAGTGCTGGCCGTGAAATTGGCAATCGTTCCAGTAGTGCTGTTAAGCGTAGCAATCGTGCCAGTAGTACTATTAAACGTAGCAATCGTTCCAGTGGTGCTATTGAGGGAAAGGCTGGATGTAGGCACAGCATCGGCTACCAGGGCGTTGAGTTTAGCCGCCGTTACATCATTGGTAACGCCGTCTGTGAATGAAGTTCCTGCTGTGAAATTTGGCATTGTTTAGTTTCCTAGTTGGCGAAGCGGTTTTTGAGGACATCCCAAGCCATTGAGCAGGCCAGCCCAACGACTCCAGCTACAGCCAGAACCTTCGTCTTTAAGGTTTCCAGCGCACCTAACCTATTAGCAACATCCCCGTGGAAAGCAAGTGACCTTTCCACCATAGCGTAAAGCTGAAGCTGACGCTCTTCCATCCTAGCTAGGCGGATTTCCATGCCCCAGACTTGTTCTTCACTCATGGCTTAGTTGCCCCTAGATCAGATGCTGCGCCCATATCCGAATATACAGGAAGCGGGTTATTGTCAACCTTGCGTGGCGAGCAGGAGCAGAGCAGGAGAGTGAGGAGAAGGAGCGGCATTATAGTTCCTTGATCCACCTAAAAGACTCTGCAATCTGACGAGAAAACTCCTTGCCTAATACATCGTCCCAATCTTTTCCCAATGGCTCAACCTTATTGCGGATAGTGTGATCGCCGTAAGGCCATCCAAGTTCGTGTTCTGTGGTGTATTGTTCCACATTGTCAAAGTCGTGGTCAGGTGATTCTAGTTCTAAGTACTTCCAAATAAAGTCCATAGTTTCTTTGGGTTCTTCAGTCAAAGATTCAAAATGAACAAAGTGAAGTTTATCCTTATGCCTCTTTACTGCGTCCGACAATCTTTCCACGGCGATGCCGAGTGGGGGCATATTGAGCCAACCCTGCGCTCTTTTCTCTATCGTTGTCCAGTTCTGCGGTGTTTGCTTTTCAATGCTTGTAAATGGAAATGGATTCTTTCGCCATTTCTTTTCAAAAGAAGAAAGGATGCCACGCATATCACGAACTGGCACTAGCACCTTGGCGTTAGGCCAGATTGCAAAAAGCATATCTAAATGCCCAATCCAAGAACGGCATTTATCTGCCACAATCTGGCGGTCTGTTAATCTATTAAAAGCATTCTCGCATCCACCCCTTACATAGTCATAAAACAAAGTCTCACCATCTTTAGGGTTAGGAATTGTTTTAAACTCTTCAGTGTTGTGGAATTGTCGAGCTATATAGCCAATTTCGTGCAATCCGCTGGTGGCCGTTGAATGGACTTTAGGATTTTGTGCCAGTAAGTTCATCAGCAAGGTTGACCCTGCTCTTGGAAGTCCAGAGACGAAGTGAATAGTTTTAGACATACAAGGATTTTGAAGTAAGGCGAAGATTTCTACAAGTTCTTTATTACTGTGACATTTGCGTTTCCTTGAAAACTTAATCCAGTTCCAGCCGTCCAAGAGGCATCGGTGCTTCTTGCTCGGATAGTTAATGGCGAGGCGGTAGTTGTAAATGCGTCACTACCAACAAAAGCTGATTGTTCAACATAGCAAAGAACTGTGGCTAGGCTGGGACAATTAAAGAACGCATAATTACCAATGCTTGTCACGGTATTGGGAATTGTGATGCTGGTTAGGCCAAAACCACCAAACGCATAATTACCAATACTTGTTAGGCTGCTTGGAATTGTTATGCTGGTTAGATTAGAACAACCCTTGAACGCATATTCTCCAATACTTGTTACGCTTGAGGTTGGGGCAAATGTAATGCTGGTTAGGCTGGTGCAATTTTGAAATGTTTTTTGTCCAAATGTCGTTACACCGTTAGGGATGGTGAGTGTGGTTAGACCAGTACAACCTGAAAATGCATAACTACCAATGCTGGTCACGCTGTTGGGCATGGTAATGCTTGAGAGGCTGGTGCATCCTTGAAACGCATAACCCCCAATGCTCGTTACGCTGTTATCGTTTGCAAAGATAACAGAGGTTACTGTGGTTTGGTTTTCTACCCAGTTATCGGGTATGTCTCCTGTATTTGTTGAACCAACTTGTACGCCAGAAGAGTTAAAGGCTTTTGAGGTGGTGATGGGGGCAACCCCTCCACCACCAACCTTGCGGATGGTCTGAACTCCTAGTCCTAGAGATAGTCTTGGCATATAATCAAGCGGCGGTGATGGTTATTCATTACGGAGTTGTGCTGATGACGAGTGTGCCAGATACGGTTAAATCACCCTGCGAATTAACCCATCCAGTTGTCGGAAGTGATGTTGGCAATGCAG
>Ga0209400_1003179_pt1 | contig 12053 bp, 4 predicted proteins | sample M_130807_EF_Meta_FD_187313 | JGI IMG/M metagenome (GOLD analysis project Ga0209400, IMG submission 187313) | Freshwater microbial communities from Lake Montjoie, Canada to study carbon cycling - M_130807_EF_MetaG (SPAdes) (version 2) | ecosystem: Environmental > Aquatic > Freshwater > Lake... | reverse complement strand
CAAAAAACAAAAAAACAAAAAACAAAAAAACAAAAAACAAAAAACAAAAAACAAATCAATCATACTTAATTTGCAAACTAAATCTTGAAATTATATTGCTTAGCAAAATCTACATATCCAATAATCTGGATACCAAGATCTCGTGCTTTAGTAATTTTGCTACTATTTTCAGTTGGATCTTTTGCCACTAAGAGGGTAGTTTTTCCAGAAATGCTAGAACCAATAATTCCACCGTTGATAGTTATTTCGCTCTCCATATCCGCATTACGAACGCCGGTAAATACGACGACCATTCCTGCAAATTTGTTGCCTTTAGGAATATTTGTTTGGTTAGCATTGGTAGATTCAATCTTGATTATAGGATGTAGTACTTGCCACGAAATAAATCTAGGCATACCCTCTAGAAAAATATCTGCTGTAGTTGTTGAAAATCCCTTAATTGATGTGATACTACTTTGTGTGATGTGTCCGGCTTGATATTTAGCTAAAAATTCTGGAATGGCATCTAGAATCATTTTAAATTTCTTTTCACCGAGTCCAATTTGGAAAACACCACTTGCGGTGAGTACCCGTTCTAGAGGTTGTGGCTTATCTAATACCTTATGTATCCCATTGTAAATATTAGTTGCACTTTTAAGCTGAAAGCCTTCTACTTGTGCTATTCGATCAGGTGTCAGGCTTAAAATAGCTTGTAAATCTTCATATCCGCCAGCTATTAATTTGGCAAGTACACCTTCACCTATCCCATCTATTTGCATTGTTTTAAAGAATGCTACCAGTTTTGCTAGCCTAACATCTGCACTGGCACTTGGATCATCAAGTACCGCATCTACACGGGTATCATTCCAATGCCATTTGATACCTACCGAGGGCATTAAGGGGTCTGTTGATGGCGTGATAATTTTGTAAATATACGGAATCACATCTCCCGATTTTATTATTTGTATCACGGTGCCTTTGTTTATCCTATTTTCAATGATATATTTCAAATTAAATCCGGTAGTAAACTTATGAGTATCACCTTTAATGACAACGGGTTCATATTCAATTCGAGGTGCAAGAGTACCATGTTTAGACACATTATATTCTACATTTATAATATGGGTGGTGGCAATTTGTTCTTCTAGCTGCATCTTAAATGCCACTGCATAATCCGGATTACCCTTAGTTTCACGCTGCCATACCTGGCTAGAATCATCCAAAACTAATCCATCAATTTCATAAGGACTGGCGCGTTTGAATTCCATTAGGAGTGCGGGCAATTGGCTTTCTTCTAGAACACCCATCATTCGATGATTGGCTATATTAAAGCCCATTCGTGATATACGTTCAAATTGTTCTTTGAATGTAATTCCACCAGGATAAATGAGTTCATAAAAGACAATTTCCATATCTGCGACTATCTTTGGATCTGGAGTCTTAGAATTTACTATCCCGGCAATAAGAGAACGTGCCTTTGGATATATAGTTGAATACTTCCGGGAATAAGTATCATTCTTAATGATAATTTCACCCCGGAGCGCTATATGTTGTTTCTTAATCATACTATTAATCTCAGATTTGACAAGATTACCAATTTGAATATGTTTTAACAATTGGGAAATATCTTGACCTTCTACACCATCGCCATGCTTGTATAAAGACATTTTAAACCCTGTTGTTTTGTTATATGATTCAGTAGCATTACCAGCATTAGCACCTGCACCAGCACCAGCACTATCCAATAGTGAAATTACTAGCAATGATGAAAGCCCATCAATCTTATCACTAATTAGAATATCTCGATTGTGTGTACCTAGCCACTTAGTAAGAGATTTTTCATTTGGTTTAACTTTATCTAGCGAACCTAGATAATAGGGCAATTTAACCTTGTCTTCTTTGCTAACCGGGGCACCAACTTTCTTAAGAATCGCATTTCCGGGATCGCGTTCTTCTAAGCACTGCCAAAGAATATCATAGGTCGCATCCGCAATGAGTGGTTTATCAGAGTTATAATACGCATCAATAGCTTTTTCAAGTATTGATTCTAAAGTCTTGATAGGGAGTTCTAAACCTTGCATATGAGGGTCAGCTTCTATCCGTTTAATAAGTGTCGTAGTAATCTTGGTAGCCATTTTTCTTTTTATTCTTTGATTTGGATGGATATTTGCTTTTGTGTATAATTATCTATATCCTATAAATTATTATACTAGTTTATATTCTAGAAGATTCAATTTTTATTTTGATGGAATACATGAAAATAGGATAATAATCTAGATTTTGCAAAAAATTGATGAATGTAATTACATTAGGATTAAGCATTTTTAAACTACTTGGCTTTCTTTGCTTTCTTGGTATGGCAACAGCATCTCACCCGCCCGCAACCTACCCCGGTATTTGCTTCTCTAAGGGTCTTTCTCAAAAAACTAAATTTGAGATTACTCCAGTTAGTGTATGCATTTTTGACCTTAAGGATGGCTATAGATACACATTTCCTGGTGGCAGTAATAAATACTTTATTACTATTACTGACTCTGGAACTAAGAAGAGGCCATATAAAAATATAACAATCAAGCAATTGATGCCCTTATGCCCCCTTTCAGGACTACCTATGACTGAATCAAAAATGGATTCTAGTATCTGCGCAGACCACGCAGTTCAGTTTAAACAAGGTTTTGCTTATAATTGTTATCAGGTGGATCTGCGGCAACATTCCAAATTTAAACTACATTCGGCACTCTATTACAAAATTGGAGTAAATCGGGATAGTGCGTGCACAATTTATTTAGTAGTTCCAATTGTAGATGGACGACATATGCAGCCTGACCTAAAAGATGCCTTAATGGATGGTCTAGGCAATATGGATGTTGTCAATATCATTGCAGCCTATTATAACAAACTATCTGCAAATGATAGCAATTTTAATTTCCATATGGCAGATACAGCTATAAAGCCTGATACACTCTATCACAAACGTAGTTTAGTGGATTTATTCAAACAAGGACAATTGAAGCTAGGAATAATCGATGATGATTTGATTGGTCTATATGGATATATGGGTAGTATATTGATACTTGAGCCTGATGCATATGAACATGTTTCACCCTATGGCAAAGTATCATATTTGAAAAAGCTTTTTAACAATTGCGTGCGAATGATGGATTTTAGACAGAAACTTATTGAAACGTATTTGGCTTAATTATCAAATTTTACCACATTTTTCTTATTTTTTATTATGCTAAGATTAAATCAAATTAGAAATTAGATATTAGATATTAGTATACATCAACATTATATTCTATAAATCATAATTAGAATGCTAGCTTTAGTATCCTTATTATCCGTTCTAAAATTAAATGATAAGAAAATACAAGTTCTAGCAATAAATATATTATTCATCATTGGATTTGCATTAATATATTGGATATGGGGTACACCGGAACATTTCAAATCGCAGTTCTCATCGCCGTATCTTTCTAGTCTAGATGCATTATATTTTTCATTTACTACACATATCACTATAGGATACGGTGATATTGTTCCCATCAGCCCAGGTATGCGGTTTATTACAATATTACATACTATAGTGATGATTTCATATCTTTTCCTTGTTAGTTTATAATTGTTATTTTTCTTTTTCTGTTCCTTGTTCTTGTTCTTGTTCTTATTCTTATTCTTATTCTTATTCTTATTCTTATTCTTATTCTTATTGCAGTTATTTGCTAATTTCTAGATAACTTAAAGCCATATATCTAGCTAGAGTTAAAATTTCCTTAATAAATTATAAATATATATTAGACTGGTAATTTAAATTAATTCTTGGCATATAGAATATATAAAAATGTCAGTGGATCCAAATCAAATTATCACCTTTAATAAATCCATTATACTTAGTTATAATGAAGGCGCACAACAAACTAATAACGGCACCATAGGCCAATTACGATTTAATCAATCCACTTTAAAATTTGAAGGATATCATTCCAATGCGGGTGCATTACTAGGACAAGTTTGGCGGCCTCTAACCCAGGATATCGCTAGTTCTAGCAATCTAGGCGTTATAAAAGTAGGAACCAATCTTACTATAAATCCTGCAACTGGCGTTCTTTCTTCAGTGGCTAGCGGAACAAGTCGAATTTATGCCCTTGTAATCGAAGTATCCCCTATTGTTGGAGCTGCAGATTATCAAAGTGTTAATGAAGCTATTACAAATGCCATAGGAACACCAGCCGGCGGATATATAGATGGCAGCATAACAAGCAATCTCGGTTCACCGCCTAGCCCTACTTGGCCTTTTGTTATTCAACTTGGACCAGGACAATACTCAGAACCGAGCAACCAAATAATCCTACCAGATTATGTATCCCTTCGTGGTGAATATAATTATAATTCTGTTATAACACAAACTGCAGGTAGTACATCTAATATTGCATCAGGTTCTCTCATCATCGCAGGGCAAAATACAGATATTCGTAATTTAGCAATAACATTAAATGATACAAGTGCTACCCCGTTTTCCAATGGTATTTATATTTCAGGCAAAAGTAATGTGGTAGTTGATAACTGTATTATTACACAAACATCCGGACATCATACATCCAATTTAACAACTTGTATATATATGACTAACGGTGGAATAACAAATCAAATCACTAATAATCGCATATTCATAAATGCTTTGTATTCTTCTACAATAGCTAGAACTGGTATACATATCAATAATAGTATTCCCGTCATTAAGGGTAATCAAATTGATATACAAAGCTTTTCAGGAGGTACACTCACTGGAATCGAATTTTCAAATTGTTATTCTAGCCAGGATATCAATACAATACCTATGCTAGAAAGTAATACAATAAATATTAAAAATCCAAATACTACAGGCACCACGAATCAATGTATCAAACTAGCGGATTCAGCTGCAAATATAACACAATGCCAGCTAGAAAGTAATAGCCCGCAAGTTATGAATAATAACTGGGGTATTGCCTTTTCCTCTGCTACACCTTTAGCAATAGTATCTGCTGCTTCTAATTTTACATTTGGATATGATTCTGGCGATGATATTTATATTATAACAAGTTCTAACCCCGGGGTTGCAAATTTTATCACCGCGGGGTTTCAAGTAAGGCAACATATTAAAGTTTCAGGTTCCTATAGTAATGATGGTTATTATAGACTCGCACAAGTTAGTTCAACACAATTAATGCTAGAACCGTATAATACCCTAACTACAGAAGCGCCCTCTAGTAGTTATACTATTACTATAACGGGATTATATGATATCCAGATTGAAGGAGGTTATATCCGCGGAAACACATCTAGCATCAATAATATTAATTCCAATGATAATTATTATTTCAGTTTAATTGGAACACGGCTAGAAGGTGGCGCATCTAATATATCACCATCCATAACCGTATCGTCAGGATATACAATTCTAACAGTTGGAAAGGAAAATTCCGATTATCCTTCTCTTTCTAGCGCAATTACTGGATTACCACCCGCTAGTGCAATAAAAAATAACACTAAATATAAGATTCTCATTCATCCTGGCTTTTATATTGAGCCGGAACAGGTTATATTCCCAGATAATGTGGATATTGAAGGTGCCGGGCAATACGCAACTATAATTCAAACTAGCGTTAATTCTAATGGAAGTGGTAATCTAGATATAACAGCTGCCGGATTTCTATTAGGTAGTAATTCCAAAGTCAGTAATATTAAATTTATTAATGCTGGAACATCTGCAGCTGGCAATAGTACATCTACTTGCATTTATACTAATCCCGCCGTTAGCAAACATAACATCACATTGGAACACATAGCAGTGCAATTTGCAGGTCTTTCAATGTATAATTACGGTATTACTCTAGATACTTGTAGCAATGTAGCTATTACTGGATTGACCGTCTCTAGTAGTCTAGTAGCCGGTAATAATGCCACTATCAATTGTTGTATGAGTGTACGTAATAGTTATCAATCAATTCAACTAAATCATATATACCTAACTGCTAATAATCCCGCTTCTTATGAAAATTTAGGGCTCCAGCTAAATGATACATCTGCTATAATAAATAATTTTAATATTGATGTATCTAGTGCGACCGGAACTAATTGGGGTATTCTAACTAATAACAACCAATCACTACAATCCCAGATTACCAATGAATTATTTTCAGGTGTGGTATCTGGCCAGAATGGAGTGGATTACTCTATTTACAATGATACATATTCTACAATTATCTTATCTGGCGTAGAAATAAACGGTCCAACATATAATAGCCCTATTTCATCTAGCATCTCTTGTTCCGGGTGCTTTACTACTAATCCTAGTGGTGCTGGAATTGGAACTGGATATCAATCCCTTAGTTCACGCGGTGAAAACGAACAAGCACTAGGTACTATATCCCTAGGCGATACGGCAGGTGCTCGCGGTTCTACAGGTATTGGTAATGTATTAATAGGCGTCAATGCAAGTTCCAACGTATCAACAGATTCTCGTAGCACAGTGCTAGGTGCCAATGCGGGTTCGGTGATGTCAGGTACCAGTGATAATACTCTAGTAGGATTTGCGACAGGTCATAATATTATTACTGCATCTAATAATACCGCGATTGGTTCTAATGCCGGGGCTAGTATTACAACAGGCGGATTTAATACACTCATCGGCAAGGGAACTGGAACTTCTATAATAACCGGTGCGGGCAATACTATGCTAGGTTATCAAGCTGGTTTAAATCAAACATCTGGCAATGTGAATGTGCTTATTGGGTATGAAGCGGGCGTATCTGTTGTAGACGGTGATTATAATGTTATGCTGGGTACAAATGCCGCACATTCTTTAAATTCGGGAGCACACAATACTATTCTGGGTTCAAGTGCAGGGTTTAATGGAACTAATATATCTGGAAGTGTTTTAATTGGCTCTGGTGCGGGTGCATCTAGCCTAACTAGTAATATCACCATTATTGGAACATACGCGGGACTGAATGGGATCGCAGGTATTAATAATACTATTCTAGGCTACCAAGCAGGATATAATTCCAATGGTAATGCAAATACAATTCTAGGCAATAACACCGGATTTAGCGCAGCTGCTAGCACTGCATCTTGCAATACTCTTATTGGTAATGAAGCTGGATATTCTCTTACCACGGGGTCTCGTAATATTCTCATTGGTGCCACTACAGATATGTCTGGGGCGGAATCTCAAGATGCCGCAGGATGGTCGCTTTCTAGTGGAATGGATAATACCATTATTGGATGCAATTCGTTGGCGGGAGCGACTACAGGAATCAATAATGTTGCACTTGGTAATAATACTGGAACTAGCATTACTACAGCGGGTAATAACGTATTGCTAGGAACTAATGCAGGTCAAAATATCACTAACATTGGTAATAGTGTTATGATAGGTACTAATGCCGGACAGGGTAATACTACTGGAAATGCGGTTTTAGTGGGATATGGTGCGGGTATATACAATACGGCATCCCATGCAATGGGTATTGGTTATAATGCTGCTAGTAATGTATCTGGTGATTTTAATACTTTCATTGGGTATAATTCGGGTGGTCTGCCAAAGGTAAATACTACTGGGACAAATAATCTGGCGGTGGGACCTTATACTGGATTTAATCTATCTAGTGGTTCTCGAAATGTGATGGTGGGATCGGGTGATGTATCACAAAGTGTAGGTCGCCAGATTACTACTGGTAGTGATAATACTCTTCTTGGGTTTAAGGCCGGTCGTGCTATACAAACTGCTTCTAATAATACTCTCATAGGTTCCAATGCAGGTGCTAGTCTCAGTTCAGGTACAAATAACCTAGTGCTGGGATATCAAGCCGCGTTTAACCTTAGCACCGGTTCATATAATACTGTAATCGGCCCGCAATCGGGATATTCTATGAATGATGCTAGTTATAATATTTCTAGCGGGTATCAATCCGCATATAGCCAACAATCAGGAAGTGGAAATATTAATATGGGATACAAAGCTGGATACACAATGATAAACCAATCTAATAATATTCATATTGGATATCAAGCAGGATATACTAGCACTGCAGATAATAATATATTTGTAGGTGCAAATGCCGGTACACAAAATACCGTAGGAGCTAATAATATATTTATGGGTACCGCCGCTGGTGCAGGTGCCAATACTCATGGAACCAGTGGTCAGCAGCAAGGAAATTATAATACTTTCTTGGGGTATTATGCCGGTAATGCCAATTACTCTGGTACGAAAAATATATTTATGGGTTATCAGTCTGGTCTTAATAGCGAACAGGGTTCTAAGAATATCTTTATTGGAGATAATACGGGTTCTCAAGGTGATACTAGTCATAATATATTTATTGGAACTGCACGTAATGATGGAGAAGGTGTAGGATATCTGGCAACTACTATCGGTGGTATGGATCCTAATGCTGGTGAATATAACGTATTCGTAGGTCATGATGTCGGTATTCAAAATACAACGGGATATGATAATGTGTTTCTAGGTGATGGTGCCGGTAATGCAAATCTTGCAGGACACGATAATATTTATATGGGTACACAAGCCGGATATTCAAGCAATACTGCTGGTGCAAATTTCAACATAGCAATTGGTTATCAAACATCATTAAATAATCAATCCGGCCAAGACAATATAATAATTGGAAAGAATGCGGCAGGTGATGGAACTAGTATAAATTTCAATCAAAATATTATTATTGGAACAGACGCGGGCGCCAATATTCAACAAGATAATCAGATTTTCATTGGAACTAATGCCGGTAAAAATAATACTACAGGTGATAGAAATATATTTATTGGTCTCAATGCTGGTTTTACTAATACAGATAGTCAAGATAATATTATAATAGGTAGCAACGCTGGGGTATCATTACTCGGTGCAAGTAGTTTAGGTGATAATGTAATAATAGGTTCTCAAGCAGGGCGCGATTTAACAAACGGTATTAATAATATTTTTATTGGGTCTAATGCAGGCACCAACGCGATAACTAGTCGTAATAATGTAGTTATTGGTGCAAATGCTATGGCTACAGGTGATTCTAGTAATGTTGTAATTATTGGTAATCAATCCGGAACTAATAATCAGTCGGATGGTATTATTGCAATTGGTTATTTAGCAGGTAATGCAAATACTACTGGCACCGATAATCTTTTTATTGGTAAAAATGCAGGGGAAAATACGGAAACTGGTAATACTAATATTTATATTGGTTTGGCAGCAGGTGCGCAAAATAATAGTGGTTCTACTAATATATGTATTGGCAGTAATGCAGGTGAAAACAACATTTCAGGTGAAAATAATATATGTATTGGTGCAAATGCAGGGCAAGTTAGTACGGTTAGCGATAATATTTTTATAGGTCCTTCTTCTGGCATTAGTAATATAAGCGGGAAACAAAATTTATTTATTGGTGGGCTCTCTGGAAATAAAAATATAGATGGTACACAAAATATATTTATGGGATTGAGTTCCGGCTTTAATAATCTCGGTGGAAATAATAATATGTTTCTTGGTGGAAATTCTGGATATTTTAATCAAACTGGGCATGCCAATATATTTATGGGTTATGAATCTGGGTATCATAATATAACTGGAATACAAAATATATATTTAGGGTTTTATTCCGGATTTAGTAATGAAACAGGGTTTAATAATATTTGTATAGGTCTTTCTTCAGGTTTTAACAACAGTATTAGTGATCAAATATTTATTGGTTTAGAAGCAGGATATAATAATACAATTGGAGATAAAAATTTATTTATTGGTACCAATGCTGGATATAGTAATGAAACAGGAAGTAATAATTTATTTATTGGTTATAGTGCTGGCTATGCAAATATAGCGAGTAATAATATTTTTATTGGAGACTCTAGTGGAAATGTTAATACATCTGGTGATAATAATTTATTTATAGGTAGCAAAACTGGTTTACAAAACATAACCGGAAATAAAAATGTTTTTATTGGTAGTGAATCTGGTTATACTAATGAAACTGGAATACAAAATATTTTTATTGGTTCGAATGCAGGATTTAAAAATACAACAAATAATAACTTGTTTATTGGTTATAATTCTGGTTATAATAATACAATCGGAACAAATAATGTTTTCATTGGTGCTGAATCTGGGTCTACTAATGTATCTGGAATACAAAATGTTTTTATAGGAACTTCTACAGGGCGTTATAATACTGCAGATAACAATTTATTCATTGGTAATAATTCAGGTTATAATAATACAGTCGGAACAAATAATGTATTTATTGGTGCCGAATCTGGGTCTACTAATGTATCTGGAATACAAAATATTTTTATAGGAACTTCTGCCGGACGTTATAATACAGCAAATAATAACGTTTTTATTGGTTATAATGCTGGAATAAATAATACAATAGGAACTAATAATATTTGTATTGGTGTGGAATCTGGATTTACAAATAACACCGGAAATAATAATACATTTATTGGTTATTACGCAGGATCTAATAATCTAGATAATAATAATAATACTTATATAGGAAATTTAGTAGGTCAAACAAATACTGGAACTAATAATTTCTTTCTGGGATATGAGATTATAGATGATCATTTATCAGGAACACAATCAACATTTTCTAATAAATTTGCAATTTATCAATCATCAACGAGCGGTATTACATCAAACACTACCGCTAATTGTAAACTTTTAATAGGTGGGGATTTTATAACCGGAACAGTTGGTATTAACACATTAGAACCAGATAGTTTTGCAGCTGGTAGTATGGGTTCTTATACATCTACAAAACTAGTTGTTGTTGGTAAAGTTCTTGCAAATTCATATATATCATTCACTGGGGCACATAAAGTTAATTTAGATTACGACCCATCAAATCTTCCATTACCATCTATTCTTGTAGAGGGGGGTATGATTATGTCATCCACTGGCAAAGTAGATTTACAAAATATTAATAATACTGTCGTATCCGTTCAACCATCTATAAGTATAAATGATAAGGCAGTCTATGGTGTATATAGTGGTAGTGAAATAATTTTTGATACTAATAGTAATATTTCTACAACTAATTATTATGTTAATTCCCTCGGCGAAGGTGGTATCCTTGTTTCTAATTATTCTGGCGAAATACAAAATGGCGATTATATTACATCTAGCCCCATTGCCGGATATGGTACCCTACAATCAGATGACTTAATGCATTCATATACAGTTGCAAAATGCACTGAAAATATTGATTGGGCTACTATACCCGAAAATATACTATGCCCGAGTGATGGTAAAATGTATAAGTCTTTATTAGTTGCGTGCACGTATCATTGTGGCTAATGAAAAAACGGTAAAAATAAATTTCTATCAAAAAATGAAACTTTTTAAATTATTTTTATTTTGTATCTTTGCGCTTTGTCTTTCGGAATGCATTTTCCCATTGGATTGGAGTTGGTACTGTTATATCTCTTGTATGTATTCAACCCCTTTGCAGTGCTTGCAGTTTTCGCTGCTGTGTTTTGCATCGGTGCGCATTTGCATTACCAGAATGAGTTCAAAAGGGCTCCAGAGGTTTATAAAGAGCGCCTCACTAATCTGCAAAACGGAGAATAGACACCACCATCTACAATGTTCGAGAAGTTGTTTGAATGGTTCCTGAAAATGGAGTTTGAATTTTACCAATGACGCAATTACTCTTCCACATCGACGTCGTAGATGCTACATCCGCGGCATACAATTTATTGATTTTTTTATCTAATTTGTATTTTTTTTATTGATTTTTTTATCTAATTTGTAAACAAAAACTTAACCATATATTTCATATAATTATATCTTATAGAATTAAACACAAGACACACCAAAAACACAAGAAACACAAGAAATACAAGACAACACAAGACAACACAAGACAACGCAAGACAACATAAGAAAAAATTGAAATTATATTATGTTTTGCAATTTTTTATTATAATAGGTATATCCTCAATTAAATTGGGCGGATATTATATTTTAAAGCCATTTTTTCTTTTAAATTCATTTGATAATTATTTAACAATTATTTAAC
>Ga0209400_1003171_pt1 | contig 12082 bp, 10 predicted proteins | sample M_130807_EF_Meta_FD_187313 | JGI IMG/M metagenome (GOLD analysis project Ga0209400, IMG submission 187313) | Freshwater microbial communities from Lake Montjoie, Canada to study carbon cycling - M_130807_EF_MetaG (SPAdes) (version 2) | ecosystem: Environmental > Aquatic > Freshwater > Lake... | reverse complement strand
GGCGCGATCGATGATGGCGGTCGCTACGCAGCAACGCTCGCTCCGCTCGGTGCAACCCATGTTGCCGTTGGCTACTCCCTGGCGCCAGCCGCCACCCTCTCAGCGATCGTTGCGGAGGCATCGGCTGCGGTGGCGTATTTAATTGAGCACGCGGCGACGCTCGGTTGTGACGTGAACAGAATTGTTGCGGCTGGGCATTCGGCGGGGGCGCACCTCGCCGCAACGCTGGTCACCGAACTTGCGCCGCTCCACGTGCGGAGTGCGATTTCAGGGCTGCTACTTATCGGTGGCGCGTTTGACCTTGAGCCGATTGCTGAGAGCTACGTCAACAACTTGGTGGGCATGAGTGCCGACGAAGCGAAGCATCTCTCACCCGTCAACTACGTGCCGCAGCGCAACATTCCGGTCCTTCTGCGAGTTGGTGAGCATGAGCCGTCGGAGTTCCATCGACAGTCGGAACTCCTCCGCGAGAAGTGGGCGAGCCACGCCGCCATTTCGCTCGCGATCGTTCCTGGCCGTGATCACTTCGATGTGCTTGAAGAACTTGATACGCCAGGAGGCTCACTACTACAAGATGCGCGTGCCTTGTTGGAGATCTCTGGTACGTGAGACGATAGACTCATGACGAACACGACCCCTTCAACAGCGGAGCTCGACGCGCAAGACCCTCTCGCTGCACTGCGAGAGCGATTCACCCTGCCGGCAGAGGTTGTGTACCTTGACGGAAACTCTTTGGGGGCGCTGCCCATTGGGGTGCATGAGCGCGTCACCAACGTGATTGATCAGCAGTGGGGCGAGCGGCTCATCCGTAGCTGGAACGAGTCCGATTGGTACGACCTGCCACTCCGCGTTGGAGATCGGATCGCCCCGCTCCTTGGTGTTGGAAAGGGAGAGGTCGTGGTTGGGGAATCCACGTCGGTCTCGCTCTTTCGCGTGTTGGCCGCTGCGCTGCGCCTACGCGGCGACCGGCAGGTTGTTGTCACTGAGCGCGAGAATTTCCCAACCGATCTGTACATCCTGGATGGCCTACGCCAGCTCCTTCCCAACGTGGAGGTGCGCTTCTGGGATGAGTCAGTCAGCCCGGCGACGGTGCTTGATGGGGCAGGGGTCTTGATGTTGACGCACGTGGACTATCGAACTGGACGAATTCGTGACATGCGCGCACTGAGTGCCGCGGCCCACGCGGCTGGCGCGTTGACGGTGTGGGACCTCTCGCACTCCACTGGAGTGCTTGAGCTTGATATCGATCGCGACGGCGCCGACTTTGCGATCGGCTGCGGATACAAGTATCTCAATGGTGGGCCCGGCGCCCCCTCATATACCTGGGTTGCACCGGCGCTGATTGAGCAGGTGCGGCAGCCGCTAGAGGGCTGGCTCGGCCACAAGAGCCCGTTCGCATTCGTGCCCGACTATGAGCCGGCTCCTGGCATTCGGCGCTTCATCACAGGCACACAACAGGTGCTTAGCCTTGCCGCACTCGATGAGGCGCTGAAGTTGTGGGAGGGGATCTCGATGTCTGAGATTCGCCGCAAATCAATGGCGCAAACCTCTCGCTTTATTGAGCGGGTTGAGGCGGAGTGTGCGGGCTACGGCCTTGCCCTCATCTCGCCACGGGAGGGGCAGCTACGCGGCGGACAGGTCTCCTTTGCGCACGAGAGCGGCTATCCGATCATGCAGGCGCTGATCAGCCGCGGCGTCATCGGAGATTTCCGTGCGCCAAACATTCTGCGCTTCGGATTCTCGCCACTCTATGTGAGCTTTACTGACATCGATCGCGCGGTAGCGACGCTCGCTGAGATCCTTCGCACTGACGCCTGGCGTGCCCCAGAGTTCGCCTCGGAGCAGACGGTGACCTGACCGCTCCAGTTACATGCGGTCGCGAATAGCCCAAAGGTCTGGGAAGAGCGAACGACGTAGGCTCGCAGCGAGATATTCCACACCGGTCGAACCACCTGTGCCTGACTTTCGGCCAATGGTTCGCTCCACCATCTTGACGTGGCGATAGCGCCACTCCTGAACCCCCTCATCGATATCAACGAGCTGTTCGAGAATGCTGGCCGCTTCACCGCCAGCACGATAGACCCCAAGCAACACCTCCTGAAGTTCCTCATCTCCTTCATAGGGCTCCGACACATCGCGGACGAGGAGTCGGGACGGGACGGCACATCCACGGACCGCCAACCAGTGGATCGTTGCGTCCCAAAGGCTCGGCGCCCGTAGGGTGGCGCGCACAACCTCTCGGGCCTGCTCATCTGGGAGTAGGTCGGCGAGACGCGCGTTGCGGATCCCGAAGAGCGCCTCGATCTCGCGGAACTGCGCTGATTCAAATCCACTGGAGGTTGCGAGCCGGCTGCGGAACGCGGCAAATTCGAGGGGGGTGAGCGTCTCCAGGATATCTACCTGCGCAACGGCAATCTTCAGAATGTGTCGCACTCGGCTGAGCCTGTGGGAGGCACGCCAGCTCTCGTTTGCAGCGAGGGCACGCATGGCACCTCGGACCTCATGCAGGATCTGCTTGAACCAGAGCTCATACGTTTGGTGAATCGTGATGAAGAGTAGTTCGTCATGTTCATCAGAGCGGGGACGCTGTAGGCCGAGAAGTTCATCGAGTGCCAAGTAGCTCGCGTACGTCAGCCCTTCTGTATCACCAGGGACCCGCTCATTACTCATGGCTGCATAGTACGCCCCATCGCAACAAAAAGGAGACCCCCGCCCAGATGGGCGAGGGTCTCCGAGTGCCTCGTAATGTGGTTAGTTCGAGCCTGGCTGGAAGACTCCCGACCAGACCTGCCACGCGAGCAGGGTCTTTGCTACCAGTGAAAGGATCATGTAGCTGCGCTCACCGTGAAGGTAGTCAGCCCACTTACCGATCTTCAAGCGCTGCAAGACCATGTTGATCGCGAAGATGTTGAAGCTCACGAAGAGGCTCACATAGATCACGATTAGCACGACCTTGAACGACTCAAAGTCCACACCGTTTGGCGTAGTGCCCGTTGGCCAGTGCGCAAGCGAGAGGCCGAACGAGATGAAGATTGCGATCCATGGCGCAATGCCGGCGATGCAGCCAAAGATGTAGTGGCTCCACTGCACGTTCTTGCGACCAATGTTCGCCTCTTCCATCGACCAGCCGAACAGGTTCATGGAGGCATTCGCCACGGCGAGTGCGACCAGTGCGCCTGCGTCGGTGATGAAGCTGAGCGAGGCGATGCCCACGATCATGAGCGTCGAGCTCAACGCGTACTCAGCCCAACGCATTGGGTTGAACTCGCGTGCAAGCCAGCCCTCATAACGCGTGCGTAGTGGGTAGGCCACCAGGAAGTGCGCCAGGGCCGAAAGGCCGAAGAACGCCGCAACCAGATAGGCGAGGGGGAAACTGAAGAGCAACTCTGACGCTGAGGTCAGCGTTGGCATCCCGTTTACCACTGGACCCTGAGATGGGTACTGTCCGATGAAGCGGACCGCAGCGGCGGTTGGGCTAATCGCCACGATGATGATCGCCTGGATGCCGTGGAGCACAACGAGCGCACGGTTCCAGGTGAAGAGCTGCTTCGCCCGAGCAGCCGGAATGGCGGCAAACGATGTTGCAACCCCGGTGCTGACGGCGGCCGCGCGCTTTGGCGCGGACTTCTTGGCTGTTGCCATGAAGGTTCCTCCCTTTTCAATTCTGCAAGCTGGACTTCAGCCTGGTGCGTTGAGGGTAGCGGCGCACATGGGAATTGCTCAAATCGTGCATGAATTGGGCCCCAATGTTGCGCTCTCTGAACCTAATTCGTGTGTGGGCTGGGGTAGGATGAGGCGATCGCGGAAACCCCGCGACGGTCGGGCCATGTGCCCGGGCCAAACTCGCCATCGAAGGAGAACACATGAAGAACCTACGGATTGGTGCCATTCTTGGCGCCCTTCTCATGGTCGCCGCGGCGTGCTCAAGCACCCCTGCAGCGAAAGAGGGTGGAACCCTTATCGTCGCCCTGCCAGGTGACATCGTACGAACCGACACGGCACTCACCGACGACAGCAACTCGTCGTACGTGATTCAGCAGGTCGTCGAGACCCTCGTTGGACTTGAGCCAGGATCGACCTCAAAGGTTGTTCCGGTGCTAGCAGAGAGCTATACGGTGAGCGCTGATGCCCTCACCTATACGTTCAAGCTGCGCAGCGGCGTCAAGTTCCACGACGGCACCGACTTCAATGCCGATGCAGTCGTGTACAACTACAACCGCTTCATCAACATCCCAACCGCTCTTCAGGACTACACCTATTACATTGGTGCTGTCTTCGGCGGATACGGCGCTGATAGCAACCTTGAGTCGGCCACAGCTGTGGACGCTTCAACGGTCGCCATCAAGTTGAAGAAGGCGAGCTCAAACTTCATCCTGACCCAGACTCTTCCGGTCTTCGGGATCCAGTCGCCAACAGCGTTGGCCCTGGGCAAGGGTGACAACACTGAGTCCGATGTGACCAAGATCACTGGTGCCCAGGGTGGCGCTGGCGCCATGGTAGGTACGGGCCCATTCAAGTTTGACAAGTGGACGGTTGGCGACAGCGTCGAAATCGTCAAGAACGCAACCTATTGGGACACGGCGCACATTGCGCACGTTGACGCGATCGTCTTCCGCGCTGTTGCCGAAGAGGCACAGCGCTTGAACGGTCTCGCCGCGGGCGAAATTGACCTTGCCCAGACCATCGCTCCAGTGGATGCGGCAACGATTGCTGCGAACAAGGATCTGCAGCTGATTGACCGAGGCTCCTCGTTCAATACGTTCCAGATCTCAATGAACCACAACTATGCTCCAGTGAGCAATCCAAAGATTCGTGAAGCGATCGCCTATGCGATCGATTACGACTATCTGATCAAGACCTTCTACGCCGGCGCGGCGGTGAAGGCTACGAACTGGATGCCAGCGGGCGTGCTGTTCGCCAAGGACCTTGCTCTTCCTTCGTACGACGTAGCGAAGGCCAAGGCGTTGATTGCAGAGTCGGGTGAGACCGACCTTACGATCGACTTCTGGTATCCAAACGACGTGACCCGCCCGTACATGCCTGATCCAAAGGGCATCTTCGAAGCGATCACGGCGAATCTCGAGGCCGTTGGCTTCACCATTGTTCCTAACAACGCCCCATGGCGCGGTGGGTACCTTGATGATGAGTACGCCGGCAAGTACGAGATGTGGCTACTCGGATGGACCGGCGACTGGGCCGGCCCGGACAACTTCTTGAAGACGGCCTTCTTCGGGTACGTCGGCGGGGAGCCATCCACCGAGTTCGCCTACAAGAACGATGCACTCGAGGCCGCGATGAACGCTGCACTTGCAGCGGGCACCGATGCAGAGGCGAAGACACAGTGGGAGCTGGCGCAGGACTTGATCCGCGCTGACATGCCAACCGTGCCAGTCGCCAACTCGAAGCCACAGGCAGCAGCATCGATCGACCTGAAGGGCTTTATTGGCTCTGCAGGGTTGAACGAGCCGCTCAACCTGGTCTGGCTCGATCGTCCGTAACTAAGTAAGGCGCCGCCTTTTGGCGACGCCCACTCGCTCTAACGAGAGCAACTGTCGCCGCTCCCTTGGCCGTGAGGCTGAGGGGGCGGCGACGGCGTTTCACCCTTAGACTGCCCTCATGGGGAGATACATCGTTCGCCGCTTGCTCGCTGCGATTCCCGTGCTGATTGGGCTCTCGATTCTGCTCTTCGCCTACATCCGGATCCTCCCCGGCGACCCGTGCGTTGCCATCCTTGGGCAGCACCGCACCCCCGAGGCCTGCGCCGCGTTGCGCGAAAACCTTGGCCTCGATCTACCGCTCTGGCAGCAGTACATCTCTTACCTGTTGAAGACGATCTCGGGCGACCTCGGTGCGAGCGTCGTGAACTCCCAGCCATTTGTTGCGGAGTTCCTAACCCGATTCCCGGGCACCATTGAGCTGACGATCGGCGCGCTGATCTTCTCGATCGGCGTGGGCATTCCGCTCGGTCGCCTCGCCGCCCGCAAGGTGGGCGGTTGGCTTGATGGGCTGATTACCGGCGTCAGCCTCTTCGGCGTGAGCATCCCGGTCTTCGTGCTTGGCCTCGCGCTTGTCGTCATCTTTGGTGTCATCTTGGGCTGGCTCCCGACACAAGGCCGCATCGATGCGCGCGCCCGCTTTGACGCCACCTCAGGCATCTTGCTGGTCGACACCCTCTTCGCCGGGCGACTCGATCTCTTTGTTGATGTGGTCCGCCACCTGATCCTTCCCTCAATTGCGCTCGGGTCAATCCCTCTGGCGATCATCACGCGCATCACCCGCGCCTCAGTGATCGAGGTCGCGAATGAGGATTACGTGCGCACAGCTCGGTCAAAGGGCCTGAAAGAGAAGACGGTTGATAACCGCCATGTGATGCGTAATGCCTGGCTTCCAGTGACCACCGTCGTTGGTCTTCAGGTGGGTGGGCTGCTTGGCGGCGCGGTGCTCACCGAGACCGTGTTTGTGTGGAACGGCGTCGGCCGCTGGGTCGTAGACGCCATTGAAAACCATGACTACCCAATCGTGCAGTCGACCATTCTGGTGTTTGCGGTGATCTTCCTCATCGTGAACCTAATCGTTGATGTGGGGTACGCCCTGCTGAACCCGAAGATTCGATACCAATGATGTTCCGTGCCGCTCTTGTAGACCCACAGATCGCGCGAGCTTCGCGTGGGCTCTGGGGCGATGCCGCCCGGAGGCTGCGCCGCAATCGCCCAGCTCTGGTTGGCCTCTTCTGCATCGTGCTCTTCGCACTTGCCGCAATCCTCGCCCCCGTCATCTCGCCGTTTGATCCATATGCCATGAACGGGAGCAGCCTCGATGCGCCGTCGTTGACACACCTCTTCGGCACCGATCTCCTTGGGCGTGACATCTTCTCGCGCGTCCTCTACGGAGCGCAGATCAGCCTCTTTGTTGGCGTTGGTGCGGTGGTGCTTGCCCTCGTGATTGGCGGCGTGCTCGGAGCAATTGCCGGCGGTTTCGGCGGGCGCATTGACGGCGTGATCATGCGCGCCACCGACGTCTTCCTCTCAATCCCGAGCATTCTGTTGGCGATCGGCATCGTTACCGCGCTCGGGCGCGGCATGGTGCAGCTGATGTTTGCTATTGCGGTGAGCTACGCGCCGACCTTTGCGCGACTGCTTCGCGGCTCACTCCTAGCACTGCGCGAGGCGGACTATGTTGTGGCGGCGCGCACCATTGGTGCCTCACGTATGCGCATTCTGGTGCGGCACATGCTGCCAAACGCGTTGACCCCGCTGATTGTGCAAGCGACCCTCGTGCTTGCGACCGCCATCATCGACATCGCTGGCCTCGGCTTCCTCGGACTTGGGCCGGCCGACCCACGAACGCCAGAGTGGGGGACGATGCTCGTTGACGCACGTCGCTTCATGCAGACCGCCCCGCACATCGTGGTCTTTATCGGTGGCGCGATCGTCATCTCGGCGATCGGCTTCAATCTTCTCGGAGACGGGCTGCGCGAGTCGCTTGACCCGAAGTTGAAGCGATGAGCGACCAACACCTGCTCGAAGTCCGCGACCTGGTGGTGCGTTTCCGCACGCATGATGGCGCGGTGCATGCCGTGAATGGAGTCTCGTTTGATCTCGCCGCCGGCGAGACGCTTGGCGTGGCGGGCGAGTCGGGCTGCGGCAAGAGCGTGACGAACCTAGCGATCGTTGGCCTGCTGCCGAAGCCTGCCGGCCGCGTCGAGGGCGGCAGCGTCAAGCTCGAAGGGCGTGAGCTCACAACTCTGAAGGAAGAGGAGCTGCGCCAGGTGCGCGGCAGCGAGATCGCCATGATCTTCCAAGACCCCATGACCTCGCTCAATCCGGTGTTGCGCATCGAGGAGCAGCTCATCGAAACGATTCAGGCGCACCGCGAGGTGACGAAGGAGGCGGCGCGAACCCGCGCGATTGAGCTACTTACAGCTGTCGGCGTTGCGAACCCAGAGTCGCGCCTGCGCAGTTATCCACACGAATTCTCGGGCGGGATGCGCCAGCGCGTGATGATCGCCATGGCCCTCGCCCTTGAGCCGCGCGTGCTTATCGCCGACGAGCCAACGACCGCGCTTGACGTCACCATCCAGGCGCAGGTGCTCGACCTACTTCGCCGCCTCACCGAGGAGCGCGGCACGGCAACGATCCTCGTCACCCATGACCTTGGTGTTCTTGCCGGCATGGCCGACCGCGTCAACGTGATGTACGCCGGCGCGGTGATCGAGTCGGGCACCACCGACGATCTCTTCGCCAATCCGCGCCATCCGTATACGGTTGGCCTGCTGCGCTCTATTCCGCGCCTTGATGGCGAGACTGGCGGCAAGCTCGTGCCCATCGAAGGTCGTCCACCGGATCTCATTGATGCGCCAGTCGGTTGTTCGTTCTACGCGCGCTGCGCCTGGCGCACGGATCGCTGCGCGACCGAGACACCTGCCCTGCTGCCGATCGATGGTGGCAAGGGCCCAATCGTGACAAGCGGCCCAACCGCAACGCACGTGGCCGCCTGCTTCAACCCAGTCGCCCCTGCAGAGGTCGCCGAAGGGCGACCACTGCCACGTTCTGGAGGAGCCACACGATGAGCCGCGAGCCCCTGCTGACGGTCAAAGACCTCGCGGTCCGATTCCCGATTCGCGAGGGGCTGGTGCGCGAGCGCACCGTTGCCGAGGTGCGTGCAGTGGACGGTGTCTCGTTTGAGGTTGCGAAGGGGGAGATCCTTGGCCTTGTTGGCGAGTCTGGCTGCGGCAAGAGCACCGTTGCGCGCGCGATCACCCGCGTCGTAAAGCCGAGCGCAGGGACGATCGACTTTGACGGACACAACCTTGCAACTGCTGAGGGGCGTGAACTTCACGACCTTCGACGCCGCGTGCAGATGATCTTCCAGGATCCGTATGCCTCGCTGAACCCGCGCATGACCGTTGGCGCGATCCTGCGCGAGCCAGCCGACATCTACAACGTTGGAACTAGCGCGGAACGCGCCGGTCGAGTCTCTGAGCTCCTTGAACTCGTCGGGCTCGATCCACGCTTCGCCGAGCGATACCCCCATGAGTTCTCTGGCGGACAGCGCCAGCGCATTGGTGTGGCACGTGCGCTCGCCCTCAACCCAGACCTGGTGGTGGCCGACGAGCCGGTCAGTGCGCTCGACGTGAGCGTGCAGGCCCAGATCCTGAACCTGCTCGGAGAGCTTCGCCAGCGCCTTGGGCTCGCCTATCTCTTTATTGCACACGACCTCTCGGTGGTGCGCCACATCAGCGATCGAACCGCAGTGATGTATCTCGGCAAGATTGTTGAGGTCGCGCCTTCGGCAGAACTTAATAGCGCACCGGTGCACCCGTACTCCATCGCGCTGCTGTCGGCGGTGCCAATTCCGGATCCTGCGATTGAGAAGAAGCGCAAGCGCATCATCTTGAAGGGCGATGTGCCGTCGCCATCGAATCCACCGAGCGGCTGCGCCTTCCAGACGCGCTGCTGGCTGAAAGAGAAGCTTGGCAACCCGGAGCGCTGCAACACCGAGTCGCCGCAGCTCGTGCAGGTATCGACCGGCCACCAGGTCGCCTGCCACTTCCCCGACAAGGTCTAGGCCCAACAAACAACGAGGGCCTGGCCAGCTTTCGCCGACCAGACCCTCGCGGCCTTTAAGGACACCAGGTCGCTATGCGGCGACGGTATCCCCCGAGGCGAACCAGCGGCGGATGCCGGCTGGAAGGCTTCCACCGAGGCCCGCGTCAAGACCGTAGTAGTTCCCCGCTCCGATAACGCCCAGCCCGAACGTTACGACGGCGTACGTGAGGTGCTGGTTCACCACGCCATAAGCGAAGTCCCATGCGGCGAAGAAGAAGAAGAGCATCATGAGCGAGCCCATAAACGATGCAAATCGTGTTGCGATGCCCAAGATCAGCGCCAGGCCGATCGAGATCTGCCCGAACTGAACGAGGAAATTCACGACGTTCATAAGCCCATCGTTCTTCGACAGGTCAACCCAGAACTGATGCGTTGGGTTGAAGATGGTTCCCTCAACCACCGCACCGGTTACAAATGGCCAGCCGAGCGTGCCGCCCGTACCAAACGCGAGGAAGCCCTTTGCGGTGAAGGCGCCAGCCCCACCGATGAACTTCTCTAGTCCCGCCCACAGGAAGATGATTCCGACCAGGATTCGGCCAACGGCGACCGCCTTCGGATACCAGGTAGGTGATGCAGTCGTACGCATAGGTACTGCCTCCAGCTTTCGGCCCAGATCGTCGATCCAAAAACGAATCGATGCGATTCGTGCCGCTGAGGCGAGTGTGCGCCGAGTGTGGGGAACGTGGTAATCCAGAGCGGTGCGCTATCACATAGCGCCGCGGTAAGGATTAGAGCGAGCTAGCGATTCCGTTCGCTGCGAACGAAGAGGAAGGTGCCGACGGAGAGCATGACGACGGTCGCAATCGCAATCACGCCAACAGTCCACGTTGGGTCGCCGAGCACTGCGGGATTCGGATAGCCGTAGTAGGCGCCGCGAATGAGGTCAACGGCGTAGCGCAGTGGCGCAATGTGGCTGACGATGTCGAGGTACCAGGGCAGGTTGCGGATTGGGTTAAAGGCGCCGGCCAAGAAGAACTGCGGCAGGAAGATGAACGGGAAGAGCAGGTTTGCCGAGCGCTGGTTTGGCAGCAGGCTGACGATCAGTGCGCCAAACGAGGCGCCGAAGATGGCAACCAAGATGAGCGCAGGGATGATCGCGAACACTTGCGCCAGGGTGAGCGGGATGCCGAGCACAATGCCGAAGGCCATAACGGTGAAGGCCTGTGGGAAGGCAACGAGCGACTCGCCGAGAATCTTTCCAGCGAGGATCGTGCGCCGCCCGATTGGCGCCACGAAGATCTCCTGGCTGAAGTCGTTTTCGCGGTCTTCGAGGATGGAGACGAGCCCGAGCGCCGACGACTGCCAGACACCCTGGGCGAGCTGCCCCGCAAAAATGAACGGGAGCAGGTCGATGCCTGGCGACTGGAAGTTTGAGGCGAAGGCTCCACCAAGGACGCCGATGAAGAGGGCGGGGAAGACGAGGCCGCCAACAAGGCGGATCGGATCGCGCAGTAGCTTCGTGACGTCGCGGGCGGCGATGGCCGCCGCGGCCGCCGCCTCACGGCGCAGGCTGAACTTTGCGGTGGCTGAGTAGGTGGTCGGCGCGCTCATCGGCGGAACCCCCGTCGCGGTGCGTCATCGAGTGGCGACTCCTCGCGGTCATCGGCGGTTGCGGCAACTATCTTCAGGTAGGCGTCTTCAAGGCTTGGGCTGCGCACCTCGAATCGCGTAAGTGGCGACTTCAGGTCACGAAGTAGCTGGTGCGCAGGTTCAGCGCCCTTCACCTCAACAGCGAAGCCGGCTGAGATTACCTGCGGAACATGGCCGAGCCGTTCAATCTCTGCGCCAAGCGCGACGCGATCGGCCGCTTCAAGTTCTACACGTGTGACGCCGGTGCCGACGCGCAGTTCGGCAGGCGTTCCGTTCGCCACAATCTTGCCGCGATCAATGATGCAGACCCGATCGGCAATCTCCACCTCATCAAGGTAGTGCGTGGTGAGGACCATCGTGGTTCCTTCGCTGCGACGAATGGCGTCGAGGTAGCCGGCCACCGAGCGACGCGACTCTGGATCGAGGCCAACGGTCGGCTCGTCGAGGAAGAGCACCTGCGGCTTGTGCAACAGTGAACGGGCGATCTCCAGCTTGCGACGCATGCCGCCGGAATACTTGGAGATCTTCTTAAAGAGATCGTCGCGGTCAAGGCCAACAAGTGCGCCCAGCTCAACAACGCGGTCGCGGTACTCCTGCGGCATGAGTGAGAACGATGGGCGATAGGCGTAGGCGCCATAGAGCGCAGCGTGGAAGCGGCAGTTCTCCTCGCCGGTCAGGGCGCGATCGAGCGACGGCTTCTGGAAGATGATGCCGACGCGACGGCGAACCTCTGACTGGTCCTGCGCCAGGTCGGCGCCGGCGATCTGCACGCTCCCCGAGGTTGCGGCGAGGGTGGTCGTAAGGATGCTGATCGTCGTGGTTTTACCAGCGCCGTTCGGCCCGAGGAGGGCGAAGAGGGAGCCCTGCTCCACAGAGAAGGAGAC
>Ga0209400_1003170_pt1 | contig 12087 bp, 9 predicted proteins | sample M_130807_EF_Meta_FD_187313 | JGI IMG/M metagenome (GOLD analysis project Ga0209400, IMG submission 187313) | Freshwater microbial communities from Lake Montjoie, Canada to study carbon cycling - M_130807_EF_MetaG (SPAdes) (version 2) | ecosystem: Environmental > Aquatic > Freshwater > Lake... | reverse complement strand
CTCGTACGCATAAATCCTGTTGTCAAAAGTGTCGGTGTCAAATAAAGCCATTCGTGCGGTAAGCTTCCAGTTCGCTCGGGAAAAGGAGCATTCTTGAATTAGCATCCATCCCTGCGTTTTTTTCTGATCGAAGGTGACCTGATTCCAAAGGACTCGGGATCTACTGCTCAATTCAGGTGAAATATCTAGTTCCAGGCTTGCCTGGGCTTGGCTTTTTAGAATCGTGCCAACTTGTTGGGTCGGTGTAGATTCCACCTCGTCCGTAAGGTTCCTCATTTTACGTTCCTGCTTAAATTGAAGGGTTACTTGCCTGGTTTTTTGTGGCTGGTAGCTCCAGCGAACTAGCCATTCCTGTCCATTGGAGGGAGTAGCTACACGGAACTTGAGCCATGGAAAGGTGAAAAAGTCTACATAAGCATTGAATTTGAGTGTTGATGAGGGCTTGACCTGAAACCCTAAATACACCCCTCGCTCGTTGCTAGGACGGGTGCTTTCCGCAAATGCAGTAGCATACAAACTGTGGAAGTGTCGGTCATAGCTTCTCCAAAGTAGCGAAAAATCCACCGTTCTGCTCAAGCTACTCACCAAACCAAGAACAGTTCCATGACCTTGACTCTTTGATCGAGCAGACTCACCGAAGAAAGCAAAGTTCTTCCAGGTAAGGTTGGCGTAGAGGCTTCCAACCTGATTCGTTTGGCCCGAAAAATCAAAGGCATTGTAGCTCGTCGCATTTCGAATCCAGGGAATGCTAAAATGGGTATGCAGGAAGTTTAACCCAGCAGACCAGCGGCCAGACTGAGCGTTGTATTGGAGGTTGTTGCCTAGATTGGTTTCTCGCACTTGGTTTTTGGTGGATAGCTCGCTCAAACTTCTGTGGAGCCCTGTTTGGGATAGGCTAGTAAGCGTCTGTGGTGCTGCCCCTAGGGAATCACTCGACTCCGTTACGCGCCCATCTTTGCCAACCGAAGAGACTATAAGACTGCTTTGCCATTTACCCATTTGCCGGGTCAATCCAATTCCTTTAAAAAATCCTGTTTCGATACTTGCCGTGTAGGGTAGCAGGCCCAAGCTGCTTCTCCGTACGGTAGGAACTGTTTCGGCGCCTTTGCCCAAACTAAATCCCGCACCAAACACCAAACCCTGCCCAAAGCTGGCTTGAAAATCCCCTAGGGAAATGGTTTTCCATCTTCCCATACCGTAGCGAGTGAAATGGAAAGAGGCAAAATTGAATCCATAGCGCCTAGTTTTGGTATCCCAGGTAAGGACCTCACCCGGATCCTTCTCCAAGATAAGTCCCAGACTGAAATCTTTGGCATGCTGGACTCTAAAGCGTAGAAACAAGTCGTTTGGATTGCCCAAGTACCGACTTGTGGGATTGAGGGTGCTGTCATTTTTGGAATAGCCCTTGCGCAATTCCCAGGTTCGTCGGTGACGAAGCACTAAAAAGTTGTTTTCCTCGCTTCGCAAACGTTCAAAAAAGGTTTTGCTGCTAGTAGCAGTGCTTTCAAGGGTAAGGAATGGCAGGATAGTGGCCAATGTGGTACTATCCCAATTGGGAAGAGTTTGCAGCTCGTAAAGCGAAAGAAAATCACCCCAAGTCTTTCGGTGTTCCAGTAAAGCTTGAATTTGCTGTGTTGAAAGGAGGTAGGTTGCTTGCAAATCATCTGCCGTTACTCGGTTGATTTCGAGGGGATTTTGGTAGATTTCTAGAAGCAATTCATACAGTGCTTCGTAGTCCAAGTCCTCGTCTTGGATGGGAAACAGTCGCTCCATCAGCTGTAGAATATTCAAGGTTGGACCTGTGTTCTGTTGTGCGATTGCCGGTAAGGCAAGCAATAGAAAGCCTGATAAATAGAGAATCACCTTCATGCTTAGCGCTTTAAGAATAGCGAGAGATGGTGAGTGCTACCTAAGGCAGTATTTTGTCCATAGGCATAGTCTAAGCCGTAGTTTTTCTTTTGCAGCCCAAGCCCAAAGTTGAGTGCAGTGGGGTAGGAGTGAATGCCTGTTCGTAGGATGATCCACTTTTCAAGGCTGTATTGAAGGCCAAACTTAAAAATGGGTGGGTTATCTAGCTCTTTTTCAAGCTCGGCATGGATTTCAAGGTTTTTGGAAGGGAGGTAAGTAGTCCCCATTTGGAGTAGGGTCGGGAGACGCTGAGAGGAATAGGTACTGATTCTGGATTGGTTCACATTGGAGAGCTGTGTTCCGAAGAAAAACTTAGGTCCTAATTCTGCTAATCCCCCTAAGGAAAATTGTATGGCATTACCAGTTCCAAAACCTTCGATATGGGTTTGAAACCAACCTGCCTTTAGCCCAAAACTTAGGATTCCTCGGGTAGTGCCTAGCCCCAGTTCCAGTCGATGCTGATTGAATAGCTCCCCTCCGTAACGCGCAATGCCAATACCGATGCTTCCTTTTTGGCTTTTAAAAACACCAGAAAGGGCAGTGGTGCTTAGTTCTTGGATTCCAAATCGCTGGTCAATTGCAATGCCGATCTCAGAATCGGTGATTCTGTCGAGGGCCCCCACATTGTTTGCAAGGCTCCAAGCATCACGATGATACAATTTGGTAGTTCCTAATCCTTGGCTTTTGGCGCCAATGGCTTGGGTGGACAGGTCTATTTGAGCTGATGCTTCAATCGAAAACAGCAGCCATAAGCAAAAAATCAGGCTAGGCTTCATTAAAAAAGATTAAAAAGTAATTACTTAAATGTATGCTATTCTATGGATTAATCCAAAAGGGACTAAAAGCATGCGATTAAGCGAAAGCTAAAGATCAATTAGAGAATTGACGAAAAGAAAATTCAGTTGTTTCAATTAAAAAAACAGCCTCAATTTTGATTAAAATGAACACCGAATAATATTTTGAAAATTTTTCGCAATCGATTGTTTGAAGAGAAAAAAACATTTTCTATTTTTCGAGTGTATTCATGAATTGAATATCTACAATAGGTTTAATAGGTTTGAGAGCAGGAAAAGGTCGGAATTGTATTCCGGCCTTTTTTATTTTTGTCATTTTCAAGTTACTTGAAGGTTAGATTGAATTTCAATCGTGAAATATGACTATTGATCACCTCAAAGCGATACTAAAGGACGGATTTACCAAGGAATTACCTGGGAAGGAAGCGCATGTAAAAATGGCTCCCCAGCCGCTTGATTTACGGAGGTTTAGTACGACGTTCGCTGAGCCGCCCAAGAAAAGTGGGGTTTTACTTTTGTTTTACCCTGACGAGGGGACAGTGTATTTCCCCTTGATCAAACGGCCTCAGTATCCCGGAGTGCATAGTGGGCAGGTGGGTTTTCCAGGTGGTAAAATGGAACCTTCTGACCCAGACATACTTTTTACGGCCTTGCGGGAAGCAGAAGAGGAGATTGGGATAGATGCAGGCAAAGTAGAAGTCCTTGGTCGTCTATCTGATCTTTTTATTCCAACTAGCAATTTCCTTGTAACCCCAGTGGTTGGTTTGTTGCAGGAGAAGCCGAGTTTTGTACCCGAGCAGCGGGAGGTAGCACGAATTATTACTACAGAAGTGATTTCACTTTTTCATCCCGAAGTTAGAAAACAGACGCAGCTTGCTGTAGGAGGAGGGATGTACTTGGATACTCCTTATTTCGCAGTAGAGGAAGAGGTAGTTTGGGGGGCTACGGCGATGATTTTAAGTGAACTTGTACAGGTTTTGGAGCAAAAATCTGCTATCGGGATGGCTTTTTAGTCAATAGTTGGTAATGTTGTAAGAAAGAACTTTAGGTATATGCAGGAGCAAACTAGTCCCTTTTTAACCAATGATGCGGTAGTTTTTGGTCTTTTGATGTCCATTTTGGCTTTTGTTTTTGCTTCATCAGCGAGCAAGCATCCCTTTTGGGTCAAGTTTTATACCTATGTGCCCACGGTATTGCTCTGCTATTTTATTCCTGCTGTTTTCAATTCTTTGGGAATCATATCTGGAGAGTCTTCCAACCTTTACAAAGTGGCCTCACGCTATTTATTGCCCGCTTCATTAGTCCTATTTACGATAAGTGTGGATCTCAAAGGCATCGTTCGTCTTGGTCCCAAAGCCTTGACCATGTTTCTTGCAGGAACGGTTGGGATTGTGCTCGGTGGGCCAGTTTCCATGCTAATCGTAGGCTGGATTTACCCGGATTTGTATGCAGGAACTGGGCCAGATGAGATTTGGAGGGGATTGTCTACGATTGCAGGAAGTTGGATTGGGGGAGGTGCCAATCAAACTGCCATGTTGGAAGTTTTTGGGGCGAGTCCCACCCTTTTTGGACAAATGATTGCGGTAGACGTGTTGATCGCCAATTTCTGGATGGCCATTCTTTTGTTTTGGGCGGCAAAACCTGAAAGGTTAGATAAGTTTTTTAAGGCTGATACAACGGCTATTTATGCCCTTCGCGATCGCATTGCAAAAATGCGGGAGAGTACCATCCAGATTCCAAGTATAAAGGATATGCTTCTTATTTTAGGAATAGGATTTGGAGTAACGGGCTTATCTCACTGGTTTGCTGATTTCTTGGCGCCTTGGTTTGAAACCAATCATCCCGAATGGAATCAGTATTCGTTGAATTCTGCATTTTTCTGGATTGTGGTGATCGCTACTGCCATTGGATTGGCATTGTCTTTTACTAAAGCTAGAGATTTGGAGGGGGTTGGTGCCTCTCGAATGGGATCAGTGCTGCTTTATGTGTTGGTGGCTACGATCGGTATGCAGATGGATTTAGGAGCCATTCTGGATAATCCCATCTTATTTTTAATTGGCTTTATCTGGATAGTGTTCCATGCCTCAGTCATGATCTTTGTAGCCTGGTTGATCAAAGCGCCCTTCTTCTATGTGGCTGTGGGTTCCCAAGCAAACGTGGGAGGGGCAGCATCTGCCCCTATAGTTGCCTCTGCCTTTGATCCTTCTTTGGCACCAGTCGGTGTGCTTTTGGCTGTACTCGGTTATGCCATTGGGACCTATGGTGCTTACTTGAGTGGATTGATGATGCAGTGGCTTTCTGGCCTGTAATTTCGCATTACAATTCATTTACGGTTTGTAAGCTACCGGGCTTTCATCTCCGTTTCGGGCAAGGTTTGGTTCCTAAAATAAAATAGGGATTTGGCTCGTTTACCTTTAAAGTTGGCATTTAGCACTATTTTTGTCAGCTAGCTTTAGATGAAGCTTTCTCGTATGATTCCAAGACTCCTTCTTCTATTCTCGCTACTTCTTTTGGGGGCTGGACTTCATGCCCAAGGATTTTTGGCAAATAGACCTTCCATTTATGCGTTTACGGGTACCTCAGGAGCTAACTTGAGTCAATTCAATGCACTCTTAAAGGAGCGAGAAATACTTCCAATCCAAAACAAGTACAATTCCTTTGGACTTGGATATCAGGCAAGGCTGAATGATTTTATTTTCGGGTTTGAACTTTCCCAGCATCAAAGTCAATCAGCGGAAATAGGGAGCCATCGTTTCCAATACCGCACTTCTAGAGCCTTGGTGAATTTAGGATATTCGCTTACAGAAGAAGGAAAATTCCAATTTATCCATTACCTATCTCTTGGTTTGGGTTACATGAACGTGCAAATGCTTCCTCAGGAGCAATCCAAGGACCTGAAAACGTTCCTCAAAGAACCAGGCCAGGGGTTTATTTTAAGAGAAAATGACATCCAAAAAGGGACCCGCTATTACGGTAATTTTTTAACCGAAATTGGATTCCAGCTCTCGTATGATTTTCCCTTACCCAATCGAAAGGAAGCGCTCGTCGTGATTGCCAAAGCAGGGTATGCATTTAGTCCATTTGAAGACAGTTGGAACTTGAATGGAATTTCCTTTGATAATGCCCAAGCAGGTGCGTTTTTTAGGGTAGGAACTGGGATTAGTCTTCCAGATCGCAATTTTTTTTACAAGGATGCGACAATTGGCATCTCCATGCTTCGAGGCTTTTACTTTTCCAAGCCTGAAAAATTCAATTCTTATCTGCGCGAACTGGGATACCAAGACTTTGAAGGTAGCCCCTCACAGTTGGGGATTCGTATTTTGGGGGAAACAGACGGGTTCTTGTATGGAGTGGATGTGTTTAATGTGGCACAACAAGGTCGGGCGAGTACGACGCAATCTCATAGTTTGAATAGCCTTCGGATCTATGCCAATGTGGGTAAGAAATTCTTTCAATATAAAAATTGGGGGGTAGGGGCTCTGGGAGGCCTTGGTTATGGCAACCTGCGGTATTCACTCCTTCAGGATGTAAAGCCTGATTTTCCCGCTTTACTCGATCAACGAAATTTTGATGGATACCTCCGGAATTCTGGGATATTCCTCAAGCCGGAAGTGCTAATTGAGTACGGCTTGCCCATGACGAAAAGAAAGATTTTTGATGTTGTGTTTTCCACCTCGGCAGGATACGAACAGGCAATACCTGGATTCAAGCTGGGAGGAGTGTCCATGAATTCCTATCAGTCAGGACCATTTTTAACTTTTGGGGTAGGGATTCGCCCCTAATTTCCTTCTGTTTTTTTCAAAAAAACTATTTTTTCTAGGTAAAAATTGGATAAATCCTTCGGTTATTTGGATTTTAGTCTTACTTTTGCAGCTACTTATCGAGAAAGACCGAGGGATGGGCCCTACGACGTCTTAGCAACCTGTAATCAAGGTGCTAACTCCCCTCTTGGATACGCCAAGAATAGATGAGAAGAACAGTAAATTGACCTACTTTTCTCCGTGTTTTGCTCGATTAGTTTTTTGAACGTAACCAACAAATGAGACAAAACAGAACGGAACAACTGCTCCAAGCAGTTAAAAACAGAATCTTAATCTTAGATGGTGCCATGGGTACCATGATACAGCGCTACACGCTGACTGAAGAAGATTTTCGAACTCAAGCATTAAAAGACCACCCTAAGTCCTTAAAAGGCAACAACGACCTACTTTCTTTAAGCAGACCGGACATCATTCGTGCCATCCACAAGGAATACCTAGAGGCCGGTTCGGACATCATTGAAACGAATACTTTTTCAGGAACGACCATAGCTCAAGAAGATTATGGATTGTCCCACCTGGCTTATGCCATCAATTTTGAATCTGCTAAAATCGCTCGTGAGGTTGCAGATGCATTTACGGAGACTACCCCAGACAAACCTCGCTTTGTAGCGGGTGCGATGGGTCCAACCAATCGTACTGCATCTATCTCTCCAGATGTAAATGATCCAGGATACCGCGCCATTACCTTTGATCAATTGGCTGAAGCCTATGCGGAGCAAGTGAGAGGCTTATTGGACGGAGGAGCAGATATCATTTTGGTCGAGACCATTTTTGACACCCTCAATGCCAAGGCGGCACTCTATGCCATCCAAGAAGTATATGAGCAGCGCTCCATTCCCCTTGACCCACGAGAAGGAGGGATTCCAATTATGATTTCTGGCACCATTACCGATGCTTCTGGACGAACCCTCTCTGGACAGACCACCGAGGCCTTTTTAATTTCGGTATCTCATGTTCCCTTGTTTTCTGTAGGCCTCAACTGTGCCTTGGGAGCAAAGGAACTTCGACCTTACTTGAAGGTGCTGGCTCAAGAGGCTCCTTTTTACGTGTCTGCCTACCCGAATGCTGGTTTGCCAAATGAATTTGGTGCCTATGACCAGGGAGCCAATGAAATGGCAGATCAAGTACGAACCTTTTTGAAAGAGGGCATGCTGAATATTTTGGGAGGCTGCTGCGGTACTACTCCAGATCACATTCGCGCATTGGCCCAGCTGGCAGCAGAATTTAGCCCAAGACAAATTGATCAACTAACAGAAGAGGAGGAGCAACATGCCTAAGCCTACCTACTTAAAGCTATCCGGTCTTGAGCCGTTGGTATTCACGCCAACGATCAACTTTGTGAATATCGGAGAACGAACCAATGTCACAGGTTCAAAGAAATTTGCCCGACTCATCCTAAATGGACAATACGACGATGCTTTGGATATCGCCCTAGATCAGGTTCGTGGCGGTGCGCAGGTTTTGGATGTGTGTATGGACGAGGGGATGCTGGATGGCGAATTTGCTATGGTCCGCTTTCTTAATTTGATTGCTTCTGAACCGGAGATTAGCCGTATTCCAATCGTGATTGATAGTTCCAAATGGAGCATCATCCTTGCCGGCTTAAAATGTGTGCAAGGAAAAGGTATCGTGAACTCCATTTCCTTGAAAAATGGGGAAGAAGAATTTATTCAGCAGGCGAAGACCATCAAGAAGTTTGGTGCCGCGGTAGTGGTTATGGCTTTCGATGAGAATGGACAGGCTGATACCTACGAGCGTCGCATCCAAATCTGTGAGCGGAGCTATCGAATTTTGGTGGATCAGGTGAAGTTCAATCACCAAGACATCATTTTTGACCCCAATATTTTTCCGGTAGCAACCGGCATGGAGGAGCACCGCAAAAATGCAGTTGACTTTTTTAATGCAACACGCTGGATCAAACAAAACCTTCCTGGTGCAAAGGTAAGTGGTGGGGTCAGTAACGTTTCGTTTTCCTTCCGTGGAAACGATCCCGTACGCGAAGCCATGCACGCCGCTTTCCTTTACCATGCGATACAACATGGGATGGACATGGGTATTGTCAATCCAACCATGCTTGAGGTGTACGCCGATATCGATAAAGAATTATTGGAGCGGGTAGAGGATGTATTGTTTGACCGTAGAGAAGATGCAACAGAGCGATTGCTTGACTTTGCTGAAACGGTTAAGTCTGCGGATAAAAAAGAAGTGGTCAACGAGGCCTGGAGATCTGCTCCTGTAGCCAAGCGAATTGAACATGCCTTGGTAAAAGGGATTTTAGATTTTATCATTGAGGATACGGAGGCAGCCCGACTGGAATTGGTCAATCCACTGAAGGTGATTGAAGGGCCTTTGATGGATGGAATGAACGTGGTTGGGGACTTGTTTGGCGAAGGAAAAATGTTCCTTCCTCAAGTAGTCAAATCTGCGCGTGTCATGAAAAAGGCAGTAGCTTACCTTGAACCTTTCATGCCGCTACCAGAAGAGGGCCAAGAAGCATCTTCCTTGAAGAAAATTCTATTAGCCACCGTAAAAGGTGACGTACATGATATCGGTAAAAACATCGTAGGAGTAGTTTTGGCTTGCAATAGCTACCAGATCATCGACTTAGGCGTGATGGTAGATGCACAGAAAATCATCGATGAAGCGATTAAAAATAAGGTAGACATCATTGGATTGAGTGGATTGATTACTCCATCTTTAGATGAAATGGTCAATGTAGCCTCTGAAATGGAGCGCCAAGGGCTTACCATTCCTTTGCTGATTGGTGGAGCCACTACTTCTAGAATCCATACTGCTGTAAAAATTGACCCGATGTACTCAGGTGCAGTGGTGCATGTTAGTGATGCCAGCAAGTCAGTGCCAATCGCAGGGGAGTCTATTTCCCCAGAAACTAAAGACTCTTTCCGAATTCAACTGAAGGAAACCTATCGACAGCTTCGAGAAGAACACGAAGCAAAGCAGACGGTGAAGCAGTTGATCAGCTACGAAGAGGCAAAAAGTAATCCGGTAGCCATTAATTGGGAGGGAACCAGCCCTGTTGCTCCAAAGGTTTTGGGAAGAACAGTGCTTGAGGATCTTGATTTGACAGTTCTTCGTGAATACATTGACTGGACACCTTTCTTCAGTACTTGGATGCTCGCAGGCAAGTATCCAAAAATTCTAAAAGACGAGGTAGTAGGAGTAGAGGCCACCAAACTGTTTGCTGAAGCACAAACGATGTTGGACACGTTGATCAGAGAAAAGTGGCTTTCTGCTAAAGCGGTATTCTCCTTGTTCCCTGTAAAGCGAGAAGAAGACGATGCGGCTGTATTGGATGCATCTGGAAATAAAATGGCAAGCTTCCACTTTCTAAGACAACAAGGCAAGAAAGGCAAGGGAGTCCCTAATCGTTCGCTGGCAGACTACTTGCATCCCGATCAGGTAGACTACATGGGCTGCTTTGCAGTTACTGCCGGATTGGGCATGGAAACCAAGCTCGCCGAATTTCAGGCAGCAGGAGACGATTACAATGACATTATGTTTAAAGCCTTGGCCGACCGATTTGCTGAAGCTGCCACGGAATACTTGCATGAACAAGTTCGTAAATCCTACTGGGGCTATGCCACATCGGAGCAGTTGGATAATGAATCCTTGATTCAGGAAGATTACGTGGGTATTCGACCTGCACCTGGCTATCCGGCTTGTCCAGAGCATTCCGAGAAGGTAACTATTTCCGAATTGTTGGATTTAGAAAATACGATAGGAATCACCTTGACCTCGAGCTATGCCATGTATCCGACTAGCTCTGTTTCTGGATTCTTCTTTGCACATCCTGAGAGCAGCTACTTTGGCTTAGGGAAAATTGGTGCCGACCAGGTAGCAAGTTATGCAAAGCGAAAAGGCATCAGCCTTCAAGCAGCTGAGCGCTTATTATCTCCAAATTTGGCCTATTCTCCAACTGCAATTCTTGAGACTATACCACAATGAAAATCACTGAGCATATAAAAAACGCTAAAGGAACTCTCTTTTCCTTCGAAATCCTTCCTCCTCTCAAAGGGCAAAGTTTGAAAGAGCTCATGGAGGGCATTTCCCCTTTAATGGAGTTTAAACCTCCATTTGTGGATGTTACTTACCATCGTGAGGAGTACATCTATAAGAAGCATGCCAATGGGCTTCTAGAGAAGGTAAGTACGAAAAAACGCCCAGGAACCGTTGGGATTTGTGCTGCCTTGATCAACCGCTTTGAGGTGGATGCCGTACCGCACGTGCTTTGCGGAGGCTTCACCAAGGAGGAAACGGAAAACCTGTTGATTGACCTCGATTTTATTGGGGTAGAAAATGTGCTGGCCCTTCGAGGAGATGCTCCTAAAGCAGAACGCTTTGTAGGCGAACCCAATGGGCATTCCTTTGCCAGTGAGCTCGTAGAGCAGGTGGTCAACATGAATCAGGGAAAGTATTTGCACGAGGAGACGGAGCCTAGTTTCCAAACTGATTTTTGTGTGGGTGTAGCGGGCTATCCTGAAAAGCATTTTGAAGCCCCAAGTCTCAAGTTTGATTTGAAGTACCTCAAAGAAAAAGTGGCAAATGGTGCTAGCTTTATCGTGACTCAGATGTTTTTTGACAACCAAAAGTACTTCGACTATGTGGCTAAGGTGCGGGAAGCGGGGATTGATGTTCCCATCATTCCAGGAATCAAGCCCATTTCTACCTTGGGTCAGATCACTGCTTTACCTCGGTCCTTCTTTTTGGATTTCCCAGACGACTTGACCGATGCACTATTCAAGTGTACCACCAATGCCCAAGTGAAGGAAGTGGGTATCGAGTGGGCGATCAAGCAGTGCAAGGAATTGATGGATGCTCAAGTTCCAAGTTTGCATTTTTATACGATGAGCAAGGCCGAAACGACCTATAAAGTGGCCAAAGAACTCTTCTAAACTATATTAAGTAATTTAAAAAAGGGCCTTTTGGCCCTTTTTTTTGCTAGGTTCCATTCCTTGGTAGCAAAGAAGTTAGGTGATGGATTTTACTGCCGTTCCTATCAAATACTTCGCTCTGGTTGATTTTTCTTTATCTTGCGAGACTGTTCTTTCCAGGCTCCTTTTGTGGGCTTGCTTTCCGATTCCCATGTCCAACGAACCGATTAAAATCCAAGCAAAACGTACCCGCAGCCTGCGAAAGCTACACCGGTTGATGGGAATTCCCCTGATTGTATTTTTCCTTGTGATTGGGATAACCTCCATTTTGCTGGCATGGAAAAAGAAAGCGGAACTTTTGCCTCCGACCTTAACGAGTAAGGTGGAGCAGGGTACTTGGATTTTGCCTTCAGAGATGGTCCGCATCGGTGAGGAGGAAATGAAAAAAATGGGGAGGGATCCTGAAGTAGATCGAATCGATATTCGCCCTGACAAAGGTACGGCTAAAGTCACCTTCAAAACCCATTTTACTGAAGTGCAGGTAGATGGGTACTCGGGTGAGATCTTGTCTGTGGGGACTCGTCATTCCGATTGGATTGAAAAGGTGCACGATGGAAGTATTGTAGACTATTACACCACAGGAGAGGAGGGAGCCAAACTTACCTACTCCAC
>Ga0209400_1003169_pt1 | contig 12088 bp, 1 predicted proteins | sample M_130807_EF_Meta_FD_187313 | JGI IMG/M metagenome (GOLD analysis project Ga0209400, IMG submission 187313) | Freshwater microbial communities from Lake Montjoie, Canada to study carbon cycling - M_130807_EF_MetaG (SPAdes) (version 2) | ecosystem: Environmental > Aquatic > Freshwater > Lake... | reverse complement strand
AATCCCATCACAGCTGGTGACATCAGTATGGTTTGATTACCTGTGGTGATCACTTCTGCTATCACTCCTGCATCCGGAGAAGGATCAACTCCTTCCAGTCTGCTTGAATCTGAGGAACGACTGGCAGCGTCTGTGTACAATCTAATCCAAGCAGCCACCGATGTTTGAATTTTTAAAAGAGCATATCCTTTGAATCCTGTGATGTTTAAATCCGCTGAAGCACTGTTGGCCAATGAACTGGTAGTGCCTGCGGCTGTGCTTCTGCTTTCTAATCCACTCACTGGTGTGGCAGTGATTGTGATAGTATCAGTGCCAGTGTCAGTGGTGATGCTGATGCCTGTGCCTGCCGTTAATGTTAATGTGTCACCTGTGTTGTCTGCCACCACAGTGCTTTGTCCTGTCACTGCCACGTTGCTGAATGTGTTGGGTTGAGCTGAATTAATTGTGATTGAATCTGCTGTGTTATCTGTGGTGATGGTCACATTGGTTCCAGCCACCAATGTCAATGTGTCGGTGCTGCTGTCTGCCACCACATTGCTTTGACCTGCCACTGTGATTGTTGTGAATACATTTTGTGTCACATTAGGAGCAGTATTGGTGATAGTGATTGAATCTGTTGTGGCATTCGGAGTGATCTGTATGCCTGTGCCTTCAATCAATGTTAAGGTGTCTTCCAATTCATCTGCTACCACGTTGGTTCCACCAGGTTGTCCACTCACTGCTATGCTTTTGAATGTGTTAACAGGAGTTATGGCATTGATCCAATTGGTTCCATTGTATTTTAAAATCTGTCCTGTGGACAGTCCAGTGATCACCACATCAGTCAACCCATCCAAATCAGTGGCTCCTGGTCCTCCCCCACCACCCAATATGGATTCTCCATAGATGTCCACCACATCTCCTGAAATCATCACATCGCCATAGAATTTTGCCACTGGAATTGTGGGACCTGTGATGCCTGATACTATCAATTGTCCTTCTTTGATTGACAATCCACTGCTTTGAAAATTGTTTGGTATGTTTGAAATTCTACCTAATATGCCTGTCCATGGAAGTGTCACAGCATCTCCCAAACCGTCTCCATTTAAAAATCCAATTAAATTGTCAGTGGCAGCTGCAGTTTGTTTTATGCCTGGTGTGTTCACTTTAATGTTTGTTATACCACCTCCATCCACGCTCACAGTGAAAGTGGGTGATGTCATCACATCTCCGTCACCGTTTAACAAATCATTAGGTATGGCGCTGCCAGCTGTCCAAGCAGGGTATTGAGCCTGTAATGCTAGATAAGTTTCTTGATCTATCACCACAGTGGTGTTGTCCCATGTGTTGGATGCTGTGAACGGCAAATCATCATAAGCTGGAGGCACCACATCCACTAGACCTATATTTCCACGCAACAAACTCACAGTAGGAACAGTGGTATCCACAATATCTCCCAATGCTGGCAATCTCAAATTGCCATTTTTTTCAAATGTCCATGTGGCCGTGGGTAACATTTCTGATGGAGAAGGGTCAGTTGCTATCTGCCAACCAATGCCTAATCCACCACCAGTGCCAAAACTGATTGAACCTTGAGGATCATCAAATCCCGCAGGCAGTTTTATTAAATCTTGTGCGTGACCCCAAACATTATTGCCTGAATCATCAATGGTCAACACATCACCTTCAGCACCACCTGTGATGTTCACATTGGAAATGTTTGTTTCAATCGGCCCTACAATTTTACTGTTGGATCCGTCAATCAACATCACACTGTCATTGCCAAACACAGATCCAGTCATATCACCTTCATGATATCCTGTTAAAGTTCCTGTGACATTGCCTATGACATTTCCTGAAAGTGTGCCGTACACAGTGGTAAAATGTCCTTCAGCCCATTTTTTTATGGTAGATCCTATGTCTCTAGCATTATTTGTGTCAGGTAAAATATCAGAACCAATACTGTTGTAACCAATGATAGAATTGCCTGAATTATCTCGAACGTCTCCTCCCACTGGCAATGTTAGTATGCCTGTGGAACCAAATTCCCAAATCTTTGATCCACTGACTGTGCTGCTGGTCTTGATTCTAGCAGCCACATTGATCGGCGCTTCTAAATCTCTGGCTTTTACTGTGTTGAATTGTACATTGTCTGTGGTGTTTAAACTTTGATTGTAATTGCCCAGTGTGCTCCAACTCACTGTGCCTTCACCGTCTGTGGTCAACACTTGTCCATCTGAACCACCAGTGATGCTGATATTATTCACATTGCCCAAGTTTGCTGACAAATTCACCGTTAAATTGTTGGTGGTCAAACTGGTGATCACACTGGTAGAGGCAGTCAAAGTGGTGGTTCCAAATGATGTCACTCCCACAATGCCTGAACCTGTGAGATTCAAATTATCGCCTATGGGCAATTCTTTGATCTTGTTTTGATCTCCGGTGTCTACTATGAGTGGTATTCTATTTGCCATATGTGTTTTCTTTTGTATATTTATCGTTTCTTTAGAAACGTTTAATGGTAGCTAGTTTTAATTTTTCTAAACTCTTAATATACATCCAACCCATGTCAAATGTGTCATTAAAAGAGTTGTTAAAATAATTTCCATTATTGATCCCACGCTCCGCCACTCTGTTGCCAAGCACCGTCTGTAAAAATTAAGGTACACATTCCAGTGCTATCGTAATAGTCATCAGCAGAATTTTCGTACACTCTAAACGGCAATAATAATCCGCCAGTGTTTTCTGATCCGTTGACCCTATAGTTAGCCACCGTAACTCCTACTTCTGTAGAAATTGCTCCAGTCTGTACAACAAGATACATGATCTGGCCTTCAACACCGTCGGCCAGTGTGTAAGCACCTTCTGCCAGTTTGTTGATAGTTTTAGATAGATCTATAGCTGTTGACGTTTCCTGTACTACATCTTGAACTGTGATAGTGATCGTATGTAGTCCTGGTGCACCGCCAAGGTCTCCGCTGCCAATCGTACCCAGTACATCGTTAACCGTCACGTTGCCGGTGGCACTAACGTTAACGAAACTAGATATTATTCCGCCACTCACTAAAATTCTAAAAGTGACCACACCCAATGTAAACGGACCATATGTGCCATCAGTTAGACCAGAGAACGTAAAATCGTGGTTCAGTGAACTAAGAACACCTGTAGTAGTTGGCAAAGTTGGACCGTCTTTGGCCACTGTGCTGTTGACCACAGTGCCTGGTAATGTTAAACTACCATCGCCGCCAAATCGCCATGTATTATTATTGCCTACTGAGAGTTCAGTTGCTCGTGTACTTAATTCGCCAGTAGGAGCAGGAGAGGCTCCTACAAAAGTATTCCAAGTTAAGAGATTAGTGGAAGTGTATCGAGGATTGTCCTGACCTAATACTGAAAGCGCCCATGTGCCGCCTTCATTTACCAGTTGATAGGTAACGCCTTCATCTACAGTTTGATATAATGTGTCACTTACTTTTGTGTAAAAACGATTAACCTCAGGCTGTCCCGCACCACCTATAAGAACACCGCTTACTCTGTCATCAATCACACTACCTGCTGGTAGCCCGATGCCGCCACCTGATGCATCTGAGCTAAAACTCCAATACGTAGGAGAAACAACTCCGCTGGCACCAGGATTAATTTTTATTGTTCGGCCAGCAAGGATAGACAAATCCCATGACATGTCAATGCTGTGAACACCGTCGGGGCCGCCTATGATCTTGCTGCCTGGATATGGTAATGTCAACGCACCATCTGTGCCAAAGATCCAATCAGATGCTGGAAGGGTGCTGATAGTGAATACAACACTGGCCGCGCCACTTGTTGCTGTTATAATTTCACCGTTAGTATACCCATTACCAGGAACAGCTATACTAATGCCAACAGCATACCCGCTGACATCTGGAGTGACATCCACATATAATCCACGGCCGCTGCCTCCGGTTGTGGCTACGAAGGTAGTTGGCTCAAGATCCCAATTGACAGAACTGTTGAGTATAGTAATAATAGAAGCTGGCTGGCCTGAAGTTCTCAGTGTTAAATTATTCTTAGTGTGTAGTGTGTTGTTGGGGAATGCTGTTGTACCATATTCACCAAACTTCCATGTGTTTCTATTAACTTCAATGTTTACTGCTCGGTTTACACCAGTGGAAACTAATCCACTAAAGTTGCTAGTGAACGAAGTCTGTGAAGTATTATTTTTCCACTCGAGTACTAGAGAACCAAGGTCTGGCTGTGTGTTGGCAAACAATACTCTATAAGAAACTACTTGGTCCTGTGTTAGGGTGATCACTACCGGGGTGTTTATTGTTGGATAAACATTGTCAATCTCAATAAAATAATAATCGTCAGCAGTGGCAGTAAATGTATATGTTCCAGCCGCCGGCGCCTTAAAGTATCCAGAGAGTTCCCAAGTTCCCAAAGGAACGTTTGGTCCGTAGCTGACGGTGGTTATTATGTCTGTAGTTGTAAGAGTCAGCGAGTTGCCTTCTCCCATTGCCGCTGTAGCTGTTTCCGCTAACAATTCATTGTACGTTGGATTACCACCAGCGCCGCCAACCCAGCCACTGTAAATCTTTCTAATCAGTCCAGGTGTGTTGGCTGTCCACGGAGTGCTTTCATCGATAATCCCATTCTCAGGCAATGTTAAGCTGCCATCTGTGCCAAATGTCCAAGTTTTACTGCTAGTTGAATATACCGGGAAGTTGATGCTGACAATGCCGGTTTGATCAGCTGGCAATGTTGCGTCAATCCTACCACTGACTCTGCCCCAGGTTGGGTTAGCAGGATCAGTCTGGCCAGTTGCTGTAAATGCTTGTGTCAGTGTTCTGGTTAATGTTTGATTTCCACTACCAGTAGAATATGTTACAATTACTGTTCTACCCAAAGCTAAACTAGTTAAGTATGAGTAAAATGGTCCCGGTCCAAATAATGCAAATTCAATTTGGTTTACGTTGCGTTGATACCAACCTGGTAATACACCTGTTATGCCGCCTAGATCCACATCTGTTGAAAAGTCTACTGTATTAGTATAGCTATTGTTAGTAGTCACATTTGCACTGGTATTAACAGTAACATTATTATCTACAGTGGTTGTGATATTACCTGGCAATGTTAGTTTACCATCTGTGCCAAAGGTCCAGTTATGAGTATCGTTGTTGGTACCGATGACAATATTGCCCGCGTTCTGTTCAATCTTAACATACTGGTTATCATCACCTAAGAATAGATCAACTGTGCTAGGATTGCCCGCGGTGATGTGTATGTGATCGTCATCGTTGAATGTTGGATATATTCTCACCGCCATGTCGGGGTTATATTGTGGATCAGCATATGGTGTTAGTAAAATACTGTGACTGCTGTTGACTTCCGTTTCACTGATAACGCCACCTTGGGGTAATGTCAGTGTGCCATCTGCCTCTAGACTGACAGTGTAGCTGCCATTGACCAAAGTATTATCAGTGCCACCTGTGCCCACAAAGCCAGCAATGTCATTCCAGTATTCAAAGTCATTGGTTTGATCATCTACAATGGTCCAAGATACAAAGTTGGTGGTACGAGCAATTTGTTCATCGTCATTGCCAATGTAGAAGTACCCATTGATGTAGTCCATGGCATCAATGTACTGACCGTTACTCCAAGTCAGTGTTGCTGTGCCGGTGAACGGTGCTAGTCCACTGGTGTCAAATGGTGTGGTCAATGCTTGGTCTGTATACAACAAGCGACCAACACCCCAGTAGAACGTGCCGTTATAACCTGAGACTGATGAGCCGCTGATAATGACTTTCTCGCCCGAGGTTCCATTATTCGTGCCGCCACTGAATGTTACCTGTGCTGGGCTGGCTTGTGTAATTGAGGAAATAGTTCTAGTGTATGGTATCGGTGTGACAATCTGCCAGGTTGTGCCGTTGTCATCGCTCCACGCCACGTGTCCGTCACTGTCCGATGCCGCAAGGTATCCATTGCCGCCTGCTGTTTCTACAGTGCCACCCGCGTCAATGCCAAGATCTTGAATAGCAGTAGCCCATGGATCAATTGGCCCGGCGAATGTGCCATTGCGTGGATCGAGATTGGCGTTGACGCCGGCTATACTTTCGTCACCTTCCATGTACCACGCTGAGCCATTCCATGCTGCCTTGTAAGTTATATTCATGCTAAAACATCTAGCAGAAGTCACGGTGGCTGTTAGGTCAGTGATGTATACCCCGCCGCCGTTGACTCCGCCGCCTTCGGTGTCGCTGACGCTGAACATCCAACCTACTCCATTGTAGTCTACGTCTGAAAACCCCCAATTACTGTCCACAGGATCGTTACCAAAAAACTCTACCACTGTTTGGTCAACAGTTTTAAAAGTCCAACTTCTACCATCTGTACTATAGCCGTATACACCTTGCCTAAAACTTGATCCGGTTGGATCATAACTACCTACCGCCACAAAGTATCCGCCAGCGTAGTCAATTTGATTCCAGTCAATATTTTGACCACCAATTTGATCGCTGGTGCTACTGCTGCCGCTCAAGTATGTTGATGCTTCCAGTCCAGCGAATGTGGTCCAACTCAGTTGATCGCTTTGAATCATGGCCACAGTGACACCGTCTGTGGCCACACGATTGATGCCGGCGCCTTGGTCAGCACCTGTGGTCCAGGAGACACCGTCTGTGGATTTGCTGACTGTGCCGTCATCGTTGACTACGACAAAAAAAGTACCTACTGCGCCACTACCAGTGTAGGCTGTGGTTTGTATTGTACCGTCCGGGAATGTAATACTACCATCGTACCCAAACAACCAGCCGTGATCTGCACCAGCCATATCAGTTCTAATATATAACCCCGGAGGTGCTCCACCGTCGTCAATTCTAATCTGAGTATTGGAGCCGCCAATTTTAACCGTACCAAAACTGTCTGATGCATCTATGGTCATAGCATTTGGTAATGTTAGTTTACCATCTGTGCCAAAACGCCAAGTATAACTGTCGCCCGATGTACCAAATGAAACTGTGTCACCCCCACTGAATCCAGCGGTAATATCTTGAGCAACCGCTATTATCCACCACAAACCAGGTTCTTCAACAACGGCCGTGATTGTGGCAGTTATGGGTGTTCCCCATGATGTGGTCACTGTGTCACCTACGCTGACCGAGGAGCCTAGGTTGGGATAAGTGTTGGAGTTGATAAAGAAACGCCAAACGCCACCAGGTGGCACAAGTTCATCTACTGTACTAACTTCAATATTCTGTGGGCCAAGGTTTCTATTGTCTGTGCCAATCTCTACACCAAATTGAGCAGTTGGGTTGAGTTCATATCCAGGTAATTTAACATAGTTGTGGTCGTCACCTAGGAACAGGTCACTGGCGGGTGGATTAATGTTACTACCGTTAAAGCCAATGTGGAAGTGTCCTGCCACGCCTGGCACTTCCATGTTAGTACCGATGGCCAATGTGCCTCTATCGGTTACAAGTGTAATACCGTCAGTGTTATTAATGGTGCCGCCTGCTGGCAATGTTAGTCTACCATCTGTGCCAAAGGTCCAATTTTTGGTATCAGCTGATAGTTTGATAGTTGCGGGAGATTTAACAGTTGATGGATATTCTGGACCTTCCCCTGTAGCGAAATTAGCGGACCACTGACCCCCGCCAAGGTCGTTCACAATGCCAAGTGTCAAGGTAAATGTATATCCCGGAATACCATGATCAGCTTGGGTAAAGTTCCAAGAATCGCCTGATTGATACCCTGGATTGTGATCCCATACTCTGTCGCCGCCACTGATCATTGTTTCAACTTCACCGTTTGTGTTAGGTTGGAATATCACTGTATAATACCAAGCATCGCCGCCGCCACCTGCGTGGAGAACTGGCACTAGGTTTGCTGTAAATGTTATAGGTGCTGATGCGGGTAGTGTCAAACTACCGGTTGCGCCGAAGTTCCAAGACTGACCATATGCAGAAGATAGTGAAACTGACTTGGTGTTGGCGTTATAACTGTCACGGATGGCAATGAGTGAGGCTCTCATGTCATTATAGAATTGAACTGACATTGGTGGCTGAATAATCAATGTTGCACCAGGAGTATTTTGTAAGGTCCTAGCATTCAGCAAGAAGTCAATATAGCCTTGAGCAGTGGTGCCAGTTGGATACCAGTCGACCATTGGCCAACCGCCAGGCGGTACAAGACCGTTGTTAATTGTGGCTGTTATATAGCCACCACGAATAAATTCCCATCCAGCCAATGCTGAGTCATAGGCCGCAGTGCTTGGGCGTAGTTCGCCGCTGTTTGGCAGTGTCAAACTGCCATCTGAGCCAAAGGTCCATGTGCCGCCAGTGTCTCCAGCCTTGGAGAACGACCATGCTCCTGTACCACCGCTATAAGCACCATCCATTGGGTCGCCAATACTTATTTCCCACTGTCCGCCATTGCTTGGTGAAGAAACTACACTGGCTACCGTTGCGGTTATTGATCCAGAATGAGCAATATCGCCAGGGCTAACTAATGCTCCCATATCTGGCGAAGTAGAAGTATGAAAATTTGCAACGTTTCCAGAGCCTAATCCCCATCCGCTACTTTGCGATACAACGTCATATAGATAATATTGTCCTGCTTGTATACGTATTGCTGATTGTGATTTTACTGTTGACCCAGTACCAGTAATAACAGTTGGTAATGTTAAATCACCCGTTGTGTCAAAGGTCCAATGATTGGCATTTACTGTGGCAACAACAACATTACCACCATGATCAATCTTGACAAATTGATCGTCATTGCCTAGATACAGGTCAGTGGTGCCACCGCCTGCGGTCAAGTGTATGTGATCACCTTCGCCTTCAGCAGTTGGATAAATTAGCAATGCTTGATTAGAACTAGATCCTGCAGGGTCGAGTCTAATGGCTCCCATACCGTTAGAAATAATACCGCCCTCTGGTAATGTTAACGCACCACTGTTGTTAAACTCCCAGAACTTGGGTCCAGGGCTGCCATTGGCACCTGTTGCTATTCTAACACTACCTGGACCTCCAGAATTTACATATACAGCCGCTAGGTTGCTGGTACCAAAATTTTCTGAATCTTCTATCCACACTAATTGAACTGCGCCATTTGTTCCTTGTGCTACAACACCAAATGCTGTGTCCTCGTTGGCTATAATAGCATCTGTTCCCAGCAATGTGCCAATACGGGTACGACCACCAGGCAGTGTCAAACCACCATCATTATTAAAATGCCAAAGTTTCTGATCTGTATTATATTTTGTACCAATCCAAGCACCGTCGCCGTCCACCCACATCCATGAATCTTCATCTTTACCTACTGGACCTGCTGTAATACCAGCATAGTTGCCTGCTACAGATTTTAGGGTAGCACCGTTGATAATGCTTTGATCTGGCAATACAACAACACCGCCATCAGTAACTTCCAATGTGTATTGATTGTTAAGTCCTTGATTAGGATTTTTATTGTACAGTTTGCTGGTGGTAATCTTTCCACTATCCAATGTGTTGACAAAGCCAATACCAAAGTCGGAGATAGAAACACCACCACTGCCTGTGAATGGATTGCCATTCAAGCTAAGAGTACCATTACTTTCTAACACAAATTCGTGGGTTCCACTACTCAGTCTATCTGTGGTGACCACGCCTGGAGAACCTGGCACTGGAGCTTCTGTAACTAATCCAGCATCTGTAACCTGTTGGACTGTTAATACACCGTCGCCTGCTGACAGTTTAATATCACCAATGTACAAAGATCCAGGAGCCACAAAAACATCTCGCCAACGTTTGGCAGGTGATCCCAAATCTCTGGTATTATCTGTGTCTGGCAGGATGTGACTGTCCACACTGAGAGGATTGAATATGGATCCGTCAGCTCCTATGGCACCATATATTTCATCAAAGTTATCATTGATTTTGCCAAACGCTGTGCGTAATGGATCACCGTCTCCCTTGTTGACCGAGCTGCCTATGTTGACTGTTTTTTTTGCCATGCTATCTACCTATCGCTATCTCTATCACACCCACTTGGTCCGAATCATAATGCTCCAGCGATTTACCGATCACTGTGCCTATCTTGATTTCACCCTTGGCTGCACAGGCCACACCTGGTGTAGAGCTGGCCACCAACATGTCACCTTTGACAATTTTTCCTACTACCTTGCACGGCACACGACCCTGCAGTGCCACTGCCACGGTGTTGGGTTCATTCAATTCATCATTCATTAAAAATGCTGGTGCTGTGGTCACCACACCTGCTATCTTATTGGTGTTGGCTTCCATAGCAATGGTGACTTCTTTCTCACCACCAAACTGCAACACGGTGCCTGATTCATACTGATTATCAGCTCTGTATTTCTCTGCCAAGTCAGCGTACAATGCTTTGGTTGCTGTGCCGTGGAACACTTCAGAGTAAATGGTTTTGTATCTCTTGCTGGCATTACCAATGGTGTATGCGTTGGTAACATCTGGATACATGCCCACAGTGGCTATGGTTGAATCATCTGCATCACCTGCAATTATGAATGGAGCCTTACCGCCCACCACCATGCTGATCGTGCCCGAACCTGTGTTTGGACCAGCACCATCCCAATCACCACCACCGGCTCCCAATGCTATACCAGTGCCGTTGGTTTCTCTTGTGCCTGATTCTATAAAATGTGTGTAAATGTGTGGAGCCGCCAATCCTCGCGCTACAGTTTCGGTTCTACCGGTAGCCAATGAAGAAGCCAATGTGCTTTGTGCAGCACTCAATGCTCCAAAGGCAAATTCTTTACCTGTGAATGTCAACACAGTGGTATCCACTGAGCTGCCTCGAGCATTTAAAAATTCTGCTGAACCTCTGGTGTAAAATTTTGTATCATTGCTCACAGTCACACTATCAATCAATAGTGCGCCATCCACTTTTAATGCTGCCACGTCCACGTTGCCTGAAGTGTCTGATTTAATAATACTGTTGACTTCACCTGTGGTGGTCACATTGGTTATGGCATATGATCCTGTGCCAGTTTTGATCAGTGCTTCACCTGGATCCAATGATCCTGATAATACTGATGTGAAATCTCCATCTTCCAGTCCACTGCCTTGATTCACTATGGTGCTGAATGATACTGCTGTGACACTGGCTGTGCTACCTGTGTTGTTGGCCAACACAGTTTTTGTGGCAATGGTGGCTAATTTGTTGATGCTCAATCCGTTGTTGGGAATGCTCACCCAGCCGGTGGTAGATGAAAATATGTTGCTGTCAAAACTGGCCAATCCAAGATCTGATTGACTGATACCTGTGGCATTGGCACGTGTGGTGGCAGCATTCATGGCCAACTTGCTTTGAGCAATGGCTGCTGCTGAGTTCACATCTGCGTTAAGGATACTTCCACCCACAATTTGTAAATCCACTGTGGTTTGTGCTGTGGTTCTTGTGGCAGTGATTGTGATGTCTGTGCTGCCTGACATAACTCCATTCGCCAATTCATTCATTGGTCCATCAATAATTTGTGCTGATATTCCGCCAAAACTGATCACATCTGCTGTGGTAAAATCAGCAATGGATGTCAATTGATATGTGATTCTTCTTGCACTAAGGGCTCCTGGTAATACCACTGATTCCACATCCACCACTGTGCCTGTGGCACCTGATGAACTGCCTGTGATAGTGTTGGTTGGAGCAAACAATCCACCTGTTTCTGGTTCAGTGAATATTCTTTTGCGACCATTGAACACCAATATCTGATTGGCAGCAAAGTTGGAAATGTCCACGTTTCTTAAATTTTCTATTTGATCACTGTCATACAATGTTTGATCCACATAGTCTTTGGTGGCAGCATCTTGTGGTGAAGCAGGATTGCCCAGTGTGATCAGTTTGAATCCACCAGCACTGATGTCAGCAGTGAATGAAGTGGATCCATCTCTAGCCACAGCTCCTGGTCCAATTGGATTAGTAACCAGTGTGCCAGCATCTGTGTAATGTAATCTACGATCCACATAACCTCGCACAGCTGATTCTGTAGGTACTGTGTCTGAAGCATTGTCAGTTAAAGCAGAATCTGTTGAAAATTCTGAAACCACCACACCTCGTTTGAATCCTAATCCATCCAAGTTGCTCAACGCAATTGAAGCTGAGAATGTCACTGATC
>Ga0209400_1003163_pt1 | contig 12111 bp, 10 predicted proteins | sample M_130807_EF_Meta_FD_187313 | JGI IMG/M metagenome (GOLD analysis project Ga0209400, IMG submission 187313) | Freshwater microbial communities from Lake Montjoie, Canada to study carbon cycling - M_130807_EF_MetaG (SPAdes) (version 2) | ecosystem: Environmental > Aquatic > Freshwater > Lake... | reverse complement strand
TGCCGCCTGCGCCTGCACAAAAATCTACCACCATCTCACCGCGTTTTGGGGCGAGCAGATGACACAGGATTTGACTACCCTCATCCTGCACTTCAAAGAGGCCATCCTTGAACCAGGTCGAGGTTTGTAAGGAAGGCTTTCCAAAGATGCGGATGCCATCTAAAGAATAGGGGGTTGGGATTGCCTCAAAGCGATTGGTGCTGGCATTCATTTGCGTAAGCAGATCGTCTCGATTAATCTTCATGGTATTGACACGCAAATCAAGGGGTGCGGGTTTCATAAGAGTCTCTGCTAATTGCTCACACTGCTCTTTACCAAGTGATTGAGTTAGTTCATTCCACAACCATTCTGGTAGATTATTTTTAATCATTGGGGCAAGTGCATTGCGATCAACTTGTCCGTAACGCTGCAACCACTCAAACTCATCTGTTTGTAATACAAAGGCTAAATCTGCTAAGGCGCTTTCTAAGCGATTGCCCGATCCAAGCCCGCCCTCAGAGAGCGCTGAAACCAAGCCCAGCAAAGCTAGGCGACGTGCCTGCGGTCCACTACCGCTAGCTGCAAACTGCGAGAACTCGTTTTTACGTCGTAACACTGCGAAGGCAGCTTCTGCAATTAATGCTCGATCTCGATTGCCTAATTTTGGGTTTGCTCGAAAGTAACGACTAACCACGCGATCCGCGGGTTGATTAAAAAGAAGTAATTCTGGAACGATGTGCTCTAGATGAAACGCGTGCTGGGGCAAAGCCTTAGCATGCGAATAATTTTTTTGCCCCTGAGGATTGATGGGCTCATTAGGTTTAGCGTTCTTTGCTTTTGCGTATTTCTTTTCTCCCGCCAGGCGCTTGGAAGACCCATACGATGCGGATGATTTTTTAGAAGTATTTTTCATGTAAATGAGATGTACTGTGATTCAGGTGGATGGATATGCACAGTATTTCCCTCGATCTGTAAACGTTGGTTAATAAACCATTCAACCGCTAAAGGGTAAATGTAGTGTTCCATTTTTAAGACCCGTGCTGCCAAACGACTTGCATCATCATCGCGCAATATAGGGACCTCACCCTGACAAATGATAGGGCCTTCATCCACACCGGCACTCACAAAATGAACGGTAGCCCCATGCGTCGTATCGCCCGCCTCTAGAGCACGTTCATGCGTATGCAAACCGGGGTAACGTGGTAACAAGGATGGATGAATATTGATTATGCGACCCTCATAATGCTTGATAAAGGCTGGGGTGAGGATTCTCATAAAACCAGCCAAAATCAATAAATCGGCTCCATAGTGGTCAATTTCGTGAATAAGGGCCTTATCAAAAGCATCACGACTCGCAAAATCACGATGATTAAGCACTTGTGTGGAAATGCCCTGAGACCTAGCAAAATCAAGGCCCTTTGCCTCTGGATTATTACTAATAACCCCTGTAAATCGAACATCCCATGACTTTGCAGTAGCGGTCTTGAGGATTGCTTCTAAATTAGAGCCCCGCCCAGAAATTAAGGAAACGATTGAATGCATGACCAACAATATAATTCAAGGTTAGCCTGAAAGCGAACTGTGAAGGTAATTCGACGTTTTTATTCATCCTCTACTCGCCCTCCCTGCGCCCTCACCATTGGTAATTTTGATGGGGTTCATCGAGGACACCAAGCATTGCTCCAGCAATTGGTGCAAGGGGCTCGTGCGCGCGAGCTATCTAGCTGCGTATTAACGTTTGAGCCTCATCCCCGCGAATTCTTCACCCCTAATGATGCACCACCCCGTATCCAAAATTTACGCGATAAGCTACTGGCATTAAAAAGTCTTGGTTTGGACTCAATTATGATTGCTGAATTCAATCAGGCATTTGCACTACTAAGTCCCACAGAATTTGTTACAGAGATCCTAGTGAAGCAACTCAACACTAAATGGATTTTTGTGGGTGATGATTTTTGTTATGGCGCCAAACGTGCTGGTAATTTTGCAAGCCTGAAGGCCGCTGGTCAACAATATGGATTTGAGGTCACCAGTATCTCTACGGTACTTCAGGAGAACGAAAGAATTTCAAGTTCTCTTGTGCGCCGCGCCCTTGAAAAGGGCGACATGCTACTAGCCAGTAGCTTGCTTGGTCGCCCCTTCTCTATTTCTGGTCATGTCTTGTATGGCAAACAATTAGGACGTCAACTGGGTTTCCCTACACTCAATCTTTCAGTATCGACCCTGCGGCGCTCCCATCAACCAGTTACTAGCGGTATTTTTGTGGCTCAGGTTCATGGTCTTGCCAAAGAAGCTCTGCCAGCAGTGGCTAGCCTAGGCGTTCGTCCATCTGTAGAGAGTTCTGGGGAAGTCTTATTAGAGACCCATGTATTTAATTTCAATCAATCGGTCTATGGGAAATTAGTTTGCGTAGAATTGCTAGAGCGACTGCATGAAGAGCGGAAATACCCTGATCTAAAAACCTTACAAGCTGCAATCCAACATGATGCGCAAATGGCGCGCGATTATTTTCATAAGAAAAATATGTATGTCTGACAAATCCTCTGCTTACCCCGTTAATCTCCTTGAGACCTCATTCCCCATGCGTGGAGATTTGCCTAAGCGTGAGCCACAATGGGTTGAAGAGTGGCAACGCAATAAAGTGTACGAAGCGATCCGCTCGGCTCATGCGGGCGAACCTAGTTTCATCCTTCACGATGGCCCCCCTTATGCCAATGGTGATATTCATATTGGTCACGCAGTCAATAAAATCCTTAAGGACATGATTGTCAAGTCACGTTGGCTAATGGGCTTTGACGCAATTTATGTGCCAGGCTGGGATTGCCATGGTATGCCCATTGAGATCCAAATAGAAAAACAATTTGGTAAGAATTTACCCACTGCCCAAGTGCAAGCCAAGGCACGTGAGTATGCAAAAGAACAGGTTGCAAAACAGAAAAAAGATTTTCAACGTCTTGGTGTCTTAGGCGAGTGGGATGAGCCTTATCTCACTATGGACTTTCAAAACGAGGCTGATGAGATCCGCGCTCTAGGAGAAATCTGGAAGAAGGGGTATGTATTCCGGGGACTAAAACCTGTTAATTGGTGCTTTGATTGCGGCTCCGCGCTCGCTGAAGCGGAAGTAGAGTATCAAGATAAAACCGATCCTGCCGTTGATGTGGGCTTTGCCTTTGATACGGCGCAGTTAAATTCATTAGCAAATGCTTTTGGATTAAAAGAGCTTCCCAATAAACCGGGTATGGCGGTCATTTGGACTACAACACCTTGGACCTTACCTGCCAATCAAGCGCTTAATGCACATCCCGATCTGGAATACGCCTTGGTCGAGACGCAAAAGCAAATCCTGCTACTTGCTCAAGACCGTGTCAAAGAATGTCTGGAGCAATATGGTTTTGAAGGGAAAGTTCTAGGTACCTGTAAAGGTAAGGCCCTTGAGGGTATCTCTTTCTGGCACCCTCTAGCCAGCCTAGACCCGGGGTATAAACGATTGGCACCCATTTACTTAGCAGAGTATGTCACCTTAGACACGGGTACCGGCTTAGTTCACTGTGCGCCTGCCTACGGTGAGGAAGATTTCAAATCCTGTAAAACAAATGGCTTAGCGGATCAAGGCATCATAAATCCTGTTATGGGTGATGGTGTTTATGCATCATCATTGCCCCTGTTTGCTGGGCAGCATATTTGGAAAGCAAATACCAATATTGTTAAAGCCCTAGAGCAAGCGGGTAGCCTTGTTAAGAATAAGTCGTATACGCACTCTTATATGCATTGCTGGCGTCATAAAACGCCCATTATTTATCGTGCTACCTCCCAGTGGTTTGCCAGTATGGATAAAAAACCATCGGATGGGAAAGCATCTCTTCGCGAAACAGCACTTGCTGGTATTGAAAGCACTCTCTTTTATCCAGCCTGGGGTAAACAACGTCTTCATAGCATGATTGCAAACCGCCCCGATTGGACCCTATCGCGCCAACGGCAATGGGGTGTTCCCATGGCATTCCTAATCCATAAAGAAACGGGTGAGCCCCATCCGCGCACTCCAGAACTTCTAGAAAAGATTGCTCAACTCGTTGAGAAGGGTGGTATCGAGGCCTGGCAAGCTTTAGATCTTGCCGATTTAATTGGTGATGAATCTAAGCATTATGAAAAAAACCGAGATACCTTAGATGTTTGGTTTGACTCTGGCACTACGCACTGGCACGTTATGCGGGGCTCACATCGTACTGCCCTCTACCGTAAAGAAAGTGAAGGTGAGGCTGGTCGCTGGGCTGATTTATACCTAGAGGGTTCTGATCAACACCGTGGCTGGTTTCATTCATCCTTATTAACGGGTGCGATGCTAGATGGCAAGCCTCCGTATAAAGCACTTCTTACCCACGGCTTCACGGTTGATGGTCAGGGTCGCAAGATGAGTAAATCGGTCGGCAATGTCATTGCTCCGCAACAGGTAGCCGATAAATTAGGTGCTGAGATCATTCGACTTTGGGTTGCCTCAACCGATTACTCCGGAGAGATGTCGATCTCTGATGAGATATTAAAACGTGTGGTTGAGAGCTATCGTCGTATGCGTAATACCTTACGCTTTCTGCTTGCTAATCTCACAGACTTTGATCCAAAGAGTCATTCAATGCCAGTATCCGATTGGCTTGAGATGGATCGTTACAGTCTAGCGCTTGCAGCAGATTTACAAAAAACCATTGAGGCTCATTACCGTAACTATGAGTTTCATCCAGCTGTATCGAAAATACTTGGTTTCTGCTCTGAGGATTTGGGAGGCTTTTATTTAGATATCCTGAAAGATCGCCTTTATACAATGGCGCCCAACTCGCCAGGTCGTCGCTCCGCACAAAATGCACTATTTCATATCACGCAGCATTTACTCAAATGGCTATCGCCCTTCTTAAGCTTTACTGCTGAAGAAGCATGGCAGTCTTATCCCCACTTTGCCAAACAGCCCAAGAGCCCCTCGATCTTCACCGAGCAATTTGGGTCATTCCCAGATATTGCCAACCAAAATGAGCTACTCCAAAAATGGCAACGGATTCGTGAGATTCGTTCTGAGATTACCAAAGCCATTGAAGTAGAACGCGAGGCAGGAAAAATTGGGTCTTCTTTGCAAGCAGAATTAAGTATCGAGGTGGCAGCATCCGACTTTGCACTACTCAACTCACTTGGAGTTGATCTGCGCTTTGTCACAATCACCTCTAAAGCAGAGATCACTCAATCTAACAGTAATGCAATGGCTATTACTGTTAAACCAAGCACCGCTCAAAAATGCGCGCGCTGCTGGCACCATACAAGCGATGTTGGATCACACTCCGAGCACCCTGACATTTGTGGTCGCTGCATCAGCAACCTCTATGGCGAGGGCGAGAAACGCCAATTTGTATAACTATGGATAAATATCAAAGCCCCAATGGATCAACTCGGTGGTATCTCGTACTAGCCTTGCTGATCCTCATAGTTGACCAAATTACCAAATGGTGGGCACAAATCAGTCTGCCCATGGGTCAAGCACTTGCGGTGACTGATTTTTTGAACTGGTTTCTCATTTATAACCCTGGGGCTGCATTCTCATTTTTATCCCAAGCAGGAGGCTGGCAACGCTGGTTTTTTACCATCGTCGGGATCCTTGCTGCTGTGGTCATTATTTGGCTCCTCCAAAAAAATACACACGATCGTTCATTTTGTATCGCCCTCTCACTAATCCTGGGCGGTGCTATTGGCAATGTGCTGGATCGCCTTTTGTATGGGGCTGTAGTCGACTTTATCGATGTGCACTATCAAGGTTGGCATTGGCCTGCATTTAATATCGCTGACAGTGCCATCTCTATTGGTGCTACATTAATCGTTATCAACGAGATTAGGCGTGCCATTACGCAACGCAGCTAGTCTTACTGAAAGATCGGAATGGATGCAATGGCTTCCTTAGCAAATAAAAAAATTGTGTTGGGGATCTCTGGTGGGATCGCTGCCTATAAATCAGCAGAGCTGGCTCGTGCCTTAATACAAGAAGGCGCTCAGGTTCAGGTGGTGATGACCGAAGCTGCACAGCAATTTATTACTCCCGTAACACTGCAAGCTCTCACGGGGCAATCGGTATACACCAATCAATGGGATGGTCGCATTGCCAATAACATGGCACATATTGAACTCTCTCGCCAAGCGGATGCAATCCTAATCGCACCAGCAAGTGCCGATTTAATGGCTAAACTTTCTTTAGGTCTTGCAGACGATCTTTTGAGCACGCTATGCCTCGCTCGCGACTGCCCACTTCTGATCGCTCCTGCCATGAATCTACAAATGTGGGCCCATCCCGCAACCCAACGAAGTCTTGAACGTCTTAACAAAGATGGTGTTATGGTCTTAGGTCCTGGGAGCGGTGATCAAGCCTGCGGAGAGGTCGGCTTAGGTCGCATGCTAGAGCCCTCCGAAATCTGTGAGCAATTGATTGCTTTCTTTCAGCCTCAGGTTCTCAAAAATAAACGGGTGCTTATTACGGCTGGCCCCACCTTTGAGGCGATTGATCCAGTTCGCGGCATCACAAACCTTAGCTCAGGCAAGATGGGCTTTGCGGTAGCGAAAGCAGCTGTTGAGGCTGGCGCCCAAGTGCATCTGATTGCTGGTCCCTGCGATCTAGCTACCCCCCTCGTCAGTAGCGGAAGAATTTTGCGTACTAATGTCACTAGTGGCGAAGAAATGTATCAAGCAGTATTAGCTTCGTCCACCTGTGATGTATTTTTTGCTGTTGCGGCCGTAGCTGACTGGACGATTGCGAATCGCGCCAAACAAAAGATTAAGCGTCAAGAGCAAACTGATCTCGATTTACAATTTCGCTCTAATCCTGACATTTTGTTAGAAATGGCGAAAATTGCTAAACGCAAATCCAAACCCTATTGTGTTGGTTTTGCTGCCGAGACCGATCGGCTTGGTAAGCATTGCAAAGAAAAGCGGGTTCGCAAAGGTATCCCGATGATCGTTGGCAATATTGGGCCTGCAACCTTCGGCTTAGATACGAACGAGATTTTAGTGGTGGATGAAAAAGGCAGTAAAAACTTGGGGCGAGCGAGTAAGCTCGATCTGGCCCGACGTCTGATTGCGATTGTGGCAACCCGTATTTCGTAAAGGATCTTCAGTGCAAGTACTTCAAGTCAAAATACTCGACGAGCGGATGCGCTCACAAATGCCAAGTTACGGGACCCCTGGTAGTGCGGGATTAGATCTGCGCGCTTGCATTGATCAAGCCATTGAGTTAGTTCCTGGCAAAACAGAGTTAATCCCAACCGGCCTTGCGATTTATATTGAAGATCCACGTTATGCGGCGATGATCTTGCCACGCTCAGGACTTGGTCATAAACACGGAATTGTCTTAGGTAATTTGGTGGGCTTAATCGACTCTGATTATCAGGGTCCATTAATGGTGAGCGCCTGGAATCGCAGCACAACGCCATTCAAACTGGAGCCGATGGAACGCCTAGCGCAATTAGTCATCGTTCCTGTACAACAAGTGGAATTAAAAATCGTGCCTGAGTTTGTCAGCAGCACCCGCGGCAGTGGCGGATTTGGAAGTACTGGACGCGGATAAATCCGCATCCAGTCTTCATTAAATCTCTTCTACCGGTTCAGCACTGGCTTTATTAGCTCTACTTGGTGGAGTATTCGATGATTGAATATCGAGCTTAACCTTACCTTCATCATCAATATCAACCAGCACTGATCCACCGTGGGCTAAACGACCAAATAGCAGCTCGTCAGCCAAGGCTTTGCGTACAGTATCTTGAATGATTCGCTGCATTGGTCTAGCACCCATCAATGGGTCAAAGCCATGTTTTGCTAAGTAGGCACGTAATGCAGGACTAAAGACAGCATCCACTTTCTTCTCATGCAACTGTTCTTCAAGTTGCATCAAGAACTTATCAACTACCCGCATGATGATTGATTCATCCAAGGCCTTGAAGGATACGATTGCATCTAAACGGTTACGGAACTCTGGGGTGAAGAACTTCTTGATATCAGCCATCTCATCACCCTGCTCACGGGCATTAGTAAAGCCCATGGTTGACTTCTGCATAGCCTCGGCACCCGCATTAGTAGTCATGATGATGATGACATTTCGGAAATCAGTTTTGCGCCCATTGTTATCGGTCAAGGTGCCATGATCCATCACCTGTAACAGAATATTGAAAATATCCGGATGTGCTTTTTCGATCTCATCTAGCAATAAGACGCAATGGGGTTTCTTAGAAACCGCTTCGGTTAAAAGGCCGCCTTGGTCAAAGCCCACATAACCTGGGGGCGCCCCGATCAAGCGACTGACCGCATGACGCTCCATATACTCAGACATATCAAAGCGCAACAGCTCGATACCCATAATGAATGCAAGCTGTTTAGCAACCTCGGTCTTTCCGACCCCAGTAGGTCCAGAGAACAAGAATGAGCCGATCGGGCGATCAACCTTACCCAAGCCAGCCCGGGTCATCTTAATAGCGCTGGCCAAAGCCTCAATCGCAGGATCTTGACCAAACACGACGCTCTTGATATCGCGATCTAGGGTCTGTAATTTACTGCGATCATCCACCGATACCGATTGCGGCGGAATACGTGCAATCTTTGCAACAATTTCCTCGATCTCTTGGCGACTAATGGTCTTCTTTTGCTTTGACTTGGGCAAGATGCGCTGAGCAGCACCTGCTTCATCAATGACATCAATCGCTTTGTCAGGTAAATGTCGATCATTGATATAGCGCGAGGACAATTCCGCAGCGGCGACCAAGGCAGCGCTTGCATACTTAACACCATGGTGTTCTTCGAAACGGGATTTCAAGCCACGCAAAATTTGTACTGTCTGATCCACAGTAGGCTCAACCACATCCACCTTCTGGAAACGTCGAGATAGCGCTGCATCTTTCTCAAAAATACCACGGTACTCGGTAAAGGTAGTTGCCCCAATGCACTTTAAAGTACCGCTTGATAAAGCAGGCTTCAATAGATTACTGGCATCGAGAGTGCCTCCAGATGCTGCGCCCGCACCAATCAAGGTATGAATTTCATCGATGAAGAGGACCCCATGGGCGTTATCTTTTAATGATTTAAGAACACTCTTGAGACGTTGCTCAAAATCCCCACGGTATTTAGTGCCGGCAAGCAAGGCACCCATGTCTAAAGAATAGACCGTGGCGTTCGCCAAAATATCAGGCACCTCTCCCTTTGTAATTCTCCAGGCCAGTCCTTCGGCAATCGCAGTTTTGCCAACACCCGCCTCACCCACCAACAGTGGGTTATTTTTACGACGACGGCATAAGACCTGGATCACACGCTCCACTTCACTATCACGACCGATCAATGGGTCGATCTTGCCTTGGCGAGCAAGGGCATTAAGATTTTGTGTAAATTGATCTAAGGGGCTTTCTTTGCCACCACTCGCTGCCTCTTCGGCATCAGGGCTGGCCTCAGCCGCTTTGGCGGGCTCGGTATTATCTTTACGAACGCCATGACTAATGAAGTTGACTACATCCAAACGGGTAACACCTTGCTGTTGCAAGAAATACACCGCATGTGAATCTTTCTCGCCAAAGATAGCTACGAGCACATTGGCGCCCGTGACCTCTTTTTTACCATTCGAGGTTGATTGGACATGCATGATGGCACGTTGAATGACCCGCTGAAATCCTAAGGTTGGCTGCGTATCGACCTCTTCGGTTCCTGGGACCACCGGCGTGTTGTCATTGATAAAATTCTTGAGTTGTGAGCGCAACTCAGCAATATTGACGGCACAAGCCTTCAAAACCTCAACCGAGGTCGCGTTATCCAGCAATGCCGATAGAAGATGCTCAACGGTGATGAACTCGTGGCGAGCTGCTCTCGCATCCACAAAAGCCATGTGTAAGCTTACTTCTAGTTCTTGAGCAATCATGCTTCCTCCATAGTGCACTGCAAGGGGTGGCCCGCTTCACGGGAACGTTCTATTACTTGATGTACTTTAGTGGAAGCCACATCGCGGGTAAAGATACCGCATACACCTTTACCAGCAAGATGCACTTGCAACATGATTCGCGTTGCTGTCTCTTGGTCTTTATTGAAATACTCTTGAATAACCATCACCACAAACTCCATGGGGGTGTAGTCATCATTCAATAGCATGACTTTGTACATGGCAGGCACCTTGACTTTCTCAGCTTGCCGTTCCAGTAAAGCCGTATCTTCCTTATACGGGATTACTGGATTTCCTCCAGGAGGTGTTTTGGGGTTTTGACTCATTAGAACCATTCTAACCACACAGAAAAAATTCGGCCAAAATTGGTTTTTACTTTACGAAAATCCCTGAAAAACAAGGCATTTTTGTCATATTGGGGTAATTTTTATAAAAAAAAGGGGTTTTTCATGTGTTATTCGGTCATATTTCCTTGACACCCCTTTAAAAAGGGCAAACAATCGACCTTGTGGTGTCTTTCTCGTATGAGATTTACCTGCATTAGGCGTGTTGTGGTTTAAGACCAATAAATGGTGTTTCTTCGCTTCACGGTTGTTTTTAAAGATTTTTGTAATGGAGTTCGCATGGCGACCGGAGTTGTTAAGTGGTTTAATGATGCAAAAGGTTTCGGGTTTATTAAACCTGATGATGGTGAAGAAGAGTTGTTTGCACATTTCAGTGCAATCACGATGAGTGGTTTTAAAACCCTCAAAGAAGGCCAAAAGGTAACGTTTGACATTACCCAAGGTCCAAAGGGTAAGCAAGCTACAAATATTCAAGCTGGCTGATCACTTCCTGATCCCAAACAAAAACCCCAGGGTCAAACCTGGGGTTTTTCTTTTGTAGCTAACGCACTTACATATTGTCGATCATGACCTGACCAAAGCCGGAACAAGAAACTTGTGTCGAACCTGGTAATAAACGTGCGAAGTCATACGTTACTTTCTTCGACAAAATTGCTTTCTCCATAGAAGAAATAATCAAGTCAGCCGCCTCAGTCCAGCCTAGATGACGCAACATCATTTCTGCAGAGAGGATCTCAGAACCTGGATTGACATAATCCTTACCGGCGTACTTAGGAGCAGTACCATGGGTTGCCTCAAACATCGCAATGCTATCGGACATATTGGCTCCCGGCGCAATACCAATCCCACCAACTTGGGCAGCTAGCGCATCAGAAATGTAATCGCCATTTAGGTTCAGGGTTGCGATCACACTGTATTCATTCGGACGCAATAAGATCTGTTGTAAGAACGCATCGGCAATCACATCCTTCACAATGATGTCCTTACCTGTTTTGGGATTCTTAAATTTGCACCATGGGCCGCCATCCACAAGCTGTGCACCAAATTCTTTTGTGGCTAACTCATAACCCCAGTCACGGAATCCACCCTCCGTAAATTTCATGATGTTGCCTTTATGGACTAATGTCACCGAAGGCTTGTCATTATCAATGGCGTACTGGAAAGCTTTGCGAACCAAACGCTGGGTCCCTTCGCGTGACACTGGCTTGATACCAATACTCGAAGATTCTGGGAAACGAATCTTCTTCACACCCATTTCCTTAGTCAAAAAGTCAACAATCTTCTTGGCGCCATCTGTGCCCGCTTCCCACTCGATACCGGCATAAATATCCTCGGAGTTCTCTCGGAAGATCACCATATCGGTTTTTTCAGGTTCGCGAACAGGGGAAGGCACGCCCTTGAAATAACGTACCGGACGCAAACAAACATACAAATCGAGTGACTGACGAAGGGCCACGTTTAAGGATCGAATCCCCCCACCTACAGGGGTTGTTAATGGACCCTTGATCGAAACAACATATTCCTTAACTGCTTCCAGGGTTTCGTCTGGCATCCACACGTCTGGACCATAGACCTTAGTCGATTTCTCACCAGCAAAAACCTCCATCCAAGCAATCTTGCGCTTACCACCGTAGGCTTTTTGAACGGCAGCATCGACCACCTTGATCATGACGGGGGTAATATCCAATCCAGTGCCATCTCCCTCAATAAATGGAATGATGGGATTATGGGGAACTTTGATTGAAAAATCAGCATTCACGGTAATTTTTTCACCAGCGGGAACCTTGATGTGCTTGTACATTGCGCTTTTCTCCAGTTAACGAATTCAGTATTTTCGCATGAGACTTAGAAGTCCCT
>Ga0209400_1003162_pt1 | contig 12112 bp, 5 predicted proteins | sample M_130807_EF_Meta_FD_187313 | JGI IMG/M metagenome (GOLD analysis project Ga0209400, IMG submission 187313) | Freshwater microbial communities from Lake Montjoie, Canada to study carbon cycling - M_130807_EF_MetaG (SPAdes) (version 2) | ecosystem: Environmental > Aquatic > Freshwater > Lake... | reverse complement strand
TGTCAGCTCTGTTTCTGTATTGATGGACCCATGATGGAGGGGAACCAAAGTTTGGATATTTTTGCTTATAAAGATTTCTAATGAGTGTATTGGCCATTTTGTTTACTCCTCATCTAAATAGGCAGGCTTGAACGAAAGATCAAAATGACCCATATCAAGATCTATTCCGTCTTCAACAAGATTTTTTAACTTATCATAACTTGCTGGAGATGTATCAACAATAAGTGCATCATGAATTACATAGCACGGAATGACGTCAAGGTCTTCTTCAGAAATCTTATCTAGAAGATGTGAAAATCCTTGAAGTGCAACATCTACCGCAGTTGATTGGGTATAATGAGAAACCAAAAGATGCTCATTGTTAGCTTCTTTAAGAGGTCTGCCCCAATAACTTTTGATGTAACCAATATCATTCAATTGATTTGACAATTTAGATTTTAGCTTATGTAGATTGAAGTACTTTTCAATCTCTTTTACTTTATCACGAGTAAGATCTTTTACTCCAGAAGAAACAGCACTAATTGAAGATCCATAAAGTAACTGAAGTGTTGCAAGTTTTGCTTGTTCTCGAGAGACATCAAGAATGATTGAAATGTTTTCATAAATGTCTTTTGGAGCTTCACCATTAAAAAGAAGTCGTAAAACACGTGGCTCAAGCGAGACAAAGTCAATCATCATCATTTGGCCGCCGTGAAATCTACTCTTTAGAATTCTACGCTGTGATTTTTTTAGACCAAGAATTAGTGGCCCATCTTTAATAGTAAGACGTCCCGTTGATGTTGCATGTGAATACTCTGGAGGTCTTGCATAAGAATCATCATCAGGCTTGAATGATTCAACAATAGCTGATACAGTTGTTCTTAATTCAATTTCATAAAGTGACTGATCAATCTTACAAGGCTTTAGTGCCGCAAGTGTCTTTCGGCTTTTTTGTAGAACGTCTGCATAATCACCCATCTCTTCCAAGAGAAGCTCAACCTCAGTGTTAAGGCCAGCTGCATGCTCTGAAAGAAGAGCAGGTGGAACTATAAGAGGCCAAGGGACACGTCCGCGCGCAAGTCCATTCATTGATTTCAAAAATTCATTTGGAATGATACTTGGGACATCCTTTTGCATAGTCTCAAACAGAGCGTCAGCGCTCCATCGAGAACGCTGATCTCCAAAAGTCCACCCTTCAATATCATCACTTGACCAAGAAGACGTATCAGAATATACAAAGTTCTTGGTCGATGAAAGAAACTTTTTCGAAATGCTAATCATGCTAAAATTTAATCATTCTTTAACCGTTTTTCAAGAATTTTGCGCTTCTTTTTCTGCTTCACTATTTGCTTTTGCCTGAGCTTCAGCTTCTGCAAGAGCAGCTTGAACTTCAGTTTTTAGGGCGGCGGCTGCTTCAGCACCAAGCTGAAGGGCAATTTGATCTATTGTTAGCAATAGACTAGAGTAATATGCAATTTGAGCAGCATAATACTGGGCAAGAGCTATTCTATACTGAACCTCTTCTTGTATTTTCTTTGCCGTTTCAGCAGCTTTAATAACAGGAGCCAATAGTGCTTCAGCTTTTTGATTGACTTGATCAATCTTATCCTGAAGTTTTTCTTCAATTTTGATTTGAGCTTTTTCGACTTCCTCTCTAATTTTTTCTTCAACTTCAACTTTAGTTTCATATGCTGGAACAAAAGCTTTCAACAGGATCTCATGCAGCCATGACTTCAAATAATCAGTTGAAGGAGGAGGACGAGTAATTGGTGTTGGAGTTAAATTGTTTGCTGTTGAAAAATCTGCTTCAGGTAAGTTTTGGATATACAAAGACATCATTCTTAAATTTTGATCAAGACTACGATAACTTGCAAATCCTTCAGCAAATGTTAATTTAACGTCTGATGTAAAACCGTCTTTTCCTATTTTGTCATCTATTGACTGAACAACATAAACATTGTCAAGCGATGTTCCTGTTCCAAAATCTACAAAAAATCTTTGAGTAGGATAAAACAGTGGACAACCAATTGTTGTTATGCTCAATTGAGCTGGTATTATTTGCATTGGAGGCCCAGACCCAACATTCTCAGCAGATGTTGTTGCAGGCTCTGAAAATGCTCTTTGTAGCATTAGGTTTGGAAGACCCGGACTACTATTTGATGATAAGTTTGCGTTTGTTATGACGGATGTTGAAGCACCATATGTTATGGTTGGCATTCCAGCTGAGATAAGCTTTTTTAAGCTGTCAAAATCAAGTTTATTTCTTAAATAAACATTTTTACCAAGAATTTCGTTTATTTGTTCAGAAGTTGGATTGTTTGTGTCAATTGTTAAGTTTTTACCTGACAAATTAACAACTTCAAATGCTCCTGAGCTCAGCCCTAGTCTTAGGATATCAATAGCTGGATCTAATTTGTTTGTTGATCCTTTAGATGCATTGTAATTTACAACAGGAATTCTAAAAAGATCAAGTTCATTATCTTTTGCTGACTTCATAATGTCAGTTAAGGTTGAGTGTGGATCACAAGCATTATCAAATACATGTATTTTTATCAATGTTTTTGTTTTGCCATTTTCAATAACAGGTGCACCAGATGAATCATACATCTTTGAACCTTCAACATGAACTTGAATTACACCAGGCACAAGTCTTGCTTCAGGTATCCCAGCTATTATACAGCGAGATTCAAGTGTTGTCTGCTTGCTCATATCTGTTTTTGTGCTTATATCTTTTTTCTTATCTGAATATTGGGCAATTCCTTCTTCATTAGATTTTTTAGAATCATAAAAGTCAGCCATTAAATAACTTCTGTCGGCAGCAAATCCAGTGAACCATTCATTAACTTTATTTAATAGCATTCTTGCCGTAATTTCAGGAGTTGATTCTGCCATTTTACGAATCATATTAACAAAACGTGAAAATTCAATTGGAAAGCAGCTAATTGGAAGATCGTGAACAAGTCCTGCGTAGTTATTAAATGGATAAAATATTACTTGAACTTCATCATAATAACCTGATTCTTTTATTGGACTTGCTATGTATTGCATAAAAAAATCACCATATGACATGTACTTGCTTTTAAGTTCATCATTTGTTTTTATGTCATCATAAATGACGTTCATTAAACCAAATCGCTCATCATTAAATGCACTTGATATTGAGTTTGGACTACGATTACTAAATGTTGCACACTGATTTAGAATGCTAGTATAACCTTTGACAAGATTATTAAATGCTTCGCTTAATTCTCCGCTTGTTGTTTTTGCTCCAATAAGTTTATCAATTAATTCATTGATTTGCGCTGGAGATTTGTTTTTTAATTCTTTCAAAGAATCTTTGAAATCTTTGCTACCTGCAACTTTTAATATACTTGATTGATCTTGTATTCCTGTTATGAAATCATAAGGAGCCATTGCTGGAGCTGGTGCGTTTGTCCTATTTCTAAGTTCATTAATTTTTTCAACTAATGACTTAAAAGTATTCATTAATTCACCAACACCAGGAATTTTTCTTGGACCAAGATACAAAAGATCAATTGTTCCAACAGTTTGAATTGATAAAGTTATATTTACCTGTCCGCCTTCTTCAAATGAATAAGATGCATTTGAAACTCTATAGCGTCTTTCAACTTTTAGTGAATTTAGAAATTTTCCAAATGAATTGTTAGAATTTAAATCACCATCTGGGTGTGACCATCCATAAACAATATCAAGAAATGTTGTTCCATAAAGATCAGGTCTTACAAATGGAGCAGCGTCTCGTAAACGTGATCTATCATGTAGAACAAGCTCCAAGCGACCAGTTGTAAACATCAAAGATCCACCTTGCATTTTGGTGCTCATGCTAAGGTTTTTAAGAGACATAAAAGGTCTCATGTGATCAATTACAGGAGTGAATCTTTCACCTCCATTTCCAATGCCGCTTAATGTTTGTGGCATTAAAAACAATTCCATTCCCGTTCTATAACCATCACCAAGTTGCATTGACTCTGAAGAAACTTTTTCTTTTTGGCCATTTATCATTGCTATATCAACTGCTGTTAAACCACTTGGATTAAGGAATCCAATTAAGCTCATTGGAGGTGCAGTTTTTTCTGTTTTGTATAAACTGATTACATCAATTGTGATATATGGAACACATTTTGAAAGTTCAATAGTTGGCATCGCATTTGCAAATACTTCAATTGCACCAGCGTCACGAGTCATAGGCCCAAGGTAAGGATTATTTACATTAGCTGCATAAATAACGTCAGATTTAGACCAAGCACCTTTTTTATTTTCCAAAAGATCTATTTGATTTAATTCACCTTTTGTTATTTTATAAAACTGAAATTGGTCAGCATATTCTTTGTTTTCACTTAGATCGAATTCATTAAATGATAATGATCCATTTATAAGATTAGAAATATTTTCAGCATGACTGATTCCCGATGTTGCATTTCCAATATTTTCTACACTTCTATAAAATTCTAATCTATGTGAAGCAGATGATCCAGACGCAAGCAATTGTCTTGATTCTTTTTTACCCGTATATTCTTTAATTTTCCAAGTCTTGTCAATAAATGACGCATCAGTTGTTGCACCAAAATACTTGGCAAGTTCATTTGTAGACTTTGTAAGAGAAGGTGAACGTGGCATTATGCTACCTCAAGAACGGTTGCTAAGTCATCTGGTATGAGTATTCGCGTTCCTGGAGGTACTTGCAGCGCCCATCCGATTCCACTTGCGATTGCAATTACCCACCAATATCTTCCGTCACCATAATACTGACCTGCTAAATGATCAAGACGCTGGCTTTGTGACAACACTATTTCAGATGTTGTTATTGTTCCGTTTGATATACCATTTCTAATTCTTGTAATACCTTCAGTTGTTGAAAGTCTACTTGGTTTAGAAATGATATTATCTTTTCTATATCTACTAACAGGCATTGATCATCCTTTAAAAGCCAAGTTTTTTGAAATAACCTGGTTCATTCATTGCATTATAAACTATACGAGATGCTTTAATACTCTTGTCTCTCTCAGAATTAGTCATAGTTCCAACACCATAAGGCTGATCTTCTCCACCTTCAACAACCTTATTGACAATATCACCAACAGGGTATATAGGAGCACGATTAAACCCATCGGCATCAATACCAGGAGCAATATCATGGATTGGATCAAAACTCATTTGAACCTTACAATATCTTGGAGCTCTATTACCTGGTCCGTCATCTCCGGTACCCCATTGATGATCGGCAACGCCCCAAGTGAATCCAAGCTGGGTGACTGCCGCAGCAAGACCCATACCCCTTGAGTCTTCAAATGATTTAATAATTGTGTTTTGTGTTGGATCATAAAAATTTTGTATATCAGGACTTGAAACGTAAGTTGTTAAATCAATTGATTTTAAGTCAACAAGTCCTGTAGTAGGAAATGCTGTGGCTTTTCCAATTGATGTACTATATTCTATAGATGACAAAAACCTTACTTCAGCAAGTGGACCATTTTCGTTTATTATAACAAATGGGACGTCTTTTGTAAGAGCCACATGACCAACACCATCTCCCACTGTAATATAAGTTCCGGCAGGAGCAATAAATGGTTTGTTAGTTGTTCCAACAGGCTGGATTTCTGTGTCTTGCCACCCAAATAATCTTTTTAGATTAAAACGTGAATAATTTGATCTAATCACATCACCTAATCTTACTCGAATAATTGGCGATCCACTGATTACCTGTGAAAATGGTTGCAAGAAATTTAATCCATCAGATGTTTGAACTTTTCTTCCTTTTGACCATTGAGGATAGACCATTGTTGTCAATTTATTGATTTGCCACCACATATAGTCAAAGTCAGATGGATTTGTTCCAATTAAATGAAATGTTACGCCAACGCTGCGCTTTGTATCTTTATATGTCATTACGTCGTCTACGCGACCATACCCTGATGTCTTATTAAAATTGGCTGAATAACTGTCAGTAAGATCATCAAGAAATGCATGAAAAGCTACGATCTCATTTGTTCTGAGATCTTGAAAGTAAAAGGGCATGTATTCGGCGTCTAAAACACTTTCAATAGCTGAAACTTGTTCAGGTGTGAATCTATTTTTCCCATCAGGCTTAGTAGACGTTAGACGCTTTGCAACAAGACTTTTGTCACCAATAAGATTTGCGTAAATTTGTCCGCTACCTTGAGGGATAAGATGCAATGATGGAAGATCTGATGCAGCATAAGTTGTTCCTCGACGATCCGCCAATTTATTGCCGGAAACTCTAAGGCCTGCAAACCCGTGGGCCATTATTGTTTTAAAGCCCTTTGTATCTTTTGAATAATCAAATCCATCAAGATACGCAGCACCAGGTGAAACTTCAACATCTGTTGCCCTATAATTTCGAGCAATTACTTGAGTGTACTCAAGGTCACCTATTTTTGCAAGAGTATTAACAAACTTAAAAAGCTTTGAGTCAAAAAGATCGTTAATAAAACCTATGCCACCCGCTGCTGTGTCCATAAATCCTTCACTTGCTTTAACATCATTTGCAGCATTTTTAAGATATATGCTATCACGTTGGAGCAATCTAAACACATTCATATAATATTGGCGCTGTGGATTGTCAATAAGAAGTGCTACATACCTTAAAGCAATTTCTCCAAGTATTATTGCTGTGTTTAAATTTAGAACTAAAAACCCAAAAGGGCCTGGTTTAATCAATTTTAAATCAATTACATATGGAACTCCAAGAAAAGATGCAAAGCCTGCAACAACACAGTCACCGTAATTCGCAATTGGGTTTGTTGGGCGATAAATTGGATTGCTAAGATCTTGACCCAAAAAACTGCTTGCAATATTTAAAACATTTGCCAGCACAGCAAATCCAGCCGGAGGTTCAAATTTAAATTCACCCATTGCAAGCTTTTTATAAAGAGCATTTTGGTTTAGATAATCAATTTCAGTAGGAACTCTATTTTTGTCATTGTCTTTTAAAGCAAATAAACCAATTAATGCTGCTACACCAACTATGATGCCCAACAACTTTGCTGTTAAAAGAAATGCTTCCCTAGCCGTTGATGATCCAGTGTATGTGTTTGTTGGAGAAAAATAAGCTCCCCAAGAAACATCAGCATAAGATGACCCGTTGTCATCTTCACCTGAGTCGATGTTATCAAGTCCCAGACCTTGTGTTGTCCTGTTTAGCCCTTCAAATCCTTGTGAGTTTGCAGCTCTAATTTTTGAGCTTGCGTTTTTGATAACTTTTTGACCTGCCTGAACTTTCTTATCACCCAGGGCGGCATTCATCAACTGGACAGCAACATTTTTTAGATCTGCTTCTTTAATAAATTTTGCGTCAGCAGCATCTACACTGTGGCTGAGTGTTCCTAATAGTGTATCTCCTAATTTGACTCTTTGCGATGAAGAAACGTCACGAATACTTTCGCCAGAAAATTCATTATTTTCCACCACTTGAATGGAATTATTCCCATTTTCATCACTAACTTTTAGAGTACCAACATATAAATTTTTCTTCTTAAGACTAGAACCTAAAGTCTCAACATATTTTTTAGCTTGAGAATTACTAGTTCTAACTGGACCGTCTTTTGTCTCAGATCCAATTACGGCTGGAAGAAGTTCATGACCTGTACCAGCTGAACTTGAAGATGCTTCACCCAGAGGTCCAGTTTTGACAATTTCATCAACAACACCAAATAGCTGTGATGGCTGATTGTTTAGATCAATTGCATCTTGAAGACCTCTTTGATCAATATATTTTGGTTGAGGTTCATCAACAGGTGTCAGTGGGTAAGGGTTTGCATGGTTTGGAGGCAGCTGTCCATTATACTCAGTTACTATACGAAAGTTTTCGCCAGGGTTTTTACCAAGAGTCAAGTCAGACAAATAAGACTTAAGAACTCGCTTATTACGTTTAGAGATGTCGTCATTTTGAAAATTAACAACACCATCACCATTTTCATCTTCAAATGTTGGATATGAGGGTGAAATTTTTGTACTTGGCATCAAAATCTCCTTGGAAGTCGTCTGGTTGGTTCATTGCTCGTTTTGCTTTCAGCTTCTTGCTGGTCTGAAAGCATTGAAGAAAATATATCCATTGAACCTGGAAATGATGTTAATAAGGCTCCAACGGGTTCAAGACTTTCTGCAAGCTCCTTTAAAGCCTCTTCACGCTCTTCTTCAGGAACTTGTTCCAGCATCTTTTTGTAAATACTTGAATTCAAGAGTAAATTAATCATATTAGTCATTAGATAACCTGTCCACCAGCATATTTTTTGCCATTTAACCAATACTCTGTTGTCCTGTTTGAATTGCTCGTCCATTTAAATTCACGGTTTAGATCACCGTTTTGCAAATACTCGTCAAAGTCAGGTGTTGCCTGAACAGTTCCAGCAACAACAAGTTGACCAGCAAGCTTCATTGCATCCATTGTAACGTTCATATTAACTGTTACATTAACGGCGCCACCGTTCACGCTGACGGCGGCCTGGGCAAGATTAGATCCATTGTTAAAATCTTCGATTGCTGTGCCAATATCTATTACAGGAAGACCAGCAAGAATATCTCTAACTTCATTGGCCATTGAAACAATGCTCCAAACTTGAGCTGTGTCAAATGCTGCCGAATTTTCGGCAGCAGCAATGACTCTATTGATCATCACAATATAACTTTCTACAACGCCGCCGACGCTATCAAAATTATCTTTTAAGTTTAATAAATTCACATCTTTAAAAGTTGCTGCCATCGCTCCAAATGATTTAACAAGTGTTGTCAAAGGAGGTTCATCAAACGATACTTCTTCGCCAATACCAGTGATTGCACTAAAAACAGGAGCACTTGCATCAAAAGTTTGTCCTGATAGCTTATTGTACAAACCCATAATGCTATCCATACCATTCAAATATGTGTCAATTACATTTAGAGCACCTTTCATTTTAATTTCAGAGACTTCCATTTGACCAATTTCTGGTAGCGTATTAGCATTGTCTAAAATACCAGGTATGGTTTTTATCATTGCAACAAGGTTATTAGCAGCTGTCCACGCTTTTGAAGCCAAAGTTGCGTCAACACCTGACTCAGTGAATTTCAATGTTGCTGAGCTTGCTTTTTCCAAAAGATCAAAAATAGACGCAATTTCAACAATTTTTTCTTTATTAAATTTAGTAGTGTCAATTCCTGCAATTTTATTCAATAAAGACTCGGAGCCAGATGTGCCATCACCAGTTAATATATTCAGCGGTATCATAATAGCATCTTTTAAAAATTTTCCATATTCAACATCACCAACAGAAGTTGTTGATAATTTTGGTAAAGCTCCTACAATGCTAAGTGTATTTTTCATCATATCAATGATATTGTTCATCATTGGACCAATGATAGAAAGATTTTTAGAAGCAAGTTTAGATTTTTTTATTGTCTCTATCATATCGGCATTTGTAAATTTATCAATTGCTGAGTGTATTAGAGTCATAAGGTCATCAAGCGAAGCATTCATTTCTACTGGATCGACTGTGTCAGCTCCAACAACGCCAGAAGCAAATGTTGCAACACCAGCCAAAATTCCGCCACCAATGAGTTTTAGCAAAAACGTTCCAAGTGAATCTAGTACATCAGCATTTACATCTTTGAATTTATCAACATCTTGTTTTAAAAGATCAATAAACGAGATTTTGTCTTTTATTCCTGAATCTTTCCCCCAATTTCGAGGTTTATGTAATGCTGCAAAAGCAGAAACAACAGCTTCAGTAATTCGATTAATAATCATTGGCATTGAATAAATTGCAATGGTACCCATTCCAATGGCCGTTATGTTTTTGGCTCCGGTTGCTACACCAGAAAGTAGATCCCCTGCGCCGCTCATCAAATCTGAACCTAAGCTTGATAAACCGCCTCCTAATTTTGAGATATTTTCCATGCCATCATCAAGGCTTTTAGGCATTTCAAGCTTAAATCCATTTGTATATTTGTTAACAAGCATTGCCGCAGCGGCACCCCCGGCGACACCGGCGCCGGCGAGAGCGACATCTTTTCCGTTTTTACCAAGATCAATGCTTTCTTTCAAGTCTGTTAATAATTTTTCACCAATATTGCTGAAATCTAATGGATTTCCCGCCATCCAGTCGTCTGCAACTTTTTTTATAGAATCAAACAACGTCTTAAAAAAATTACCAATGGCTTTTATTTGTGGACTATTAAATGACAATTTTGAAAATGGATTATTTTTCAAAAAATTAGTTATTGATTCAACAATTGCAAGACCCATATCTGGAAGCTGCGCAACCAATTCAGTCAAAAGAGGTTCCATAGCGCTTTTCAAATCTTTTATAAATCCAAAAATTGCGCCAAAGATAGACCCAATGACACCAGTTCCTCCTGTTGACTTTAAGCTTGCAGTTATATTTGGAATTTGTTTTATTACAAATGACAACGATCCTTTAACAATATCAATCATAAAAGACGCTGCTTTTCTAATCATACTTGCAACGTTAATTCCACCAACGGCTCCATCAAACATCTTTCCAACTGTCTTATAAACGTTAGTGATAAGACCTTCAAAAGCTTTTGCGACATCACCATATTTCAACATGCTTGTGAATGTTTTAATATGACCAGCGATTGAAACTGCCATATCGCCAAATTTGCTGAAGATATTTAACAGCTGCTTCCCACCTGTGATGCTACTTCCACCAAACAAAATAGTAGCAAACATTCTACCTGTTTCTTGGCCAATTGTTGCAACCCTAACCAATTGGGTGGCAAATTGACTTATAAGGCTCATGATTGAATTTGAGCCCATAAAGCCTCTTAAAAACCCTCCAATGAAAGCGTCTATGAATCCCTTAAGTTGATCAAATCCAACAATTACGTTTTTAATATTATCGGCAAGATCATTCATGATCTCTTCGGTCGACTTCTGCTTTTTCATTGCCGCGTCAGAGCCTTTTGCAATGTCATCATATGACATTGACAAACCTTTTGCCGAAAACGCAAGAGCAGCCTGCTGCTCTGTTAGACCAGATGTTTGAGCAAGAAGACTTCTTTCTTGACGGGTCATTGAATCAACAGATCTTCCCGTTGCAGCAAATGCTCTTTGAACTTCTTGAAGTCTTGCTGCTGGATCCTGAAGATTCATCATCTTCAAAGGATCAAGAACCATTCCAAACCCTTGAGCTAATTGAGCAGCGGCATCGGCCCCTGACTCGAATTCATCAAACTTATCGACAAGACCAGTTAATTCATTGATTTCAATACCTAATTTTCTTGTGAATGTTGCAGCTTTTGTCATCTCTGTGACGTAATCACCTGTCATTCTACCAAGCATTTTAAAGTTTGAAAGAGCCTTTCCAACATCAGATCCAAGAACTTTTGTTGAAACGCCCCATTGCTTTCCAATCTTATTAACAGATTCCATAATGTCTTGGCTGAATGATTTTACTGATTTTCCTGATAGCTGGGCCAAAACACCAACTTGCTTCATTGCCTCGCTACTAAAATTTAAACCCTTTTTCAACACATACAATTGGGCAGTTGCATCAGCAACTTGTTTTTCTCCTAAATTATCAAATGATGCACCCAGGTCTGAAATGATTCCATCCATTGCCTGTAGTTTTTCAATTCCTCCTTGCACACCTGGAGAAAATTTAGAACGGAAAGCGCCAGAAAATCCACTTGCTGCATTTAAAGAAGATGATAAACCTTGTGCTGTGTTTTTTATTGTTCGTGACGTAGTTTCATTAAAGCTACCGTATTTATCTCTAATCTCTTCAAGAGCTCTAGCATAATCATACCCTGCTTTTGCAAGCTCGGCGGCTTTTTCTATTAAGGTATCATAAATTGTGTTCAAAAACCCAAATGCAGCCGCAGTAGGTCCCATAATTGCAGTTGACACTGAATTTAAATTAGTTAAAAGAAGGGTAGCGCCTTGCTTTAAAGCGTCAAAAACGACATCAACACCAGGAATAGATCCAACAAAACTTTTAATAGTATCAAGAAAAGAGCTTGCACCTTCGGAGAGCCCGCCAAATATGGAATCAAGAAAAGTCAATGATTCTGAAAATTTATCAAGCTCAGTTGATGCACCAGCAATAGATTGCGTAATTCCACTTGAAATTTGTGATTGATCACCAAGAATGTCGGG
>Ga0209400_1003160_pt1 | contig 12119 bp, 30 predicted proteins | sample M_130807_EF_Meta_FD_187313 | JGI IMG/M metagenome (GOLD analysis project Ga0209400, IMG submission 187313) | Freshwater microbial communities from Lake Montjoie, Canada to study carbon cycling - M_130807_EF_MetaG (SPAdes) (version 2) | ecosystem: Environmental > Aquatic > Freshwater > Lake... | reverse complement strand
CGGAGCGCGAAAATTTCCCTAAGCCTGCTGTTGTGAAACCATATACTAGTAGAGAAAAAATTTGATAAAAAAATTTTTAATACCTAGATTTAATAGTCCTGGGCCGTATGTATATGCCCTCACCAAACGATAATAGAAATACACACAGAGACTGTGCTTGCCTGAATCTTACCCCACAGTACCAAGCCTGCTTGAGCGTGTGCCAACTCCACGACCATTCACCCACCCCAATATGACGATCCAACCAAGATTCAAGAAACTCTACTTGATCCTCCCAAGACTCCTGACTGTGCCATAAAACATCCACAGCATAAGGAAACGGATCGTGATCACGGGAATTGGCAGCGGATATCATAAAGTCATAATGTACACTGTATATGACGTTATTTACCCCAGAACTTGGGATTGGCCCTGTGACATATAAGTAATAGACCATAGAGAAATTGACCACATGATAATCCAAAAATTGATCGTTACCGCTGCTGTACTGCTGACTGTGAGCACAACACCCGACATCACAGCGGGGACTGGCACCACCGGGGAACTCAAACTATGTACTCTTAGATTGAGTCATGTGGAAAACAGTGTCAAAGTGTGTGCATATGTGTAGTGGTGACAACAGATACAATCAACGTGCCCAATACCAAACGGCGTATGGAAAAAACTGGAGCTGTCCAGAAAAATTCACGATGTTGGCACAGTGAGCATATATGAACATATATGAGAGCATATGTAACTTCAGTGACTTCAGTGACTTCAGGTCTCTGGGGCCGACCTATATAGTATGTGAAAAATCTGTGAAAAAATAAAAAAGCAACCTGGTGATTCAAAAACACCGGTTTCTGCTATAAGTCGGGTTTTTTAAAGAAGTTTTGACATGCTTGTTGTTGCATAAAAGCAACAGTGTATAGTATATACCACCACCCCACCCGATCATTGCTGGCCACCAGCCAGCAAGAAGGGCCGCTGGCGCGACCCCTCCTTTACTCACCACCACCTACGCTAACTCACCACTTAGCCGCAGATCGCATACTCTGCCAGCTCTGCCCAGTTGCGTGTGCCTGCTGTACGAATCTTCACACACTGGATCAGTGTACGCAAGCTCAGCTCCTTAATCGTGTCCTGTACGCGAGTAATTAACTGCATGGCATCTGCCTTGTGCTCTTGTGTGTACTCAGGCATAAACTCTGCGTTGAGGATAAGGTGTTGCATACGCTCTACCTTTTGCTGAGTGGTCATGCTCAAGTCCACGCAGAGGCTACGAGTAACAATGGCTTGGTCCAACTGTAGCGTGTTCATGTTGGAGATAAACACCACACGGCCTGTGAACAAGAAGCTGTTGGGAATCTCATCGTCTTTGAAGTCTGCACGCCAAGTAATAACTCTGCGGCTGTATGAGTCCAGCGCACTCTTTAATAGTGAGAGGCTAACGGGATCTTTGAGCACTGAGTCGCAGTCGTCAAACACCAGTACGCCGTCTTTGTTTTCCCACAGCAAGCGGAACAGACCTTTAGCAGTACTGTAGCCTTTGACCACTGTATAGGATTTGCGGGACTTGACAGCACCTTCGTCTGCCAGCGTAACGTCCTGGAAGCCCCGTTGTTTCAGTGCAGACATAACAGTATGGCTCTTGCCCAAGCCGCCGGGGCCGCAAATAACCACTGAGGCCTGTTGTCCCTGTGCCACCATGTTCACCATGTCTGTGACAAAGCCAAAGCGTTGGTTAATGGAGAAGCGGGATGGGACAACGGTGTTTGGGGGCATAGTGACCCGTGCAGTAATGGGACCTGAACCATCTCGCTTTTGACGAGGTTGACCATCATTTCTGTAGCCTCTGGGCATAGTGTGCTCCTTAGTGTGTGTAAGCCATTATTATAAGGCCAAATCAATGACCTGTCAACTCATCGGGTCTTTCAGTCCATGCGTGAACCAGTCGAGATCTCCACCTCAGGGAAGCGAGCGCGGAAGTAGTCGCGGAATGCATCTGCACCTTCCTCCAAGGCCGAGATGCTCTGTGTACCGCTCTTAGCAGGATTCCACAGTTGGAGTCCGCCGGTGTAGCTCTTGCTGAAGCCTGCTTCGCACAGAGCCTTACCCTCTTTGCTATTGCTGCGAACTCCATGGATGGTGACCCAAGCAAAGCCGCAAGCATCGCGATCACCATGCTTGGTGAGGAAGGCCTGTGTGGCGCGGTGTGCCTCGCTCATGCCCTCGGCCACTGCACTGATGATCTGCTCTTTTGAAAAACCCTTCATATCAGCTCCTTAGTGTGTGTAAGTCTCAATTATAAGGCCGTAGGACCTCATTGTCAAGCCCGCAGTTCGTGTCCCAGGCTCACTGACTCAGAATAGTAGCCGTTGCTCTCGCCCAACCAGCGCACATCCACGTAGCCCCGACGAGTAGCGAACTTGTAGAAGGTGTAGGTGTATGATTCGTAGTGCTCCACATCAGGCTCAGTCATGCCCGAAACTTCTTCGGCGATCAAGAGTGGCTCGCCCACCAAGTCTTCGAGGTCGCCCACGATGTCGTCGATGTCCACCGACTCACAGCAGCCCTGGTAGTGGAAGAACACAAACCGCTCAGTGTCGTTTTCAAACACCAGCTCGCCGCTGCCCACTCCGCCCGAGACGCGAGTGAACACCCGGCCCACCATGTTCTTGATGTCTACCTGCGAATCCCAATCTGTGTATGCCATCGTCAACTCCTTTGTTTCATGTGTCAATTATATGCTCAAACATGAGACCTGTCAAGTTCAAAGGTTATTGATTAAAGGTTGGGTTTTTTTAGGCACCATATCGGGGTCTAGGATATCACCAGTATCTGCATCTCTCAGGGCATGTATACAGAATGCCACAGTATTATCCTCAGTGGCTGTCAAAATATGCCCTTGATTTCGACGGATATAGATCATGTGAGGGGCCTGGAACACAGTTTCTTGATCGTCAATGATCACTCGGAGTCCTCCCGAGGCCAGCAGTGTAAGGTGATCGTGTGGGTGTGAGTGGCCTATTTCTGTATCGCCGGCCTTTAAAAAGGTCATTTGTCTGCTGAAAATATTACCAGTTTGACCAATGCTGATTTCAGGGGTTGACATTGATGTCTCCTAGGGTGGTTTGAGGTATAGTAGTGACGGGTTTAAATGATTCAGGGTTGGCCCGATAAGCTTCAAAGGCCTGAATCTGGTCAGGGTCTGTGATCTCTATTGGTGGGTGATTTCCTGTTCGTCGATCAAAAGCCCGTTGAGCCTCAGTTTCATCGTCAAATTCGGCCACGACTTCACGACGTCCTTGTGCCCATGGGTTATTATCTATGAGACACAGTTCCCATTTTTCAGTGCCAAGATTGTAGTCTAGGCTGTATCGAAAGTTTTCTAACATATTAGTTCTCCTATACAGTAATTATCAAAAATCATCTTGGCATCAAAAGAAAAGACTGCCCAGGAGCAGTCTTTTCAGTGTTGGGGCACACTACCTCCCCAACTTGTTGTCCCCGCACTACCAGGGACAGGAGCGACCTTTTAGATCAAGCCTAATGCCATGGCACGGTAGCCTGCGGCCACGATCTTACGGCTTGGTTCGCCAATTTCGTATTCAGTAACTGTGGTGTTGTTACCAGCCTGACGTTGATTAGCATACACAGCAAAACCAGCTTGACGGATACGACTAGCTTCTGCAGAGATGTTCTTAATGCCAAAACGTTTCTCGGCCTGTGATCGGGTAAACTTCTCGCCGTTCTTCATGGCTGAGAATAGTTTATGTGTCTTAGTGCCTTGTTTGATTGAATAAATCATTTTTAATCCTTTTTATAAATGACTGCAAGCAGTTACACTTACTATAGCAAGTTAATCTGCTGGCAGTCAACAGGTTTTTTTACCAAATGATCATTTCTTGTGTTCTATTGTGGTCTTAAACAGACCCGCCACCACAATCACAGCCAACCAAGTTTCAATGCTGTAGGGAATGGCCAACACCGGGAACAGTGTATTCAATGCCCAAATAGATATCAAAGGTCCCAGTATGACTAGGGCCAAGATCAGCAGGGCCAACAGCATGAAGGTGGTGGAGGTTTTCATTTAAGTGTCCCAGTGAGATCAGTAAGCAGCGTCTTCGAGATCTTGCGTCACTGCAGGCTTCTTTGCGGCCTTGACTTTCTTGGCAGCAATCTTGTCCAAAGTGATTGGAGCAGGAGTGGCTAGGGCTTTGGGTGAGCGTTTGGTCAACTCATCGTTGAGTGCTGCCAGCACTTCAGCTCGGCCTTTCGCAAAGCCTGACGAGATCAAGTGCTCAACGGCTTGGCTTTTGGTCATGGCCTCGGGCAGATCTTTGAGATCAATGTCAGTGTGGCCGCCTTTGGTCAGTACCTTGACACGCATCCCGTCATTGGCAAATCGACATTTGAGTGCACCATTAAGTCGGCTAACTCCTGCATGGGTAAAAGTCTTAGTCATAATTTCCTCTTTCTGTGTGTAAATTATGTCGAACCATTCGACATACTATTATTATACTATCAAATCATTTCCTTGTCAACCCAATATTCATCTGGTTGTTCAATAATATTAACTTCTTCCAACCAACCCAAGACCTGATCCAAAGGACATTCTAGAGTCAATGCAATGGTACTCGGGCTCATGCCATCAATGTATAGTTGTTCAATTTCGTAGCTCAAATCTGCCATCTTGCTCATTTCATTTACTCCGGTAGGTATTGACGCATGGCGTCTTCTGTACAATAGACCAACAGCTCTTCGATTGCAGTCAAGTCGCCGGCTTCAACGTCCTTGACAATCTGCTCTAGTACTTGTTCACGCAGATTGATCCAATCTGCGTTGAGCTTCTCTGCGGCGCTGAGCCGCTTGCTTTCAAAACCTGTCATGCTGTGACCTCCACGCCGCAGTATTCGGCAAACTCTTGAACTGTGCCGTCAAAGAGGGCAGCGTTGGTCTCGCTCATGGTCAAGCCAAACAAGTTGCAGCCCCGGTCCATGATTCGAACACGCAGGGGCGGTTCACCTTCACCAAACGGCACAGGGTCTGTGCTTTGATAAACGTGGTACTCGTAGTCCTGGCCACACTCAGTTTCTGTGACAGGGTGAATGTAGAACCCGCCGGGGGTCTGTTTGAAGTGTGCAATCATCTGCGCTGCCAAACAGCCCATGCCGTTGAACACAGGTGCATCACTGGTGGTCAAACCTTTGACCATAGAACCACCAATGAGAAATTCAGCCAGTTCAGCGCCATGACCCGTGGGGTAGCCGTCGTATTGACGGTACATATTGATGAGGGGAGTTTCGCCTTGATAGACGAATGTCAGTGCTCGTGTGCCCATTTCAGCTCCTTAGTGTGTAAGTGTCTATTATACTGTCAAATCAAGCCGCTGTCAACTGTTTGCGGCGCTCTGTGGTGGCCATTTGGCAGTCCATGTAGACCACTTCCTCGTCAACACCGTAGATCACAGCCACTGCAGGTTCTGGAAATATAAACGCCCATGGGTAGCCTGGACGAGTCAGCATCTGTGCTCGAGTTTCTGCAATGACTTGGATGGCTTCTTGATATGTTTTCATGAGTGCTCCTAGTGTGTGTAAATGATGATTATGACAGGGAGGTGCCTCCCTGTCAATGAGTTTAGATTGCGCTGTACTGTGCCAAAATGTCAGCACCTTCACCCAACATCAGCTGGTCAGTGAGACGTTTGCGTTCAGCGGCCAATGTGTCCTTGTAGGTCTCCAACGCTGCCTTCTTGGCCTCCATCTCGGGCCACTCCACATCGCTGGGGTTAAGATATGCACGGGTTTCGTTTTCCGTGCCAGGCTTCAAAGTGATCTTGCCTGTGCGGATACCCTCAAACACTTCGCCCCATGTGGGCTGTTGAGGGCGACCAGATGGGCCAAACAGTTCTTGTGCCCGGGCTTCAATCTTTTCACGTGTGATCTCTGACAAGCGGGTCATGAGGTAGTCACGTTGTTCAATGGTCAATGCAGTCATATCAGCTCCTAGTGTGTTAAAAAAACAATTATACAGTCAAAATCAATTCTTGTCAACATTTCGGCTAGCGTCTTTGATCACCGACACGCCGTTGTCCAGAACACGGGCCACACCATGGAAGCCCACTGTGGAAATTACAATCCCAAAAATCACGCCAACGATAAAATTCATATCAGCTCCTTAGTGTGTTTAAAGTAAGATTATACTTTCAAAAGTGGGCCTTGTCAATAACGATTTTGTTGTTTTTTCGCAACAGATACTTCTTCTTCAATTTCAGGGCCGTCCCACATCAAACGACATTTATTGAGGGTGAAGCCATATCGTTGACAGTCTCTCAGGTATTCAGTCCTAGAATCAGACCTTGGTCTTGAATACTCAGCATAGTCACGTGGCTGCATCACTATGAGTGGTGCTGGTCGACCTGGGCCTACCATTTCGTATTCCTGTTGTTGCTGTTGCTGCCATCCTGGTTCCTGTTTCTCCATGATCAAAGCAGACAATGTCACTCCGGCGATCATACCAGTCCAGAAGTCCCCAGCCCTAGCCGGAGTGCAGGACATCATGCCAACGGCCACCAATGATGTGATCAAAGTCTTCATTAGAATGGCTCACAGACTACGCTGACTGGCACACGGGTCTTGCCCTGGTCTGTACGCACCATGAGGTAGCTGACATTGGGTCGCATACGGTTCACGATACAATCACGGGAGGCCTGCATGACTTCCATGTTCTCCATGGCTTCGGGACCTTTGTAGCCCTGTAGACGGTAAGTGCCTTTGACATCAGGACCTTCCACAACCTTGACAGGATTGTGTGAAAGAGTTGGACCACCAGCACAACCAGCCAATGTGGCTGTGATTACAATTAGGGTTATGAGTTTAGCATTCATTTTTCTTTCCAAAAGTTAATGTTGACAAAAATAATTATACTTCCAAAATCCACTACTGTCAATGATTTGATGTTGTTTTTTCACAACATCAAATCATATTTGGTGGGCCCCCCGTGAGTCGAACACGGCACCAATGGATTATGAGTCCACTGCTCTAACCAACATGAGCTAGAAGCCCTTTCATTGATTGTACAGTTACTTTCTAATCTTGTCAAGGACTGATTGAGCCGCATCCAAGTTCTGAATGCCATCATAGCATTGTTCTACCACTGCCATGCGCATCATCTCTATGATGCTTCTGCACTCGCAGGCCTCTTGCGTGGGTAAGGTCGCAATGAATGCTTCCACATCATCGTATTCCTCCAACTGCCACATGATGTCAGCTAGAAATTGTTGGCGGGCTGTGAGCCCATGCAGTTCAAAATTTACCATGATAATTCCTTTGCGGGATATGTGATGCGGCCTTCGTACTCCAACTGGCTCTGCTCGAACTCTGTGAGGTAGTCGTTGTCCACTAACTTCCAACCTAATACTTCACGGCGGAAGTATTCGTTGTTCTCTTCGATAGAGCTACGGAGGGCCATGACCGCTGTAGTGGCCTCAGCATCGTTCTTGATGCCTTTGACGAAGAATTCCGCGCCACCTTTGAACTTCCAGCGTTGTGGGCACTGGCCTTCGCTGTCCCAATCGTGGGCACCGTAGTTCTCTTGATCTTGTGTCCAGATATACAGTTTCATATCAGCTCCTTAGTGTGTAAGTCGTTATTATAAGGCATTTGATTGGGCGTGTCAAGCCACTTCTTGGAATGTCCTGCCTTTTAGGTCGAGTTTTAAAGGGGTGCGTAATTGTAGTACTTGAGTACTACCTGCGGGCATGTAGGCCACGGCCGTGGCCGATCTACCTTTGATCTTTTCCTTGAACACATAGACATGGTTGGCGTTTAAGCTGTCTGCCCACTGGGTGGTTTCTTGGTAGATGTATTGTTTAGTCATGTGTGTATTATATGTTCAAAACGTCAACTTGTCAACCAAAAGCTCTGACGTTCCCCGGCGGTAATTATACTGCATCAAGACTAGGTCCATCACGCACAGCCTCCACCCGCTTCCCGACAGGAACCGTTATCGCATTGCCAGCGCCGGTTTGGTAAGACCGCGGCCTTAGCCGGAGCAGATTCTCCATTCCCATTGCTGGGAGTAGGCCCTTGCTCGAACCACCCTTGAGAGTCACCTCACTTCTCGTCCTGCGGGTCACAGTAGCCAACGACACTTGGCACGGCTTGGGTGGGCTGGACCCATAACGGGATACCACTTGGCTGGGTCTATCTTATGCATCTACGACCCAGCACCCAAATCTCTATCGAGTCAGTTGACCCACCATCCATGTGATAACATCACTCATTGTCAGCCTCCTCTTCTTCCCTGTTTTCTTCTTCCCACTGTGCGACATCTTGGCTAATACCAAAGGCATCATCAAGCTCTGCGGGCAATTCCTCGGCAATCTGGTCGCTGCTCATGCCACCATACTCGTAGTAGTCATCGTGGCCATCTTCATAGATACCAGCAAATGCCATGCCAGGCTCGTAATACATGGCACGGATACGAAAGCCCTGTGCCTCTAACTTGTCGTAGGCTGCAATAGGTGGCGCCCAGGCTGAATCAAAAGTCAACATCAAGCCACCGGGAATGTCTTCTGCCTCGTAGCCGTCACCGCCCACATCCCACTTGGTGCCCCACTCGTTGACACAGTAGTCATACCAGTCCTTGTAGCCATGCTGTTCGATATTGCTTTTCTGTGCAGCCTCAAGAGCAATCTGTTCAGGGTTGTCATCAGCACCGCAACGACCTGAAACAATCTGTAGGCTCTCTGGGATAGGCACAAACTCATTAAGGAACTTGGCATCGTTGAAGGCTGTACGGGCCCGCTCGATCATCACAGGATCATCGTGGTAGATCTCTACCGTGTTATTGCACCAATTAGGCATCTTCCATCTCCTTGTTAATGTATTCAACTTCGTCATTGATCACAGAAGTAGCCACCACCCTAGGGAAGCCATCAAACTTGTCTAACAGATCTGAGAATTCCGTTAGATAGGCATAGTCCTCGAGGAACTTGGCCTTGTCCAAGTAGGGCTCCAGGCTACGCACTGTGATTCGCACAGTGGTCACAACCTCGTGTTCGTAGATCATGTCTTCGTCGATCATGTCTTCGTCGATCATAGTCACTCCTTAGTATTCGTAGATTACAACGCTGGGGTCAATGCTTCTCAACTGATCTGCACAGCGAGTCAGCTCACGAAAGCGACGGTTAACCTCTGCACGGGGCAGTTCGCCGTCACAGCTCAAGTTCTCCGGACTGAGATCACTGTCAATCATGTCAGCGATGCGCTGACGGTCTTGAGCGTTCAAGAGGCTCAACTGTGGACCTTTCAAAATACGGGACCAAGTGTTCTTCTGTGCCACATAGGCTTCCAGTGTGCTAATGTTCATCAGTGCTCCTTAGTGTGTTAAAAGTGTATTATAACGCAGAGTTGCCCCTGCGTCAACCAAAGACCCTTTAGCAATCAGGGTCAAAGTCGTGCCACTCTTGGGCTTCGTCGGGCTGGCCGTCCCACTCGTCTTCGTACTCTGCCGGGTCACAGCCTGTGACATAGCCGTCAGCAAAGTCTTCACCCTGCAGCCAACGGTCGTATTCCATGCGGAGTTTATCGTTGTGATACTCCACGACCTCGGCCTCTTCTGGGGTGAGCGCAAAGGCGTGGATGGTGTCTCGAAGTGCCTCTGGGTAGTCTGCACCCAAGTCCAAGAGTTGACCCAAGTGGGCCAAGGCCTCACGGTTCACTGTGTTGACATCTGCAATCATGTGTGCTCCTAGTAGTGTGTCTAAGTCCAAATTATATGCTCACGGGCTCATTCTGTCAAGCCCATGCCTTGTATAACCCTACTAGGCATATGGCTATGGCCACAACGTTGGTGATCATCTGCGGTGTGTTGCGCACACGTATACTCCATGCCAAGTAGAGTGTGCCGCCAAGTACTCCCGCCACCACGTTCCACGGGAACATGTTTAGGCTCATCAGTGTATACATGCCGAGGAAGCAGACTGTGCCTGCCCACTGGATCCAATCATTTAGTTTCAATGTCGATTTCCTCTACCAGTACACCTACTCGGGTTCCGCGGAATGATTCCGCACTGTCCGGACACTCTGTCCAACCACCATTGCGCTCTTCCGCCTGTGCAATGGCATCTTTCTTACTGTATGCATCCACTTCAATCCAATGAGGTACGGTGCACCACACCACATATCGTTTCAATGGGCGATTCATTTGTTTTTCCAGTTGAGTGATCATCTTTGCTCCTTAGTGTGCGAGTGTCAATTATATGGCCTTAGGCCGTCTGTGTCAAGCGGATTACGAATCCCGAGTAGTCTTTCTTTGCACGGCCTTTGGCCTTCAAACCCAACATCACGCCACGTGGATCCAAAAAGCGTAGGTCTGTCTCATCCGCACTAGGCACGCCTGCTGGGATCTCATCGTATACGGCTACGACTGACAAGCCTTGTGCCAGTGCCCGAGCGACATCTGCATCATTGCCGTCGGCCTTAGAGAAGGTCAAGTGGTAGTTGGGGTATTGTGCAACCTTACGACCCAGAACCTTTGTATAGTCATAGAACTGAGTTGTGGGGAATAATTGAAACAGGTTCATGTCTGTGGTACCCACTGTGTACTTCTCCCAGCTCAAGTCACTGGTGCCATTCAAACGGAACACGGGGATCAAACCCTGGCGCTCTGCGAACTTCTTGGCCTTGACAATGTCTTTGTACAGGTCTTTCATAAACTGGTCGCGATCAAAGAAGAACGCCACTGTCTTACGGATACGAGCCTTTTGGATTGTGTTGGTGTTCTCGCCCCGCTTGAACATGCCACCCCTGCCCGCCGTGTTAAGGCAAGCAGCAGTACAGCCTGCGGTACGCTTGGGGCAGGTCTCGTGTCCACTGAGGTCAGCAGGTGCCAAGTGTAAGATAAAGCTGAGATAACCCAGCTTGGTGCCCTTTTGGATCTTTGGGTTAGCAGTTGAAAGCAGTTTGAACATGCGAGCTCCTAGTTAGTGTAAGTGTATTATACGGCCTAAGGGCTAGGCCGTCAACCAAAGACCCTACGGATCAAAAGGTCTCTAAGTCTTGTTGCATATCTGCAACACAGGTCTCTAGCATCTCTGCCATGCGAGTTTTGTCTGCTTTTGACAAGGTCTCTACAGAGTCGTTGTAAAAATGCTCCATTAGTGCATGATCCATCGCTTGATGGCGGTCCATGTAGTCCAGACCCGCATCTCCCTGGTCATAAATTGCAGCGAATGCGTCTGCAATACGTTTGTTAAGTGCTTTTGACATAGTGTGTGTCCTTTAGTGTGTTAAAACTGTATTATAACACCCTACCAAAGACCTGTCAACCTGTAGGGTCTTTACCGGGTCCAGTAGAGTTCGCTGGAAGGATCGCAGGCACGTGGTGTATCATGTGGGATCTCAACCTCTTGGCCCGACATCAAGTTCCGCACGGTCTTCATGGTGGCCACGAACACGATGCGGTAGCCCTGGCTCTGAGGCCACAGTTCGTATTCCAGTTCACGCACTTCACGACGCATCTCCGCCTCGTCCCTGTTCCGCCAAACAGTGGTAGATACCAGTCGCTCACCCGTCTTGGTACGGCGGTCCGTCTTGTAGATGTATACAGTATGATCCTGCTTCATGTGGGCTCCTTGTGGTGTTTGAGTGTGTATTATACGGCCAAAGGCCCTGCCTGTCAACTAGTATTCTGCAGAAACTGTGCCTAGGGCCTGATCATAGGTTAGGAACACCTTGGTGCTGTCAGTGCCCTCCTCCGCCTTGCGGGTAACCGAATAGCAGAACTGGCCGCCGTTGGTCATGCCCAAGAACTTGCAGGACGTGAACTCAGGACCCTTATAGCCTGCATCCACAGCCGCTCGAGTCAAGGCCGCTGCTGTGAACGTGGTCAAGGTCTTTAGTGTGTCTGCAGTGATCATGCTGCCTCCAACATGTTAGCAGGTACTTTCCACAGGCCCTGGGGAGTGGCCACTGTCACATACTTGATAGCGATCTTATTCACGGTGCCCTGCACGGTGCGGCCGGTCTTGGTGCTGGTGAACTGTACAGGAGTACCGATACGCAGGCTGTTCTTAACGTCTTTGGTAAGTTGGGTGCGAGCCCACTTGACCGCATCGATCATACTGGACAGTT
>Ga0209400_1003159_pt1 | contig 12122 bp, 25 predicted proteins | sample M_130807_EF_Meta_FD_187313 | JGI IMG/M metagenome (GOLD analysis project Ga0209400, IMG submission 187313) | Freshwater microbial communities from Lake Montjoie, Canada to study carbon cycling - M_130807_EF_MetaG (SPAdes) (version 2) | ecosystem: Environmental > Aquatic > Freshwater > Lake... | reverse complement strand
GACTGCGGTTACGCTGAACATTGACGGTCTTGGTGCAAAAGCCGTAACGCGAACCGGAGCGGTTGCTCTGGCTGCTGGCGCTTTAGTTTCTGGTCAGATGGCAATCGTTGAGTATGACGGGACACGGTTCCAGTTAATCAACGCAAACGCTTTTACTAATTTGACAGTTTCGGGTGCGCTGACGGTCGGGACGACTTTAGCCGTCACCGGCGTAGCCACCCTAACAGCCCAGCCAATCCTGTCCAGCCTGACCGCTTCCCTGCCCGTTTTCTCTGACGCATCGAAAGGGCTGGTGAGCAACGCGATGACCGGCACCGGCAGCGTGATGATGTCTGCCAGCCCGACGACCACGGGCACTCTGACCGCTGCAGCGATCAACGCCTCGGGCCTCGTAGCGATGGCTGCTGCGGCTACCGTTGGGACGACTCTTGCTGTTAGTGGAACCGCTACGATGGCGGCGATCAACGCCTCTGGCACGGTAGCAATGGCAGGAGCGGCTACGGTTGGGACGACTTTGGGTGTGACGGGACTATTCTCCCCAGCGATTGAACAGAAGATGAACGTAGATAGAGCGATCTATTGGAGCACCGTCGGAACAGCGCAGATTTACTGGAGCAGCGGGGCGAGTAAGTTCCAGACAGAGGTGGGCAGTAGCGTTATTACCTCTGTTTCCTCCACCGGCCTCGCGGTAACCGGCACTCTTTCCGTCACCGGCACCAGCACGATGGCGGCGATCAATGCGAGTGGGAACATAAGTCTTACTAGGTCTGGGGCCACTTCCGCCGATCTTACGTTAGAAAGTGGGTCTGGTAATTCAGGTCTGTTTCTCAAAACTGGTGGCGATCTTCGTGCTTATATCGTCCACGATGCCGCTGCTAACAAACTTGCCATAGTTGGGTCTAATACTGGCATGGGCGTTGATATTTACGCGGGGGCTGAGGCTGGCCCGTATCTTTCAATCTCCTCCGCAGGTGCCGTAACCATACCCGGCACCCTCGGCGTGACGGGGAACGTAGATATTACCGGGGATGTAAAGGCTGCTTCTGGTGGATCAAGCGTGTTGGCTTTGTTCGGTGCCAACATATCGGATAGAGGAGGCGGCAACGGCATCATTGTAATGGCAAATGCCTCTGCTCCGACAAGCACATACGCGGGTGGTGGGCTACTGTACGTTCAGTCTGGCGCATTAAAGTTTCGCGGGTCGAGCGGCACAATCACGACGATTGCCGCAGCATAAACATGATTTCCAATCCTACAAATCCTCCCACCCATAAGGAAAACCCGTGAGCGAAGAACTGAAAACCGAGCCGCAAGACATTGTGCAAGCCGTACAGATGCAGCGGGACACAGCATTGAATGAGGTCGTGCATCTCCGTGCGCTGCTGGCTGCGGCGGGGCGTAGGATTGATGAGTTGGTTAAAAACGCAGTCAAAGAAGAATGATGGCGACCGTTAACGAACTCGACGTTCGCCTGACCTCCCATGAGGCGGTATGCGAACTGCGCTATGACACCATAAACGCCCGGTTGAAGCGGATTGAGCATATCGGCCTGAGCGTTGCCGGTTTCATCATTGCCTTGCTGCTCCACCTTGTCCTGAAGGTATAACCATGAAAAAGCTGCTACTCCTTGCGTTGCTTCCGTTCAGCGTGTCTGCTGCGGATCTGATGATCTGCAATGGTGAATACGCGCTCTGTGCTGCCTCCGGTTCTACGCCTACCGGAAAGACGATCACCGTTAAGGGTAAAGTGTTTCAAGAGGGGATGGCAGTCTGCCCCGTCCTTACGGGCCGCAGCGTGGCAAATGGTGCGCTGATGAATAACAGTTGCGATGCTCCTCCCGGCAAGGTCTGGAGCCTGTTTTCTACTGTCAGCGAAGCCCCCCAAGCGCCGACATGGGCCGTTGCCCCGTTGGTTCACCGCACTTTTGTCCTTAGTAAGACTGAAGGCATGAGCAATATGTGGGCGATGATTTGCGACAAGCAAGCCAAGAAAACGAATAACGTACAGCTTGCTTCCTGTTACGGCCCGATCAACGAATCCCCGCTGACCAACGGTCATGTAAAGATGGGATCGACAATTGTTACCGATGCTCCGGTTGGAGCGTTGAATCCCGTAGGCGGAAACTTTTAGGAGACTATTATGGGCTTTCTCAGGAAACGGTTTGGTGAACCCTCGACGCTTGCAGGTCTGGGGATTCTGTTTGCAGTTGGCATCCCGATGGTGCCGCCGCAATATCAAATGCTGGCGCAAGGGCTGGCAGCGGCTCTGGGTCTGGGTGCGGCTGGACGAGCAGATCCGAGCAACAAGTGAAAGAGAAAACGCTGATCGTCGTAATCGGGATGGTTAGCGTGACTCTTTGCTTGATCTTGTTGTCTATGGTTGCGGTGATGTGCGCTGGGTTGTTTGACCCTGTTGTGGATAACTCCGAGATATTCAAGCTGATAGGCCCAGCCTTTCAAACCATCGTTGGCGGGTTTATTGGATTGTTAGCGGGAATACAGGTCAATCAAAATGAACCTAAGTGAGCATTTCACCCTTGCTGAACTGACCCGTACCGATCACCGGGCGCTAGACAACACTCCAGACGCAGACGCACTAGCCAATCTGCAAAGACTGGCAGAGTTTCTGGAGCAAGTTCGGGAGGTGCTGGGCAACAGGGTGGTGGTAATCAATTCGGCCTACCGCAGCAAAGCCGTCAATGATGCCGTAGGAAGCAAGGATACGAGCCAGCACAGGCTCGGCTGCGCGGCTGACATCAGAGTGCCGGGGATGACTCCAGACGCGGTGGTAAGGGCTGTACGGGCCTCTGGGCTGGCCTACGACCAACTCATCAAGGAGTTCGATGCCTGGACGCATATCAGCATACCCAACTTGCCGGCAAAACCCCGAAAAATGGCGCTGATTATCGACAAGACCGGAACCCGGCTATTTCCCGCTGATCCAACTGGGCTGGCGGCGGTGTAAGCAACTTTGACAGCGCCAGGTCTTGATCTTGCCGCCTCGCCCCTTCGGAACCAGCTTAACTGCAACGTTCATCTGGCAAGCGCCGCATAATTTTTGACTAGGGTTAATGTCCTTATTCATAGCTTCCGCATCCTGAGCGCAACTCGCGCACGTTGATATCGTTTTTCTATTTGATCCGGCGTGTTGATGCCTTGCCGAATAATTGTGACTTGATCGCAACCCGCGAGGGCAAGTTTGGGCGGCGCGAGCCATGATGGAAGGGGCATTATCTCTACAGGCGTTTTTCGTTTTGTCATTGTTGTCTAAAAGTTAGAAAAAAAAACGGCTGACCTGTGCAAGCCAGCCGTAAAAACGCAGCGAGTGATAGGAGCAGATCTCGCTACGTCAAATCAAACCCTCGACCGAATAGCTGCGGGTGGGAGTCTGCCATTCCTTGTTGGGCGCAGGCGTGATCCATGACAGATCGTGCCACACAAGCCTGTTGTTCGGGTACGCAATCCACGGCCCTGCCTCCAACGCTATCACATGGTGGTTCTTGTGCTGGTCTGGCGTTTCGCTCCAGCCGCCGTTCATCCAGTCAATCGTGAACAGATAGTTTCCCCGCCGAATCTCACCGTCCCTGCCGAGCGCCGTCACCGCATGGTTTTTCAGGAACGGCAGCGCGATCACGGTGAATTCGTACCCATAGGAATCCCACCAGCAGGACTGCTCTACAGGCAGCGGATCGCAGGGCTTGCTGCATATCATGTGAATCGGAACTCGCGCCCATTGTGCGCCGCTGTCGAGCATGACCTGGAACATCGGTACACGCGCTGGCTCGGCGCGGAACGCAAACGCTACGGCAGGCGTGAATTCTCCATGCCCACGTTTTTCGTCAAACAGGAATTCGTTCCGCACGAAACATTGGATGTACGGCGTATCGCCTAGCAGGATCATATTAGTCCTTCATGTAAACAGGGCAATGCAAATACTGGCGACCAGGCACAGGACAAACATCATCCAAAGCGCCCAATCGGGCCACGGTTTCACGCGGCCCCCTCGCGTATGGGAGCGCCACCATTCAGGGCGGGAGCGCCGCTATCCAGAGTCGCAGCATCTGGGCGCTTTTGTTCGGGTTGGTCGTAAGGCCAGACGTTAGGTCTCATGATTTCTCCTGTTGCTGTTGTGTGGTGTGGTGGCACTTCCCATATCCGTACCCGTACCCCAAATAAAAGCCCCAAATCAAACAAAAAACCTGCGAGGTAAGGAGCGCCCAAAAGTTAGGATCGGTTAGCACTTAGGTTTCCCCCCTGCGTCACGATAGCGATCCACCAGATCATCGAAATTGTCAGCCGTACCGTGCAGCGCCTCGTCGTAAAGCGCGGCGAACTGGCGCGGGTTGAGTGTTCGCAGGTATTCGTACCTCGCATGGCCTATGGCTGTTTCTTCCACGGGGGGCGCTGCCGTTGCGGATGGGGCTGACAGCGCATTGATCGCGGCTTCGATGGTGGCGCGATCATAGTGGGCCAGATCACGCAGTCTCGCCAGCAGTTCGTTGTTCATTTGCTGTCCCTCCACTTTTCTGCCCACGTTGCAACTCCTTCCGTCATTTCGCAGACCATCGTTGTCGCCGCCCGTAGCTTCTCCCGCATCCCGTCGATCTCGCTATGCAGGTTTGCGATTGTTGTCCGGTGGACAATCAACTGCTCAAGCAACGCATCGCGTTCGTGCTCTGCCCTCTGCGCCCGTCCCTGAAATTGCGGCAACAACCTCTGCTTGAGATCCGCAAGTTCTTCCACGGCAGAACACGCCCCCGGTGTCGGGCATCCGCGAGGCTCAACTGTTGCCCTGTGCTTGGCGATCAACTCTCGGTTCTCCTCTCGCTGCGTTAACCGCGCTCCTTCGTCTTCGTTATCCACCGTCCTTCTCCTTATCATCAATCTTCTTTACCATCAATCTTCACGGACTCAAGGAACTGCGCCAACAAGTAGACGCAAGGCAATATCAAAACGCGGCAGATCTCGTCGTTTACTTCATGCTCCGTCATGCCCTGCGCTAAAAGTTTAAGCGCCCCGAGTCGCTCGCTCACCAGCATATCAAGGCGGTCGAAGTCGAGTCGTTTCACTTTTTCAATGTTTTCGTATTTCACAAGTCCCCCTTACGCTTTCTGTACTTCTGCGCGTACCCGTCATTTCCAAGCCACCGATCAAGCTGCGCCCTCCAATCCCTGACCTGATCTTCACAAACCAAAATAAGATAAGGAGTCCCGCGCTTAGTTGCTACGATCTCCATCTCAGCGTAGGCAGCATCGAACCCCTTCCATTTGCCCAGCTGATGCAGCGTGAAAACTTCATCCAAGTAGTACCAATTTTCAATCGGTGTTGCTGGCGCGGGTTTAACGCGAGGCCAGTCTGCAAGTGCTTTGTCTGCCTCCGCTTGAGTCATTTTCATTTTTTCGCGCCTTTCTTCAGCACTTTCGGAGTCCAGGTAAAGACCTCGGGCAGCGGCTCTTTGAGTTTCGGAACCCTATTTTCAGGATGCAAAACCCATCTGTTGTCGAGCCATTCTATGGCGGCTTGCAGTTTCTCGGCTTGGGTCATTTCGCCTCCAATGCTTTTTTTTCCCGAAGATTCCAAAATATTTTTTTTAATTGAATTACATCCCATCCTGAAATATTAATGCCCTGTTGTCGCGCTCTTGATGCCATAGATTTACACCCTCTGCAAATGCCCTTTCCCATTCCTTTGCCTTTTTTTGGCAAAGACGCAAAATGGTTACACCCTACAGTTAAACATTTTGGATGTATTTTTTTAACGTTGATTACGTTATTCATGCGTTTTTCTCCAGAACCTGCGAATTGCTTCGGCGGAAGTCATTCGCAATTCCATTTAGCAATGGCATCACGCAGGGACTGCGCCGCCTTGTTCCTCGGCCCGATTGCATTGCACTCGGGGCAGCACACCGCGATTATTCCGATTTCGATTTCGTCAACCTCAGGATCATCGTAATCGCAGAACGGACAAGGCTTGATTACTTTTTCCATTGTTTGCTCCCTGTGATAATCATTTCGCCATTCGTCCACGGGATATCGTCTGTCATTCCCTCAAACGCTGAATTCGGAACAATCGTTGCGTCCATCTCAATCTTCATTGCAGTCGTAAACTCGTCGCCCAGCATCCGTTTATCTTGGCAGTCGGTGATCTCCTGGCTCCCGTAAACCGGCTGCTGAAACTCGGTCCCGGTCAGCTTGTTTTTGTACGTCAGCAGGTTATTCTCGTTCGCGTCCACCAGTTCGGCAAACCGGCCCAGTAGGACAGGGATGTGCCGGTGGTCACGGCATCCGGCCCGTTGCTCGTCTACCGTCAGATCCTTTTTGTGCTCCGCACAACTCCACCGGGCATCGTCGCCCAGTTCTGGGGTTGCGTGGGCGCAGGTACGGCAGTTAACCTGCGGGGCTTCCGTTTCGTGGCATTGCCCCTTGAACCTGCAAAACTTGCACACAAACGCCGCCGCAGTCTCTCCGAGCGGAATCGCCGGTTCCGGTGCACTAATAATCCGCTCGGCTTTTGCCAACGCCGCCTTGAACGCCGCCGGATCAGCTTCAATCCGCTCGGCATAAATATCGTCGGTGTCCTTGTTCACCACCATATACATCGCCCGGTCAAGACTGGCCCAGCCCATATACAATTGCATCTGAACCCAATGCTGGTTCTTGGACTCCTTTACCCCTTTTTTTTGCATTGCCGCAAAACTCTTGGCGTTTGCGGTCTTGAATTCCAAAACGTGCCAGGTCTTGGGTGCTTCCGGTAACCCCAGAGCAGCGCCGTCCATACTTCCGCCAAAATGCCCACCAATAGCCTTGAACCGCCATTGGTTGCCGTCCTCGTCCCGGTCTGATACCTCGACCCCAATTGCCCTAAGATTTTCGATCAGACGCGGTTCTGCAAGGTTCCCGGACTCAAACAACCGCAGAATCCGCCCATCAAAGTCGGGCTGCTTGGCCCAGCGGAACGACAGCCACAAGGCCCGTTCGCACTCCTGCCCGATCTCGGACGCGCCCAGGTGCGGGCGCTGCCCCGCCTCCGCAACCTTCTCGTAGTGCTTGAAGATCGCGGTGACGGTCGAGTTCTGACGCTCTGGCAGCATGGTCATAATTACTTCTTCGCCCACGGGCGGGCGGGTGCAGCCGGAGCCGCTTTGGGCGGCGCTTTGGCGGCGGGTTCAAACAATTCCGCCGGGGCGTAGCCTTTGATCCGGTTGGTCATGCTGTCGTTCACCGGGTTCTTCTCCTGCACCACATCTACAAACAGCACGATGTTGTGGAGGTTCTCGCTGTCTTCCGGCGGGTATTCTATTTTGGTCGCTTGGCAGATCGCAGCCAGTTCCCTGTGTGCGATCTCCTCGGCGGTCTTGTTCGGATTTGCCAGATTGAGCCGCGACCAGAGTTTGCGTCCGGCGTTCTTCTCGCCCACCACCTCAAACGTAAACTGGAGGTACTGGCCTGTCCCGGCCTTGGTGTCCTTCAGTTCGCTGTCGGTAATTATGACCTCGTACCGTCCCGCCTCAAGCGGGGAAAACGACTGCATCGGCTCAACGTCGGTGGGAAGTTGGAGCGTTTTAAGATTTGCCATTTTGCTTTTTCCTTGGGTTGGTTGGTTTTACTGCTTTACTGCTGCTGCCGATATCGCTGTCATGAATGCCTGAAAATCTAACGGTAGGGCATCCGGCAACGAATAACGGTTCTTTGCGAGATACGCAGGGCGCTCGGACGTATACATGAGCCGCTCACCCGTTGTGATCCCGCGTGTAACTTTCTGGTTAAATCCGACCTCGCTAGACTTGACCACCGTCTTGTAGTTGGCGAAGAACACGCAATCCGCCCACTCCTGCACCAGCGCCGATGACCTTGCTTGCAGCTTGGGCTGATAACGCTCATAAGGCTCAACCTCTGGCGAGTCGAACCGCTTGATTTCGCAATGGGCCAGCATGACGGTCGCCATGCCTTTAGCCCGCAGCCCGTTCAACGCATCCAGCACCTTGCGCCAGTAATCGGCAGCAATGACCGCGCCTTTGCCGTAGGCCAGATCCTTCGCGTCATACTTTGTATTGATCTGCTCCCAGATCAAGTTATCCAACCAGTCGAGGCTGTCGATCACCACCGTCTGGAATTCGTGCTTGCCTTGGAGCGCGGCAAGGGCTTCCTGCACCTGCTCAAAACTGGTCGCAAGCGGGAAGTGGTCGACTTCCAATTGTCCGAGACCGTCTTCCGTCAGGATGAAGATCGGGGCCGGGGCGCTGGCTCCGAACGTTGTCTTGCCCAAACCGTGCGGGCCGTACAGCATGATGCGCGGCGGCATGAAGTCGGAGTTCTTGCGGATTGCTTTAAGGTCGATTGCCATTTAATTTCCCCAGATCAAGATTAAGAAACAAACCACCGCTCCGATGGCGCAAGCGTAAGAGCAAATCTCGCTGATGCTCATTTGTTTTCCGAGGCGCGTTGATTTGCCAAGTCTTGCACCATGTCGGAACCCGTCAGGTGTTTATCAAGCAATGCCTCAACTAGTTTTAGTTCGCGTTCAATGCGGATTTCTAGTGCGCGGGTATTGCCGCTCAGAGAGCAGACGTACATTTCCCAGGCGTAGGATGAATCGCGCTCTTCGATAAGCCATTCGTACAAATCGAATTGACGGCGACCTTGTGCTGGGTAGCCACCGTGGTCGAGGATGGTGTCAATGATCTCCTCAAGCGCTAACTCCAACTCTCTTTCCGTCAATTTGCGGCGCTGGTCCTCGTCTCCGTGGGCTTCGTTTTGTGTGCTCATTTTCATCTCCAAGTATTCGCTAGACTCGCTCTAGCTGCGTATTCCTAAGCCCCGTCTTATGCCTTTGCCCAATACCCGTAAACCATTTTGTGGGTGCAGTCCCAAATGTCGTTTGCTACACCGTCAATTACCGCTACAAAATGACGGGCCTGCTTAGCGATCACCACGCCTATGAGGTCATTGCAACGAGCTTTGCGACCGTGAAACTTAGGAGCCTGCATCCACACCCAGCCGTGACGCTTTAGAACTTCGGTGTAGACATCCTTCATCACCCCGTTACGGGCAGACTTTGCGCGACCGTTGTCGGCGTTGGCTTGAGCCAGTTCCTTGTAGACCTCCGCGTAGTCCAAGCCCAGAGCAATTGTCATTGCGCGAGCGCCACAGTCGCCTGTTACGCCCTTGTAGCCTGCGGCCTTGCGGCCTCCATCGTTGTATTGATATTTCATTTTGTTGCTCCGGTTGTTTGCTTCGATGAATGGATCATAAAGCAATTAAAATTGCTTTGCAAGCATTATTGCAAAATATATTTATACAAGGTATATTGCATCATCGACAACCATAGGAATGACAATGTATACGGATGACGCGGTGCAACATTTCGGAGGGCGTAGGCAGCTTGCCGAGGCGTTGGGGATCAGTCGGCAGGCGGTCGAGCAATGGGGAAAACTGGTAGCGCGAGGGATGGCCTACCGGCTCCAGGTGATGACAAAGAACGCCCTTGTGGTGGACGAGGCCAAGTACAAGCGGAGGAAGAAATGAGCAACGACGAGTTAAATGGACAGGCTTTGGCGCGAAATACAGATCCAGACACCAGTCACGAAGCCGCAGCGTCCATAGATGCTCTCAAGCTGTGCTTGAGGGTTTACGAAGTCATGGCTGAATTTGGGTCTGACGGATGTATTGCTGACGAGGTTGGAGACTCTTTACCTGAAATAAAAAGCAACAGCTTGACACCGCGTTACAGGCAAATGCTTGACGCTGGCATGATTGAAGTTACAGGTGAGCTACGCAAAGGTAATTCAAAACGCTATCAGCAAGTCAGGCGAATATTGCCGCCACCATTTATTGCAATCGCAAATAAATTATCTACTCGTGCTGAACTGGTGAATTCTTTAGAGCAAATGATTAATGTATTTTATGGCTATCGCAAAAGGGGTTTGCAAGAAATGCAGACGATAGAACGGGCAATCAAAGTTTTTAGGCGTTCCCGGAATGGCAATTCTTCATGACTGACGAGACAAATACAGTCGTGGAGATCCATCCAAAGGTATTGATGGATGCGGCCCTCAAGTACGCCGAGCGCGGCTTTCGCGTCCTGCCCCTGCACACCATCAAGTCCGGCATCTGCTCCTGCGGCGACAAGGAGTGCAGAACGCCCGCAAAACATCCCCTCACCCTGCACGGCGCACAAGAAGCCAGCAACGACGAAATGACCATCCGGGGATGGTGGAGCAAATGGCCTCAAGCAAACATCGGCCTCGCAATGGGCGACTCCGGGTGCGTTGCAATCGACATAGATACCCGCAACCTCGGTCACCTGACCTGGGAACAGATCCTCGCCCAGAACGGCGAACTCCCCGAAACCCCAACCCAGCGCACGGGCAACGGACAGCATTATCTGGTCAGGATCGACCCCGCCATGATCTCCCGCGTCCGTGGCAAGCTCGGGCCGGGGATCGACATCAAGGCCAACGGATATATCGTTGCAGAACCCTCCATACACCACTCAGGGCGGCGCTACGCTTGGGATGATGGTCTAGACCCACTCCAAGGGTTCATGCCCGCACAAGCCCCCGTTTGGCTGGAAAGGATGCTGCTTGAGCCTCTGGGCGGAAACATTTCGCCCAATTCGCCCAACCTCGGAATCGTGACCCTCCCCGTCCAACTGCAAGAAGCCGCCGATGCCCTCTCACACCTTGATGCCGACGAATATCACCAATGGATTGAGGCGGGCATGGCCCTTCATGCTACCGGCCTCGGAAATGCCGCTTATCAAGTCTGGGTGAACTGGTCGCAGGATTCCAGCAAGTTTGACCACAAGCTCCAACGGGCTAAATGGGTTTCCTTTGGTCGCAACCGACAGGCGGGCATAACCATCAAGACCCTGTTCTCCCGCGCCCAGGCCGTTGGTTGGGTCAATCCGCTGACCATAAAACGCACAGGCTCATCTAGTGAGCCACTCAATCCTGACGGACTCATCCTCAACCTCGACCAACTCCGCGACCGCGCCTCCGGCCTGAAATGGCTGGTCAAGCACGTTATCCCGGACAATTCCATCGGAATGTTTTTTGGAGCCTCCGGCACATACAAATCCTTTATTGCCCTAGATTTCGGCCTCCACATGGCCCACAACCTCCCGTGGCTTGACCGCAAGACTCGCGGCGGGGCGGTGGTCTACATTGCAGCCGAAGGCGGCGCAGGACTCTGGAACCGCATCCGCGCTTGGCATCTTGACCGCAAGCTGGCGATTGGCTCCATCCCCTTCTACGTCTGCCCCGTTGCCGTCAATCTGGGCGAGGAATCAAGCGTACTCGCCGTCCAGAAAGCTATCCTAGACCTCGGCATCGAACCCCGGATGGTGGTCGTCGATACCCTCTCCCAAACCTTTGCCGGGGACGAGAACAAGCGCGAAGAAGCCGCCGCTTACCTGCGTTCCCTCGGCGCTCAGATCCGCGCCCGCTTTGCTTGCACCGTTCTCCTCATCCACCACACAGGCCACAGCACCAACGAGCGACCCAGAGGCTCCAGCGCCTTTATTGCCGACCTCGACTTCCTGTTTGGCGTGTTTAAGGAAAAGGAAGATCCAATTGCCACAATGGAATGCCTCAAGCAAAAAGACGGCGATAAGATCGAAAACCTGAATTTCCAATGCGTCCGGCACGTTCTGGATCACGACGAGGACGGCGACGAAATCACCTCCCTTGCCGCCATTTATACGAACCAAGTCTCCGCCCTCGTTGCCGCAGTCGCCGCCCGCCAGGACTCAAATTACGGGAAATTCCTCAAAGCAGCCCAAATGGGAACCCCTGTCGGGGACGCTAAAAAGGTCTTTTTTGCCGACCTCGGCTCAGGAAAAGCCGCCGATACTAAAGCAAAAGCATGGTCGCGCAGCCTCAATTGGGCGCAAAAAGCGAACCTAATTCGGGTTGAAAATGGCGTGTTTTTTGTCATCTCTGGGCCGGACACAGAAACCTCCAAAAAGGACACATGACCCCTATTTTCGGACATGGACAGACAGGACAACCCCTTAGGAAAAAAGACCCTGTCTGTCCCGGACAACTGTCCGGGGACAGGTGTCCTGTTTTCTTTTCCCGGACATTTGTCCGGTGGATAAAAAGATAAAGAAGGTTTAACAAAT
>Ga0209400_1003154_pt1 | contig 12131 bp, 23 predicted proteins | sample M_130807_EF_Meta_FD_187313 | JGI IMG/M metagenome (GOLD analysis project Ga0209400, IMG submission 187313) | Freshwater microbial communities from Lake Montjoie, Canada to study carbon cycling - M_130807_EF_MetaG (SPAdes) (version 2) | ecosystem: Environmental > Aquatic > Freshwater > Lake... | reverse complement strand
GGCAAACGGTAATTTGTAACACTTGAAGATATTGCAACTTCTGATCTTACATAAGATTGCGTTAATACTGCCTGACTTACGTCATATCCTTGAGATTGAACGAAAGACCTTGCATTTTCAAAGGTCAAACGTGCTGAAATTTGATTGATCATTTTTTTTAATTTTAATTTTTTTTTAAATTTTTTAACTTATTGTATTAACACAAAACCGCTGCACTCATTGTGTCCATTCCATAACTCATTGGATCCATTCCAGCAACTACGCCGCGAGGATTGTTAGTTGACGGAGCTAGGCCCATATAACGTCTTGCGATTACTGGCATACCTGAAAGCACTCCAGTAGATTGAACTAAACCTAAACCGCCTACGGCTATCATACCGTTTCCAATTGATTTACCAATATCAGATTTAATAAACTTAGGTAAGAATAAACCTACCGCAATTGGTGCTACTGATGCAACATACTTTTTGTATGAGTCATTTAAAGTTGTACCATTAATAGTGTTTGCCACAAATCTAGCAGCTACACCGCCAGCAATTGTGAATAAAGCCGAAGTAAGGCCTCCAGCCATATTTACTGCGCCCATTCTTTTTGAACGTCTGCGAGTAACTCTTTTTTTAGATGTTTTTTTTCTACGTGCCATTTTTATTTTTTTTTATTATTAATAAAGTGAAAAAGATTAAAGTAACTTTTTAAGTTCACTTTTTTGTATTTTTAATTCTTTTAAATATTTTTTTATTTATAATTTAATTTTATTGCTTCCAATTCTTTTTTTGTTAATACTTTAAATTTAGGAGATTTTAAATAAGTTATTAATTCATAAATTTTAGGAGCATAAGCAAATTTAATATTTTTTAAACCTTCTACTAAAGCAGTCGGAGAAGTAGCTAAAAAATTTAAATGACGACCATAAGGATATTCTACAAAATAAGCATTTAAATATTTAGCACCTATAACAATATTTTCCATTATATATAAAATTTAGTTGTGTTATGTATTTTACCTAATATATTATTATTTAAACCAATTTTTACATTACCAGATGTTAAAGTATAACCGTGTGTAAGCCTCTTTTTATCTTGTTTTAGCACTTGTTTTACTTTTGTTAAGGTATTGCTACGTTTAACCGCTTTTTTAGCCAATTTTTTCTTTTTAACACCGCTTACTACTCTAATATTAACATTATGGCTTTTACTGTCTTTATGCTTGTCGTTTGGCTTTAAAATGCCTACTTTCTTTTTTGTAGCTTTCTTTTTAACAGTTTTAGTTTTAGAAGCGTATTTTTTAGAAGCTTCTTTTACATAATCTGTCCATTTACTATATTTTTTAGGACTTTTTGCCCTTAAACTTTTAGCGTCCTTTATTATTTTTTGTAAAGTAGTCATAATTATTTTTTCTTTTTAAATATAAAAAAAGCTACTAAAGCTGCGCCGCCAATAATTAACGGGATTGTATAACCGCCACCGCCTCCAGGCTTATCAGATCCACCCCCAAAAAGATTAGTTAATGCGCTTGGTTCGGGTGCCATTTCATTTTTACTATTTATAAAATATTTTTGATCTAAATAACCTGAAGCTACTCCTTCATTAATAATAAAAGCTAGATCAACATTTTTTGTTTTTTGCCAAATTTCAGGAAGCCAGTCCATTCTTTTAATCGAAATAAACGGTTGCGGCACTCTTTGTTCAACTCCGTCTTTTGTGCCTACGCCCCACCAAAGTTTAGGATTAGCCGACTTTGGACTTAATCCAAAATCTTTATACCATTTAAAAGCTATTCCCATAGCTTTATCGTAATCACCAGTTGTAAAGCTAGTATCAAAAAGGAAATTTTCTGATCGCCCTTTAATTAGCGGGCCTATTAAAGTTAAAAAACTTGAAATTGTACTTCCAAAAATTGGTATAGCACTGGCGCCTGCCGTTATAACATTTACCAATCCGCTACCCTTTGGCGGCGTATTTACTGATGAACCTGGACCGGTTGCACCTGGTCCGCCGCCTTTAGGCTTTAAAAAATCAAATACCCCGTTTATTTGTGCTTGTTGATTAATTCCCGAAAGTGCCATTAATGCCATATTTTGAATTTTTTTATCTTTATAAAAATTAGGTTCTTTTTTTTCGTTAAAATTATCTAGTACGGCGTCACACCATATTTCGTTATTGCTTCCTGGATTAATAACAACAAAAACATGCTCAGGCGTTCTGCTTCCGTCATATGCTGCAAATCGATAACACAAATCAAATATTTCGCCAGTATTACGTCTATAACTGTCTAAAATTCCAGCAATAAATAAACTCATATGTTTACAATCACCGTTTTTTGTTGCTAAAATTGCTGCTGGCGTTTTTACCGTTTGCAATTCATCAGGCTCAATTTGATACTGTATATTTTTTTTTAAAAAATTAAAAACTTTTTTAGCCGTATCGTAATAATTGCCGCAATCAAAAAAATAAAATAATTTATCGTAATCTCTTTCGCTTTTATTGTGCTGCTTTAAAATAGCATTAATAATGTCGTTAGTTGTTTGATCGTAACTAATTATTTTTTGATTATTTTTAAAACTATCTAATTTACTCAATAAATTCATTTATGGAAATTGAATTTCAAAATTTAAAGGAATAAAAATAAAGTCAACCACTAAATTACCTCTTAATTGAATAATTTGATTTTTAAATTTATTAGAAATTAAAATTATTGCAGCGTCTGCCAAATTTAAATTTACATCAAAAGCAATAACCGTTTTTTGTTGCGCTTGTAAAGTTTTGTTTATGTCCTGGTAAATTGTACCAACAACTTTATTTTGTAGTAAAATTTCTGCCGATACTTTTTGGACGTCTGCCGTTGTTTTTGTAGGATTTTCAACTTCTAACTGGACGTTTACAATTGGTTGTAAAAATGTGCCGCCGTTAAAACCAATATTTTTTAAACCAATATTTATTTTTTGTGACAAAATAAATTTTTTGTAACCGATCCAGGCAAGAAAAGCCAAACCGATATAAATTAAATTTTTTGACACTAAAAAAAAATTAAAAATTGATAAAAATTAAAAAAGATTTCCAAATCTACAAAAAAATTTTAAACCGCCAAACATTTTTTTTTTTCACGGGTATGTGTATGGAACGGGCGAAGGGTAATGGCCCCCCCTTTAGGGGGGGGGCCATTCCGCCCGTTCCGTACCCGTTCGGTACCAAAATACACCCTAAAATTTAAAGAATTTTAGACATAAAAAAACCCTAAAAATTAGGGAAAATTTAACAAAAATTTAATATTTATTTATACTTTGATTTTTTTCACCTTTAAAAAAACCTTATGTGAAAATTTTTTAGTTTCCTTGCAATAAAAGTTTATTTCAACCGCGTTTTTGGTCAAAGCAAAGCTTGTAAACTGGTCCAGTTTTAAAGGATCATTTAAAATATTTCGGTATTTATAAGCTTTTTTTTGCTGATCAAAAAAAATTGCCGTAAAATAATTGGTTTGTAACATAATTTTATTATTTTTGAATTGAAAAAGGTCGAAGTAAAATTTTAAAATTTTATTTTAGCTAAAAAATGCCCCGTTATTAAAACAATAGAACGGGGCTTTATTTTTTTTATGTTTTTTTGAATACTATCTAAAATAGTTAACATTCTTAATCTAATTCTTTCTTTTTTTTCTGCCTTAGTTTCTTTTTTATTTTTTGTATTTTTAGAGATAATCTCATTAAAAAAATAAAGATCCAAATTTTTATTTTTCTCATGTTCTTGCATTTTTAAAATTGTTTACGGTAATCAAAATATTCGTTTTGTGTATTTTTTGAAATGTAGTTTTTGTCTTTAAAATATTTTAAATAACTCTTACTAAAATTAATACCTCTATTCTCAATTTTTGATATTTCAGTTATCAAATTTTCGTACTTAAAATATTTTTGTTTTTCAAAAATAATATTTAAAATATTGTTATGCTCTTGATCCGTATAATTGCTAAAATGCTTTATTTTAGGCTCATTTACGGGCAAAGAATTAATTTGTATAAACTTATTGTCATCAATTGAATATTGTATTTCTATGGGCTTAAAACCGCCTGAAGATCTTAAAAATTTAGGCTCTAAAATAAATGATCCGCTTTCCTCTTTTTTGACCGATAAAGTACTTTGCGCCCATCGATCAGTATTACTCCCCAGGTGGCCCAAAGTTTTGCCTTCATTTTTGCCAGTATGCAATATCCCAATTAATAATAAATTGTGTACGGTAGTAAGTTCTTTTATATAGTTTACTACTTTTCTACATTCAACTTCATCGTTATAATTCATAACAATATCTAATAAACCATCTAAAATAATAATACTACATTCAGGCGTATTTTCAATGTATGCCTGAATCATTAATTTTATTGTTTCAGGGCTTTCTTTTCGTAAACAAAAACTGTCAAAAAATGTGGGTAACTCGTTAATATCTGCTACATCTTTAATCCTTGACATGTGCTTATAAAAGTCAAATTCGCTGCTTTCAGTATCAATATAAAGTATTTTATTGCGACCTGGTAACGTTTGAAGTTTCATCCCAAAAATGTCATAAACTCCAAAGCTAGACGCAACTATTGACGTGGTAAAAGTACTTTTACCGCTTTTTGGTAATCCATTAAAGGGACTAAGGGCCTATAAATTAATATAGGCCCTTAGCCCCCGCTTATAATAATATAGTTTTGTATTGAACCAATATTTTGCCCCTGGATGGAAAGTAAAATTTGCTCTTTAGGTGGCTGATATCCGCGCTTGTAAGCGTTTTTTTGTAGTTCAAGGTATAAAGGGTTAGTTATCATTAAAAGTTTATTAAACTGTCAGCTAATAAAGCAAAAATGATTAGTATAATAAATAGTATTAAATCTCTTTTCATAAATTTTTTTTTAAGGATTATTTAATTAAATACTCAATCCAGGCCTTTGCACTTTTTAAAGTTTTATATTCCTGGTTAAAAGGATAAATTACAAAAATTTTTGTTTTTGGGTTATATACAATTGTATAACCTTTGTAGGCAGTATATTCCATTATTTTAAATTTTAAAGTAAAAAAATAGACCTAATTAGGCCATTCAGTAATTTTAACGTCTAAAATGTCACATCCAGCAGTCTGCAAAAATGTAACAATATTGTTACTTTCAACAAAAGCGGCGGTAAAAAATAGGGAATTTAATTCAATTGTATATGAATACAATGTACGATTGTCATCGTTTCCAAAAAAGAAACGAAATGTTGCTTTGATCATGTAAATTAAGTTTTAAGATTATAGATTAACAAAGATTATATAATTATTTTGATATAACCTAATTTTTAACAAAAAAAAATCGGAGTATAGAAATACCCCGATTAAATCTATGAAAATCCTTAATTTACAAAATCAGCTCAAAAATAACTTTTTTTCTGCATTCCGCCTACTAATTAATCCCTTTACTTTTACTCCATTATCAAAAACCCATCTATCAAACTGGTCGGCTACTATCTTTTTATCTGCACCGCTATTTAATAACCTAAGTAAGCTTGAAGCTTTAAAGGCTTCTAAACCGACATTATAAGTAAAAGAAATAAGGGCGTTTAATTCGTTGTTATTTAATGGTACTTTAACCAAATTTTTAATTTCAACCGCGTCTTTACTAGTTGTAATTTCTAGCCATTTTTGGGCCTGCTCTGCCGTAATAATATCGCCTTGCTGAACCTTTCTTTGTTTGTCAAAATCATACGTTGATCCGTAACCAATTGTCCAAACGCCGCCGCTATCCTGATAAGCTTTTAAATACAACCCCCCTTCAGCTTTTTTTATAAAATTTAAAGCTTTGGTTAATCCTGATCCCTTAGTAATTGCAGTTATACCCAAAATTCCTAGTATTATTAAAATTATATTTTTATTTTGCTGAGTCATTTAATCTCTTTGTGTGGTCTTTAGCAGCCCAGCCAAGCAATAATAAACCAATAGCCCTAATTAATCCCTGTATTCCTGTATTAACAGGTATTACCTCTGAACTAGCGGCTAATACACCGCCTAGAGTTGTTTTCCAATTTTGTAACATATTATTTTTCTTTAGTTAAAAAATCTAATTTAGTTTCAATTCTTGCTAATTTGTCTATAATATCGATACGATCTGATTTTATTTCTTTCATATCTAGTTCGATTTCTGATAATTTTTTTTTTGTAGTTCCGTAAAAACTACCAATAAAAATAATTGTGCCAACAAATGATCCTATATAAAATAAATTTTCCAAATTAGTCTGCATATTAAATTAATGTAACGCCAATTTGTTGAGCCGTCCAATTATATATAAATTCGTTACCGTCTGGGCTTGTATTAAAACTTTCATAATCATTACCTTCTAAAGTTAAATTGCCACTTTGTAAGCTTGTATTTGTTTCAGTTAATAACTGATAATATATTGTAACGCTAGTGCTAAAATTATCTGATCCAACACAATTTAAAATTGTTGCCGTTCCTAAATTAAGCGGAAATATTACTGGTTGTATTTGCTTCATAATTATTTATTTTCTAAATATTCAATTCTTGATAATAAAAGTTCAATTCGTTCATTTAATTCTTGTATTGCTTTTATATAAATACCATCAAATTGATTGTAATTAATACCTTTTAAATTAGTTGATGGCGTTGTAAATACCGCCTCGGGTATAATTTTTTCTACATCTTGCGCAATATTGCCAATTTGTAAACCTTCGCCATAATTTTTATATTCATCAATGTATTCAAAAGAAATAGGATTAAGCTGCATAATAGCGTTTAAACCATATTTTAAAGGTTCAATATTTTCTTTTACTGATATATCAGAAACGGGAGCCGATAAATTACCGCTTGCATCAGCCAAAACCGCTCTTGATCCCGTACCAGCTAAATTTACTATTGTTACTACGCCAGCGTTATTAATATATAATTTTGCAAAATTATTGGTACCTAATATTAAATTATTTGCATCACCAATAATATATTGGTTAGAACTAGAATTCCAACATACAACATTACCATATGGCAAAGTTAAATCGCCAGTAATTTTTGCACTTCCCGTAACTTGCAATTTATTAACTGTATCATCAGTAGTTGAATTAATTAATAAATTTCGCCCTGTTGTAAGGCGCATTGCTTCTCCAGTAGTTGCCATATCTGAATTAGTATGAAAGCGAATTGCTCCACCTGATCCAGCTAATAAAGCCCCGTCGCCGCTTGTATTATCAACGCCAATAGTAAAAAAAGTTGCTCCATTTGATAAATTAAAAGATAATCCGCCTGTATTAGGATTAGCAGATACAGGAGCTTGAATTGTTAATCTTGAAACAGGCGTTGAAGTTCCTATACAACTATTACTAGAAAAATTTGCACTTGTACCGTTTAAAGTACCTGTTAAAGTTCCGCCCGTTAATGGCAAATAAGCAGATAAATTTGAAGTTAAAGCAATAGTACCCGTTGCGTCTGGTAGTGTGTAAGTTCTATCAACTGTCAAAGATGATGGTTGAATAGTTCCATTTGCGCTATTTCTTAAAGTTAATACGCCATATCCAGCACCCGTTAAATTTCTACTTAATGAAGCTAATAAGCTATATCCAGTAGGTTGTATTAAAAAGTCATCTGCTTGTACACTACTTATAAATACTGTTGAATTATTTGCACTACTAATTCGAATTGCATTTGTAGTTAAAGCAACATTTAAAATTTCAAAAAAATCTGTTGACGAATTACCAATTCGCCATTTTGCAGTAGAATTTTTTGCAAAACCAATTAATGATTGATTGCCCGCAGTATTATTTATAGCAATTAATGGACTTGTTCCGCTTCCGTGAACGTCTAAATTATTTGAAGGCGTATTAGTATTGATCCCTAATCTATTATTTGTATCATCAAAAAATAAATTGGTATTGTCTTGTGTAATTAATCCAGCCGTTCCAACAAAGGGGACTGATCCTTGTGTTAAACTTGTAATTGTTGCGCTATTTGTACTTATTCCGCCCGCCGTTACTGATATACCTACATTTGACGTATTGCCGTTTGTAGTTACTTGTTGTAAAGTTCCCGCGCCGCTGCTTACATTGGCTATTAATACCCAAGACGTCCCAGTATCTTCATATATTGCCGCCGTATCATTTGCAATAAATAATCTTCCTGCAAATCCAAATGCAGGCCTATTTGCAAAAGTATCCGTATAAATTGCAGGACTTCCCTTTTGATTAAGTACGTTGACATTATATGAAAAACCCATATATTAAAATATTTTTTTTACTACTATCAAATTATTTTGGCCCGCGCCAGTAAAATTAATTTGTAGAGTAACCGTTGTAAATTCATTTTCGTTACCATCAATCACAAAACTTTGTGATGGCCCTAAAGTTACATTTTCAATTACCGCCGTTGTAGTTCCCGCATTAATAAAAATAATACTGTTACAATCCGTTGGAATTGATTGAGCCGTGTTATACGCTATAAATACGGGTGTATAATGTGTCATAATTAGCAAGTATATATTTGTTTTGAAATTGCTTTGTTTTTAGACTTAAAATAAGCTAATTGGCTTGGACTTAAAACTTCGCCTGGCGTTGGCTGAATTTGTTTTTTGTCCCAATAGGTAGGCGTTACAATTGCAAACGGTGGCAAATTAATTGCCTTTGCTTTGTTAAATAGATTATTAGGATCCATATTGCCTCCAGGTTCGGTATTTTTATAAACTTTATACAAAAGAAAAATTATTGCCCCGTAAATTAAAACTTCGCTTGTTTTCATTATTATAAAATTTTATTATTATTGATAAAATTCATTTTCATTAATATTGATTGGATCATCAACAATAATGCGACTTTTAGGCTTTTTATTTTTTGCATAAACATATATGCCTAATAATAATAAAGCTATTGTTATATATATCTTATTTTTTTTCATTATAATCCTGAATTATATACTCCACCGTACGGAATTTGATTTAATATAGTACTACTTACAACAGTAGGCGCATCATAACCGCGTTGCGCCCATTGATCTAAAGTTAACCCCCATATTTTACCATCTTCCAAAATTTGTTGCTCATTGCCATTATCTGCAAGTACTCTCATACCTTCAGTTAATCCACCTGGATAAGTAGGTCTTTGAGGTAACATATCAATAGGAAATAAATTGTCTACTGGTGGCGGTGGCGGTGGTGGTGGTAAAATAGCGGATGTTTTTTTGTTTTTAAACAAAAAAAACGCTGCAATAACTACCGCCCCAATAATTAGTAAATTTTCATTTTTCATTAAAATCTAAATTTAATTCCTTTACGTTTGTAATTATCGTTAATTAAGTTAATTTTTTCCCTTGATAAATTACTAGTTATAAATTCAGTCAATCCCATTGGCGAGCCGCTAGGGATCCCAAAAAGATACTCTTGTCTTTTACCAAAAGTTTTAATTAAATAAATTGCGTCAGCGTCATTTTGTATTCTTGATACTTGATATCCCGCTTCATCTTTGTCATCTGCTATTGCGCTATATCTTAAAGAATTGTAAATGGCATTTGCAATTTGATCAAACTCTGCTTTACTTCTAGATAAATCAATTCCCCTAGCATTTAAATTTTTTTCTATTTCCTCAATGTTTGCAACTTCACTTTTTTCTTTTTGTATTTCCTCATTAGTTTTAACAATACCCAATTTTTGAAATAGTGGCCTTATTACTACTATATAAGCAGCAAGCGCAATACCTACATTTGTTAATAACTTCTTATTATCTTCACTTATTGCCATATATTTTTTATTTCATAAATCCCAAAAGCATCTTATAAGTACTATCGTCAATATTAGCCAAATAATACAAATGATCACCGTAGTTTGCATCTTTGCGACTTAAAATTTCAATTGCTTGTAACGCCTTTTGTTTTTGTTCATCAGGAATACCCGCCAGAGCCGTCACAGTTGGCGCCATTGGTCCAGGTGCCGCAAATTTGTTTATTATTAATCCCAAAGCACCAATTGCCATTTGTTGAAATTGCTCATTTTCTAAAATTCCCGCTAAGCCCTTCGGTTTTTCTTCTTCTTCAAATTCTTCTGCACTTAATTTTGATATAATCAAATTTTGCCCTTCAATCATTTTTTCTAATAAACGGCTTAAATTTTGATCAGGTTGCGTTTGCTGCATTCCACTCATCATTGGTAAATACCTTTCAGCTTTATTTAATTGAAAAACTATTTGCGTCAAGCTTTCAAGATCTTTGCCCCTAGCAACTTTCTTTTTTTCAATTAATTGTAAAATATAAGGATTGGTATTATCAACATTTTGCTGGATGGCCCTTAAAGCTTCAGACAATTTTTGCAATCCAATTTCCTTCTCATCTTCATCAAAATAAAAACGGCAATATTCAACCTTCGGACTGGTTCCCGCAAATATTTTGTAATGCGTTGCGGGACTATTTTCGTAATAGTCAAGTACATCTTCTAACCTATGTAATTCGGGCTTAAATACTGCCATTTTTAAATTATTTATAATTTATAGTAAACTCCAAAAGCATATACGCAATTGGTTGTACCCGCTGCACTAGCAAGTGAAATAAAACTTTTTGTCCACGATATAACCATATTGTTAATATCAGGTAATCCGTTTAAATATGGATTAGGCGTTGCGGAACTGATAATATTATTAAAAGCCAATAAAGGCGCATTATATATTAATTGCAAATCGCCACTGTATAATGTTAAAAAGCTTTTTTTAAGATCTGCTTCCGTTACCATTGTGCTACCACTATTAGGCGAAGCACTTAAAACTCCAGGCGTATAACATTGGATATTTTGTATCATGGCATTTGCCAAATTAGGCAAATTTGGAAAGTAAAAACGGGTGTTTGTACTTCCTGATGGAATAGCAACCTCTACCGCTTCGTATCTGTTTAAAATTGGCATTGTTGTATTTTTTAAAAGTTATAAAAGGCCAGGCGTATGCGTCCACCTGGCAAGACGGCGATTGGGATCGGCTTTTTTATTTTACGCTTGTAACGTTTTGGCAAAGAATAGTTCTAAATATTGCAACAATACGGCTATCAGCTTTTACGCTTGAAATAGCAGCAGGCAAAACAATGCTAGCAACAATATTTGCACCACCATTTAAAAGCAAATTTGGCTCAATTGGATAAAAACCGTTATCGGCTGCATCAAATTGATCTACTGGAAATACAGTTTGCGCCGTAATTCCTACTCCGCCCTGGGTTTGTGGAACGTAATAACTTCTTAAAATATCATAAGCAGGTAAAACGTTTTGGTTATTTACTTGAATAGATAAAAAACCGTTATAAAGCGTTAAAGCTGCATCAGCTTGCGCGGAACTAAATTCGCCCGTTGCTGTTGACGGATAAGACAAAACACGAAATGCTGTATCGGTTGAACTTGATGGAGCCGCTAAACCAACAAATAAACTACTTACAACATGGACGTCTTGAAGATTGACGCGCCTTTCTGTATTAAAAATTGTACTTGAATTATCGGTAACAACAATTGGTAAGCGGTAATTTGTAACGCTTGAAGATATTGCAACTTCTGATCTTACATAAGATTGCGTTAATACTGCCTGACTTACGTCATATCCTTGAGATTGAACGAAAGACCTTGCATTCTCAAAGGTCAAACGTGCTGAAATTTGATTGATCATTTTTTTAAATTTTAATTTTTTTTTAAATTTTTTAACTTATTGTATTAACACAAAACTGCTGCACTCATTGTGTCCATTCCATAGCTCATTGGATCCATTCCAGCAACTACGCCGCGCGGATTGTTAGTTGATGGAGCTAGGCCCATATAGCGCCTTGCAATTACTGGCATACCTGAAAGCACTCCAGTTGATTGAACTAGACCTAAACCGCCCACGGCTATCATACCGTTACCAACGGATTTAACAATATCAGATTTAACAAACGTAGGTAATAATAAACCTACTGCAATTGGTGCTACTGATGCAACATACTTTTTGTATGAATCATTTAAGGTAGTGCCATTAATTGTATTGCTTACAAATCTAGCTGCTACACCTCCAGCAATTGTATACAAAGCTGAGGCAAAGTCTAGTTTCATGTCTATCGCACCCATTCTTTTTGAACGTCTGCGAGTAACTCTTTTTTTAGATGTTTTTTTTCTGCGTGCCATTTTTATTTTTTTTT